>JAANMU010000257.1_pt1 | contig 68371 bp, 53 predicted proteins | sample 7279701 | NCBI WGS metagenome assembly JAANMU01 (sample SAMN14094539, study PRJNA606508) | bioreactor metagenome | isolation source: A lab-scale SPAN reactor treating ammonium-rich wastewater day 57 | place: Ireland: Galway | collected 2017-03-13 | reverse complement strand
GTCGTTGATCCAGAATTCCGTGTCGTCGCGAAATCCCCAGACCAACGAACGAAACTCCACATGCACATAGTCAACACGGCTGACGAGCACATTAGCACGGGGAAGCTCGTTAATGCACTCGAGGAGAATCTGATAGGCGACTCTGCGGTCCATACCGGTGAAGGCAATCGGTTCGATCTTGTGCGAGTCATCAGTTGCCTGGGATGACACACAGTTCGGAGTATCCGGGCACGGCTGCAGTCGACCGTAAAAGACACCGAGTTTGGGTGGCATCGGACTCATGGCCTTGATCGACAGCCGCACGCCGATGAACAGGACAATCACAAGGACGGCAAACAGGAACAAGATGGTCAGTCCTTGTTTGGTAAGCTTCATAAGTTGACTTGGTTCAAATTGCAATCCAAGGCAGATCTTTGATTATGGGAAGCATCCCCTGCGAACATTCTGTGGAGAGATAAGAGCAATTTGACAACTTCTCTTACTGTCCCGCTAAGCGACTTGCTCTCGAATCATGGTCAGGAGCATTTTCAGCGGTGTTACGGCTTTGACCGCATGCGGGATGTTTGCAGGCATTACTACGAATTCACCCGCAGAGGCCCGAACGGGCTTGCCGCCGATCAACAGTTCGACCTCTCCATCCAAAACATGGACCATTGCGTCAAAAGGAGCAGAGTGCTCAGAAAGTTCTTGACCCTTGTCAAAAGCGAACAGGGTGATTGTACCTGTGGTTTTTTTGACCAAAGTCCGGCTGACAACAGCCTCTGTGTTGACCTGAATGGAATTTGCAAGGCTCACTTTTTCTGTCATAGTAGCGCTTCCTGATGCTGAAAACGGTGTGTTTTGCCCAAAGATAACAACTTGCTGACTGTGGAGCAAGCGGCTCTGACCCCGAAGGGGCAAATGGTACCAAAGTTGCGAAAAATCTACGGAAACAACCCCGAGGTGCTGAAATGAACCGCTCCGGATGGCAATTACTGCTTTTCACACTCATAGCTGTGGCTGGGACGATGTTGACAACTACCTTTCACCAAAAGGCACAGCAGGCTCAGTCGAAGAGCCAGAATCGAGCACACAACGATGCAGAGAGCGGCATGCAAATCTACGAAGCCCAAGTAGCGTCGTGGACGCCGGCAGTCCAGCGGGCGTTGAACGTAAGCCTTGAAACCCAGCGACGGTCAATTCACTCGCGTTACCTGATCGACGGCCTGACCAAGCAAGATGAAGCAGATTTGGCTTACGAGGTGACTGAAGGGCGCGCGCAGGTTGCAGTCAGCGCTCGCGTGCAGGACCAAAGATAGCTGATGAGCACAATCACACTTGAGACGGGCAGCTTGATCGGCTGCCTGTTGCTTTTGTGCAGCCCTTCACTGTCTCGGAGGTGAACGGTTTCTAAAGACGAGAACCGCGTGAGGTTACGTACCCAGTAGTTTAGCCAATTCGGCGATCGCTCTTCCTTCCCAAACCGCGGCCTGTTCCACTTGCCTCGCGGCCTGTTCTCGACGGCCCATGTCTCTCCAATGATGGACGTGCGCGTCAGGTCCCCTCAGTGCTTTTCCAGACTCTTCTCTTTCGTAGACGCGGCCAAGGTGCTTTTGGAAATCGCGCCAAGCAATAGCTGCCTGACCGTAGTTTGAACTGGCCTTGGCAAGTACTTGCCGCGGTTTTCCTCCAAATCGAGGCGCAACGCGGTCCAGAAACTGTTGCATGTGAAATCGCCCGGTAGACTGATAATGCAGCAACGGGCCCATCCAGGACGGCGCACCGGACTTAGTGAAATCCACTTCGCGGTTGCGAAGGTCTTCTGCGAAGGCGTGGTACGCCGTAAGACCTACCTCGACATCATGGATGGACTCGTGCCTCCAATTCGCGATTGCGCGGCGAACGATTTGTGGCAGCAGGGCCAGCCAGTCCGGAGTCGTGGATTCCACGTAATTCACACGCAATAGACTGTTGCTTTCATCGAGGTCGAGCTTCCATTCGTGGCGGTCGCAGTCTTCACGAGTCAGTGCTTGATCGGGCAGCCGGTGTTGGAGCCGCAGGATGCTGAATGTCGGCTCAAACTTGGTTCTGACGGTACCAAATAGCAAAAGCGGTTGACGAAAGCGCGCGAGACATATCGCTCCCGTCTCCAGCCAGTCACCTGCAATCTCGTATGCCTTAATCGCGGAAGAAGGGGTCACTTCCGTCCATGTGATTCCGAGCGCACGTGACAAGGCCTGCAAAGGCTGGATGACGGAAGTGTCCGCAGCCCGAGCCGCCTCACGATGATAAACAAACTGCAATGCCTGACCGCTCAGGACCTCCGTATCCCCCCAAGACAGCCTCACGCCGTGCTGCTCAAGCAACACCCAGAGACCAAATACGAACCCCGGCTCGTCTTCACCACAGAGTTGCCTGAGAAACTGTATCTGACCCGGGTAGTTCTTAACGTAACTTATAGATTTTGTACGGCTTGGCATAGATATACGATACGAAACCTGCGACTGAGACTCAAGTAGGCTAAGATTCGCAGGGAGAGGCACAAGCTACGGAAGTCTTCGTGGATATCGCAAATGAATGAGAATAATACGGCTTGACTGCTTGCCCTCCGGCGAGATCGTTTGTAAATTGTAGGTTACGGTGTCGACAAAAACCTCTTGACTGGAGTACTTGGAAATGCAGCGTTGGTTATACTGGGGTCTCTTAAGTTTACTGATTGCCATGACTGCGCAGGCCGCGCCAGGCGTCGTGCCGGGGCAGGCGTTGGTCCGATTTACAGAACCGACTTCGCTTGAAGATGCGAAACGACAGTTCAATCCGAATGAGTTTGAGATTGATCGCGTGCTTGTGCAGAAGTTGGATATATACTTGGTGAAGTTTGACGAAAAGCTCGACGTCGAGCTTGCCGTCGAGATGCTTCGCGGCTATCCTCAGGTCATGTGGGCGCAAGCTGATCACGTTTTGGAGCAGCGTGCCGTGCCCAATGATCCCCAATTCGGGAGCCAATGGGATATGAGTCAGGCATCTGATGCGGATATCGACGCACCGGAAGCCTGGGACATCACAACCGGCGGAACGGATATACTGGGCAACCAAATAGTCGTGGCAGTCGTAGATGGGGGCTGCCTGACAACACATGCAGACCTCGCCACAAACATCTGGCAGAATTCAGCCGAAGTCAATGGAGTGAATGGCGTGGATGACGACGGTAACGGCTATGTCGATGACAAGTATGGCTGGGATGCCTTTGCCAACGACGGAACTATTCCCACAGACAATCACGGCACACACGTATCCGGTACGGTCGGAGCCAAAGGCAATAACGGTTCCATGGTTACCGGCGTCAACTGGAATGTCAAAATCATGCAGGTCGCAGCCGCCAGCAGCACAACATCAATCATTTCGATAGGCTACGGTTACGTACTGAATCAGAAGACGTTGTGGTTGAACTCAGGCGGCACACAGGGAGCGAACGTTGTTTCGACAAATTCGAGCTTTGGAGTTGACTTGGCGAACTGTCAGTCCGGCAGCTATCCTGTGTGGAACGATCTGTACAATGCCATGGGGGAAGTAGGCGTTCTCTCGGCTGCGGCGACTGCGAATGCCAACTACAATGTGGATGTGCAGGGTGACGTCCCGACGAGCTGCTCGAGTCCGTACATAATCTCAGTAACGAATACGACAAGCACAGACACAAAGAATTCCGGCGCGGCATACGGAGCGACGACGATTGATCTTGGAGCACCCGGCACGAACATTCTCAGCACAACTTCTAACGGCAGCACAGGCAATCTGACCGGCACGTCGATGTCAACGCCTCACGTCGCGGGCGCGGTCGCGCTCATGCATGCGGCGGCCAGCGCGGGCTTTGCGAACTACTACATGCTTTATCCGGACTCTGCTGCACTGGCACTAAAACAAATGCTGTTGGACGGCACAGATCCGATTACCGCATTGCAAGGGATTACTGTGACGGGCGGACGATTGAATCTGTTCAACGCTTGTCAGGCCATCAGTCAGTTTGTCGGATTGAACCCTCAAGAGCCGTTCATAACGTTGACAGGTGCCGCGCAAAGTGACGCGATGACTGGAGACAATGACGGGAATTGGGAGCGCGGAGAAAGTGTGGCGATAGTAGTCTCGCTTCTGAATATCGGTGAAGATGCACTGAATGTTACGGCGACTCTCTCATCGGTAAGTCCGCACGTGACCATTCTCGACGGAAACGCTGCATTGGGAGACATCTTGAACGGGGCAACGGTCGACAACGGCACGGATTTCTTCATCGTACAGCTTGCCGTGAACGCTCCGCTTGAAGTGCAGATCGAGTTTATGGTAACGGTGGCAGCCGACAGTGGATACACAAGACAGTTGACCTTTTCTCTGGATGCCGCTCCGAAGGAGCAGTACTACCTTGAAACTTGCGAATCCGGCACGGCCGGCTGGACACATCAAGCCGTTTCCGGAACGCTTGACCAGTGGCACCTTTCAACGGAACAGGCAAACTCTCCGACCACCGCTTGGAAATGCGGAGACACAGGAACCGGTAATTATGCGAACGCGCAGGACGCCGGTTTGGTTTCGCCGCCATTACTGATCAGCGCAGAGAGTGAGTTACGCTTTTGGCACTCTATGATCAGCGAACTCTCCGGCTTCTATCCGGACTCTGCATATGACGGAGGAATAGTTGAGATTTCGGTGAATGGTGGGGCATTCACGCAGATTGTTCCATCCGGCAACTATCCCAAGACCTATCGCACGACCTCCGGTGGCGGGAGTCCATTTACCGGTCCGCTGCCTGGCGTCGCGTGCTTTGCCGGAACCATAAACGGGACGGAAGCCGTGTTTGATCTCGCGGCCTATGCGGATGCAACTGTGCAATTCAGATTCAGGTTTTCGAGCGACGCCAGCGGCAATCGCGAGGGCTGGTATGTCGACGACATCCGGCTATTTGGTGCGCCGTTGGTTCTCGGCACTCCGGAACCGCCGGATGCTCTTGTGATTTTGAGCGAAGGGAGCGATGTCACATTGCATTGGGCACCTTCATCCACAATCGGGGCAGTCTATACCATCTACATGAGCACAGATCCTGAAGTGGATCCGATCAACAATACGATTGTCGCGCAAACAAGCGATACAACTTTCACGCACGTCGGCATACTGGTCACCGAGGACTTTGTGACCTATCAGGTCGTGGCGACACATCCGTAAACTGGTTGTTTCTCACAATAATTGTCAAGCCCCGATGTGTGTGCATCGGGGCTTGCCTTTTCACGAGGAGTGTAGTGAAAGAGGTGCTTTAGTATCTTGGGAGTGAAGGGTCAATTTGTTCTGCCCACGCGCGGATACCACCTTCAAGATTGTAGACCCGCTCAAATCCCGCCGCGCGCAATTGATGCCATGCACGGGCGCTGCGCACACCGGTATGGCAGGATATAACGATTTCACGCTCTTTGTACGGCTTAAGTTCCGCTAATCTGAAGTCCAATTCCGCCAACGGAATATGCAAGTCCTCATCCAGTCGGGAAATCGCAAGCTCTTCATTATTGCGCACATCAAGCACCAGAGGCCGCGAGCCGTTTCCCGTCTGACGGCGCGCCTGCAACTCATGCACCGTCATCTCGCGCACTTGCGTCAGCGCCTGTTCCTCGTTGCGTAATCCGCAGAACTGTACATAGTCAACAGGTTCGGTAATCGTCGGGTGCTTGCCGCACAACGGGCAATCCGGATCGCGCTTGAGCTCGAACTTCCGAAACGACAGATCAAGAGCATCAAAACGCAACAGCGATCCCACGAGTGTAGTGCCGATTCCGAGCAGCAGTTTCAGTGCCTCATTTGCTTGAATGGAGCCCACGATTCCCGGGAGCACGCCTAAAACTCCTCCTTCGGCGCAGGAAGGGACAAGCCCTGCGGGCGGCGGTTCGGGGTAAAGGCACCGGTAGCAGGGTCCCTCCGCATCGCAGAAGACGGAGATCTGCCCTTCGAACCGGTAGATACTCGCATAGACATTTCGCTTCTTGAGCAAGTAGCTCACGTCATTGACCAGATAGCGCGTCGGGAAGTTGTCCGTGCCGTCGAGAAGCAAGTCGTAGGAAGCGGCTATGTCCATTGCATTTTCCGACGTAAAGAATACATCGTACGTTTCGACATGCACATACGGATTCAAATTGCTGATGAACGCCCGCGCGCTTTCAAGTTTGGACACGCCGACAGTGCGGCGTCCGTGGATGATCTGCCGCTGCAGGTTTGTTTCGTCCACGACGTCTGCATCGACAATTCCAATTCTCCCGACACCTGCAGCGGCAAGATAGGCCAACAAGGGCGAACCCAAGCCGCCCGCGCCCACAACCAGCACGGACGAATGTTTCAGCTTCAACTGACCGTCGACCCCCACTTCGGGCAAAAGCAGATGGCGGGAGTATCGGCGGTACTCTTGAGTCGTCAGTCCATGCCCGTTCGACTGAGAGCCACCCGCGATAGACGGCACTATTGTCAATTCCGCTCCTTTGCTGAGAGCGGTCTCGTGCTTGTCCTGCAAGTGGCGAACATCCTGCTGCCCCAAATAGATGTTGACGAAACTCCGCAGCTTGCCGTCGCCGTCATACAGGTGTTTCTGCAGCGCGGGGAATGCTGCGGTCAGGTTTAGCAAGGCTTCATTGACTGTGGCAGCATCCAACTCTACGGAGGATTGGTCGCCGGTGAAACGGCGCAAGACGGTCGGTATTTGTATTGTGACGTTCATCAGACGGCTACTCGCTTGTGAATGATTACCTTTTCTTCGTGATAGCTCTCGCGGTCGTCGGACAACTGGTAACTGCGCAGTTCCGCAGGCAAGGTATTGCGCACCGAAATAATGACATAGCTGTAATAGGGCAGCGCATGCTCTCGGTCATAGTCGGATGGTATCGCCGGATGGTCGGGATGACTGTGATAGAAACCGAGTAGGTTCAGATCGACTTGCTGTGCATGACTCTCGGCATTCTGAAAGTCCTCCGGCGTAATCAGGAACCTGCGTTCCTTGTTGTCTGCGCGGCGGTTGTCGATTGGGTGCACTTCGTGAATCGTGCGCTCACTTCCGACTTCATGTCCGAACAGAAAGCCGCAGCACTCTTCGGGATAGGTGCGGGCCGCATGCTCTTCGATGGCCCTCCATTGCCGGTCGTGTAGATGGAGAATCCTGCGGCTGCTCATACCTTGCCCTCCCAGAGAGGGGTGGATAGATATTTCTCCGCACCGTCCGGGAAAATCGTCACGACAATGCCAGCGTCAAGTGTAGCTGCAAGTTGCAAGGCTGCGGCACATGCCGCTCCGCTCGACGTGCCGACCAGCAGTCCTTCTTCGGCGGCCAATCGCCTGCAGCATGTATACGCATCTTCGGTCGTGACTTCGAGTTCGATATCTGCAAGCGAGCCATCGTAGATTTCGGGGATATGCACAGAGGGGAGGTGCTTCAGTCCCTCCAGTCCATGCAATGGAGAGTCAGGCTGGAAGCTCGCAATCGTGACACGAGGGTTGCGTGCCTTCAGGTAACGGCTGACTCCGGTGAACGTTCCGGTGGTCCCCAGTCCAGACACAAAGTGCGTGATACTGCCATCGGTCTGCCGCCAGATTTCGGGGCCAGTTGAGGTCAGGTGTGCATTGACATTGGCTGGATTCGCGTATTGATTCAGGTAACAATACTGTTCGGGGTAGCGTTGCGAGAGTTCACGCGCGACGACCTGCGCGCCGTCCGTTGAAAGCAGCGGATCCGTATAGATCAACTCGGCTCCATACGCGAGCAGCATTTGCTTCCGCTCGCGACTTGCGTTGTCTGGCAGGCATAACGTCACCCCGATGCCCAACGCAGCTCCGAGCATTGCCAAAGCGATTCCCGTGTTGCCACTGGTCGCTTCCAGAATGCGGGTTCGTTCGCTGATTCGACCGTCGCGCATTGCCGCAGACAGCATCGCCCATGCGGCGCGGTCTTTGACTGATCCTCCCGGGTTCTTCCATTCGGCCTTTGCAAAGACTCGCACTGCCGGAGACAGCCTCTCGGTCAGCGTCGTCAACTCTATCAGTGGAGTGTTTCCAATCAAATGCACCAGCGGCGGGACACCGTGCTTTTGTCGCGCCGCGTGCGGCGCGAAAGTCATACTTGTCGCGGGGATGCTCATCGTCTTGTCTTTTGGGCAGATTGCTTGTTTGGTGTTTCTTGACTTGAGGCCGATACAGGATTCCTATCACAACAAAAAACCCCTCCGCATCTGCGAAGGGGTTTGCGATTCAGATTCAAATTACCGCGGGTCAGCCACGGGCGTAAGAAACCATACCACCTTCGCACATAAAGGGGCTGTGACAACAACACAGACAGGTGGCCAGTTCTTGGGTACGCATAAGTACAAGATAACACCGTCGAGGGGGCGAAGTCAAGGCTGCACGGCGAGATTCTCAAATTTGCATTCCAGCCTCACACAATTCTAACAGAAATTTAACTCATTATGTGAGCAAAACATGAGACGCCTCTCGCGCAGTAACAGAAACCTCCTGAAAACAAGCAATTCCAGAGTTTGAGAAAGTGAGTAAATTGTGATAATTTGTGGTCATCAATTCTCAGTGACCCCTGCCACCCCGCCTCTTCATAGAATGCCGCGACTCACCTTCTTAACTCTTGTTTTTCTTGTTCCTCTGCTGGCCACAGCCAACGAGGAGTTGCCTGCATGGCTAATTAAAACAAAGCTTACCGGAGATTTTCGCTATCGCCACGAGGGAATTGACACGGAGGGGAGTTCTGCAAGATTCCGTAACCGGATTCGCTACCGCCTCGGTATAGAAACCATAGTAAATGAACAAGTTAAAGTGGGGGCGCGGTTTGCCAGCGGCACAGGCGACCCTCGGTCAACAAATCAGGACCTCGAGGACGGTTTTTCAGCCAAACCGATAAATCTGGATCGGGCCTACTTTGAGCTTACACCCTCTGACTCGTGGTGGGTCACTGCAGGTAAATTCGGAAGCCCATTTGTTTACTCGGACTTACACTGGGATCCCGACGTGAACTTTGAAGGTGGAGCCGCCAAGTGGATGAGTGGTGACAACGTGAAATTCAGCGTAACAGGCGGCGCTTTGTGGCTGGAACCGTATAAGTCGGAACATGGCAGTGGAATCTGGGCTGGACAGGTCTCAGCGGAAGGCAAACACGGATCGCAAGGGACATGGTTTGCTGCGGCTGGCCTTTACTCTTATGTCAATCGTGACATCTTAGTGGACTTCGGGGGATATGGAAACACTATCCTTCCAAACAGTTCATTTCGTACAGATTTCGAGATTCTGGATGTTGTGCTTGGAGTAACGATGCCCGTGGGAAGGTCAAAGCTGACTGTAACCGCCAATCCGGTGCTGAATACGGCAACTTCCACGGATAATTTGGGCTGGATGGCCATGCTTAAGCTTAAAGGCAAGGTCTGGAAGCGCTCTTCATCCCTATCATATGATTATCGCCTGCTCGAACCGGATGCCGTTTTTGGTGCGTTCACCGACAGCGATGCGGCAGGCGGAAGAACCGATCAACGCGGACACAGGATTACGGCTGACTATGAGATTCTGAACGGTTTCACAGCCGGCGCAACGGCCTGCTTTAACACGCTTTCCGCTTCAGGCGATGGTGCTTGGTATCAGCGGTGGATGGTCGACGGAGTAGTGAAGTTCTGAGGTATGCTCACAGAACTCTAACAATCAATCGCTACTCTCACAATTCACCAAACAATGGAGCAGAACATGTTCATCTTCAGACGCAATTTTCTAGTACTGGCAGGATTCATCCTGCTTTTCGCCTTAGTCGGATGCGGCAGAAAGTCACAGGATGCCGCCACGAAGACCTCGATCGATATCAAGGGTTCAGACACGATGGTTAACCTGATGTCCGCGATGGCAGAGGGTTACATGAAAACACATGCGGGCAAGCAGGTTGCCGTAACGGGCGGCGGCTCGGGGACAGGAATCGCGGCACTGCTGAACGGTACGACCGATATCTGCGCGTCATCGCGCGAAATGTTAGGCAAAGAAATCGACCTCGCGAAACAGAAGGGTCTTGAACCACGCGAGTTCGTCATCGGGATGGACGGTTTGGCGGTGTTTGTTCACCCAAGCAATCCTGCTGACAGCCTGTCAATTGAGCAAATCAAGCAGATCTTTCAAGGTCAGATTACCGACTGGGCTCAAGTCGGCGGGAAGCCGGGGAATATCGTAGTTCATTCGCGCGAGAGCAATTCAGGCACGTACGTCTATTTCAAAGAGCACGTGCTCGGCAAGGGGGACTTTGCCAACTCTGCCCGTCTGATGACCTCGACGGCTGCACTGGTGCAGGAGATTTCGACGAATACCGGTGCAATAGGTTACGGTGGAGAAGCGTATGGCCATGACAGCAAGGTAAAGATGCTGCATGTGCGTAAAGACGCCGAGGCGCCAGCTGTCTTTCCGACTGAAGAGACCGTCCGGAGTAAGGCGTATCCAATTGCCCGACCGCTGTTCCTGTATACGAATGGCGAACCAAGCGGAGTGTTGCAGGAGTTCATCGAATTCTGTAACGGTCCGAGTGGACAGGCAATTGTGCGTGAAGTCGGCTACGTTCCACTGAAAGGATAGCAAGCTTGCCTGGACTGCCCCGGCAATATTGGAAAGCGCGGGCCATCCGCTACTTCTTCCAGATTTGTGCGGCGACATCTATTCTGATTGTCGTGCTCGTGTTCCTATTTCTCGGACGCGAGAGTCTGCCGTTCATCAGCAAATTTGGGATTGACGAGCTTTTCAATCCGGTCTGGCAGCCCGTGTCCTTTGAAGACGAACAGTTCGGGATTCTTCCCCTCATCACGGGATCGCTGCTCGTCACATTCCTGGCGACGTTGTTTGCAGTACCGTTTGGAGTTATTGCCGCAATCTATATCGCCGAGATGGCTTCCTCCGTGGAACGTGAAATCTGGAAACCTGTGATTGAGATGCTCGCGGGAATTCCGTCCGTTGTTCTCGGATTCTTCGGACTGGTTGTCGTGGCACCGCTGGTCAAAGATGTCTTGGGTTTGGACTCCGGCCTGAATGCATTAACCGGCGCGCTGCTCTTGGCCCTGATGGCGATTCCCACAATAATTACCATCTCCGAAGATGCGATACGCAACGTTCCGCAGTCTTACAAGGAAGCCTCCTATTCACTCGGCGCATCTAAACTTCAGACTATCTGGAAGGTGACCGTGCCCGCCGCGCTTTCGGGAATCGTCGCAGCAGTCATGCTGGGAATCGGCCGGGTCGTTGGCGAGACGATGGCGGTGATGATGGTCACCGGCAATGCTGCGATTCTCACACTCAGCCCGACACAGTCCGTGCGCACCATGACGGCGACGGTGGCGGCGGAAATGGGCGAAGTGCCGTTCGGGAGCGACCACTATCATGCGCTGTTCGTAATCGGTGTCGTGTTGTTGCTGATGACGTTTTCGCTGAATATGATCGCTCAGCGCGTGCTTAAGAAGTACCGGATCGGCTGATCACCATGAGCATGAAGCCGCGCAATCTGACCGAACGCATCGTCTTTCATTCGATGCTGGGTATTACGTATGCGATTTTGTTGGTCGTCGTGTATATCATTGCGGATGTGGTCGTCGGTGGTATCGGGACTATCTCGTGGGAGTTCCTGACCGAAGCACCACGCAAGAGCGGCGAAGAGGGCGGCATCTGGCCGGTGATTGTCGGAACATTGTATCTGGTGATCGGGACGATAGCCTTCGCGCTGCCACTGGGCATGGCAGGAGCTATCTACCTGAGCGAATATGCCAAGCAAGGGCGATTGTCGCGCATGATCCGACTGTCTATCGTTACGTTAGCGGGTATTCCTTCGGTTGTTATTGGATTGTTTGGATTGGGCTTGTTTGTGATCTTTCTCGGGTTTGGCGCATCGATTCTTGCGGGCAGCATGACATTGGCCTGCATGATCCTCCCGACGATTATTGTCGCGAGTGAAGAAGCGCTGCGCTCGGTGCCGCAGTCGTTTCGTGAAGCGAGTCTCGCGCTGGGTGCGACCAAGTGGGAGACCATCCGCCGCAACGTTTTACCCTATGCGGTACCGGGTATGATGACGGGGTCGATTCTCGGTGTCGGCCGCGCCGCAGGGGAAACCGCTCCCATTCTATTGACGGTCGCGGCGTTCTTCCTTCCCACCCTGCCGCAGTCTGTGTTTGATCAATGTATGGCCCTGCCCTATCACCTCTATATTTTGGCCACACAGCTTCCTGATATTGAGAAAGCCCGGCCCATGCAATACGGCACAGCGCTTGTGCTGATTGCGGTCGTGCTCGGCTTCAATATGACTGCAATCGTCATCCGATCCTACTTTCGTCGCAAGTATCGCTGGTAAAAATGTCCTCACAAGAATTCCATATTGTTGCAAAAGAGCTGAATTTTTATTACGGTTCTACGCAGGCGCTGTTTGACATCTCGATTGAGCTCAAACGGAGCAAAGTCACCGCGCTGATCGGACCCTCCGGCTGCGGCAAATCGACGTTTCTGCGCACGCTGAACCGGATGAATGATATCATTGACGGGACGCGGCTGGAAGGCAAAATTCTTGTGGACGGACTGGATATCTATACCGGGTCGTCCAACGTGATTGACTTGCGGCGCCGAGTCGGGATGGTCTTTCAGAAATCGAATCCCTTCCCCAAGTCCATTTATGAAAACGTCGCCTATGGCCCGCGAATTCACGGCGAGAAGAATCGCAGGACTCTCGATGAACTCGTGGAAGCGAGCCTGCGGCGGTCAGGGCTTTGGGAAGAAGTCAAGGACCGCCTTGCAGATAATGCGATGGGACTCTCCGGCGGGCAGCAGCAGCGCCTTTGTATCGCCCGGGCGCTTGCGGTGAATCCGGAAGTCCTGCTCATGGACGAGCCGGCTTCGGCCTTGGACCCGCGCTCAACGACACGCATCGAAGACTTGATTGGAGAACTGCGCGGCGACTACACGATTGTTATTGTGACTCACAACATGCAACAGGCCGCGCGCGTCTCGGATGACACCGCCTTTTTCTACGAAGGCCGCTTGATCGAAGTCGGCCCGACGATACATATCTTCACGAACCCGAGTGAAAAGCAGACAGAAGACTACATCACCGGACGGTTCGGATAATCCGGACCATGTTCGCGCACGAAATATACGGGGCGCGGGAACGCCCTCTTTCTCTCACCTGACGGAAGGACCTCAATCATGCCTGTACACCTGAGACGCGACCTTGACCGGCTGAAGCGCAAGATTCTGTCCTTTGGCGCCGCCGTAGAAGAGAACGCGCAGCTCGCGGTGACAGCCCTGCGGAATTTTGATCCGCAGCTTGCCCAGCGCGTTATCGAACGCGACGACCAGATTAATCAGGACGAAGTGGACATCGAGGACGAGTGTCTGAAAATCCTCGCGCTGCATCAGCCGGTGGCGATCGACTTGCGATATGTCATCACGGTCCTGAAAGTCAACAACGATTTGGAGCGTATCTCCGACTTCTCGGTCAACATCGCCAAGCGTGCGCGAACTTTGGCCAGACAGGAACCTGTGGCATTGCCCAATGATCTGCTGGTTATCGCGCAGAAGTCGACGAACATGGTGAAAGCCTCTTTGGACGCGCTGGTTGAACAGGACCCGCTGCGTGCACGGCAGGTCTGTGCGTCAGACGATGAGGTCGACGACCTGCAACGCAAGTTGTACGACATCATCGTCCAGGAGATCCGCAATCATCCCGACCACGCCCCGCAATGGATGCAGGTCTTTTCGACCGTGCGCTATTTCGAGCGGATGGGTGACTTGGCCACGAACATTGCCGAAGACGTCATCTACTTGGTCGAGGGCGAAGTCATTCGGCATCGCGACGCGGGAGCATAGTCTTCGTATTCATGAAAACGTAAAGCGGCGGCCCCTTCGGGCCGCCGCTTTGTTCAGCGAATCTATCGGTCTTGGCTATTAATTGCCACCGCAATCTGAAGTCACGACGTAGTAGCGATAGCCGTCGAAGCCCACGTCGCCATCGACGACGACCGAAGCACCGCTCAGAGCAGGCACCGTGTCATCGAGAATGAACTGCGGATCGAGACCGTCGTCCGGGTTACCGTCGTTGTTTGGGATGGTCGAGTACCAGATCTTGTAGTTTGCATCCTGCGGCGCCGTGAAATGCAGTTGGATGAAGTTCGGGGCATTTCCGGCCGACACCACATACGCGCGGAGATCGGTCACCGGCAGGCACGGGATCGTCGTCACCGGGCATTGGACTGTCGGAACGCAAGGCGTGCCATCATCTGTGACAGAGAATTCGATGGTTCCTGTAGCAGTGCTCCAAGGACCAATCAACACTAGATATTCTGCATCCTGAACGGAACAGAAGGTGAATGTTGAACGCAATGTGCTTGGTGACGTACAGAGCGGATCGTCATCATCGCCTCCCACGCACATTAGGGTATCGCAATTGTTACAGAATACAAAGATTTCTGTGTCAAAGTTGGACAGCGGGTGGCAGGTCGTAACCGTCATTGAGTTTCCTGTACCCGTAAATGTGTACCATATTCCCGGCGAGAGGGTATTGTAAACGTCTCCGCAAACCGGAATGTTCGCCTCTGGCGTCGCGCCAACATTGGTGCCAACGTAGGTGCCAACGAATGCTGGAACCGTCACGGCATCAACGCAGGCGTCGCTTCCTTGCAAAATCTGCGGGCAGGGATTGGCCTCACAGGTCAAGCCGGCGTCCCAGATACCTGCCAGCGTATTACATTCAAGCTGCGTCACATTCGCGCACGAGTTGCCATTGTTATAGCAGCAACGGCCCACCGGGCAGGGAGCGGCTTCACAAGTTGTCGTGGATGTCCATTGACCGGAAAGAGCATTACACTCTAACTGGGTATTGGTCGCACACGCCCCGATACCGTTGTCGAGATAGCAGCAACGGCCCACTGGGCAGGGGCTGGTTGCGCAGGAGGCGGCATCATTCCACTGACCACCGAGTGCTGTACACTCGGCAGCCATGTTATCCGTACAAGTCGCAATTCCGTTAAGCAGATAGCAGCAGCGGCCTTCCGGTGCGCATTCCACGAAGTTGCCGCAGGCAGCACCCTGCGTGATGATCAGCTCGAAGTTGCCTGATCCGGCTCCCCAGCCGTCCGGAACCACGTAGTACGTCCGACCAAGTTCCGAGCAGAAGGTTGCGGTGGATCGCAGACCGGAGAAAGTACACGTCGCATCGTCGTTACCCGCCACGCACGTGAAGTTCTGACAGTCTTCCGAGCAGACCACGAGAATCTGCGTGTCATAGGCCGTGTAGCCTGAGCACAACGACACCGTAATCTGATTACCCGTACCAACGATTCTGTACCATTCATCCGGAGCGGTATTGGACCCTTCATAGGGATCGGCGGAACCCAACGCGCACTGCACGCCGGGATCATTATCACCGGCGCCGACCGTATTGCCGCGGACAGTTGCCGGCACCGGCAGCAGTGGTGCTTCCGCGCAGGTATTGCCACCGTCAATGAACAGCGGGCAGGGGCTGGCTTCGCAGGTCGTCGTGCCGTCCCAAACGCCGCCGATGACCGAGCAGTCGTAGGCCCCGTTGTTCGCGCAGCTATTCCCGCCGTCATAACAGCAACGGCCGATGGCGGTGCACGGCGAAGTGGTCAACGTGTAGGCATCGCAACCTGACGAGCGGTCCACCATGATGTAATAGGTTCCGGCCACCAAAGGCACACACGACAAGGTCACGGTGTCCTGAGAGATGTTTGCAAACCGAATACAATTGAAGCTGTCCGGCGGACAGGACGTCGAAACCAAGAGACCGCGAGTCGTAGTGGTCGAAGCGATTAGTTGAATGTTCCAAGCACCATTGGTTGACGTCGTCCAGCGATAGACGTAGTCTTCGCTGGCGTCGGCGGTGCCCAAACAGGTGTTGAAGTGTTCGTTCCCGGCACCGCACGTGGTTCCGGCATCCACAAAGGCGTCCGCCTGTGTCTCATCCCAGCAATCGCGGGCCAATACGAGCACACGGCACGTGTCATTAGCACGATTTCCATCTGTTCCCAAGTCGCTCCAGATTAGGAGTTCGTAGTCCCCGGGGGTCGCCGGCGCAGTCTCGGTTCCAGCGAAGTCTACGTCAGCCGTTGCTTGCGGGGCAATCGCGCCGGTATTCCCTGAAATGACAGCGCCGCCGTTGAACCGGTATCTAACGTCAGCGGCCTCGGTCACCAAACCGATATTGCGGAAGCGGCCGACGACGTTGAATGAACTGCCGATCGTCACACGCAGCGGCGAGGGCTGAACAACGGCTTCACAACGGAAGTCGTTTGCGTAACACGGCGAGACATTCAAGCGCACCTCATCGCAGCCTGTGGAACGGTCCACCATGATATAGTACGTACTTGCGGGAAGCGCAAGACAGTTAATCTTGAGCGTGTCCTGACTCTGGTTCAGGAAAGTCACGCAGTTGAAGCTGTCAGGAGGACAAGCCGTAGAAACCAGCAAACCTCGGGTCGTTGTGGTCGTCCCAATCAATTCAATGTTCCAGTTCCCTGGCGAGGTCGTCGTCCACTCGATGATGTAATCTTCACTGGCATCGGCCGAACCCAAACAGGTATTGGCAAAGTCGTTGATTGCGCCGCAGGTCGTGAAAGTGTCGGCAAACGCGTTACTGTGCTGCTCGTCGTAGCAATTGACTGCGGTCAGTGTGACACGGCTCGTGTCGTTGCTTCGATCGACATCGGCACCAAGATTTGAGTAGACCTTAAGTTCATAGCTTCCTGCCGAACCCGGCCCCATCTCAGTCCCGGCGAAGTCGACATCACCCGTGACGCAAGGCGCCAAGCTCGTCGTTACGCCTGTCACCGGGGAACCGTTGTTAAAAATGTACCCGACGTCCGATGCCTGCGTAGTCGAACCGACATTGCGGAAGCGACCTATCACGTTGAACGGTGTGTTCACGAAGATTCGATAGGGGCTAGCGGGAGCCACAACGGCACTGCACGTGAAGTCGTCTGCATTCACCGCTCCCAAGTAGAACCACACCGCGCGGCCGGTCAATGCTTCCTGCGTCTGGTCTGCTGACGTATTGCACACATACGTCAGATAGTTGTTGTTCGGCGCAGTCGAACCCTGCTGAATACCGACCGTAGCACTCGGATAGGTGGTCGAAGGTGCATAACGGTCGAGGGCGCGCCACTGCAGCTTGATCTTGCCGTCTGCATAGAGAATGGCTTGATAGGTGTACGTGTGCTGGAATTGGGGAGAAAGGCGGCCTACGGAGTCCCACTGGATGATGCAACGAGTACCATTGTCATTGTAGAATACCGCGCCGCTGTCCGAAACCGTACCACTTACACCCGTACCGCCGTAATTCGTATGCTGATCATCCCACAACGGCCAGATGCCGCCCTGCGGAAACGTTGTTGTCGGCAAGGTGCATGTATTGCTAAACGAGGTGACGCTGGTCATACCGATTGCGCCATTCGTGCTCGGGTAGACCGTGGTCCTGTTGACGCCGTAGAACGGGAAGTTAAAGGACAAGTTTACCGCTTGCGCAGCGTCGTCGGCGCGGGCCAAACTTGTCAGCTCAACCGTTCCCGGCATGCCCACGATGTCAATGAATTCGAACGTGGCCGTGTCACCGTCTTGATTGTCCACCCAACGGTAGCCGAAGCAATCCGGTCCCCCAACACCATCCAGCCGTTCACCGGGTTCACGAGGGCTTTCGAGACGCCCGGATTCGTAAAGGTCAAGTTTCTCACGTTCAGTCATGTCATCGCCGTCGTAGAAGCGCTGTTCAAGAGCATCAAGGTAGGCATTCGCAGACGCTTCGAATTCCGTCATGACGGATTGATAAGCGTGTTCATCCTCTCCTTTGATCATTCCGCTTTGGACGAGTTCGAACTTCTCGCGGTCAGACAGGATACTCCCCTCGTTTAGGCGCTCGAGAAGCATGCCCAAATAGAGGCCTTCGGACTCCGTGCGCGCCCTATCTTCCGCGAGCACCCGAAGCTTGCCTTCGTCTACGCCATTACTGAAAGCCGGCGCGGCTTCGCCAAGCTCGGCAAGCTCGGCAACCACTGCGGCGCGCTTGGCGAGCAGTTCGTCGTTGCTCACGTCTTGGATGAGCAGCGCATCAATCTCAGCAAGCGCGGTGCGCGCAGTCTCAATGCGGGACATTTTTCTTGCCGACTCGGTAGCGGTCGCGAAATACGCCGCACCCAGCAGCACGCTGGACATCACAATCAAGGATAGCCACTTCTTCATACAATCACCTCAGGCGGTTTGGGTTTTTGACCCGGGACGAAACAACAAAAAGGGTCTGATGGACAGACTGGAAATTTCAGGTAGCAGATCTTGGGCGGGACATTCTAACCTACAAATCTAATGCAAAACTTGCCGGATTACAAGAGTTCCGGCGGGGCTGCAAAATTTCTCTTCCTGCTTCAGGCCCCACAACGGTCAAGCGGCCCGCGCATAACTGCACGGGCCGCTTGAGTTTACATTTCAACGGCCATTTCTGACCGAGGTGTCGGAGAGGTTACTGTGTCACAAGCAAGACAAAGTCACCCGTCTGGCCGCCGAAGCCGCTGACACGAATGTAATAATTCGTGCCGTTGGAGGGCGTTGCCACCGTTCCGATCGTGTACAAGCCGTTGATTGGACAAGCCGAATCGTCAATACAGAACACTTCAGTTCCATCGCACGATGCGGCGTAGCAACCCATCTTCGTGTCGTAGTTTGTGCCATTATCGCACAGCGACATCGTAATCGGGCTTGTAGACGTTGACGTATACACGTACCACACATCAGGCACCGTGAAGATGCAGGTGGTCGGTTGCGGGCTAAACGTCGAGCCTACGGTCGTTCCGGAAACCGGCGTGTTGTTGAATACCTGGACAGCACCAATGCACTCGTCATTCGGTCCGAGCAACGGGCACTGATCAGTGGCACAAGTCAGGAATTCGTTCCACTGTCCACCGAGCGCGGCGCATTCCGTCTGGAAGTTATCCACGCAATCCAAACCGCCGTTGTAGCAGCAACGGCCTGTCGGCAGCGGCGGCGGACACGGATTCGCTCCGCAGCTCTGGAACGGTCCGCCCCAGGTGCCGCCGAGTTCGGCGCAGTCAGCCTGAGTCAGGTCGTCGCAGTTGTTGTTGTTGTTGTAGCAGCAACGGCCAACCGGTTCAGTGAACGGCGAGCAACCGGCCGTCACGACGAAGTAACGGTAGTTGTCGAAGCCCGGCAAAGCCTGATAGACCACAGGACCTGCCATGACGCCCAACAGCACGTCTGCAATCGCGAAGTCAGGATCAGATCCATCGTCCGGATTACCATCGTTGTTCGGGTTGTTCGAGTACCAGATGGTGTAGTCTTCATCCTGCGGCGCCGTGAAGAACAACTTGTAGTTGTTCGGCAGGTTGCCAGCGGATTCCACCAGAATCGTCAGGTCGGTAACCGGATCGCACGGAGCGTCCTGACACGGACCGAAGTCGTAGATCGACAGGGTGTAGACACCGCTGTTGCCGCTTCCGTAGTGACCAGCACGAATGTAATACGTTCCCGGGTTAAACAGACCGGCAATCATCGAACCGAATCCGGCGACCGGACGGAACGACGGATCGAGCCACGGGATCAAGTCGAGATCGGGGTTGCAGCCCCAGTCTTCGTTGCAGTACAACTGCGTTCCACAGCAGGCGCCGTCGTACACCACGATATTCGGATCACAGAAAACGTCGTTATCGCCAAGAATCGCAATTCTGCGGCACTCAGTCAGCGTGAAGTAGTAGAACTGATCCGGGCCTGTGGAAGGACCGTAGAAGCAATCATCCACACAAGACTGACCGACGCAAGTATGCGTGGCGGCCGGGTTTCCGGCGGCGGCAGACGCACTGCCCATCGGCGGCACGACCATCAAGGTCGCCGTATTGCAGTCGTCGTTGGTCGGCGGCGGCGGCGGGCACGGGCTGCCTGCGCAGGTCAGACCCTGCGTCCAGTTGCCACCCAAGGCGGTACATTCGGTCAACGTGTTGTCAATACAGCTTGAGTTGTTGTCATAGCAGCAACGACCCTGCGGTTCGCCGGCCGGCGTGCAGGTCAGCGTCAGCTTATAGAGCGACGGCGTCGGCAGACCGGTAAAGTTTCCATACGAACCGAACGCGACATAGCTTCCCGGTGCGAGCTGCAGCGCCGAAACGGACTGCGGGCCGAGTGCACAGTTGGTAATGAAGCTGTTCGTAATGAAGAATGCCGAAGCACAATTCGTGATGTCCACAATACCGAAGAGCAGGTTGCTGAAGGACGACTGAGCCGTCAAGGTCACATCGCTGAACTCGGTAATTGTGAACAGGAACCAGTCAGTGTCACGGTAGCCGGTGGCGTCACAGGTAAACGTCTGCGCGCAGACCGTCTGACCGCACGCGATCGATCCGTATACCGGCGGAACAAGGTTGCAACCGCCGTTGATATCGCTCGTACCATTGGTGGCGCAGTAGTTCGGGAAGTCATCAGGTTCAATGACGTCGGTCCCGCTGCACTCCATAGCGCACAGGTTCACGCACGGCTCTTCTTCGCAAGTCAAGTCAGGCGTCCAAATGCCATTTAAGCCTGCGCACGTTGCGGCGATATTGTTAGCACAAGAAGCGCCATCATTGTAGCAACAGCGGCCAAGTTCCACCGAACAGCCGATGGGATCGTTGCAGGCCGCGCCGGAAGTCACCAGCAAGTCAAAAATACCTGAAGCGGTACTGAATCCGGTTACCAGCAGGAAGTATTCCTGACCGGGAGCCGAGCACCACGTCACGGTCGAATAGAGACCGGATACGCCCGAGCAGTTGTCGTCGTTGCCCGTGATGCACACGAGGTTGTCGCAGGTACCGCAGAAGACGCCAAGTTTCGTATCATACTGGAACGGCGAGCCGGCGGGATCCAGACAGGTCGTCGCAGTCAAGGTCGTGCCGTTGCCGATCACCGAATACCAGACACCGGGTGCCGTATTCAAAATGGTGCTACAGGTCGGGACGTTGTCAATCGCGTAACCGGCAGTAGTGCCTTCAATCTGCTGACCGATTGGCAGGGAGACGCGGTTCGCGCAATCTTCGCTGCCCTGAATAACTGTCGGGCAGGGATTCGCCGCGCAGGTTAATCCGGGAGTCCACATTCCACCAAGCGTGGTGCACTCGGCTTGGGTATTGTCAGCACAGCTTGCGCCGCCGTTATAGCAGCAGCGGCCAATGGCACCTGGGCACGTTGTTGCCGTATTGCAGATTCCGTCGTTCGTAACCTTAATCACGTACGGACCAGTGCCGGTGCTGTAAGCGTCCACGATGATGTAATACGTCAAGCCTGCCGTCATCGTCACCGTGCCGCACGACTGCAAACTGCAATAGTCATCATTGCACAGCACGTTGACGCCGCCCGCAGTCGGGCAGCCCTGCGAGACGATGATTCGCGAGTCATAGGTCGTTCCGCCGCACAGCGAAACCGTCACCTGCTCCGTCACCGTCGGCGTATACGCATACACCACGTCCGGACCATACTGCGGATTGGTCGTGCAGCCATAGTCATCGATGGCGCCGACAGTCGTACCCGGATCGCAATAGGGCAGGGAGTTAATCACGACTGCGGTCGCACAGGTTTCTCCGCCCTGGTCGAGCGGACGGTTCGGCATGCGGCCGTCATCCAACTGATCCACAATTTCCGACAAGCGCTGCTTCTGATACGTGAAATCCAGACCCTGCATAGACAGTCTGGTGATTTCATCCAACAGGCGCTCGGCTTCGATCTTCAGTTGTTCGCGGGCATCCAGCTCTACCACTTCCGCCGCTGCGGGAGCGACGTAGCCGGCAGGAGCTTCAGCAGAAACCGAAGGTCCGTCCACGCGCTGAACCTGCGCCGGAGCCTTGACCTCATTATTCATGCTGCTCAAAGATTGAATCTTTGCGTCAATTTCGTCAAAGCGCCCTTGCTGGGCGAGTTCTCGCTTGGCCTGAGCCAGTGATTTCTGTGCCTGCGGACTTAAACGCTTCGCGCTGTCGCTTTGGGTCGCGTAAGAATAGAACGCGAGCGAGCCACAACACAATAGCACGGCACACACATACCATAGCCATTTCTTGTTCATCTTCACTCCTTCATGTTTTGGGGGGTCAGATGTCTTAACCCCGTCTACGGATGGACAGAACCTGCACGCCTGACGGCGAACCGTCAGTACCCTTTACAATATCAAATATAATTGCCAGCAAAATAGGATGTCAACACGAGATTGGTTGAAATGACACAATTCTCTTTTTTGCATCTACTATTACAAACTCTTAAAATTCAATCAAATAAATTGAAAGTCATATTGACTTAATTCACAGTAAAAATCTTAACTTTCGCTATTCTATCTATTTATTATACTTGACCCATTCATTCAACAATTCGCGTCAAACTGACGACTCCTCTTCAGTGTGAATCAATTTACGCATAATGCAACCGCCTCGATGGTCTTCGAGGCGGATCATCGAGTTTCCCGAGGCTCTCGAGATGTTAGACGAGCGCCGCGCTTCGTAAGGCCTTAAAGTACGTTTTCGTGAACAGGCTCAGATCGTTGCCGGCCGGCGAGAAATCCTTGTAGAGAATCGCGCTTGCGCCAAGCGATTTGAGTTCGTCCGACACCGACGGTTGATCGAAGATCGGCAATCCCGTCACCACCACCACGCCCGCGCGGACATTGTCTTCCAGCAACTTCATGAGCACACTGCGTCCGCTCATGCGCGGCATTTCGAGGTCCAAAGAGAGCACGTCGGGTTTCACGGTCTTGACGGCTTCAACGCACTCGTCTCCGTCCGCCACCGACCCCGCAAACTCGAACCCTTCCTCGCGCTCGACCAATGCCTGCAACACCCTGCGCACGACCGGATTGTCATCGGCAATCAAAACTCTCACGTTGCGTCCCCCTTTTGGAACGGACATTTACATTTACTCCGACGTTGCCATCTTGATAAACTCACGGGCACGGTCAATATTTTCTTCGATGTCGGTGACGAACGCCGGAATGTCAAGCGACAGGATTGCCGGATTCTCCTGGGCCACGACTTCCCAAGCGGGGTCCTGCGCCAGATGCGCATTCACGCGTTCGCGCAGACTCTTGCTCAGAATGGCACGCGCCAAACTGGAAGCCAGATGCACGATGGCCGTCAGCACACTGTGCTCGGGCGCGAGGTGCGGCTGATGATGGTAGCGGATGCTTTCCACTATGGAATTGGGCAGCGACCACTTTTCGGCCAGCCACGCGCCGACTTCCGCATGGTCCGTGCCGAGCACTTTCTGCTCCGCGACAATCGAGGGCAGTCCCTCCTGCTCCGCAATTTTGAAAGCCTGACCCAGCTCATTGGGGAAGTATTGATGCAGGACGATTTTACCGATGTTATGCAGCAGTCCGGACGTGAACTCGATACCGTGCAGTCGCATTTGCAGCTTCGAGGCCAGCACGCGCGCGATTTCGCCGGTACCCGCGCTATGCTCCCAGAATGTCTCTCGCGAAAAAGCCGTGCCGCCCTCGAGCACGGGGAAAGCCTTGAACACCGAAATCGATGTCACCAGATTTGAGACTTCGCGCATCCCCAGCACGACCAGCGCCATGTTCAGCGATTCGACTCGCCGCGGCATTCCGTAGAACGCGCTGTTCGAAACGCGCAGGATTTTGCTCGTCATGGACGGATCGTTGCGAATAATCCTCACGATTTCCGACATCCCCGCCAGCGGATCGTTCGCCAGCCGCGAGACTTCCATCGCCAGCAGCGGCAGCGTCGGCAAGTCGTGCGCATCCCGCAGCCGCTGCATCACAAATTTGCTCCGCGCGGAGTCTCCTGTGATCAGGTCATCTGCCGTCGGGACGGAAACGAAACTATGCGAAGAGTGATTCATGAAATCTCCAATTATGGTCATACATCGAGAGATGTATTTAACTTGTCTAAGTTCAGCCAGAATACGTCGCCGTAGCGCGTGACGGTGCGTGCGCGGACGGGCAGCGGGGCCACGGACAGCTCCTGATGCAGCCACGCGCGCGGATGAACCGGGATCACTTCATCGGCGTGATCAAACGCCAGTCCGAGCGGACCGTCCACCGTGTCCACCAGAGCGATAGTTGCAGGACCATTACGGTGTGAAATTTCCGTCCCGATGACATGACGCATGTCAAGCACCGGCACTCGACCGAACGCCAGTTGAACTTCTCCGGAATAGTCCGGATTCGACGTGGGAATCAGGGGTAATCCTACGAACAGACCGCGCACTTCGTCCACGGTCAGGCCAACCCGCCAGCCTCCTAAGCGGAAGCACACGAGTTTTGTGGGGGGTGCGGCGGGCGCGGCTGCGGGCCGCCGGCGAATGGGAGGTGCTGAGACCATCTTACTGCTGCTTTAGTTTTTTCTCGAGTCCCAGCAGCAGACGTGCGGCAATTCTGTTGGGGCTGGACTTGCCGTTTTCCCACCGGTTGACCGTCGAAAAGGTCACGCCGATGAGATGTGCGAAGTCTTCCTGTGTCAGCTGCATGCGCTGCCGGATCTGGCGGATACGCTCAGCGTCCATTCTCATTTGTTCCAATGGTTTCTCCGGTCTGAAGGTACTTTGTGTTCATAACCATGACTCGATGTGCAATCAGCGGGCCATTGCGAACCCTATAGCTCGCACGTGTTCGAGATTACACATAAAGATATGTAAAATCAGATGTTTAGGGAATAACAGGTGCACCATACTATGACTCAACTTAGAAAGTCTACCCTTCCTTCTGCGTCTTTTGCGAGCGCATTCCCTTGCAGCTCGGGCAAAAAAAAGACCCGGCAGCGGACGGGTCATGAACGGTTAGTTCAGGATGGAATACGGGTCCGGCCCGCCGGAATCAGTCCGCATACAAACCTCCAGTTTGCTCCAGCCAATCTGCGATCTCGTCCGACAGAGTGGGAATATCATCCGATGTCACATCCAGTTTGAGCACCGGAAGCAAACTGCGTTCGGCAAGCTCAAGCAGATACTCCTGTTCACGAAGGAAAATGGATAGATTGTCATACTGCGCAGGATTGCCGGACACTTTCAGACGTTCTTCGCGCGCCGCCTCAAACGTCCCGGGGCGCCGCACACAGAGGACAATCCGGAAACCGAGCGGCAGCAGACGCTCCTCCAGCCAGCGGAAATCATAGTCGCGCTGGCAATACAGATGCTGGTGCATGATGGTCGAGTGATGAAAGCGGTCGACAATCCACGAGTAGTAGCGAAGCAGTTCAAACAGTCTCGCCCACGTCGCATACGTTTCCATGGCCAATGACTCTTCCTGCGGCTCGAAGTTTATCAATCCTCGTCCCCACGGGAAATTCGAGAACGCACACCACTCGCCGGACACGAGCGGCGACGGATAGCGATACTTGCGCGGCCCGACGATGCGGGGATGCTCGTTCAGGGCAAACGCCAAGTCAGTTTTGTGCGTCAGGCGGGTGCCTTCGAGCAAGATCTTGGGAACAAGCTTTCGGCTCATGAGGGCTTGCTGTTCTTCTTGCGGCGCGCTTCCAGCAAGACTCCGATCCAGATGGCGGTTTCATAGAGAATGATCATGGGCGCAACCATCAGCATCATGGTCAGCGCGTCGGTGGTGGGAGTAGCCAGCGCGGCGAGAATAAAGATCACGACAATCGCGATGCGGCGGTGCCTGCGGAAGAATGCCGAACTCACCAGACCGGTGGCTATCAAAAGGCCCATCACCAGCGGCAATTGGAAAATGACTCCAAACGCCAGCAGCAGGAACAGCACCAGACTGATATAGCTGTTGAGCGACCAGAAGTTCTGCAAGCCTACTTCGGCGAACGAACCCAGAAACTGCAGGGCTGTAGGCAGAATCATCCACGAGAACGCCACTCCGCCCCAGAACAACAGCGTGGAAATCGCCACAATCGGCCACAGCCAGAGTTTTTCTTTTTTGCGCAGCCCCGGTCCCACAAAACCATACAACTGCCAGGCGACAAACGGTGAGGAGACGAGCAGCCCGAGCAGAATCGCGATCTTAATCTCGATGACGAACCCTTCAGACGGGCCGAGCAGCGAGAGCGTGCCGGGCACGGCTTCGCGAAACGGCTGCATCAGGAAGTCGCGCGCACGGTCTGACAAGGCAAAACCGACTCCGGCACCAACAGCCACGAACAGCGTGCTGCGCAGTATTCGCTTGCGCAGTTCGTCGAGATGGTCCCAGAAGGTTACAGGTTGGTCAGTCACGTGATGGGGTAGGCGGGGCGAAACTATAAGCTCCGCTTTTGGCAGACTTGCTTTGTTGAGTGTCAGGAGTTACTTTGCAGGAGCGGTGCCGCCTAATCCGAACGGATTGAAACGGGTATCGGTGTCGTAGATGTCCACTTGCTCGCGCCGTTTCAAGAAGCCGACGATTGCATAAGTCACAGGCGTCAGCACGATTTCGACACCGCACTTGAACATGTAGTTAAAGGCAATCATCAGCCACAGTTCGCGCACGGGAACAATGCCCGCGAAAGCGATAACCACGAACAGTCCGGTATCCACCGCCTGTCCGGCGAGCGTCGAGCTGACGGTGCGCAGCCACAAGACGCGGCCTTGAGTCGCAACTTTCAGTTTAGCCAGAATTACGGAGTTGGTGAACTCGCCGAACAGATAGGCGATTAACGACGCGAGCACGATGCGCGGCACGAATCCGAGAATGGCTTCGAACGCCTCCTGATTCGGCCAGATTGAGGCGGGTGGCATCGCCGCGACAACGGCGAAGGTCAGAGCGGCGAGCACATTGGCTGCAAATCCCATCCAGATAATCCGCCGCGCCCGTCCGAAGCCGTAGACTTCGGTCAACACATCGCCGAAGATGTAGCTTAGCGGAAAGAGAAACGTCCCGCCGTCAAAGGGAAAGATACCGAATCCGACGAGCTTGGTCGCCGCGACATTCGAAATCAGCAGGATTGCGACAAACAGACCGCCGATGAGGTCATAGTAGCGCAGACCTCTCGGCAGTTGACCGGGCAGGACGATTTTCTGGGAATCGGGCATGCGGGCTTGGTTAGAGAAAGTGACTTGAATTCAATGCGTAGAGAATCTATCAACTCTTGGCGGGAAAAGCAACCTTGCCTGACATCAGCTTTGAACAGCAGATAGCGGCGCGGGCGAGCGAGCTGGGTTTTGACCTGTGCGGCGTGTCGCAAGCTGAAGTCCCGCAGCGCGGTGCGCAATTCCGCTCGTGGCTTGCCGAAGGCATGGCCGGCACGATGACTTATCTGAACCGCACAGCGGAGCGCAGACTCGACCCGCAGCAGGTGCTGCCGGGAGTTCGAAGTGTCATCTCAGTCGGGCAATCTTATTTCACGGGACTCTTGCCCGACGAGGTGCGGCAGGACCCGTCACGCGGGATAATCGCCAGCTACGCATGGGGTCAGGACTATCACGACTTGATGGGGCATGCGCTTGCAGAGCTTGCCGAGTTTGTGCAGTCACTCGCGCGGGATGTTCAGACAAAGAGCTACGTGGATACGGGGCCGGTCTTGGAGCGCGAGACCGCAGAGCGCGCGGGGCTGGGATTCATCGGGAAGAACACGCTGTTGATTCATCCGCGTATGGGCTCGCAGTTGTTTCTCGGAGAGATCCTGACGACACTCGAGCTTGTGCCGACAAGTGCGCCGCAGATGCCGTCCTGCGGGAGTTGCACGAGATGTCTGGAGAGTTGTCCGACGTATGCTTTTCCTGCAGCATATGTGCTGGATTCGCGAAAGTGTATTTCTTATCTGACGATTGAGTATCGCGGCTCTATTCCACTTGAACTTCGCCACAAAATAGGCAATCACATTTTCGGGTGCGACGATTGTCAGACTTGCTGTCCGTGGGTAAATCGGTTCTCAACCCACTCCCGCCAGCGAGCATACGAGAATGTGCTGGAAAGGAAGGCTCCGAGACTGACAAGACTTGCCAAGCTGAGCGAAGCTGAGTTCTTGGAGATGTTCAGAGGGAGTCCGGTGCTACGTCCGAAGTATGAGGGCTTCATGCGGAATGTGGCCGTTGCCCTCGGAAACTGGCAGTCGCGTGAAGCGCTGGATGCGCTTGCACCGCTTGCAAATCATGAGAGTTTGCTGGTGCGCGAGCATGCGGCGTGGGCGGCCCGAGCTATACTTGAATCTATTGCGGACAAGTGACGGAGAAATTTTGCGGGCAGCGGAGACCTTGGCGGCAGCGAGAGACTGGATCTGAGGAAGGGAGAGCAGAAGAATTGGACATAATATACGACAGAATTTAGAAGTTGTCAAGACAATTTTGGTAAATTGACAAATATTTATAAACATATGTTCAATATGTTGTTAAGCCTGATTGGCATTGAACTTACGCGGGAAACTACTGAAGCCGAGAGGCGTTCGGGGATAGAAAAGGGCAGCCGTCGGGCTGCCCTTTTTCCGTGGTTTTAGTCGGAATTTACTCGTCTTCGGGATGAAGATCAATACCTAAGTCTTTGGCCTTCTTCCAGAGAGTGGTGCGGTCGATTTGCAGCACGCGCGCAGCTTTCAGCACGTGGCCGTTGGCGGCGAGCATCGCATTCTCGATGAATTGCTTTTCGAAGGCACGGACTGCCTGCTTCAGCGGGCCGAGGGTCATCGCGGCCTCTGGCAACGCGCCGTTGGTCGAGGCCGGTGCGGAATGCGGCGCCGCCTGGGGCAACGGATAGTTGGTTGGCGGAGTCAGACTGTAGTTTTCCGTCGAAGCAATCGGCTGCTTGAGGAACTGCATGGTCGCCGCAGTGATGGTTGTTCCCGATGACGCGAGAATGGCGCGCTCGATGACGTTTTCCAATTCGCGGACGTTGCCGGGCCAGGGATGCGACAGCAGCATGGCCATAGCCTCGTCGGTGAAGGTGAAGTGTCCCTTCTGCAGACGGCCACCGATTTTATCGAGGAAGTGCGCGCAGAGCATCGGGATGTCTTCCTTGCGCTCGCGGAGCGGCGGAATCGTGATGGGCACGACATTCAGCCGGTAATAGAGGTCCATGCGGAAGCGGCCTTCCTGAATCATTCGCTCGAGGTCGCGGTTGGTCGCCGTGACGACGCGGATGTTGACAGGAATCTTGCGGCTGCCGCCCAGCCGTTCGATTTCGCGATCCTGCAGGACGTTGAGCAGTTTAACCTGCGTGGCGAGCGAGAGTTCGCCGATTTCGTCCAGGAAGATGGTACCGCCGTTAGCCTGTTCGAACTTCCCGATGCGGGTTTGCTTGGCATCGGTGAAGGCGCCTTTTTCGTGACCGAAGAGCTCAGATTCGAGCAAGGTCTCCGGCAACGCGGCACAGTTGACCTTGACGAACGGCTTTTCAGAGCGCGGGCCTTCAAAGTGCAGGGCGCGAGCGACGAGTTCCTTGCCGGCGCCGGTTTCCGCGCGAATCAAGACCGTCGTATCGACGAACGCGACTTCGCGGATTGCATCAAAGACTTTGTGCATGGCGGGCGAGCGTCCCACAAGTCCGCCAAGCTTGTGATCCCCGCCGAGCCGGCGCTTGAGCTTTTCCACTTCCCCCACGAGGCGAAGATTGGAAAGCGCAGCCTCGACCGTCCGCGCGAGCAGACGCGGTTCGAGGGGCTGGGATACAAAGTTAGTGGCGCCGTTTTCCATGGCTTCGACAATCCGCTCGGAGCGATCATTCTCCGAGTAGATGACGACCGGCAGGCGCAGGTGACGTGAGCGGATGTCCCCAATCAGGGAGACACCCGAAGTCCCCTTCAAGTCCAAATCGCAGAGGACGACGTCGACGGTTTCGGTCTCCAGGCGGTTGAGCACATTGCCCGGATCAGTTTCCGTGAGGACGCGATATCCTCCCTCGGCGCGCAGCGAACTCGAGAAGTGTTCGAGCGCGGAAGTTTCCTCGTCTACAATCAGCAGTGTCGGTTCCGACATTTTCCGGGTCTCCCGTTTCCAATGTCCATTCGTTACTATCCATAATACATCCTTTCCTTCGGCAAAAGCTGGGCCGAGCTGATACATCACAACCTCCTTGTTCATCCGTTACAACATCGGGAAAGCCCCGAGAACTGAATCTGCTATCCTCCTTGAAATACAGGGGAAGGGTTAGTTTGTCAACATAACAGTAAGCAGAGCAAAAGCCAAAGAGTCAAGGGAAAAGGGCTAAAAATGTCGAGAATTTTCTACGGGGAATAAAGACTCCAAATTTGACAATTCAGGCTCAGGAAGGTATATTTCTAATTCAGGAATTTTGGGTATGTTGCAAAGGGCAAACGTACCGGACGGGCTTACAAACTCCATAACAACATGAATTTCTATACCGGTTTATGGGTCGCGGTGGTGACACCGTTCCAAAAAGGCCAAATTGACGAGGCGGCCCTGCAAAATCTGGTCACTGAGCTTGCGAATCGCGGGACGGACGGGTTTGTGCCGCTGGGGACAACCGGGGAAGCATCCGTCCTCTCCCGGGAGGAGCGGAGACGGGTCATCCAGTTGGTCTTGGAGGCTGCAAAAGGGCGGCCTGTCGTCCCGGGCTGTGGCACAAATTCCACAGAGCAGACGATAGAATTGGTGCGGGAGGCCAAGCAACTGGGTGTCCAAGGTGCTATGGTTATCACACCTTATTACAACAAACCGACTCAAGAGGGCCTGTATGCCCACTTCAAAGCGGTGCACGACGCATCGGATTTGCCGCTGATGCTTTATAATGTGCCCGGTCGGACCAGCGTCAACATGCTTCCGGAGACCGCAGTGCGGCTGGCCGATTTGCCGAGAGTAGCCTCTCTAAAAGAGGCTTCAGGCAATCTGGACCAGATTTCCGAGATTTGCCACCGCGTCGAAGGCAAGATGACGGTCCTTTCGGGAGATGACTCTCTGACCCTGCCGATTCTGGCGGTGGGAGGCGTGGGAGTCGTGTCGGTAGCCGCACATGTCTGCACGGACGTGATGAAAGGGATGCTCAGCGCGTTTTCGCGGGCGGATTTGGAAACCGCAAGGTTGCTGCACCATACGCTGCAACCACTGGCTAAGGCGATGTTCCTTGAGACGAGTCCTGCTCCGGTGAAATTCGCACTTTCGGAATTAGGAAAGATCGCGAACGAACTGCGCCTGCCGCTGGTGCCGGTCAAGGCCGAGACGGAAGCCAGGATTCGCGCGGCTATCGCAGCGTATCTGGAGCCGGTCTATGTCGCATAGCAAGCAGCCGATTCATGCCGCACTGTTCGGTGCAACGGGGAGAATGGGCAAAGTGATTTTGCACGAGACCCGGCTGAGCGGCCGGATTAAAGTGACAAATGCCTACGATCCGGCGGGTGCGGGGATGTATTTCGACGACTTGCTGATCCAGCCGAACTGCTACGGCGTGCACGACCATGTGGACGTGGCGATTGATTTTTCGCTGGCCAAAGCGGTGGAAGAGAATGTCACCTGCTGCCGCAAAGCCAGTGTGAATTATGTGTGCGGCGTGACGGGACTCTCGGAGAAGACGCATCATGCACTGCGTGAGGCGGCCAAGGAGATTGCCGTGCTGTGGGCACCGAACATGTCTCCGGCGATGAATGTGCTGTTTGCACTGGCTGCGGAAGCCACGGCCGCACTGCCTGAATACAAGGTCTATCTATCCGAGTCGCATCATACGCAGAAGCTGGATGCGCCGTCGGGCACGGCAGTGCGCATAAGCGAGATTGTGCAGGACACGATTGGCCGGAAGCCGGAAGTGTTTTCCCTGCGCATGGGAGACGTGGTCGGCGAGCACACGCTGGTCCTGGGCGGACACGGCGAACGGTTGGAAATCACTCATCGGGCGGATTCGCGCGCGGTGTTTGCGCATGGTGCCTTGCGCGCGGCGGAGTGGCTGGTCGGACAACCGGCGGGGTTTTACAGCATGGCAGACGTGCTGGGGTTGTGATCAAGGTGCGTTACGTCTTACTTTCTTTGCTGCTTCATTCCATCGCTTTCTCACAGACCATCCCGCCGGATTCGGTGTGGACGTTTGCGTATGATGACGGCGGGGATGAGTTTTTTTACGACGCATTGGAATTGGAGGACGGATATCTGCTGTGCGGCGAAGCGCGGGCGTGGAACGCGATGGCGGGCGAAGCGCTGCTGGTGAAGCTGGATTTTGTGGGGAATGTGGTATGGGCGAGAAGGTATGGGAATGCAGTCCCCATTAAGTTCACCAAGCTGCCGTCGCCCGGACGGGTGTGGGGTGATCGCGTCAACGCGGCGGGACAGAGCGTCGGCGGATTCAAAATGCACTTTGATTCGGCCGGGAATCAATTGGCTTTCGAGAACTTCGGCTCAACCCCTCATCCTCTGTTCTCCATCGGCAGCGCAAGAACCACCTATGATGGCGACGACGAGGGATACACGACTGTGTATTCATTCAGGAACACAGGGGACGAGGTCAACCGACTGTTTCGTTTTGTTTGTTGCGGAACGTCCGTAAACACGTTTCTCACGTTAGGCACAGGCGATCTTGCGCGAGACGAAGACATTTTCTATGACTTTGCGGTTTGCGGAGAGACGCACAATTCCGTTGAAACCGGCAAGGACGGACTGCTGGTTTGGCGACGTTCACCCGAAGAACCCGTCCCAGTCATTCACCGAGCAGAGATCGGCGGCGTGGCGGATGATTGGTTCAACGCCTTGACAGGACATCCTCTTCCGACTCCCTACGTTCTTTGCGGAGGATCGCGTAGCTATACGAACGGGTCTTCAGATTTATGGGTTGTCGGCACAGGCAGCGACGGAACGGTTAGCTGGTCGCGCCACTTCGGCGGACTCTCCTATGAAGACGGCGTGGAAATTGTTAACTCAGAAGATGGCGGTTTTATCATCGCGGGGAATTTTTCATCTGAAGATGTCAACTTCGAGCAGTCGGATTTCTGGCTGCTGAAGGTGGATGAGAACGGCGACAGCGCGTGGTCGGTGCTTGCGGGCGGAGAAGAAGCGGATCGCTGCGAGGGGATGATCCAGACGGAGCACGGGTTTCTGCTGTTCGGCGCGTCGCAATCATTTGCCGTGCCGGGGTGGGACGCCTGCGCAATGCTGTTGGCCTATGTGCCGGACCTTGCCGCCGCACCCTCCAGTTTGAACTTCGGACCGGTGCAAGTCGGAGACAGCGCGACGCGCGTGCTGCATCTTATCAACACGGGATCGAACACGCTGACAGTGACGGACATACAAGGGACGGATGCCTATCACGCGAGTTTCAGCGGTCCGGCGACCATTGCACTGGGCGAAACACTGAGCGTCACGACGGTTTTTGCGCCGCCAAGTGCGGGCAACCACGTGGACACACTACGCATATTCAGCGACGCGATTTCCGGAGAGAAGATTGTGCGCTGTCTGGGCGCGGGACTTGCGGCACATGCCGACGATGCCGACTTGCTGCCGCGAGAGTTTGCCTTGCATCCTCCCTACCCGAATCCGTTCAACCCCAGCACGAGTATTACGTTTGACTTGCCGCGCAATTCGGAACTGACAGTGGAAATCTACGACGTGTCAGGCCGGTTGGTCCGAACGATGTTTGCAGGGTCGCTCCCGGCCGGCAGCCATCGCATGATATTTGAGGCGGACGCGTTGGCGACAGGTCTGTATTTCGCAGCACTGCGCGCGGGCGAGTATCACGGTGTGCAAAAGCTGATGCTGGTGAAGTGAGACTCTTGCTTGCGGTGCTTCTTGGCGCACTGCTGCTGGCGGCGTGCGACAGCGATGATAAACCATCGCAGGGTCAATCTTACGAAATCTTTGCGGGGGACACGCTGATTACGATTCCCGCCACGGCAGCGGCCTTTGCGACCGAGCGTTTTGAGCTTCAAGCCTATCTGCTGCGCGAGTATCAAGTCGCGCGCGATCCAAATCTTCCGCGCGACGGCGGCTCGCCTTTTGCCGGCACGCTGCTCGAGTGGAAGTCTCAACCGTGGAGCGTCCGGCAGACCTTTCTTATCGCGCCCTACACCCACGATGTGCTGACGGACTCGCTCGCGCTCTATTTCTACATGATCGGCACATACGGCATGCAATTCGGCTACGGCTGGAAGGATACGTTCGATCCTGAAGCGGATTTGTGGAATAGCGCGCTGAGGCCGTGGCTCCGGCCCGCGGATTCGACGTTGACACCGGATAACCCCGGGACACTCGAATTTGACGGAGGGTTGGGCGACATGATTGAGTATCGGGGAATGTGGGGATTTGAATTGCTAATGGAAGTTTCGTGAAATTGAATAGATGCCGAACCTGATCATCCAGAAATACGGTGGGAAGACACTCGCGACGCCGGACGATATCTTGCAGGTGGCGCGGCTGGTGCATGAGCGCGTGAAGAGCGGAACTCAGGTTGTCGTGGTGGTTTCGGCACTGGCGGACACAACGGATCAATATGTGACGATGGCGCGGTCGGTCAATCCGCAGCCGCGCGGCCGTGAATTGGACGTGCTGCTCTCGACTGGTGAACGCGTGGCGATTGCGATGCTCGCGCTCGCCTTGAATTCAATTGAGAACGACATCGCCGTCTCCCTGACGGGCGCGCAGGCGGGCATCATCACGGATACGCTGCACACGGCGGCACGGATTGTGGACGTGCGGCCGTTGCGGGTGCGTGAAGTACTCGAGCAGGGCAGAATTCCCGTGATTGCGGGCTATCAGGGAATTACCACCGACAAGAATATTTCGACGCTCGGTCGTGGTGGCACAGACGCAACGGCTGTTGCACTGGCCGTGGCGCTGGGCGCGGAGCGGGTGGAATTTATGAAGGATGTCGCCGGGGTGGCCAGCGCAGATCCGAAGCTGGTTGCTGCGGCACGGATTCTGCCCAGTCTGGGCTATCAGGATGCGCTGGCAATGATGGGTTGCGGGGCAAAGATTTTGCAGGTTCCGGCAGTCGAGATGGCCGCCGAGTTCAAGATGGAGCTTGCGATAGGCAACTCCAAGACCGGCGTGGCGGGCACGATTATCACGGATAAACCACTGGCGCGCCGGACACTTGCGGCGATTGTGCATACACCTGCCGCGCTTCTGACAATGGACCGCATGGAGTTCAACTTCGCGGAGCGCAGCTTGCGGGAACAGGGAATCCTGCCGCTCTACCTGCGCGGCGGCGAACAGCCGCTGGCCGTCTTTAAGGGCAGCGATGAGACTCATCTGCTGTTTCCACAGTTTGCGGCAAGATTGGAGCGGTCTTACGACGCAATTTCGCTGTTCGGACCTGGCGCCGGGGGTGTTGGGATGCTGGCGGACCGCGTGGCGGGCTGCCTTGAACCCTTTCGAGCAAGTTTACGGGAAGAATTGTATCTTGAGGATCGTCTGATTTTGCTGGCCCCTCATTCGATTGCCGAGGAACTTGTGCGCCAACTGCACGAACAGTGCCTCACCATTGACCACACCGACGTTCATGCACAGAAATAGTTTTTGCGTCACCGGCTGTGTTGGGGAGAGCTTCGCCGATTGACCTATTGCTACTCATTCTAACTATCACACCGTGACAACGCAACTTTACCCAGACGCCCCGCCCGTGACTGTGCGTGTCGGATTGCTCGAAGGTTATGAGCGCGCGACATTCAAGTACTCGGGGCGCTATAGGATCGAGACGCGCTCCGGTCAGCTTTTGCGCGAATCGGACGAGTCGGACTTGAAGTGGCGAGTCCTTCGGGAGAAAAGCACGCCCACGAAGTTCCTGTTCAGTGTGCTGGCAGCATCGTTTAAGTCGAATGCTGAAGCCATGGAGCTCGCGGAGTCGTTCGAAGCGAAAGGCCTGTCAGCGGCCATCCGGCAGGTCGGCGGACCGATTGAGATCGACGGTGAGATCATCGGGGACAACACACTGTATCGCGTGCAAGTCGGCAATTTCACCGCAGAAGAGCCTGCGCGTGAACTGCTGTCCAAGCTGGAACTGGAATTCACGCCGCGATTGGTTCGCGAGGTGTTGGTGCATGCGTCCGGCAAACTTGAGATGTTCGACCAAAGTCTCGAACAGCACTTTGAGAGTGAGTACGGTTTCCGCTTGGTGCCGGACAATCGCGATTGCCGCGTGACGATATACGGGGTGCGGATGAATTCGGGGTTTTCATACGAACCGACGGAAGACAGAGTCTACAGCGGCGCGATTGAGTTTTACATCGATCACGAGGGGTACATTGCCGCGCTGACGGAGATACCGATCGACCGCTATTTGCGGGGAGTTGTTGGAGCGGAAATGCCGCCCGAGTTTCCGGACGAGGCGCTGCGTGCGCAGGCGATTGCCTCGCGGAGTCTGGTGATTGCACAGAAGAGCTACAAGCACCTGAACGACCAATTTGAACTGTGCGCACACGTGCACTGTCAGATTTACAGCGGCGTGACGCACGAGAACGACCGGATCGTGGAAGCGGTGACCGCGACGCGCGGATTGGTGCTGACGCACGAGGGGTCGCTCGTGGACGCGCACTTCACAGCGGTTTGTGGTGGTCACACAGAGGATGTGCAGACCACTTGGATGACACCTCCGCTCTTTGACGGCAAAGGAGTGCCGTGCGATTGTTCAGGCACGCTTGAGGTTCCGGATTTGCGAACGGAGACGGGTGTCCGCAAGTGGATTCAGTCGCGTCCGAATTCGTGCTGCAATCTCGAGAGTTCAGATTTGCCTGTTACGCGCAATTACGGCAGGCGGCACTTTCGCTGGGAAACAACTTTGCTCCGCTCTGAGTTGGAAGAAATTCTGATGACGAAGACGGGAGTTGACGTTGGCATGATCTACGACATCGTACCGATTAGACGGGGCTGCAGCGGCCGGCTGATGGAGGTCGAGGTGCTCGGCTCGCTGACCAACATGCGCATCAAGCGTCAGCTCACGATTCGCCGGTTGTTAGCACACACGGCTCTCGAAAGTTCGGCATTTCTGGTCGAGGTGTTGTATGACGACAAGGGGAATCCGATGGAACTCGTCCTGACGGGGGCGGGTTGGGGGCACGGTGTGGGGCTGTGTCAGGCAGGCGCGGCGCGCATGGCGCTCGATGGCAAGAGCGCCGAACAGATTCTCGCGCACTATTATCCGGGCTGCAAAATTGAAAAGAAGTATTAGGATATCATGAAGTCAGAAGAATTGTCACAGTTGATTGGTGATCATCGCTCGAAGTTAGAGACGCTGCGGAGGTCGCTTTGACTACGGTCGAAGGCTTTCTGAAATAGAAAAACTCGAAACGCTGTCCGGCGGCGCGGGATTCTGGGACGACCAGGAGCGCGCGCAGAAAGTGCTCAGGCAGATTTCCGAACACAAATCGTGGGTTGAAGCTTTCAAGAGGGTCGAAGCCGCACTCGGTGACCTCGACGCTCTGCGCGAGTTAGCGGAGGAATCACCCGACGAATTTGGCGCGAACGATTTGGACAGCGAAGCGCAGAAGTTCGTCGTTCTGTTCGATGAACTCGAAACCCGCGCGATGCTGAAGGATCCCAACGACTCCAAGAGCGCGATTATCCATATTCATCCCGGCGCGGGCGGCACGGAGTCGGCGGATTGGGCCTTGATGCTCTACAGAATGTATCTGCGTTGGCTGGAAGCACGCGGCTGGAAGGTGGATGTTCTGGATTTTGAGCCTGCGGAAGAAGCGGGAATAAAGTCCGCGGTCCTGGAAGTGCAAGGGGAGTTTGCCTACGGCTATTGCAAAGCGGAGACGGGTGTGCACCGGCTCGTGCGAATTTCTCCTTTCGATTCCAACGCGCGGCGTCACACGTCATTTGCCAGTGTGTTTGTTTATCCTGAAGTGGAGGAGGTTCCGGAGATAGAGATTCGCCCGGAGGACTTACGGATAGACACGTTTCGCGCGTCGGGAGCGGGCGGACAGCACGTAAACCGGACAGAGTCGGCGATTCGCATCACGCATATTCCCACGAATATAGTCGTGACGTGCCAGACAGACCGCTCGCAGCACCGCAACCGCGACTCGGCGATGAAAGTGTTGATGGCGCGGCTGTATCAACGCTATCTGGACGAAGAGAAAGCGAAAAACGCGAACATCGAGAATCAGAAGACGGACATTGCGTGGGGGCATCAGATTCGCTCCTACGTATTTCAACCCTATCAGATGGTCAAAGATCACCGGACCGGCGTGGAAACTTCGAATATTCAGAAGGTGATGGACGGAGACCTGGACGAGTTTGTGCGCGCATTCCTGCTGCTTGGAGCACAGGGCAAGTTCGCACGCTCGCGCGCGCAGGCAAGCAGTGAAGACGAAGAATTGTAGAGTCTTTTTCTAAATCATATTCGAGGAAACCCATGAAGCGAATTGCGGTATTGTTGTTGATGCTGACCTTGTTTGCGGCGATCGTCTCGGCCAAGCAGAAGTCCAACGCGGGTGTTGACGAGCCGTACTACGAGTACGTGCAGCATCAAGCTCTGGTGGGATTCAGACAGGAGGCGTCGCAAGCGAAGATTCAGGAAATCGTGTCGCGCGCCGGCGGAACGATTGAACAGTACTCTGACTTGCTTGATTTCTACCTGATCGAAGTTGCCGACGTGAAGGCTGCGGTTCAGTTCTTCCGTTCGCAAAGTGAGGTATTGTGGGCAAATTACAACTATATCGCCCGCGCACATTGGGTACCGAACGATCAGTTTTACACGTTTCAGTGGCACTATCCGTTGATCGGGATGGAGCAGGCGTGGGACATTTCGCGCGGCAATCCGAACGTGGTAGTCGCCGTGCTGGACCAAGGATACCAGTTTGATCATGAGGACTGGACAGGAATTCAGACCACCGGCCCTTATGACTTTATCAGCAACGACAACAACCCGTCGGAACCGAATCTGGAAGACTCACACGGGATGCATGTCGGCGGGACTATCTTTGCGCGCACGAACAACACGACTGGAGTCGCAGGCATCGCGCCGCTTTGCACGCTGATGCCGATCCGGGTGTTGGATAATGAAGGCTCCGGTTCGCTGGCGGCGATCGCGAACGGATTTGCTTGGGCGGCTCAGCAGGGCGCCGATGTGCTTAACGCGTCGCTGGGATTCAGCATTCAGAACAACCAGCCGCCGCAGGACCCGGGACAGCCGTTGACCGGTGCCATTCAGCAGTGCGCCAACGCGAATGTGATTATGGCTGTTTCCTCGGGCAACGATAACGCTGACTACGTTTCGTATCCTGCGGCTTACCCCGCCTGTATCGCGGTCGGCGCCACGGCCTATAACAACGCGATTGCGCCTTATTCCAACAGGGGCACGGCGTTGGACGTCACGGCACCCGGCGGAAACACCAGCGAGGATTTGAATCAGGATGGTTACATCGACGGCGTGCTCTCGACCGTGCGCGCGGCCTCACAAGGCGGCGATTATTATACGTTCTGGCAAGGCACATCGATGGCTTCACCGCATGTTGCAGGCTTGGCGGCTCTCATTCTGGCAAACGGCTGCCCACCGGATCAAGTGCGCAATGCGATCGAATCCACGTGTGTTGACCTCGGCGCACCCGGCTGGGACGTCGTATTCGGTTACGGACGCATCAACGCACATGCTGCGTTGCAATACAACTGTCAGGGCGGCGGCGGCGAAACGACGCTCTTCAGTGGACCGATGGACAGCGCCCAAGAAGGCTGGACGGTGGAAGAGGCTGGTGCCAACGGCATCGGCTGGCGCTTCCTAGATTCCGGCAATCCCGACTGCGGTAATCAACCGCATAGCGGACAAAACGGGCTGTGGCACGACGACGAGCAAGGAGTCGGCATGCAGGACGATTGGCTGTATACTCCGCAAATCGCAATTCCCGCGAACGCCACGCAGGTCACTCTCAGTTTCTGGCAGCGCAACTGCTACGTGCCGGGCTACTACGTGCTGCATGCGCTGTACTATTCGACGAATGGTCAGCAATTCACGCAGGTGGCCGAGTTCAACGCAAACGTTCCGGCGTGGGAACAGATCAATGTGAACGCAACATCGCTTGCCGGAAACAACGTGTATTTCGCATGGCGTTATCGCGGCGATTACGCAACCGAGTGGTTTCTGGACGACGTGATGGTCACGGCGCAAATCGGCACGGGCGTGTCGCGCGATGCGGATATCACGATCCCCGAGCAGTTTACGCTGGGCAATCCGTATCCGAATCCGTTCAACAGCATGGTGCAAATTCCGTTTGAACTTGCGACACCGCAGGAGATCACGCTTGCCGTCTATAATGTGCTCGGTCAGCGCGTCGCCACGCTCGTGAATCACGAGAAGCTTGAGGCCGGGGCGCATCGCATGACTTGGAATGGTGAAAGCGCGGCGAGCGGTCTATTCCTCGTGCAGCTGCAAAGCGGAAGCAAAGTCGCAACGCAGAAGATTCTACTGGTGAAGTAGCCTAAACTTGACTCCCCACACGGTAACGCTCCCGGCAGTAATGACTGCCGACGAGGCGAAAGCGCACCGGCCGACGTTCGCCCGCATATTCCGTGATGCGCTTGCCGAGAACTTTACGCGGTTTCGCCAGCTGGCGCCGGAGTCTATGCTGATGGCGGTGGTCAAGGCCGACGCTTACGGGCACGGCCTGCTGCACTGTGCGCGGCTCTTCGGCGAGTTGGGTGCAGATTACCTCGGAGTGGGCTTCGTCGAAGAGGGAATCAAGCTTCGACAGACGGGAATTCGGGAGCGGATTCTCGTGCTGGGGGGCATCGTCGGATCGCAGATCGACTTGTTTCTTGAATACGATCTCGATCTGACGGCCAGCTCGGTTTTCAAGCTCGAAGCGATTGAGCGCGAGGCCGGCGCATCGGGCAAGATTGCTCGTGTTCAGCTGAAAATTGACACGGGCATGAACCGTATCGGGCAGAACTTCCGAACGGCCGAGCAGTTGTTCAAAGCAGCACGTGCGTCGCGGCATGTGCATGTGGCGGGCATCTATTCGCATCTGGCGACGGCAGAGGATGCGGACACGTCGTTTGCTCGCATGCAGATTGAACGATTTCGGCAGGTATGCGAACTTGCCGAGAGTCTGGGGTTGCGCGACACTGCGTATCATCTGGCGAATTCCGCCGGAGCAATTCGGTTTGCTGATGCGCGGCTGAACATGATTCGACCTGGCATCGGGCTGTATGGCCAGCACGCCGCACCATATCTTCAAGCGGAATTTCCATTACGTGCCGCACACCAATTGGTCAGTGAGATCGTGTTCGTCAAAGGTGTGCGTAAAGGCGAGGGAGTAAGCTACAATTTACAGTGGACGGCTCCGGAAAATGTCTGGGTGGCCACTGTTCCTGTAGGATACGGTGACGGTTATCCGCGCGTGCTGTCGAACAAGACCCACGTGCTGATTGGTGGAAAGCGTTATCCGATCGTCGGAACCGTGTGCATGGATCAATTCATGGTCAACCTCGGGCACGACAAGCACGACATCGGCGAAGAAGTTGTGCTCTGGGGCAGACAGGGAAGTGAAGAGATCACGCTCTGGGAGCTTTGCGAAGCAGGTGGATTCATTCCCTATGAATTGCCGATTTACCTGACGGGCCGTGTTCCGCGGCTGTTCGTGTGATTCGTCTTGCCAACTCCGCTGATGCGGAAGCCTGTCTGCGGATTTATGCGCCGATCATCGAGCGGACAGCTATCAGCTTTGAGTTGGTGGTGCCCTCCATCGAGACGTTCGCCATGCGCATCGAGACGACCTCGCGCGTCTACCCGTATCTGGTTTGGGAAGAAAATGGCGACGTGCGCGGCTTTGTCTATGCGACACGTTATCGCGAGCGCGCGGCTTACGATTGGATTTGCGAGTCGGCAATCTATCTCGATGAGAAGATACAGGGCAGAGGGCTCGGCAGGATGCTCTACCGGAAGCTCTTCGAATGTCTACGTGCTATGGGCATGGTTTCAGTCGTGGGCGGGATTCGTTCAGGCTCACCAAGCGCGGAGTTCCATAAGCGGATTGGGTTCAAGCCGGTCGGTCGTATCCTCTACGCGGGCTTTAAGTTCGGGGAGTGGCACGACGTGGAGTTCTGGCAGTTTGAGTTGCAGCAACCTGTGCCCCTCTCCCCTGCTCCGCTTAAACCGTTTCCACAGGTTGCGCACCTGATTACTTTCGATGAATAAAGTCGCGTTGATTACCGGCGCGTCGGGCGGAATCGGACTGGAGTTAGCCAGAGTGTTTGCCCGCGACGGAGTGAATCTCGTGCTTGCGGCACGCAGCCGCGAGAAACTGGATTCGCTTGCCGCAGAGCTGCGCAAAGTTCATTCGATTGAGGTTCGCACCATTGCCGTGGATTTGAGCGAAGCCGGTTCAGCGCAGCGGCTTTTTGAAGAAACGTCGCAAGACAGTCTTGAGATAGACTACCTGGTGAACAATGCGGGATTCGGGAAGTTCGGCAGATTCGTCGAGTTGCCGACAGAGGAAGCGCTGGCCATGCTTGAACTCAACTGCCGCTCACTGACTGTCTTGTCGCAGCTATTCGGTCGCGCGATGACCGCTCGGCGCTCGGGAAGAATTCTGAATGTCGCTTCGACGGCGGCATTTCTCCCCGGTCCCTTGATGGCTGTGTATTATGCGAGTAAGAGCTATGTGCTCATGCTGTCCGAAGCCTTAAACAACGAGTTTCGCGGCAGCGGTGTGACGGTTACCTGCCTTTGCCCGGGGCCGACGCCGACAGGTTTTCAGGCGCGTGCAGGCAATCGGACATCCGGCGTGCGTGCCTTTGCTTCGACTTCTGCCGAACAGGTGGCGATGGCGGGTTACCGCGGGATGCTCAGAGGTAAGTCCGTCGTGGTTCCGGGAGTAGTGAACAAAGTAATTACTCTTGGTGTGCGCTGTTTGCCGCACGATGTCGTCACCGCACTTTCCCGATTCGTGTCCGAGCCTCGTTAAGATTCTTTCAGAAAAACTGCCACAAAGTCCTGCTTCACGTACTCTCTTTGTCAGGAACGGTTAGGTGTCGCCGTCCAAAGTCTAATTTTCTGAAAGATTCAGGAGGCGGCATGCCGTTATTGGGACTACTCTTACTCATGGTGTTTGCGGGAATTGCGGCAGCGGATCGGAACGGCTACGAGATCACCGCGCAGCTGCGGCGTGAGCCGCTGGTGCTGGACGGGCGCCTCGAACCCGCGTGGTTCTCGGGCGGAAAGGCTGAGAACTTCGTGCAGCGCGAACCGGGCTATCCGGCGCCTTCGACGTTGGCATCCGAAGTGTATGTGCTGTACGATGCGGATGCACTCTACGTCGGCTACATGCTCTTTGATACCGCGCCGGACAGCATTCAAGGACAGATTCAGCGACGCGACAACGATGCGAACTCGGATTTTGTGGACTTCTATTTAGATACTTTCCACGATCTGCGCAGCGGCTACTGGTTTACCGTCACGGCGGCGGGAGTGCAAGCCGAAGGCACGTTCTTCAGCGAAAACAATCTGAGCAATTCGTGGGATGCCGTGTGGGAATCCGCCGTGGCCCGAACGGATAGCGGCTGGAGCTGTGAGTTGCGCATTCCGTTTCAGATATTGCGTCATGGCGGACCGCGCAGCGACGGGTGGGGAGTCGCATTTGCGCGCAAAATCTTTCGCAAGAATGAAGCCGGGTTCTGGCCGCCGGTCGATCCGGAAATCGGCTGGAAGGCTTCCAATATAGGCGTGCTACGCGGACTCGACAACATCGCGCCCTCCGCGCACGTTGAGATTCTGCCGCATGCGGTGGGCCGCTGGGATGCTCCAACAGGCAAACCTTGGCGAACGGAAAACGAATGGGAGAATCTCGGACTCACGGTCAAGTATGTCCCCTCGGCTGCGCTGAGTATTGACGCGGCCTATCAGCCCGACTTCGCACAGGTGGACTTAGACGAGGCTGTGATAAATCTGTCCGACTATCCGGTGTTTCTGGAAGAGAAGCGGCCGTTCTTTCTCGAATCGAAAGAATACTTTGAGGAGACTCCTTACCGCTTCGTCTACACGCGGCGCGTGACCGACCCGGACTACGGCGGTCGAGTGAATGTCCAGCACGGGCGATTTAAACTCAGCGCGCTGGCAGCAAAGAACCGCCTTTCCTATGGGGACATGTTCGGTGAACGCCGCGAGATTCTGCAGGACGCGGTCACCGGAAGGTCGTCGATCGATTTTGCAAGGCGTCACCGGCTTGGAGTGACGTGGACATATTTGAATCAAACCGGTTACAGTTCCGCTACGGCAGGCGTGGATGCGCGGTTCAGATTCAGAGAGCGGGATCGCCTGTGGTTTTGGTTGGCAGGCGTCGAGCGCTCTGGTGATCCCGATCAGCATTGGTGGCGCACGCACGAGGTAAAGGACGAACAGCCGGTGGAAGCACGAACGTCCTATCTGCGCGATTGGGGACCGGTGCGCACGGATCTCGCGTTAGCCTATCGCGGCACCGACTTCGATATCAATGACTTGGGCTGGGGCGACGCGTCGAACACGATACGGCAGTCCTTCTGGTTGGGGGACAACTATTTTGTCAATAGCAGGTATCTGCGCAACATCGGCTTCGACGTCAACGGGTTCCACGCGACACTGTCGGACGGCACCGCGGCGGAAGGTTGGGCAAATTTCAACATCTTCACCACGACCAGTTCCAATTGGAGTTTCGGCGGAGGAGGAGAGTGGGGAGATGTATTCCGGCGACGCTATATCGGACCTGAGGGCGGAGAGTTTCGCGATAATTTCGGCAGCTTCGACCTCGAGTATTACAAGCACTTCTACCACTGGGCGTGGCTGTGGAGTGACGAAACCAAGCCATTCCGCTACGGTACGGATGCGCGATACCGGAGTTTTCGCGACGGCGAGTTAGTCAATTTAGAGCCGGAGGTATCGTGGCGGCCGCGTTCCAACATTGAACTCGCGGGCGGCATGACGTGGAACCGAGTATGGCATGCACGGGACTTCGACGACCAGACGACGGACTTCCGCAATTGGATACTCAGAGGTGTATGGTCACCAAGTCTGCACATGTCGTTTCGCGGGACGCTGCAATGGATCGAGGAGAGTTACTTTCCCTCTGAAGTCGGGCTGTTCTTCGCCAATCTCCTGATGGCTTACAACTGGCATCCCGGCAGTTGGTTCTATTTGGTCTATGATGAATCTGCACGCAGCATCGACCCGCTCGATAAGAGCATGCCCGGCGACCGCACGCTGCGCGCGAAGTTGACGTATTTCTTTACAGTGCCTTAACGCTTTTGGACGATTGGCCCGCGCTCCGGCACGACTTTATCCCGCACACATGTCTGAACATAACGAAACACAAGAACTCTCTGATCTCCTAAGACTACGCCGCGAAAAGCTGGACACGCTGCGCAGTCACGGGGTCAATCCCTACCCGTATTCGTTCGCCAAGACTGTTCACATTCCGGAACTCATCGAGAAGTTCGAGAGTATTCAGGAAAATGAAGAGCACGCAGGACCCGAATTCGCCATCGCCGGCCGGATCGTGTCCGTGCGCATCATGGGCAAGGCGGCTTTCTGTCATGTGCGCGACGAATTCGGGATGATACAGGTCTACGTGCAGCGCGACCGCATCGGCGACGAAGCCTTCGCCCTGTTTAAGCTCTTTGACATTTCCGATTGGATCGGCGTGCGCGGCACGGCTTTCGTCACCAAGACGGGCGAAAAGTCGTTGCGCGCAATCGAAGTCGTGATGCTCTCCAAGAGTGTGCGTCCGCTGCCGGTCGTTAAGCAGCAGGGCGACGACGTGTTCGATGCGTTCACCGACAAGGAGTCGCGCTATCGCCAGCGCTACATTGACCTTGCGGTGAATCCTGAAAATCGCGGCATCTTCCGCATCCGCGCGAATATCATCAGCGCCGTGCGCGAATTTCTCGACGCGCGCGGTTATCTTGAGGTGGAGACACCAGCTCTCCAGCCACTCTATGGTGGCGCGTTGGCGCGGCCCTTCATCACTCACTACAACGCCCTCGACCGCACGTTCTATCTCCGTATTGCCGATGAGCTCTACTTAAAGCGTCTGCTCGTCGGCGGTTTCGAGAAAGTCTATGAAATCTGCAAGGACTTCCGCAATGAGGGCATGGATCGATTCCACAATCCGGAATTCACGATGCTCGAGTTTTACGAGGCGTTCGCGGATTTCGAGATGATCATGAATCTCTCCGAGGAGCTCTTTCGCCACGTTGCGCAGCGCGCGCTCGGCACCACCGAAGTCACCTATCAGGGCAAGACTGTGGACTTTGGCAGACCCTTCCGGCGGGTGAGATTTTTCGACTTGCTGAAGGAAGCGACGGGCAAGGATCTGCTTGGGATTCCGCTTGCGGAATTGGGCGAGATTGCCAAAGCTCACGACGTCGAAATCACGCGCGAAATGGGCGAGGGCAAAATTCTGGACGAGATGATGAAGACGCTTGTGCGGCCCAAGCTGCTCGAACCGACATTCATTTACGACTATCCGCTCTCGCTGTCGCCGCTGGCCAAAAAGCACCGCAGCGACCCTCGTTTGGTCGAGCGTTTTCAGCCTTTCGCACTGGGTTTTGAATTGGGCAACGCGTTTTCTGAGTTGAATGACCCGATTGACCAGCGCGAGCGCTTTGAAGCACAGCGCAAGCTCAAGGAAGCCGGCGACGAAGAGACGCAGCCGATTGACGAGGACTTTCTCGCGGCGCTCGAATACGGTATGCCCCCGACCGGCGGCATGGGTATCGGTATTGATCGTCTGACGATGCTCTTAACCGATCAGGATTCGATCCGCGAAGTTATTCTGTTTCCGCATTTGAGAAGCTAAAGCTGTCCACTCCTCTTTTCATCGCCACACGCTACCTGAAAGCTCGCACGCACGGCGGGTTTATCTCCTTGATAACCTACCTGTCGGTGGGCGGAGTGACCATCGGCACCGCCGCGCTGATCATCGTGCTGTCGGTGATGAACGGTTTTGAAACGGAAGTGCGGGCGCGGATTCTTGGCGCGGATGCGCATCTGCGGTTGGAGACATTCAATCCCGGGGGATTGCCCGCGTGGGACGTGGCCCGCGATATTGTGCGCGAATCGCCCGAAGTCACAGGCGTCGCGCCGTACGTATTTGAAAAGGGAATGGTGCGTGCGGGAAAGCGCTCCGAGGCTGCGGCTTTTCGCGGTGTGGATGAAACCACGTTGAGTGAAGTCTCCGACTTGCCGAAACACATGCGCCGCGGCGAACTGATTCTTAAGCGTGACGGATTGCCCGGCATCGTGTTGGGTCGTTTCCTTGCAGAGCGGTTGGGCGTAGCGCCGGGCGATACGGTGGCCGTTTTCTCGCCCGCCGGTGTCACCGGTCCGCTCTCAACCCCGCAGGTCAGGCAGTTCGTACTCTCCGGCATCTTTCAGACGGGGTTGTTCGAATTCGACGACGTGCTGGCCTATGTGGATCTCGAGACGGCGCAGAAGGTCTTTCTTCGCGGAGACAAAGTGGACGGCCTCGAGATCAAGATCAAGGACATCTTCGCGGCGGATCGGGTGCGCGAAGAGATTGAAGACAAGTTCAACGCCGAGTATTTTGTCCGCACGTGGCAGGAGTTGCGCTCCACTCTCTATTCATGGATGAAGATCGAGAAGTGGATGTGGACGATTATCCTGTCCATTATCATCATCGTGGCGGCGTTCAACATTTTGTCCACGCTGATCATGGTTTCCATGGAAAAGCGCAGGGACATCGGCATACTGAAAGCGATGGGCGCGCGCGACCGCGACATCGCCGCCGTGTTTTCCTTGCAGGGACTGATCGTCGGAGTCAGCGGCGCGGTGCTCGGGACTCTGCTCGGATTCCTCGTGTGTTTTGGTCAGTTGCGATACAAGTGGGTGTCCCTGCCTTCCGACATCTACTTCCTCGACGCACTTCCCGTGAAGATGCAGCCGCTCGACTTCGTGATTGTCATCGTGATTGCCATCACGCTCGCCTATCTGGGGTCGCTCTATCCCGCGCGCAAAGCGTCGCAACTGTCGCCCGTGGAGGCCATTCGTGAAGGCTGAGCTTGAACGGCAGGCCGTTCCCGGCTATGTGATCTTCGTGATCGCCGCGGCGGCATTGTGCGTTAGAGTTCCCTATCTCGACTACAGTTTCTACGGCGACGAAGGTTTTTCAGTCCTGCGTGACAGCAGCAGGTTGATTACGGATACCGAGGATCGCTTTCGACCACTGTTCTTTGCATTGCTATATTTATGGAGGCAAATCGGATTTGAGGGAGAACTTGGCCTGCGGCTGCTTCCTCTGTTCTTTGGTATTCTGCAGGTGCCGTTGGCGTTCCTCGTTGGCCGCAAACTGCGCGACGACCGATTGGGTGTGATTCTGGCCGTGCTGGTTGCCGCATCGCCGATGCTGATTGAGTTCTCGCAGGAATTGCGGATGTATTCGATGGTCGCGGCCATCGCGCTGGCACAAGCCTACGTGCTGTTGCTCCTGCTCGAGCGCTTTACGTGGCTGCGCTGGGCGGCGTTTGTCCTGATCGCATTAGCCGGAGTCTACACTCACCTGCTTTACTGGCTGTTTCTGGCAGGAGCGGCAATCACTTTTCTGCGCGCGTACAGGCGTGTGCCGCTCTGGAAAGGCTGGGGCGCGTTGGCGGTAACGGTGCTTCTTTATCTGCCTAATCTCCCGAATCTGCTGCGGTTTCAGGAGCGCAGAAGCGGTGAGTATATCATGGACTTCGCAAGCTCGCTGCCGAAACTTCTCGCGGCGTTCACTGTCGGCTTCAATTATTTCTTTCTGGGGGAACAGGGAGCGGGACGGGCGGTCGGAATCAGGGAATTGGTGATGAACCTGCCTTTGGCAATGATCGCCATCGTCGCAGGGGGCATCGTGTTGTGGAAGTTTGTGTGGCTGCACACGCGCAGCGAAGGGAAAGCCGCACTATGGCTGGGGCACGAGCTGTTTTCCTTTCCCGTTCTGCTGGCCACGCTGGCAAGTGCGATCACGGGACAGTATTTCCTGCAGCCGAAGTATTTGATCTTCTCGACGCCGTTCGCGCTGCTGTTCATCGCGTTGGCCTACGATGACCTGCGCAACCTTCGCGCGCGGCAGGTGCTGACTGCGCTGGGCGGATTGATCGTGGTGGTCGCGCTGGTGCATTACTGGCAGCCCGCAAATTACGGGCGCAAAGAGAACTGGCGCACGGCAGCAGAGATTCTCTCGACATCGGTCGGCGATTCAACCGCGCTGGTGCTTCTACCAGGTCACTACAGATTGCTGAACTACTACGCGCCGGGAATCCAGCAGCACTGGACCCAGCTTGACATACGGAACGATGAAGCCGAAACCGCCCGGAAGCTCTCGGAGCTTGCTGCGGCGAAGCAGGATATCTATTATTTGCGGCACGATGTCGTGCAGAATCTTCAGGACCCACAGGACAAAATTATACAGTATCTTGACCGATCCGGCAAACAACGGACGGCCACGCAACTGAATCCACGATTCAAACTTTATCGCTGGGGTTAGATGTTACTTTCACGTCCCACTACCTACGCCATTCGTGCGGTGCTCTGCCTTGCCAGGCACAATTCCGATCAGCCGTTGCTCGCGCCATCGATCGCCCAGGCGGAGCAATTGCCCTCATCCTTTCTCTCGAAGCTGCTGCGCTCGCTCTCCGAGGCGGGCATCCTTCAGTCGTCACGCGGACCGGGCGGCGGATTCAAGCTGGCGAAACCGCTCGATCAAATCAGATTGCGGGACATTTCCGTGCTGTTTGACGGAGTGTCGTTGGCTAACGAGTGTCTGCTCGGTTATGGCAAGTGTGAAGATACCACACCTTGCCCTGTGCACAAACTCTGGGGACCGCGTAAAGCGCAGGTCGAGGACTTTCTGAATAACACGACGATCGCGGACCTATTGGCGCTCGATACGCGCAGACTTGCTCCGATACTGGAAGAACCCAAACGCGGCAGGCGACGCATCAAACCGCGACCCGGCGAAGCATAGAGCTTCGCAAGAGCGTCGCTGGGTGAGATAGACACCAAGCGGGCCGTGCATACGCACGGCCCGCTTCTTTTTGCTGTGTGGCAGTCGGCTATCTGCCGTCGGCAATAAAGAAGAGGTAGTATACATTGGCAACGATAGCGAGCTGTCCGGCCACCGAGGCGATGTCGGCAACCAGCTGCCAGCCGGAGCCGTGCACGACGATGGTGTCTTCAGGTTTGAGGTCAGGTATCAGCCGCTTTTCACCGGTCTTGGTATATTTGCGCACGTTAACTGTGATAACTTCTTGCGCTCCGGTATCCTCGCTGCGCACAACCTTGACGTCCGAGAGTCGGGAGCGCGGGCTTGGTCCGCCGGCCAGCGACATCAGCGAAATCAAATCGGTCTGAGCAGGCACATAGTACTGGCCGGGCCGCCCGACACGTCCCCAGATATTGACTCGGATCAGCAATTCGTTTGACTCGTTCAGATAGTACTTGCTGCCTTCACCCACGCGCCGCACCTGCGGGATTTTGTAGGGAACCGCTCCAACCTCAATACTCGACTGCGCGAGTAGCGGTGCAGTCACACAAATGAGCAGCAGCGCGGAGATGACAGCGCGCACGTAGAAATTGTTTACCAGCCTCATTGGGCCTCCAGTTTCCTCACTCCTGATAGACAAAAGTCGTATAGACGGATGAACCTGCCAGCGCGACATCGTGCGTGTCGGATGCAGCAAGGCTCACAGCGTTCAGTTGCCAAACATACGTGCAGTCATTCACCATAGGACCGGTAGCTCCGCCCGAACCCACCCCGACGGTGTTTTGCTGGCCGTAAAGAATTACTTGATGGTCCCAGACGAGTGAATCCCGACCGTACCACTGCGAATAGACTCGCAGCTTGTAATAGGACAGGAAGGTGCTCACGCCGCCGATGGGATAACTCCAGCTTAGCCGGTAGTCATCCGTCGCAAATCGAGAAACCGTCAGATTGTACGGGTTCCACATTAGCCGGAAGTAAACGGAGTCGCTCCATCCACTTCGATTTCCGGCTGTATCGTAGGCCAGCACCTGCCACCAATACCCGCGCATCGTTCCCTGATCATTTGGTGCAAGCGCATTCGACGGATTGCCGAACTGATCAAACCCGCGATCAACCCACGACAGAATCTCCGTGTCCGGAATCTCCACGCCCACTGCAACGTCCGCAACGGTAATGGCATCGTTCGAACCTGTGTGTTCATGCCAGCGCCGAACCCGATAACCGACCACGTCCGGCTCAATATTGCGGTACCATTCGAGCCTGACCCAGTAATTGCTCTCACTGGGAGTCGGCTCTGCGCGGATCCCTGACTGCGGATAGCTGGCGTCATCCGAACGCGGCACCAGCACCGGGTTCTGCGGTGGAATGTTATCGGTGCTCTCTGTGTCATCGCCGCATCCGACGAACACGGCAAAAACACATACGAGAATTAACAATGACAGGACTTTCATAGGCAACTCACTTCAGCTTGATGGATAAGCTGACTCGGTGCGTGGTGCCGAGGTCGCGCGCATAGTAGGCGTAATCGGCGGTCACTCGCCACAGAGCAATGCCCGCACCGGCGGACCATTCATCGTGCCACAGTCCGCCGCGCAGAAACAGCACATTTTCGAACGCATACTCGATACCCGTGTGACGGCGGCGCTCGTAGCGCTTTTCCGTTTCATAAGCCAGCGTCAGGCGGCTGTTGCGGCCCGGCATTTTCTGTTCCAGCGAAACTGAGCTGTAGATGTTTCGCGGCACAGCATCCTTCACTCCTTCTCCCCAATCCACTTCCGTCCGCGTCGCGTCCTTTACGACAATTCCGTAACTGAGTCGCGCCTTCCACGCCTCGTAGACGATCTCATCCATCGGGAAACGCACCTGCGCCCCAGCGTCCACGCCGATTCCCGTGCCGGAAGCCGTTCCCAGTTTCTGATTGATCAGCTTGAGATTGACGCCGATCGGCACTTCGACGGGCATGGTGAAATACGACCAGCCCCAGTCAATATTGAATTGATTGTATTTGGCGAACGTGAAAAACAGAGCGGATTCGCTGTCCGAGAATAGACCACGCGGCGCGGCACCCGTTGCCAACAGATACTCCTGCACGGAGTTGACGTAAATCGTATCGCCGTTCACAATGACGTAACGCAAGGACGGCGGGCGCGAGAGAATGTCGGCCACAACTTGATCGTAATTGGGATGCTGTTCAATATCCGGCACTCCCAACCGCACATAATTCACGGCAAAGACCGATCCTGTCACCGGCAGAGTGATACCTGTGGACGAGAAGTTCGCCAATCCATCCCACAAATCCGCATACATTCCGGTCGCCTGAATCCCGGAAACAAAGCCCATTCCTGCGGGGTTCCAATAGAAGCTCGACCCGTCGTAGGTATGCGAGGCCATCGCACCGCCCATGGCAATTCCGCGCGCGCCAACACCCAACTCGAGAAACTCTCCGGCATATTTCGCGGCAAATGCAGGAAGCGAGAGAAGCAGCAATAGTGTGATGCTGGCAAAGAGTCGTTTCATTTGCGCACCTTTGCCAGCTTGACGATGGTCTCGATCTCTTCCTTGCCTTGTTTGGCGATGATCTTCGCGAAGTAGACACCGTTTGCCACTTCCTCGCCCTTGTCGTCGCGGCCGTCCCATTGCAGCGTTCGGTAGTTGACCGTCGCGCGTTCAATTTCGCGCAGCGTGCGGATGTGCCGTCCGGATACAGTGTAAATCTTGGCTTCCGTGAACTGATCCGTGACTCCCGTCAAGACATAGGCGATGGTTGTGTTCTGGGCAAACGGGTTGGGATAGTTAATCGCCCATTCAAAACCGAAGTCCCGCCGCACGTCAAACTGCGCGTCGTAGGTCGACGTATTGCCGTGATTGTCTGTGGCGATCACCCGCAGCACATGCGTACCGGGTTCAAGGTCGGGTTCGATCATCGCACTCAGCGTGTTCGCAGTCCACGACTCGTCGTTCCATGTGATCAGACTTGGTGAAATTGTATCACCGTCGAGAATCAGGTGAAAAGCCGTGTCGTTGCGCATCACGCCAGCCGGATCACGGAAGGTCGCAAAAATCTGTGGACGGCTGGGAACGATGGCTCCCTGCGTATAGCGCAGACCGCCGATACTGACTTCGATGGCCGGTCCCTGTGCGTCAAAGACGCGAAACAGAGCCAACTCTCCAAGCGTGGCAACTTCCCCCGACACACGCAAGTGCCACGTCACCAATGTGTCGAGCGAAGGATTTCCCGGATTTAGAATGCGCGTCGAGTCGGTCGGAATTCGTGTGACTGTCGTATTGCGCGCGCGCACCCACTGTTTGAGCTTCGGGTCTCGCGCATAAATCGCGTAGTTTGCCGACGGAACCTGACTGCGCAGCGTGTCGCGGCCATCCAGTGAAACGGTCACCATCGCGCGGAAACTGTCGGACAGCGTCCCGAGCGAATCGTCGAACAACGCCGAAAAGACGCCGTGTGTGCTTTGCGTGAACGGCCTGCGCAGACCTTTGCTCGAGAGTTCAGCCTGCTGAGCTTGCGTTAGCAGCACGGGTTGCGTGTAACCGATGGCAGCGCTGTCTCGCGGCAGAATTCCCGGAAAGACGCGCACTTCAAGCGTATCGTTGCCGGTCACGGACCAGTATTTGTGCGGCCCGACGTTTAACGGTCTGGTCAGGAATGTTCCCAGCTGGCGCGTCGCCGGATAGTAGCTCGGCATGTTGATTTCAAACGTGCGCGAGTTGTTGCCTTCGCGGGTTTCGCGAATCAGATTGTCGGGGTCGATGGTGACATTGACGTTCCAGAGTCCGGGACGGAATTCCGTCGGAATCCACGCTTCGCGCTCATACTCGCCGAACGACAGGTTGGGCAGCAGATGATTCACCGTAAACGAGTCGACACGCACCGTGACGGTGTTTCCGCCGGACGTGTAGGTTGAATCCCGCGTCGCGGTCAAACGGATAGTGACGTTGTCCAACTGCGCCGTACTGCCCGTACGCTGCACGGAGAACGGCTGATAGTAGTACGGCCTGCGGCCTCCGCGCTGTGCGGGCGACGCCGAAATCACGAACGAGAGATTGAAGTCGGGAGTGCGTTCCAGCGGCAGACTGAAATAATCCGATTCGAACTCCGTGCCGCCGACAGGTGTCACGAAAAACTTCACTCGATAGGTCGCGCCTTCAAAGTCATACGGGCCGATGTCTCTCACAGTAGTGTATACGCTCGGCGCGGTCTCCACCATGCTCATGGTATCCAGTCTGACGGGACCCTGCGCCGGAGTGTAGAGTCCGCGGAATCTCACGCTCTGAATTGCGTCCAGATGCAAGATAAGCGACTGGACACGGAACGGTTCACCGCTGAACGCGACCGAATCCGGAACGGCTTCAATATCGAGAAACTGAACGGTGGAGAGACTGTCCGCAAGATAGATTGGGAATTTGCCGATGGCGTTGCGTTGGAGCGCAGGGTTGGTCACGTAGACCACCACATTTCCGCGCGGAGTGACAAAACGATTCAGCGGCACGGCATCTGACGTGCAGATCTGCGTGGTGTAGAACTGCGGGTCTATCTGATTCTGATTGAACGCCGGGCTAAACGTGGTCACCAGCACAGGTGCGCCGAAGTTTGACGGCCGGCGCCGGTCGCCGTTGTAGGGCAGCACATAGGCGTAAGTCACGGTGGACGAATTCTGCTGCCACGGCAGGGTCATGATGACACGCAGTGAGTCGGGATTTCCCAGGCTGTCCCGTGATCTGACGATATTGGATTCAGCAAAGATGCGCGGCTCGAACTCTTCCTGAGGAATCTGCAGTTTTACACCCGGGTCGCCGAGCAGATTCATCATCATCATCATCGAGTAGTTCGAACTCCAGCCGAGCGGCGTACTACTGGCGCTCCACCAGCGCGCTTTGTTCAGCGCGGCAGCTTCGCCCATCGTGTAGCCCGGCTGTTGGAGGAAGAAGTCGTAAAGCCTGCGCTGCATGGATTGCCCGGCGATAGCCCATCCGACTCCTGAAGAACTGTAGAATCCAATCGCGCCGACAATGTCATTGTTGTTATTGCGCGCAAACAGGAAGGCTTCGCCGAGCACCGAGGCTTGGCTGCGGTCATCGAACGCGCCGACATAGCAAGTGAAGTTCGTGATAAACGGGAACGATTCGCGGTTGTTCAACAGGCGGACGCCGCCGACGTTTATCAGCGAACTTCCCGACCACACACCGCCGCCGCCGTGCCCGTTGTAATTCGCTGCCACACAGCCGTCGCGCAAGGCGTCGCGCAAGGCAATCGGCCCCTGTCCGGCGGGAATACTGTCGAGATAGACTCGAGTCACATTCACTGTGGTGTTTTCCACCATCGCCTTCACCGCAGGTTCGGAAAACGCGGCGACGAAATCGAGCGGAGGAGGACCGGAGTCGTAGTAGTCCGCAACCATCAGCACGTTGCTCGGGGTGCGGTTCTCGAAGTCCGGGTCGGTTTCGTAAATGAATACCTTTCGGACGTAGGTGCCCAGTTCCTGCGGCGTCCGGCAGGAGATTCGCCCCACGGCGATGTCCGGTATGATGTCCCAGTGCGGTCCCGAGATACAGCCCATGATATAGTCGGCGGAGGAGACTCCGAAGGCATAGGTCGGAATGGCAAAAGTGGGAATCTGATTTCCCGGAATGTTGTTTTCTCGCTGTTCCAGCACGGCGTCGCCGACCAGGCAGAGATGCGTGGGCCGCACACTCCAGTGGTCGTAGGCGTACATCATGAAGTCGCGCAAAGCGTAGGGCGTTATCAGTCCGCCGGAGAACTGTTCATAGACTTCAGACAGCGGAACGGTCAGCACGGAGTTGTTGAAGTTGATACGACGCAGACTGTCCAGCAGTCGCACAGACGTATCGGCATAGAACGGGTCGTAGACGACCATCACATATTCCGCGCCGGGATGATTGCGCAAGTCCACTTGCACGGAGTCCGGCACCACCAGAAACGGCTGCGCGATGTAATTCTCGCCGAACACCAACACGTCGCGCGGGCCGTCGGACACGAGCGGAAATCTCACCGCCCAGCTTGCCGACTCATCCGCCGGAGTGACGCGGCGCGTTTCCAGATTGGTCAGGCGGCTGTGCCCGAGTTTCCAGACATGAATATTCTGCGAGGGAAATCCGCGAATGTCATAGGCCGCGGTATCTCCGACAGTGCGATTGAAATCGAAGCGGAATTCGCCGTTGCGCGAGCGCATATCGCGCTCATACTCAACCTCAAACCAATTGACCAGAATTTTATCGGCAGTTCCGGCAATCTGATTGCCCGGCACGTGAACGGTAATCACGTTGTTGCCGTTCACGAGGTTTGAGGTCAGGATGTTATTTGTCCCCGCTGTCCGGTCGGTTTCAAAGATTATGGGAGCTTGACCTCCCCATTGCGGGGCGGGGTCGCTCGCATGCTGCCGTCCGGCTGTCAAGCCGTTATCCGACAGACCGTTCAAAGAGACACGGACGTAGTGGTTATACCCCGGTGTCGAGCTGAATCCGGTCAGACAAGCGCGCACCACCACCGGCTCAAAACTAAAAGGAGCGTTGGGATTGGGAAACGGCAGATAGGCTTCGAAATCGCGTGACGAGAGTGCGTCAATCCGCTCGCCCCAAAACCAGTGATCCTGCAGCAGATTGTGCGGGCCTTTGCGATAGAGGTCCGCCCCGAGCACGCTCGAGAGCTGGCTCAGTCTGTCAAAATAGCGATCACGTTCGAAGTGCAGCTTCACCCGTACGCTGCGCACCGGCTGGAGATTCCAGACAGACTGCCACGTGCCGTTGACTTCACCCATGCGCAGACCTGGCCGCCCGTCGCCCCAAAAGAGCTGATAGCAATTCTCACTGGAGAACGGGTCCTGCCAGAGCGACGGAATACTTTCTACGTACGTACGCTCATTGCGTTCGCCGAAGAAATCAATGTGGTCAAACTCATCGAAACGACCATCTTCCTGACCTTCGACGACGATAGGAATTTCGCGTCCCTTGTTCCAGATATGCAGGTCCCACGGCGTAATCTGGTCAATCGGCACACCCATCGACCGCAGATACTCCCCAGTCAGCCGGATGATACTGGTCTCGCGGACGTAGATTCGCCAGCGATTAACGTTGAAAATCGGGAAGTCGTCATCCAGCGCGAAGCGTTCGCGCTCTTCGCGGACGTCCGGCCGACGGGTGGGCAGGGCCGTATCCGCGAACTTCCCGAGCATTTTCCGCAGGGAGTGATTCTCATTGTAGCTATCGGGCACCCGCATTTCGTTATTTGACGAAATAGGCAGTGAGACTTGCAGCCGAGCTCTCGTGAGAACCCTGCCAACTCCCGTTACCGTATTGATTTGCACAGGGTTGACGTGAAGTGACATCAGCCGATGACCGCGGTAAATCCCGGCCTCCGTGACCTCTGCCACGCGTTCGGGACGCATTCCGGAGACTTTTTCGGTCCGGCGCATCCGTTCCCGCATGGACAGGCCCGCCAGTGGATCAACCTTCGCCCAGAAGGTGTCGGGACTCGACGAGCTGGGGCGTTCATCCACAATGAAGTCCTCGGGCATCGGCAAGCATTCACCAAGATTCAGCGGTTCATACTCCGCTTCCACCAGCGTGACGGTCACCTGACCTGGCAATGCCTCGAAAAGTTCAGCCGCCCTCGGCAACAGTAACACGCCCGGTTCATGTACGGGGTCGAGTGTTCCCATTTGCACTTCTGTCACGGCACCGCTTTCCTCGTCCCGCACCAGCTCTACGGGTGGCGCAATCCACTCCAGCAGGATCCGGTCGGGGCGGATTTCCAGCGCATGCAGCCCGGGCTTGACCTTCTGAGCCAAGGATTTGCCGGTAAGCCCTGCGTTCTTTTGGGCATAGGTGAAGCCCTGCCAGACCAGCACGGCCAAGCAGGTTAAGAGAATGATTTGTATTTTCTTAGACTTCACAGATGCCATAGCAAGTGCAATAAACGAGAAATTCGCTAACCACCCCTCCGCTCCATGCATGCCTCAAACAGACCACTCCCGTTGTGGAACATGGCCTGACCAATCGCGAGGTTACATCGAACGGAGAAAAGGTTAGCGAATTTTCGCTGTGGGACTCTCAATATCGATAGACTCACGAGTATAGGTATCTTTTTCCAACATGTCAAGCAAATTTGGTCCCTTAACCGTAGTGTTTATGGGATAATGGGACCCGAACGGGCAGTCAGGGGATACAGTGCAAATGCCGCACCTCATTTGACCCAGAGCGGGGGTGCGAATCGGCGGCAAATCGGGGCGGTTGCCTTGAAGTCCTGCATAAAATTCGCTATAATTCAAGTTCCGCAAACCTGATTTTTCTCGACTTGGCCATCGGAGGGCCAACCCGGTATGTCTCTGTCCCTGAACTTCAGTTACGCCCATTCTAAGAAGCTTGCCGGTCAAGGCATTTCCAATGAGATGCTCAAGCCGACGATTGAGCGCACGTCCAAAGCACTGGAACACTTGCGCCGCGAGCGCGAGGCGGGTAAGCTTCCGTATCTCGACTTGCCTGACGATAACAAGACGCGCGACGCCTGCAAAGCGATGGCGGCCAAGTTTGAAGGATTCGAGAATCTCTTCCTGTCCGGTATCGGAGGTAGTGCGCTCGGGCCGAACGCGATTTTCAATGCGCTGGCTCACCCGCTGCATAATCTGCTCTCTCCGGCCAAGCGCAAGAGTCGTCCCCGTTTTTTTGTGCTGGACAATGTGGACCCCGTGCAAACGGATGCATTGCTTTCAGCTTGTAAACCAGAGAAGACGGTCTACAATATCATTTCCAAGAGTGGTGCGACGGCGGAGACTGCCGCGGCCTCTCTGCTGATCTTTGATCAGTTGAAGAAGCGTGTGGGCAGCGACTGGAAGAAGAACATCGTCTGCACGACGGATCCGCAGAGTGGGGATTTGTGGAAGCTCTGCAACGAAGAGGGATTGCAGACTTTGCCGCTGCATTCGGGCGTGGGCGGACGGTTCTCCGTATTGACTCCGGTGGGGCTTTTCCCTTCATACGTGCTCGGTTTCGACGTGGAGGCGATGCTGGCCGGAGCGGCGGAGATGCGCGAGCGGTGTCTCGACAGCGACGTGCAGAAGAATCCGGCCGCACAGATGGCGGCGCTGCTCTATCTGTTCGACAGCACACAGCACAAGAAGATGCACGTGATGATGGCCTATGCGAACGGGCTTTACGGGCTGGCCGACTGGTTCCGTCAGATTTGGGCGGAATCTCTCGGAAAGGAAACGGACAACGAAGGGCGCGTGGTCAATGTCGGTCCGACGCCATTGAAGGCTCTCGGTGCGACCGACCAGCACAGTCAGGTGCAACTTTATATCGAGGGGCCGTACGACAAAGTCTTCCTGTTCCTCGAATGCAAGAAGTTCGGCAAGCGGCTTAGGCTGCCGGAGCTGTATTCCAATGTTTCGTCGTTGGGCTACTTGGGCGGGCAGACGATGAACAAGCTCATCGCCGCGGAGTTTGCGGCGACGCGTGAGGCGCTGGCGCAGCGCGGGCGTCCGTCCATCACGCTGACATTCCCCGAAATTGATGCACACGCGGTTGGCGAATTTTTCATGTTGTGGGAAATCGTCACCTCGCTTTCCGGCTCGCTCTATCGCATTAATCCTTACGACCAGCCGGGTGTGGAACTTGGCAAGGTTTTGACTTATGGCTTGATGGGCCGCGCGGGTTTTGAAGACAAGGCCAAGGGGATTAAGGTGTAACCAGGAGCATGAGACGGGTACCGGCGAATCGTTCAACCAACGAACTCTGCTTCTTCGTTACCACGAGCCTGTCGCCACGCCGCCCGCTTTTTGCAATACCCGATAACGCACGCGTTGTCGTAAGCGCGTTGCGATATTACCGCATAGTTGGAGCCTATTCCTTAATCGGTTACGTTGTGATGCCGGATCACATTCACTTCATCGCACGTATGCTAGGCAGCACAAAAGTGTCCGGCATTGTGCGGCGACTGAAGACTTCTGTTTCACACAGCCTGGGAATTGGACCTATCTGGAATCGGGGATACTGGTCCGAGGTCGTTTCTACGGAAGAATTGCTCAAACAGAAACTTAACTATATTCACCAGAATCCTGTTCGTGCCCAATTAGTGTCTGTGGCTGAGAACTATGAGTTCTCCAGTGCCCGAGACATAATGCATGACGACTACTGGACTGTCGAACCCTTGAATGGCTATCCGTACACGCCGTTAACATAGGCAATCACTACCTCCCAGCCTCCGGCTGGGGTGAACATTGCGAGTCGTCCAAGAGCGGTCGGCCAGAGGCCGACGGTAGTATGCTTGAGATAGCAGGAAGACTTCAGTAGGTGCTCAGGTTTACTTTGAATTCACTACCTCCCAGCCTCCGGCTGGGGTGAACATTGTGAGTCATCCAAGAGCGGTCGGCCAGAGGCCGACGGTAGTATACTTAGTAAACTATGTGCAAGTTCATTACACCTCAAATACTGTTATCCATTCTTTTCTCCGGTTGCGCGCATACCTTGGTGATTGAGAAGAACTCGCCGCCGGAACGCTATCAGCAAGCGAACCACTTTCTGCACGACAGGACGGCGACGGTGAAGTTGCGCACGGGGAGCGACCTGCGGGTGACCGACCTGCACATCGGAAAAGATACGACAGTTTTTTCGATAGACGGGCAGACGGACAAAGTGCTGATGATGAACGAACGGATTCGCGCCATCGCGACGCGCGACCGGGCCAATGCCCTGCGCAACGGTGCGCTCACAGGAGGAATGGTGGGCGGCGTGGTCGGATTTTTCGTCGGTGCTTTGGTGGCGGCGATTGATCCGCAAGTTCGGTACAGTGAGCCGAGCGGGCTGCACGGCAAAGAAGAGAACGACCTTGCCGTCATCCTCGAAGGAGTAGGGATCGGCGCGGGTGTGGGAGCTTTTTCCGGCGGGCTGCTGGGCAGTCAACTGGCAGGTGTTCGTTGTGTTGAATATCATTTGGACCTTAAGGACCCCCGACGATGGGAATATTTGCCTCGATAATCATACTTCTGATGCCTTTGATCATGACCGCATCTGATCTCTCATCCATTCCGTTTCAGACCAATTCCGGCGATACGACGACTCTGGCAGCATACAAAGGTCAGGTCGTGCTGATCGTCAATACGGCCAGCGAGTGCGGACAAACTCCGCAGTATGCGGGACTCGAGAAACTCTACGAAACTTACCAGGAACGCGGGCTTGCGGTGATTGCTTTTCCGTCCAACGACTTCGGAAAACAGGAGCCGGGTTCGAATGAGGAAATCAAGGAATTCTGCACGACGAATTACGGCGTGACGTTTCCGTTGATGGCGAAGATTCCGGTGTTGGGCGAAGGCAAGCATCCGCTCTACAAGTATCTGGTCGAGCATAGTGAGCCGGCGGAAGAGATACAGTGGAATTTTACGAAGTTTCTGCTCGATCGGAGTGGAAGCGTCGCCGCAAGATTTCACTACAAAGTTCAGCCCGACGCGCCTGAAGTGATTGCCAAGATTGAAGAACTTCTGGGAGCCGCATCGTCGGAATGAATCGGAACACGGTGTTTCTGCCTGCGGCGGATCGCTATCTGCCGACGGTCTTCGCGCTTGCTTCGGCAGCCGTCATATTGGTCGTGACTCAGACGTGGGGAATCGCTGTTCTGCGTGAGCAGTTTGCGTTTCTTCAGACAGCTCGCGCGCTTGCTGGCGGTGCATCGTTTGATTTCTTCGGCACACCCGCTCCGGCCGGGCCGCTGTGGCCGCTGTTGTTGTCGGTTTTTGCGCGACGTGGGATTGAGTTGGAACTCGGGGCGCGACTCTGGCAGGCGGCGATGGCCGCACTGCTGGTCTATGTGGTCACGCGCTTTTATTTGCGGCACATCCGCTCGCGGGCGGTGGTTGCGGGAGCGGTCATAGCCTTTGTTTGCGGCGTGCTGCTGTTGTCCGAACCATTTACGATTTCGCCGCTTTTGACGTCACTGCTGCTGCTCACGTGCGGGACGCTGGCTTTGGCGCGGTTCCTTTACAATGAAGGCGTCTTTGCGTTTATCTGCTCAGCAGTGTTGTTTGGCGCGGCGGCTTTGCTCTGGATTCCGGCGACCGTGCTCGCGCTCGGCGCAGCCTTCGCAATTTTGCTTGGCGGACGCGGCGTGCTGGCGCGGCGTTTTTCCGGCGTGGTGTTCTTTGCGGCAATCGCGGTGGCACCGGCGGCACTGGTATGGATTGCTGCGGGACTGCCTAAGCTGACCTTTGATAGCATTGCCTTACGGGAAGCGCTTGAAAGCATTTCGGCGTTCGCATTAGTTGCAGGTTGGCCGTGGTGGCTGCGCATGAGCTTGACCGTGCTGCTGTTCGGCGGCCTTCTGTATGTCTATCTCTCTACGCGCGGCCCGGCGGGTATCGGCCCCGCACTGAAGCGCCGCGAGTTGCAGGTTTGGGTTCTCTTGAGCTATGTCTGGCTCACGCACTTGTTGTTGTTTCCGACCGCCAGCAGCTTTGTGCCCCTGCTGCCATGTCTGATTATCTGGCCCGCGCTGGGCATTGACAGTTTTCGCGACTTCAGTCCGTTCAGCTCATTGCTGCACGGGCGCGGAGCGAAACTCGCGGCGGGACTCTGCGTCGTGCTGTTGGTTGCTCCGCTGTGGCAGACAGTGCTTGCGGGATTGAAACAGTATCAGGCAGGAGACGGGTTGCGGGGATTCACGTGGCAGACGGCACCGCTGATTCAGGAACTGCGCGCGTCGGACGGCCAGTTGCTGTATACCGATGCACCTGAAATGCTTCGCTACATCACGGGGCGCGCAGCGACCGCACTTCCTGCGGATTTGCGGACGCTCGACTTGAGCGAAGGCCGCATCGTGATTCTTGGAGATTCCTGCCCGCAGGGGCTTTGTCAGGGCGACTCTACGTCGCATCCAACTCTGTCTTTCGCACCGGCACTGACCACGCGCGAAGGCATGCTCTACGATATCCGGTTCCGTCCTCCCGAACCCGCCTTGACGGTCTCGGACACTCTCACAGTTCCGTAACAAACTTTCCCTACTTTTTTGCAAAACATGAAACTGCTGCACTTCATTGTCGCATTGTTGCTGTTGTGTGCTTCGGCGTTCGCGCAAGCGACACAACCCGACGTTTCCGTCGGCACACGTCCGGGCGCGTTTTCGCCGCGGTCGCTGGGTCTGGGCCACACGTTTGTCACCAACCAGTTGGGTTCAGCCGCGCTGATGGGCAATCCGGCGACTCTCGCGCATCAGACTTCGCGCTGGCACATCGGATTGTCGGCGGACCTGTCGCGTGTCAGGGAGACCCGTTCGTATCCGTTTTACGACGCGTTCGACGGTGTGCTCGGCTACAACAACTACGCGTTGAACGACCACCTCTATTCCAAGCTTGACGGCGGCGCGTCGTATCTGCTCAAGCAAGAGCAGCTTGACGTGATGGTGCTGTCGGCGGGAACATATTCGGCGTATCAGTTTCAATATACGTATCACGAAGAGGTGAGAAACCGATTCACGTCAGGCGGCGTGCAGGACCTGATACTGGGGAAGAACCTGTTGGAGGTGGACGGCGACTTGCGCGCGTTTGCCTTTGGTGCGGCGGCCGCTCAAGGGAAGATGGCGATGGGATTCAGTCTGGCCTTTTTGACCGGTGACTGGGGCTACGTCAACGGAGTGTATTACGCGAGCGAAGATTCGGCGAATCAGGTTTATCGTGCGGATTACTCACCGGACGGGACGCCCGCGGATTTGAATTTTGGAGCGACTTACGATTTGAACGAGCGAGTGCGATTCGGTGCGCGCGCGCTGTTTCCGACGGGCAAGATGAAGTACGAGTTCACGGCAACAAACAGCATTGGCGACTCGACGACGCGGGTGAAGGGGACTTCCAGCGCGAAATATCCATCTCACATCGCGGCGGGCGTGCAGTATCGTCCGCGCAACGAATACCGTCCGATGATTTACGGAGAGGCGGAGATTCACACATACAGCGAAGTCGCGGAGGGATTTGACGACGTAATCGAGTTTCGCGCGGGCGCAGAGCAGCAGATTGTTCCCGGGACTCCGGCGAGATTCGGCATCGTTTACGCCACGTCACCGACGGACAAGGATCGCGCGACGACGCTGTTTACAGCCGGTGTGGGTTTCGTGCTGCGCCGGATGCACGCGGATTTCGGTTTGGAGTTCGGCGAGATGAACTACTCGTCCGACGATCTTTTCCCGCAATCGTTGTATGGCGGGGTGAACCGCAGCGACCGCGATCGCGTGGAGACGGCGCTGTTTCGCGGCATGCTTTCGCTGAGCTGGGAACTCTAATCGCGTGACGCCGTTGCTGACGGTGGGGCTTCCGATCTACAACGCGGAGGCCTATCTTGCGGAATGCCTGCAGTCTATCAAATCGCAGACGCTCAAGGAATTTGAGGTGATTGCGATACTGGATTGCCCGACCGACAAGTCAGCGGAGATTCTCCGGAAGCACGCGGATTCACGGTTCAGGATATTCGAGAATGAGCAGAATCTCGGCGCGGCGCGGACGATTAACCGGATTATCGAACTCAGCTCGACTGAGCTACTCGCGCGGATGGATTCGGACGACATCATGTTTCCCGAGCGTCTGCAGCGGCAGTTCGATTATTTGAACGAACATCCCGAGATTGCGGCGGTCGGGAGTTACTTCAATAAGATTGACGAGCGGAGCAGGGAGATCGAAAGACCCTTTGTGTTTCCCGTGACTCCGGACGATATTCGCGAGACGTTTCGGGAGTATGTTTGTTTTCAACACGGCGCGGCGACGTTTCGGCTCGCTGCGCTGCGCGCGGTCGGTGGATTTGACCACACGCTGGCAGAAGACTTGTATGTCACGCTGAAGTTGTTAGCCGGCGGGTATCAGCTGGCAAATATTCCCGAGCCGCTGCTCAGCTATCGCATACACAATCAATCCATAACCTTTGCGGCGGAAGAGGCGACACTTTGCGCCGCGGATGAAGCATACCGGATTCACGGCCCGAAGATATGGGGTGAGCGTGCGCCGGACTATGTTGGCGGCCGGACCCGTTTACAGCGGCTTAGGCGCCGCATGAAGAGAACTCTATCAAGAATGTTTACGAAATGAAGAATTGCCTAATTGTCCTGCTTCTGCTGATTTGCGCTGTCTCCGCCCGGAGCGGGGAAACGTATTCGCTGGTCATCTGCAACACGAACGACGTGCACGGCGGAGTGGATTCATCGGAAGCGTCTTTTATGAATCCCGAGTTTCCGCCCGCATTGGGCGGCGGCGCGTCGCTGGCGACGTTGGTCAAGCGGATGCGTGCGTATGCCGCGGAACAGGGCAAGGGATTCCTGTTGCTGGACACGGGCGATATTTTTCAGGGGACGCTGGTCGGGACGAAGAGCGAAGGCACGGCCGTGATGCGTTTCATGAATGAAGTGAAGTATGATGCGTGGGTGCTCGGCAATCACGAGTTCGATTTAGGCAGAGACGTCTGCGAGCGGTTGATTGCACAGGCGGAATTCCCCACGTTGTCGTCCAACATCTTTGAGATTGCGGGCAGCGATACGCAGCTATACGTCCAGCCGTATCTGATCAAGGAGTACGGTCCGCTGAAGGTGGGAATTGTGGGGATTACGACGAGCGGGACGCAGCGCGCGAGTTTTGAGGGGAACGTTCGCGATCTCTATTTTGCACCGGAAGTGACGTCGCTGGCGGCCTATCGCGACACGCTGCTGAACAAGGGCTGTAACGTGATAATCGCGGCCTGCCATTTGGGACTGCCGTTTGACCGCTGGGAGGCTTGGGACGAGCTCGAACAGAAGGCGGCGCAGGGCTGGAAGTCGGATTACACGCGCAACGCGTTTGAACTGGCGCGTCGCGTGCCGGGAATAGATGTGTTGTTTGCGGGAGACATTCACGTGGGCTATGTGGAACCGTGGGTGGATCCGGTGACGCACACGCCGTGTTTTCAAGGTTACGGACGCGGCACGAATTTAATGTGCGTCGAATTCGAGTTCGACGTCGCGACGGGACAGCTTCTGAGCTGGAAGAATTTTGCCGACGAGAGCACGTTGATTACGCTGTTTTCGGATCAGTTTCCGCGCGACCGTACGATCGCGGAGTGCATAGATACAGTAGTGGCTCGAGTTGAAGTCGGATTCAACGAGAAGATCGGCGAATCGGAGCAGCCGATTACGCGCATCGGTGAAGGCGAGTCGGCGATGGGGAATCTGGTGAGCGACGCGATGATGTGGCGCTTGCGGGGGGATATCGCTCTGACGAACAAGGGGGGTGTGCGCACGGATTTGCCGGCGGGAAACATCACGCCGCAGGACGTGTTCAATGTTTTGCCGTTTGACAACACACTTGGCTCTGTGGAAGTGACGGGCGCGTTCATCAAAGATTTGCTCGAGGATAAGGTAGCATACGGCGGGAGCGGGCTTTACGTGGCGGGGATGCGCGTGAAAATCGACCGTTCCCGTGAGCGCGGAGATCGGGTGATTTCACTGGAGATTGGCGGGAAGCCGTATGTCGCGGAGCAGAGCTACAGGCTGGTGACGACGGACTATTTATTGGAAGGCAACTCGGGGATGGAGAAGCTCGCGGCGCTGCGCAGTCAAGCGGCGGTTGAATCGGGCGTCTACATGCGCGAGGCGGTCATCGAGTATATCAAGTCGCATTCTCCGCTGCGTCCGGTATTGGACGGCCGCTGGCAGTTTGTGGACAGAAGCTGACAAATTTCATTTCAATTCAGAATAGACTCAGGAGACTGGACATGCGTTTGCGAGTGTTTTTGTTGCTGTGTTTGATGGCTCAAGTGGCTGTCGGGCAGGTGATGATCAACGAGGTTCTGTATGATACTCAGGGAACCGACGATACATCCATCATGTATACGGAGATTTATGGGCCGGCGGGAACGAACTTAGCGGGTTGGTCGCTGGTGGGCGTCAACGGCAACGGCGGCGCGGTCTACCTGACGGTGAATCTGACGGGCACAATTCCGAATGACGGCTACTATGTGGTTGGTGGTTCGGCGGTGGCGAACGTGGATCAGGTTACACCGCATGATTGGCAGAACGCGGGCGGAACGAGTGGTCCGCAGTGCGACGGTCTGCGGTTGCTGAACAACAGTGGTCAGGTGGTGGATCGGGTTTGCTACGGCGAGTGCGGGGCGAGCGAGACATGTGACGGCGAAGGGAACTCCAACGCACCGGATCCGTTCCCGTCTGCAGGAATCAATTACGCGATCGCGCGTATCCCCGATCACACGGATACGGACAACAACGGAGCGGATTGGGCACAGACGGATATTCTGACGCCGGGCGAGCCGAACGACGGCGCGCCGTGCGATCCGACGGAAGTGACGCTGGAAGAGATTCGCGAGAACGACGATCAGGGTGTGCCCGCGATGATTGGCACATTTGTGATTGTGCGCGGGATTGTGAACGTCAACAACTACACACTGGACAGTTTGACAGAATCGAACTTTTTCATACAGGATGACAACGCGGGCTGCAACGTATTTCGCGGCACGGTTCCGCAGGGGATTATGGAAGGCGACTGTGTGGAAGTTTCCGGCTGGGTCGCGCAGTTCAACGGCTTGACGGAATTGGTTTCTTCCGGTGCGGGCAACTGCACGTTCCGCGTGCTTGACCTGGGACACAACGTCCCACTGACGCCGCTGGTGCTGACCAGCGTATCGTCGTTTGAAGCCTTTGAAGGAATGCTGGCGGAGATTCGCAACGTGACGATTACCGGCGGCGATCCGTGGCCGTCGGGCGCGGGCCAGAATGCGACTATCACAGCGACGGATGCGAGCGGTACAATCAGCATTCGGATTGACGGGGACACGCAGGTAGGAACGGTTCCGGCCCCTTCCGGCACGTTCACCGTTCGTGGTATCATCACACAGTTTGACAACACGGCGCCCTACACGGGCAATTATCAGATTACGCCGCGCTATCCGTCGGACATTATCACAGGCACGTCTGCAGATGATTCGCCGGAACTGCTCGCGGAGAGCTTCAGACTGTTATCGAGCTATCCGAATCCGTTTAACGGCGTGACGACGATTGAATTGCTGGTGGGGAGTGTGCGTGATGTGGACGTGACGATTACCGACGTGCTGGGGCGCGAAGTGTATCGCCGCGTGTTGACGAATCTATCGCCGGGCAATGTTCGCTTCCAGTGGACGCCGGAAGGTGCGGCAGGACTTTATTTTCTGCGTGCGCAGGCCGGTGCGAAGATGGAAAGCGCGAAGCTGCTGTATCTGAAGTGATTTTTCGAAGCAGGTTCCTGAAACGGGCGGCAGAGGTGTCGCCCGTTTTGCTTTTTGAACTGTTTCGAAATCAACTGATTAGGCGCACGCGCTGATGAAGCCGTTGCATTGAGTCCTCAAAACTTTGTGGATTGAGGAACGTTGGACTCTTGACAATCGTCTCAAGGACACGTAAATTACTCTCGGTGCACCAAGGGGAATAGTGCATCGTGGGAAAACACCCAGTCAGGAGGATTTGCTGAAGAGAGCACCATTCACCGTCGCCGCAGCGTTGTGTCTTGCGGTTTTTTTATGTCCGGGAATCGGGCAAGCGGATCTTACGCAGGCGGATTGCTCCG
>JAANMU010000254.1_pt1 | contig 68676 bp, 60 predicted proteins | sample 7279701 | NCBI WGS metagenome assembly JAANMU01 (sample SAMN14094539, study PRJNA606508) | bioreactor metagenome | isolation source: A lab-scale SPAN reactor treating ammonium-rich wastewater day 57 | place: Ireland: Galway | collected 2017-03-13 | reverse complement strand
CGTTGCGAGTCTTCGAGAAGCAATCTCCTGTTGCCATAGATTTTCCTGCAAAGCGGGGATTGCTTCGGGACGAACACCCTCGCAATGACATCCATTTCGGGGAAGGTGAGGGAGCATATTTTTTTACGAACCCTAATGGTCGCTTCGGGAGCGCGCCCCGTCTTTGCAAATGGGATCGCTCCGGTTACCGGGAAATCAGGTTGACTCCCTCGAACACGCCCTCCTCAGCCTGTAACACGACTGCGCCGCGCGTAAGGAAACCGTTGTAATACACGCCGTCGCCGCTCGATACCCATCCATCCATGACGAAGGGAACGCTGCCGTCGGCGGAAATCCATTCGCCGTTGTAACGCCTCGCGATGTGTACGTGGGTGGCGTTCGATATGCCGCCCTCGCAGGAGGGATGCCCGATGCGTTCGCCCGCGTACACGTAGGTCCCCGCTTCGACGCGCTCGTTCGAAGCGATGTGCATATAAAGGACGGTCCAGCCGGTTTGTTCATAACCGTCGTTATCCAGGTCCTGGATCACGGCGCCATCCTCGGCGCGGACGATGTATCCATCCGCGACCGCCGTCACCCACAGGTCGCTCGGCGCGCAGCCGAGTCCCTCGAAGGGAGGGGCGAAGTCCAATGCCGCCCACGCGGAACCGGTATCCCAACCTCCGTGCGGTCCGCCGGTGAAGGTCCAGGTCACGCCGGGTTCGAAGGGAAGCTGCATCGGAGGCTGGGTCAGGTTCGGGGGTGGTAATGAAGCGATGTCGTAGTCGAAGGGATAGCCGAAGAGCAGGGTATATGTCTGGGAAAGTCCCTGCGCGCTTACGTCGAGATTCCACGCGGCGCGGTCGTTGAACAGCGAGAAGAAATATTGCACGCCCATCGTCCCCGCGTTGATGGTCGGGTCGAGCGGGATGTAGGAGCCGTCACTGAGATGCAGGGTGGAAATGGCGTTGACCCGCCACAGGTAGTAGCCGCGATTCAAGTTATCCGCCGCCCATGCCAATTGACGATTCAAGCCTGCATAAAAGGGTTCGTAATTGCCGAGCGGATAATCCACGTTCGACGGAAACGGATTCGTCGCCCAGCCGCTTCGATACTCGAGCAATGCGATGAGCAGGCGCGGGCTGACGGAATAATTCTCCGCAACGCGTTGGACGATCTGCGCGCCGGTGAGATATTCGCCGTTTACGTCCTCCGCGTAGTTCGCGAGATAACCGTCCTTTTCCTTCAGGAACGCTCCCACGTCGAAATTGACGCTGGCGGGACCATAGATCAATTCGGAATCGGGGATGATCTTGAACGACGAACCGGGTTCGGGATCGGTGACAACCGGGGGAATGTCGAGGACGAGACCGATGGAAAGGATGCTCGCTTCATTCAAGCCGTTCGCCTGCATCAGCGCTTCGAGCGTGATCCCATACCTGCGCGCGATGCCCCCAAGCGTGTCCCCCGCCTGAACCGTGTATTGATCCACGTAATCGCGCGGCGGCGGGAGCGGATGCGGCGGATCGGGCGTGGGGGTCGTGAGACCGATGCTCGAACCGCGCGGAGGCAGCGTTACGGAGAGCGGCGCGCGCGTCGGCGTCGGTCCTCGCTGCGGGTCCCCGGCTTGAACGATCTCGCCGTCCTGGATAAGGGGCGCCGCGCCGGTCGCGCCGACCGGCGCGAAGGGATCGTAGGTTGGGTAGGCTTGCGAAGAGGATGCGGAACAGGATGAAACGACAAGAGCGAGAATTGCAACGCAGATGAATAAACCTGATCTCATGCAGGGAATTCTACCAAAGAGTGTCCGCGTCACTATTGCAACTTAAGAACTGGTAAGCGCAAAGCGACATTCACATCGCTCCTGCCGCGGTCTCGCATTCGCAGGGCGACATGAATGTCGCGGTACGAATAAAAATCGGCGCTTTTTGTACGCGGATCACGCGGAGCAGACGGGGAAGTCCGTGAAAAATACGGAAGGATTCCGTGTCGTCCGTGTCATCCACGCCCCCAAAAAGATTATCCCGAAAATCCCGAACCCGTGATGTAGTTTTCGAGTCCCTTGATCTCGCTCTCCCTGTTTTCCAATGCCGCCTTCATCACGTCGCGGATGGACACGATGCCCACCAACTGGTCCTTCTCCACCACAGGCAGGTGGCGGATGTGATGCGTCTCCATCAACGCCATGCACTGCTCCACGGGGGTATCCATCGTGACCGTGTACATCCCGGCGGTCATCACGTCCTTCACGAGAGTCGAATCCGCCTTGCGCCCCTCCAACTCGCCTTTCTGCACGTAGTCGCGTTCTGTGTAAATGCCGACGATCTTTTTGCCCTCCGTAACAAGCACCGCGCCAATGCCCGCAGACGACATCACCTTCAATGCCTGGAGAACCGTATCCTCCGCAGATACGGAGTAATTACCCGCCTTTCCCTTCGCCTCGAGTAGTTTGCGTACAGTGGTCATAATGGAACTCCTTCCTTGTCTGAATTACATCACTATTATTGTCGCATTGGTTGAATTCGGTTAGTTTCTTTGCTCGTCATTCCGAATGACTTTCGTCATCCCGCGCCTCGATGAGATCGAAGCCCACCCGCCAGGGGTTCGTATACACGTTGAAGCGATGGCGCCGCGCATACCCGATCAGCGTGATGCCGTAGCGCTCCGCCATCTCGATCGAGAGCGAACTCGGCGACGTGCGCGAGATCAGGATCGGCGCCCCCATCCGCGCCGCCTTCTGCAACATCTCCGAACTGATGCGCCCGGTCGTGATGAGTATCCGCGTTTCGGGAAGGACGTTCTGCATCAAGCACATCCCTGCGATCTTGTCGAGCGTGTTATGCCTGCCGATGTCCTCCGCCACGACCGCGATCTTTTCCCCGTCGCTCAACGCGGACGTGTGGACTCCGCCCGTTTCGCGATACAGGGATTGCGACTCGAAAAGCATCTCTACCAAATTCCCAATCGCCTCGGGCCCGACCTCGAGCCTGCTCCCGCCAAAATGGACATTCGGCTTCGCTAAAAGGTCCACCGCCGTCACACCGCCCGTGCAGCCGGAGGTCCTTCTCCACGAAGCGGGCTGTTCGACGTTTCGGTTCAACCAAACGTCCACGTTATCGCCGTGTTCACAGACGTGCGCGTTTTCCACTTCATCCATGCCTTCGATCACGCCTTCATTATACAGGAATCCCACCGCCAACTCCTCGAGATGAACGGGCGTGCACATGAACGTCAACCAGACCCGACCGTTGACGGTCAACGACACGGGCGTCTCGACGATGGTCTCCGCATCGAAGTGTTCCCATTTCCTGAATTCATAGCGTTCGTACTGGATCTCTTTTTGAGGGGTGATCATATTCGCTCCAACCGGTAAAAACTCATTTACTTCACTTCCGCAATGAAGACCTCGAACGCGCCAATGTGAAGGGCTTTCGGGTCCGGGTCCGCGTGTGACCTGACCGCGCTGGAAAACAGCGTATGCAGACTTTTTCCCTTGATCTCCTTGTTGCGGGAAAAATCCAGGTCGAGTTTCGAATCGGAATAGTTCAGCGCCACCAAAACCGTCTGCTCATCGGATTTACGGATGAAGGCAAAATAATCCTTTGCCGTGTTGTGAAGCGGAATGTATTCCCCTTCGAGCAGGGCGGGCGTGTGTTTTCGAACGCGCAAAAGATGTTTGTAGTAATTCAAAAGCGAGTTCGGGTTGTGTTCCTGGTCCCTGACGTTGATGCCGTCCTTGTAGTTCGGGCCGACCGGCAGCCAGGTCTCTACACCGGGAGGGGAAAACCCGGCGTTCGGGCTGTTCGACCATTGCATGGGCGTGCGGTTCTTATCGCGGGACATTGCGCCCGCGCGCCGCGCGGCTTCCTGTGGGTCAACGTTCAACTCGTTGATCAATCTCTCATAATACCAGGTCGCCATCGTGTCGCGCAGCCTGGCTGGGTCGGTGATGACGAGGTCGGTCATGCCGATCTCCTCGCCATAGTACAGGAACGGAGTTCCGCGCAAGGTCAACACCAGCGCGGCGTTCAGGCGGGCGAGCGCCGCATCGTGGATCTTGTCGCCATAGCGGGAATGTAATCGCGAGCGGTCATGGTTTCCGAGCGTGTTGCAAGCCCATCCGCCTTTGGGGAGTTGGTTCAAGCGGGCGGTGCGCTCCCTTTGGTTGCGGCGGATTTGTCGAGGCGTGATCCGGTCCAGGTCCGCGAGCGGAAAGTTGAAGACGAGATGAAGTTCGTCGTCCCCGTTCCCCATGAAATCAATGTTTTCGTCCTCGCCGACCAACATGCGGTCGCCGTCGTATTCGTCAATGACGGCGCGCAGTTCCTTCATCAGGTCGTGCAAGCCGGGTCCGCCTATTTGATTCTTGAACATGTCGCGCCAGAATTTTTCGACCCTTTTTTTCTCCGCCGGGGTTTGCGCGAGTTCGGAAGCGCGGCGCAGTTCCGCCAAATTCATGGGAACGTTGTGAGGCGTGAGGTTGGGATCTTCGAAGATCATGCCGATGGCGTCGAGGCGGTAACCGTCCACGCCAAGGTCGAGCCAGAAGCGAACCGCGTCCCATAAGGCTTGTTCGACCTCGGGGTTATGCCAGTTGAGATCGGGTTGTTGTTTCATGAAGTAGTGATAATAAAATTGGCTGCGTTCGGGGACGTACGTCCACGCGTCGCCGTCGAAACAGGATTGCCAGTTATTCGGGGGCGTGTCCATCCACACGTACCAATCCGCCTTGGGGTTGTCGCGGCTGGATTTCGATTCGAGGAACCAGGGATGCCGATCGGAGGTGTGATTCAGTACGAGGTCCAGAATGACGCGGATGTTCCGTTCGTGAGATTCGGCGAGGAAGGTTTTGAAGTCGTCCATCGTGCCGTATTCGGGCGCGACGCCCAGGTAATCGGAAACGTCGTAGCCGAAATCCCGGTTTGGGGAGGGAAAGTGAGGCGAGAGCCATATAGCGTCAATGCCGAGGTCTTGCAGATGATCCAGTTTTTGAATGATGCCTTTGAAATCGCCGATGCCGTCGCCATCTCCGTCCGCAAACGAGCGCGGGTAGATCTGATAGAAGACTGCGGTTTGCCACCATTTGAGTTTGGTCATTTTGCCTCCAGGGTTTGCTTTGCAAGAACTATCCCTGTCGCGAAGATACCGGGTTGCGACTTGAAAGTCGCGTTACAAGTCGCGAAGATGCCGGGCTGCGATTTGAAAGTCGCGTCACGAGTCGCGAAGATGCCGGGCTGCGACTTGAAAATCGCGTTACGAGTCGTGAAGATACCGGGTTGCGACTTGAAAGTCGCGTTACGAGTCGCGAAGATGCCGGGCTGCGATTTGAAAGTCGCGTTACGAGTCGTGAAGATGCCGGGCTGCAACTTGAAAGTCGCGTCACGAGTCGCGAAGATGCCGGGTTGCGACTTGAAAGTCGCGTCACGAGTCGTGAAGTCTTCCGATCACTTTGACACATGGGCGTGTGAACACCTCTTCCTTGTGCGGCGCGTCGGAAAGTTCAGCCGTCAGATCCTGCCCGGGAAAGTGCAGGTTCTCGTGCATGTCCAGCCGCCATTTGGGACAATCGGTCACATCGTAAACGATGCCGTTGAAGGCGACGTACTTACGGGCGCCGCGCCCGCCGTCGTTGCGGCGCAGTTCCATCTCCGTGAGGTTGCGGTCGGGATGATCCATCGGGCAGATTATACAGGGGAATGAGGAATCAAAAAAAGAAGGACGCGCCCTGTTGAGGGTACGTCCTTCATTGTGTGTGTGTCGTCATTACCGCACCCGGACGACCTGCCCGACGTAGATCAGATTCGGATTCTTGATCTCGGGGTTGAGCGCCAGGAGCGCGTCCACCGTCGTTCCGAATTTGGCGGCGATTTTCCTCAGCGTGTCGCCCTTCTGCACGACGTACGATGAAGAACCGGCGGGCAGTGTGATCGCCTGTCCCACGTAGATCAGGTTCGGGTTTTTGATCTGCGGGTTGAGTTTGAGGAGCGCGTCCACTGTCGTGCCGAACTTCTCGGCGATTTTACGCAGGGTGTCGCCCTTCTTCACGTAGTAGGTCTGCCCGGAAGCCGGAGGCGGCGTGGTGGGCGGGGGCGTCTGCGTGACGTACACGTTCAACCGCTGACCTTCGTAGATCACGTTTGGATTGGTAATGTCCTTGTTTGCCGCCAGCAACGCGTCCACTGTCGTGCCAAAGCGATTAGCTAGGGATTTCAGGGTATCGCCGCGCGCGACGATGTAGACAAAATACCCGCCGTCGGTGCCAAGAATGGCGCCCGGCAATTGCAGTACCTGACCCGGGAAGATCAGATCGCCGGAGCCGATCTCGGGGTTTGCCCGGCGCAGGGCTGACACTGTGGTCCCGCAACGATCCGCGATCTTGCGCAGGGTGTCGCCTTTGACGACAGCCACGCTGGAACCGCATCCCGCCGCGAAAGCGGAGTTGGCGGTCGCAAAGGTCGCAACCAGAACCGCCGCGAGGACAAGCAACTGTAAGAACTTTTTGATATTCATCGAAACCTCCATTTCGTCATCAACACTGGGTAGATGAAACTCGACTCGAAAAAGTTCCCAGAAACCGCCAGCCCCTACCAATTCCCTACAAATATTTTATGCCGCCGGTCGAGACCGAAAAAAGCAATCGTATTGCAATTTCGGGCGCCCCACCCTCACCGCTTTTTGCCCCTCCGCCCGGATTTGGAAGTCTTTGCCCTGCCCTTTACCGGCGCAGGATCGAGACTGGCGACCGCCGCCGCATACGGCGTGCGCAGGGCGACCGGCTGGCGCTCCTCCCGGCTTCGCAATCGCAGGTTGAGCATTTCCACGAAGATCGAGAAGCCCATCGCAAAGTAGATGTATCCCTTCGGGATGTGTTGGTGCAAACCTTCGACGATGAGCGTGAACCCGATCAACAACAGGAATGCCAGAGCCAGCATCTTGATCGTGGGATGGCGATCCACGAACTCGCTGATCGGTCCCGCCGCGAAGATCATCACGCCCGCCGCGGCGATCACCGCAATGATCATGATCTCGATGTGATCCACCATCCCGACCGCCGTGATGACCGAGTCGAGCGAAAAGACGATGTCGAGCAGCATGATCTGGAGGATGACGCTCCAGAACGCCGCCGTCACCTTCGCGGAAGCCTGCCCTTCGATCCCCTCCAGTTTCTGATGGATCTCGTGCGTGCTTTTCCACAGCAGGAACAAGCCGCCCGCCAGCAGGATCAGGTCACGCCCCGAAATGCCGAGGTCGAAAAACGGCAGCGCAAAGAGCGGTTCCTCCAGGCTGATGATCCACGAAAGCGACAGCAACAAAAGGATGCGCGTGATCACCGCCATGGCAATGCCTGTGGTGCGGGCGCGAACGCGCTGGTTCGGCGGCAGTTTGCCCGCCAGGATCGAAATGAAGATCACGTTGTCCACGCCCAGCACAAGTTCGAGCGCCACGAGCGTGACGAACGCGATCCAGGCCTCAGGTTGGGTAATCCATTCCATGTGCCATTCTCCTTCAGAGTTGATTTACGATTCAAAACCCTGCGGGGTTTCAGCGTACACGCCGCGCATCTCCAGTGGAAGCGCCCGCGCCAGCGTGAACATCAGGCGGTCGGTCAGCGCCAGCGGACTTTCGTTCGGCTTCGGCAAAAGAGGGGGAAGCAACGTGATTTGGACGCGCGTCCGACGCGGGAACCGCTCGAAGAACCGGTCCGACCCGACGACCGTCATCGGGATAATTGGACAATCCGCTTCGATCGCCAATCGGGCTGTTCCTGTTTTAGCGACCTTCAACCCGCCCCCTTTCGACCGCGTCCCCTCGGGGAACATGCCGAGGACCTGTCCATGCCGCAGGATTTTCAGCGCGTGGTTCATCGCCCATTGATCCTTTTCCCCGCGCTGGACGGGGAACCCGCTCAAGTTCCGCAGGAGGAGGTCCATCAACGGATTTTTGAACAACTCCGCCTTGCCCATGAAGAAGATCGGGCGCGGCAGCGAAAACTGCATCGGGAACACGTCGAAACCCGTTACGTGGTTCGCGGCGAGGATGGCCGGACCTGCGCGCGGGAAATATTCGAGTCCCCTCACTTCCATTTCCATGAGGAGGCGAAAGAACGCGCGCAGGATCCCGATCATTGCGCGGCGCTGGAGGGTGTCGGCGAAGGGGAATTTCTTTTTGTCACGCGGATCAGGCGCAGGGGAGGAAAGAGGCGATGAGTCCATGCGGAGATCAGGTCAACGAAAGTGGATTATACTTGCATCCGCGCAGGCAGCGCCAACCGATCCCTCCGCGCAATGATGATTGTGGAGCGATCGGTCAATCTCGACAGAAAAAGGAGTGCAAGTACATGTACGTTGATCCAACCACAGGCGGAGTTTTGTTCCAGGCGTTGGCTGGAGTATTGCTGGCTGTCTCCGGAATTGTCCTGGTCTTCTCTCGAAAGATCCGTGAAGGGATCGCAAAAATGCGGCGGCGCGGGCGCAAGGATGACGAAGAATAGATCCGCCTACGAAGCAAGTTAAGATGAAGACGCTTGTTTTAGGGTTTGATTCATTCGATCCGTCCGTTTGCGAAGAGATGTTGGGTCGCAACCAACTGCCCAACTTTGCCAAATTCATTGACCGCGGGGGATATTCCCGGCTCGCGGTGTGTTCGCCTCCACAGACCGAAGTATCCTGGACCAGTATCGCCACCGGCGCCGACCCCGGCGGTCACGGCATTTTCGATTTTGTCCATCGCGACCCGGAAACCTATACGCCCTACATTTCCATACTCCCCACGCGCAGGGGCATGCTGGGTGAGCAGTTTATCCCTCCCTACACGACCCGGACATTCTTCGAAGAAGCGGCATCTCTGGGCTACCCTGCCACCGCGTTGTGGTGGCCCGCCATGTTCCCTGCGCGCCCCGAACTTCCCGTCAACACACTGCCGGGGCTTGGCGCGCCGGATATACGAGGGCAATTGGGCGTGGGAACTTTATTCTCGACAGAAACGGAGGACAAGAAAAAGACCAGGACTGCCAAACTCGAATCCGCCGGGAGGAATTTATTTCGGTCGAATCTGCCCGGCCCCGAAGTCCCCGGAAAAGGCGGAGCGCGTCCTCTGTCCATTCCGCTCACGCTTGAGATCATTGACAGTGATCTCGCCAACCTGACGCTGGACGGGCAAAAGATTGCCCTGCGATTTGGGCAATGGAGCGACATCCTCGAATTGAAATTCAAAGCAGGGTTGCTGTTCGACATCCATGCGATCACCAAAGTTATTTTGACGAGCGTCAACGGCGCGGTGAAATTCTACATGCTGCCCCTGCAGATCCACCCGCTCCATTCCACGTGGAATTATTCCTCGTCCAAATCGTTCGCGAAAGACCTTTGGAACAATGCGGGCAGATACCTGACGCTCGGCTGGCCCCAGGACACGACCGCGTTGGAGGAAGCCTGCATCACAGACGGTCAATTCCTGGATCTATGCCGGGCGATTTTCGATGAGCGCAGGAGGATCTTCCATTACCTGATGGATCACTTCAAGGAAGGCGTCCTGGCGGGAATTTTCGACTGCCTCGACCGCATTCAACACATGTTCTTCCGCAACCGGCAGGACCTTGTGCGGGATTGGTACACACGCCTCGATGGTTTCCTGGGCGAGGTACAGGAAAGCGTTGCCAATTGGAACGGCAAACACCGATTGATCATCCTGTCCGACCATGGCTTCAGCAAATTCGAACACAAAGTCCATCTGAACCGCTGGCTCATCCAGGAAGGATTCATGAAACTCAGGGAGGGCGCGGCTGCCGGCGATCTTACGGACGTGGACTGGGCGAACACGCGCGCTTATTCCGTCGGCTTAAACAGCATTTATCTCAATATCCAGGGACGGGAGGGCAGGGGAAGCGTCCCTGCCGAATCCATCGAAAACACGTTGAAAGATATTCAAGACAAACTTGAAAACATGAAGGACTCAAGCGGAATCGCGATCGTGACAAGGATTCTTCCCAAGCACGAAGTCTTTTCGGGTCCTTTCGCCCGCCTCGGTCCCGACCTTGTGGTTGGTTACGCCGCAGGATACCGCTCCTCCGCCGAGACCGGGCTCGGCAAAATTCCCGAGAACGTCGTCGAGCCGAACAACGATCATTGGGAGGCGGATCATTGCATGGATTCCGAGGTGGTGCCTGGCGTGATCTTTGCCAACCGCGATCTGCGCGATTTCGGAAAGATCTCCTTCCGCGACATACCCTTCCTTGCCATAGGCAAACACCTCGATCAGACCCACGTCAAACCGCCTTCACAGACCGGGCGTCAGGGACAAAAAGACCTTGAAGAAAGATTGAAAGGTTTGGGTTATTTGTAATGTTCCTGTCCAGATCCAACAAAAAAAAGCCTCGACGACCGGTCATCGTCGTTTCCGGACTGCCAAGATCGGGTACGTCCATGATGATGAAAATGCTCGTCGAGGGGGGCGCGCAGGTCATATCGGACGGCGTCCGCGAAAAAGACAGCGACAACCCCAACGGCTATTTTGAACTGGAAAGAGTCAAGCAATTGCCGCGAGGCGATTTCGCATGGCTGGAGGACGCCAAAGGCCGGGTCGTGAAGGTGGTCTCTTCCCTGCTCGAACATCTCCCATCCCGATATTCCTACAAGATCATTTTCATGGAACGCGAGATCATGGAAGTCCTTGCCTCCCAGCGAAAAATGCTGGCGAATAGAAATAAAAGCAACCCGGTCGAGGACGAAAGGATGAAGGAGGAATTTCAAAATCACCTGCTGGCTGTCAGGGCGTGGCTTGCCCGTCAGCCAAACATGGACGTCCTTTACGTTAATTTTAATTCCCTTATGTCCGACCCGGCTCCGCTTTGCAGCCGGATCGCCGAATTCCTCGAAATGCCCCTGGATACCGCGCTCATGCTTGAAGTTCCCAACCAGGACCTGTATCGCAATCGCGTTCCGGTCAAATCCGCATCGCCCGGGCTCCAGCGTCAAACAGGATGATCATGCACCAAACGACAGCCAAAAAACAAACCATATACACCAAACAAGGTTTATGGTCCTTGTTCCTGATGTGCGCCTTTCCACTCCACCTGTGGGCGCTTGTCCTCGCGTTTCGGGATGTCGCCTGGGTGACCGAGCGCACGAACGCGTGGGACGCTGTCGGCGTGGTCGCTTATGCGCTGCTGTTCGCGTTGATCGAGACTGTGCTTGTGTTCCTGGCTTTCGTCATGCTCGGATTTTTGGTTCCCAGGCGATGGAACCCCGATAAACGAACCGGCTTCCTGATCCTGCTCGCGCTTCTCCTTTCGGTATGGGGAATTATCAGCCAGCTGCTTTTTCTTTGGAACATATATCTACCGGCGCCGGCAATCCAGTTCCTTGCGCGCTCCGGGCATCCACTGAGATACCTCTATGCGGGAGCCCTCGCGATCGTCCTCCCGACCGTGCTGCTGCCGATCTATCTCTTTTTGAAGTCGGATGGGATACTCGCACGGATCGAGGATCTCGCCGACCGTTTGTCCATCCTGGTGGGACTCTATTTATTCCTTGACGCGATCGGCATTCTCATAGTTATCATCAGAAATTTATAGGACCGGTAAAAGACATGAAATCAGAAACCACCCGCAGAGACTTTCTCAAACTTGCCGGCGCTTTGCCGCTTGGGTTTGCCGCCTCCAGGGCGCTTCAAAAATTCGGCATCCCGGATCAACTTTCGAATGAAGGGCAAAATTTTCTCGTCATCGTCTTCGACGCTTTTTCCGCCCAGCACATCACCACTCACGGATATCAACGTGAAACGACGCCCCACCTGGCGCGTCTAGCCGAGCAGGCGATCGTTTACCATAATCATTATGCCAGCGGGAATTTCACCACATCCGGCACCGCCTCGCTCCTGACCGGGACATTGCCATGGACCCATCGCGCCCTTCAAAACAAAGGCACCATTGCCGATCCCGTCATACCCCACAACATTTTCAACCCTTTCAAAGATCATTATCGCATCGCCTATACTCATAATCCATGGGCGCACATCCTTCTGGAACAACTTGACGGCGACATCGAGGAACTGATTCCACGGCTTTCGCTGTTCGTCGAATCCTACGATGAATTCGTTCAAAAAATATTCAGAAACGACGACGATATTGCATCCGTCAGCTGGTCGCGCAACACCGGCATAAACAAGGATGGATATTCCTATTCCCTGTTCCTGTCCCACATCTACGCCTCCCTGCGCGAAAGGAAACTTGCAAACCTGCTGAAGGAGTATCCGCGCGGCATCCCTTCCATCGGTCTCAGGGTCGAATCCCACTATCTTCTCGATCAAGCCATAGACTGGATCGGCAACAGGCTTACGAAAATCCCCCAGCCTTTCCTCGGTTATTTCCATTTTTTGCCCCCGCACGGGCCCTATTTCCCTTCGATTGAATTCATAGACAGATTCGCCCGGGACAATTTCCAGCCGTTGAAGAAAGCCAACGAGTTCTTCTCGGAGGGCAAGACCTACGACGAACTCCTCAAATTCCGCACCCAATACGATGAGTTCATCCTTTATACGGACGATCAATTCAATATATTCTACGAACGGCTCCGAAACTCCGGGTTACTGGAAAATACGTGGATCATTCTGACGTCCGATCATGGCGAAATGTTCGAAAGGGGAATATTGGGACATAGCACCGATGCGATGTATCAACCGGTGTTACGCGTTCCACTAATGATCTTCGAACCCGGAAGAACGAAAGGCGAAAACATCCATGCGCCCACGAGCGCGATTGACGTTCTCCCGACCCTGTTTTCCCTCGCCGGGAAGGACATCCCGGATTGGGCTGAGGGAAAGGTCCTTCCGCCGTTTGCGGGCCCAAGGTCGGATACGAACCGCAGTGTGTACGCGGTCAGGGCGCTCAGAACCGGAAGGAACGATCCCATCACCCGCTCATCAACCGTACTTGTCAAGGGCGGTTATAAACTGCATTATTATCGCGGATACACAGACCTAAACCTGCCTGCCGAAATCATCAGGCTCTTCGACGTCGAGTCCGATCCGGAAGAAATGGTGGACCTGGCTGACACACATACGGGAATTGCATCCGAACTCCTCGATGAACTCAAGAGGAATCTGGATGATGCCAACAAACCGTACCTATAGAGCAATAACCCAACAACTGGAGAACAAAATGGACACTATCATCGAAAGCATTTCAGCATTGGAAATCCTCGACTCGCGCGGCAACCCGACGATTGAGGTCGAGGTCATGCTGGCGGACGGTTCGTGGGGACGCGCGGCGGTGCCGTCGGGCGCTTCGACGGGCGTGCATGAAGCGCTCGAACTGCGCGACGGCGACAAGAAGCGCTATCTCGGCAAGGGCGTTTCGCAGGCGGTGGCGAACGTCAACGGCGTGATCGCGGACGCGCTCTTCGGCTGGGACGCGGCGGAGCAAAAAGCCGTTGACGCCGAACTACTCGCGCTGGACGGCACGCCGAACAAATCGAAGTTGGGCGCGAACGCGATCCTGGGAGTCAGCATGGCGGTTGCCAAAGCCGCGGCGAATTCGCTGGGCTTGCCGTTGTATCGCTATCTTGGCGGCGTGTACGCGCACGTGTTGCCCGTGCCGATGATGAACATCCTGAACGGCGGCGCGCATACGGCGTGGCAATCCACGGATATGCAGGAGTTCATGGTCATGCCGTTCGGCGCGCCGACCTTCGCGGAGGGTCTGCGTTGGGGCGCGGAAATTTATCACGCGCTAAAGTCTGTTTTGAAGGAAAAGGGCTATACCACGCTGGTCGGCGATGAAGGCGGATATGCTCCCGCGCTCAAAGCCAACAACGAAGCCATCGAGGTCATTCTCGCCGCCATCGAAAAAGCCGGTTTCAAAGCCGGGCGCGGCAAGGACATTGCGATTGCGCTGGACCCGGCCGCATCCGAACTGTTCGAGGAAGAGACCAAACTCTACAACCTGCGCAAGGAAGGCAGGAAACTGACCGGCGAACAGATGGTCGAATTCTGGGCGAAGTGGGTCACGGACTATCCCATCGTCTCCGTCGAAGACGGTCTCGCGCAGGACGACTGGGCATCGTGGCAATTGATGACCAAACAATTGGGCGACAAGATCCAGATCGTCGGCGATGACCTGCTGGTGACCAACCCGGAGCGCGTCCGCAAGGCGATCAAGGAAAATGCCGCCAATGCCCTGCTCGTAAAGGTCAACCAGATCGGCTCGCTAACTGAAACCATCGAGGCTGTGGAAGCCTGTCACCGCGCGGGATGGAGAGCGGTCACGTCACACCGTTCGGGCGAGACCGAAGACGCGACGATTGCCGACCTGGCGGTGGCGCTCAACACCGGTCAGATCAAGACCGGCGCGCCCGCCCGCTCGGATCGGGTCGCGAAATACAACCAACTGCTCCGCATCGAAGCGGAATTGGGTGATGCGGCGAAATATGCTGGATGGGACGCGTTGAAAGGTTAATCACAATGGAATCAAAAAGGATGAGTCGAGCTCATCCTTTTTGATTTGAAATGGCGATCCGACCACTGAGGCATGGAGATTTGTTTTTTCTCCGTGTCTTCGCGTCTCTGTGGTTCGAAATGTGTAAACTAAATCTTGTTTGCATACTTATCCGCGAACAGCGCGGGCTGACCGCCGGTGTGCCAGAATAGCACAGTTTCGTCCTTCTTGAAAAATCCTTTACGGATCAAGTCAATCATCCCTGCCGCGGCGCGCCCCGTGTAGACGGGATCGAGCAGCAGCCCTTCATATTTCGCAAACAATTGGACCGCTTCGCGCTCCGCGTCGGTCAATACGCCGTAGCCTGCCCGGCAATAATCGGCATTTGCCAGCACGTCAGCCGGAGTGAACTCGATCCGCTCTCCAAGCCTTTCACTCGCGTCCGACGCCAGTTTGGAAACGTGACTCTTCAACCACTCTTCCGACTCGTCAATGCTGATTCCCAGCACCCTGCCTTTGAATCCAAACAGGCGTTGACCCAGCGCCAATCCCGCGTGCGTCCCGCCGGAGGATGTGCCGAAGACGATCCAGTCGAGACCTCCGAGTTCTTCGAGAACTTGGAGGTCTTGCATTTGCTTCATCAATTCTTCCATCGCAAACGCATACCCCAGCGCGCCTGTCGGGCTCGATCCGCCATAAGGGACGAGATACGGCTTCTTCCCCTCCGCAACGGCGTTATCGAATGTCTCTTGCAGGATTCGGTCGCGATCTTTGCGATCGGGCACAGCGACGATCTTCGCGCCAAACAGTTCATCCAGCAACAAATTCGCGGATGGCTCACCAGGGAGGTCGCCCGTTAAGACGAGCGTACATTCCAATCCATACCGCGCCGCGGCTGCCGCGGTCTGACGACAATGATTGGACTGGATCGCGCCGCCGGAGATCAGAGTCTTCGCGCCCTGCTCCTGCGCCTCCGCGACGAGGAATTCCAGTTTGCGAGTCTTGTTGCCGCCGAAGGCGAGACCGGTCTGGTCGTCGCGTTTGACCAGGATCCGCGGACCAGCCAAAAGGTCGGAAAGACGCGGGAGTTCCTCGATGGGAGTTGGGAGGTGGGCAAAATGGAGGCGGGGGATGTTGTTCATGGAAATTCCTTTTCAAAAGCAATCCTGATGGTTGAGTAGCGAGCGGTTGTCGCGAGTGTATCGAAACCATCAATGTATAGAAACAATTTCGCTTACATGGTGGCCTCGATACGAGCTTCACAACGAACGCTCAGCCCTACTCGACCACCGAACTTCTACGCCCCCAAGTTTTGTTTCGTTCTTGCCTTCCCGCGCGAACGCATCACATCCAGCACGCGCGGGATGATCTCGGAGTACATCTTATACCAAAGCGGACTGGGCGCAAAGTCCCAGGCGCCGAGCGTGCGCACGACCCGTCCGCCAAGCCCCTCTTTGAAACGATAGACGCCCCACATCGAATCGCTTTCGTCGAAGACTTCCGGCGCGCCCCAGAGGTCATAGACAGTGTAGCCTCTCGCCTTGGCGCGCTTGATGGCTTCCCATTGCAGAAGATAGGAGGGCATCTTTTCACGATGCACGTCCCGCGACATGCCATAAACGTAATACGCCCGCCCGGCAAAATAAAAGACGAAGATGGCGGCGACGGGTTCGTTGTCAACTTCCGCGATGAGGGGTTCGGCAAAAGGTGAAGAATTAGAGATTGGAGAATTGGAGAATTGAGGGCGATGCGCCATGAAGGATCCCCAGACGATTTTGTAATAACCCTCGTCGCGGATCACAAACCCGTCACGCACAGATGTCTCCGCGTACATCTTGTAGAGCATCCCAAAATCTTCCTGTCTGCCTACACGCAGAGAGACGCCTTTCCTCTCCGCCAGCCGGATGTTGTAACGCGTCTTCTGTTTCATGCGCGCGAGAAGTTCCTCCTCGGATGGATTCAGGTCAATGAGGACGGTATTCCTGAACTGGATCTGGTCCGACGAATATCCCCAGCCCCTGCGCTTCAATTCGGACATCACAGCCTGCCCGGTGTTTTCTGGAGCATCTTCCTCCCCTCCAGGGACTCCCGTCCCCAGCACGACGTCGGGATCCATCTTGAGGAAGATCGCGCCCTGTTCCTTTGCGAAGGATTGCAGGTCGTTCAACACGCGATTACGCAGAGGCTCGTTCGTCCAATCCAGCAGGGGACCTTTCGGGGAATAGAGAATCGAGAGGCGCGCGGCGAAGCCGTTTCTTATGATCTGTCTTTTCAAAATCAGAGCGGCAGCAACTGGAAAGTGGAAAGCGCTGCCCTGAGGCTCTCGAAGGGTGGAAAGCAGATTCGGTTCACTTTCCACTTTCCACTTTCCATCCGCATCCCATACCGCATACAACGGCTCCCACCCATACCTCGCTTTCACCTGTCCCCATTCGCAGGTTTGGAGAAAGTGAGGATTTGGGAGATGAGAGATTAGAGAATTCCAGTTTCTACTTTCCACTTTCTATTCCCTGTTCCCAATGAACTTCAAATACAGCCAATACAACCACGGATTATAGACTCGATCCACTGCCTGCGCGGCGCGCTTGAGTTCGCCGCCGAAGCCGCGTTTGAAGCGATAGACGCCCCATAAACCGTCCCGTCTTGTTTCAAAGTTCGCTTCGAGAATGGCTTCGTCTTCGTCGGGGACTCCCCAAAGGTCGTATTCTTCACAGCCGCGCGCTTTTGACCACTTCATGGCTTCCCATTGAAGTAAATATGTCGGCATTCGGTTGCGTTCCTCGTCGGTGGAGGCGCCGTAGAGGTAATAGGCGCGATTCCCGTTGCGGGCGACGAATAATGCCGCGAGCGGTTTGTCTTCGTATTCAGCGACCAATAGTTCGCACATATCTTTTGGGTGGAACAAATCATACGCCCGCTTGTAATACTCCAGCGAATGGACTCCGAACCCGTCGCGCCCGCCGGTGAGGAGCATCATCTTGTGAAAGGCTTGGATGTCGTTCCAGGCACGGACCGTCACCCCCTTTTTCCCGGCAAGGCGGATGTTGTAGCGGGTCTTCTGTTTCATGTGCGCAAGGATTTCCTCCTCGTTTCCGCGAATGTCAACGATGAGGGTGCGGGGAGGCTGGATGTTGTGTTTGGAAGGGATGAAGGATGAATTATGAAGGGTGAAATTATCTTCCCACGCGTCGGGTTCGATTTTTAGAAATATTGCATGATGCTTGCGGCAAATGTCATCAATCTCCTGCCAAAACCGATCACTGATCACTGATGACTGCTCACTGTTCACTGGCTTTGGAATATATCCAATCGTAAATCCCAATGGCAACTTGCGGAAGAGAATTTGAGCGCCCGATGCTCCACCGATCACTCTTACCGGCTTCCACCCGAACGCGGACTTCAATTCGCCCCACTCCCCGGTTTGGAGGAGGTGGGCGTTTGGATGCTGGGTGAGGAAATGGTTCCAGTCGGTGAGGGAGGCGAGGGGCATAAGTGAAAGGATGAAGGATGAGGGTCGAAGGTCGAAGGTCAAAGGTCGAAGGTCGAAGGTCGGCGATCCAGGGAGACTCTTCGCTTCGCTCAGAGTGACATACCTATAGTATGGACGTTATATCCGTCTGCGGCGCTTCGCGGATGGATGAACCGGGGATGAGTTCATCGAGCAGGACGACGATCGCTTCGGTGTCGTTGGAATGGCAGAGGGCGGAGAGAGAGTCGATGGCGCGAGGCAGGCTCGAGATGAGCGGCGAAGCGTCGTTCTCGAGGCGGAAGATGTCCGGGTGAAGGGTCGGCGCGAGGGGAGTCCCTTCATCCCAGAGTTCCTCGGTCAGTTTTTCGCCGGGACGGATACCGGTGTATTCGATTTCGATGTCGCGGTGAGGCTCGAGCCCGGAGAGTCGAATCAAATCCTCGGCGAGGTCGAGGATGCGGACCGGCTCGCCCATGTTGAGGACGAACGTTTCGCCGCCGTTTTCCATTGAGGCGGCTTGCAGGACGAGATAGACCGCTTCGGGGATGGTCATAAAAAAGCGATACATGTCGGGGTGCGTGATGGTGACGGGACCGCCGTTGGCGATCTGTTGCTTGAAGATGGGAATGATGGAGCCGCGACTGCCGAGGACGTTGCCGAAGCGGACGACGGTAAATGCGTGTTGCGTATTGTCCGTGTTTACCTGTTTACCTGTGTACGTGTCTACTTGTTTACCCGCTTCGAGCACGATCATTTCGGCGAGGCGTTTGGTGGCGCCATAAATGGAGGAGGGACGGACGGCTTTGTCGGTGGAGATGAAGACGAAGCGTTCGACGCGATGATCGAGCGCGGCTTGGACGACGTTGCGCGTGCCGACGACGTTGTTCGTCACGGCTTCGACGATATTGACCTCCATGAGCGGGACGTGTTTGTGCGCCGCGGCGTGGAAGACGATCTGAGGCTTGTGTTCCCCGAAGATCTGGTCGAGCCGTTCGGGGTTGCGAATGTCGGCAATGACGGGAGAGAGAGGGAGATCGGGATAATCGTTTTGCAGTTCGAGGAGGATCTCGAAGATGCTGTTTTCGCCGTGACCGAGCAAAACAAGTTGGGACGGTTCCCGCCGCGCGATCTGACGACAGAGTTCGCGTCCGATGGAGCCGCCCGCGCCGGTGACGAGAACGCGTTTGCCTTCGAGCGCCGCGCCGACCGCTTCGTCGTTGACCCGCACCGGCTCGCGGCGAAGGAGGTCGGTGATGTCCACTTCGCGCAGGCGGGAAACGCTGACCCGGCCGCCGATGAGTTCGTAAATGCCCGGCATCGTGCGCGAGGGAATTCCTTTGAGCCGGCACACGTCATTCACCATGCGGACCAACTGCCCCCGCGCGGAGGGAATGGCGATGATGACTTCGTCAATGCGGTGCAGGTCAATTGCGGCTTCCAGGTCGTTGACGACGCCGATAACCATTACGCCGTGGATGGAGTGTTTTTGTTTGGCGGGGTCGTCGTCGAGGAAGCCGACGGGGACGAGATTGAGTTGCGAGGTCTTTTGCAGTTCGCGCACGACCAGCGCGCCGGCGTCCCCCGCGCCGATGACGAGGGCGCGTCTGCCTTTCCCACCGGCGCGCGGCGCGGCGGATTGTTCCGCAAGGATGCGCAGGGCAAAGCGCGAGCCGCCGATCAACACGAGCGATAACAACCAGTCAATTCCCAATGCGGAACGCGGCATGCCGGGATACACGTTGCCCGTGACGATCAACAACGCCATCACGCCCGAGGTCAACACGGAGGCGGCGGTCACGGCGGCGGTGATCAGGCGCAGTTCGCCCGTGCTGGCATAGACCCACAAGCGGCGATAGAGACCGAAGAAATAGAAGACGGGAATCTTTATCGCGAGCGCCACCGCGCACATCAACATCGCGGCGGGAAAATAAAACGGCAGTTCCACCACGTCCAGCCGCAGGGCAAAACTGCCCAGCACCGAAATGAGGATGAGGGCGACGTCGCCGATGAAGACGAAGCGGTTGCGGATGTGGGAACGGGGTTTCATGGGGGAAAAGTGGAAAGTGGGAAGTAGAAAGTAGAAAGTGGGGAGTGGAAAGTGGGAAGTGGGAAGTGGAATTCGTTGTCCGAGAATTAGAGGGTTGGAGGAGCGGCGCGCATCCACTCGACGACTTCCTTCAAGCCGTCTTCGAGCGGGACCTGCGCTTTGAAGCCGATCACGTCCAGCGCTTTTTGCGGGCTTCCGACGGAACGGTAAATATCGCCAGGGCGCGGCGCGGTGAATTCAGGCGCGGGCGCGCTCGGGAACAGGTCGTACAACACTTCGATCAAATCCAGCAAACGCGTCTCGATGCCGGTACATACGTTGAAAACCTTGCCGGGCGCGTCCGCGCCTTCGGAGGCGATCAGGTTGGCGCGCACCACGTCGCGGATGTTGATGAGGTCGCGCGTCTGCCCGCCGTCACCGAATACGGTCACGGGTTTGCCGTCCAGCAACCGTCGCGCGAAGATCGGGATCGCGGCGGCGTACATCGAGTCGGGTCGCTGGCGCGGACCGTAGACATTGAAGTAGCGCAACGCAACGACCTCAAAGCCGAACGAGTTCGTGAACAACTCCGCGTACATTTCGTTGACGCGCTTCGACAACGCATAAGGGGATTTCGGCTGAAGCGGCGCCTCCTCGACGAGGGGCAGCGCGTCGGGCTCCCCGTAAACTGCCGCGCTCGAAGCGATCACCGCGCGTCTGACGCCTGCCGCGCGCGCCGCCTCGAACAACAGCGACGTACCGCTCACGTTGACGTCGAAACATTCCTGCGGCTCGTCCATGGATCGAGGGACGGAGACGAAAGCCGCAGAGTGGAAGACGACCTCGACGCCGCGCACAGCCTCCCCGACGCGCGAAGCGTCGCGTATGTCGCCTTCCAGAACTTCGAGACGGTCCCCGCCGAACAGCCGCTTCAACGCCTCGACGTTTTCGCGTTTGCCCGTGCTGAAATTATCCAGAATGCGGACCGTATCGCCGCGTTCGAGCAATGCCTGCGCGAGATGCGAACCGATAAATCCCGCGCCGCCGGTGACGAGGTATCTCATCTGCCCGTCCGTCTCAGCACCGTGCCGATGGTCCGCAGGACGATCTGGAAATCCATCGCCAGCGTGCGATGTTTGATGTAATAGAGGTCGTATTCGAGTTTGATGGAGGTCTCTTCGACGCTCGAAACGTAGCCGTAATTGATCTGCGCCCAACCCGTGAGCCCGGGCTTGACGAGCAGGCGCGCCCGATAGAAGGGAACCTGCTTTTGATACTCCTCCACCAGTTTGGGCACCTCGGCGCGCGGACCCACAAGGCTCATGTCGCCGCGCAGGACGTTCCAGAACTGAGGCAGTTCGTCGAGACGGGTCTTCCGCAGGAATTTGCCCACCCGCGTGACGCGCGGATCGTTCTCGGTCGTCGTTTGCACGTCATTGATCGTCTCGATCTTGCGGCGCATACTCCGCAATTTGTAGATGGTGAACACCTTGCGTCCGCGTCCCAGGCGCGGCTGGGAATAGATTATGGGACGGCCCGAATCGACCAGAATGGCAATGGCAAGGAACGGGAACAGGACAGCCAGGATCAACAGTCCCACCAGCGCGCCCAGGATGTCGAGCAGGCGTTTGAACAGTTCGTAAAAGCCGCTGACCGATAAGCCGTCCACGAACGAGCGGATGATCCAATCCGATTCGAGGTGATGGATCGGCACGCGCCCGGTCATTTCCTCGTACAGGATGGGCATGCGGGTCACGTTGGCGCCTTTTTCCTGCGCGTCCAATATGGTCTGGAAGGTCGTTCCCCGAATCTCGCCGTTGATGGCGACCACAATATCCGAGATGCGATGATCGTCCATCAGTTCGAGCAGGCATCCGCTGGTTCCCAATACGGGAAGTTCATGAAATTTTTTGCCAGCCTTCTGCGGATCGTCGTCAATGTAACCGATAATATTGAAGGACCTTGGTCCCAGTGAGTTGTAAAGTTGCGCGAGGGTCTGCCCCGCCTTCCCTGCGCCGACCAGCAGAACGCGCCGCGCCTGTCCCGTCCGTTTGTAGAGGCGGATGAAGATCATGCGCCAGCCGAGGGTCAGGAGGGAGGCGAAGATCAGGAACGCGCCGACGCCGACGCGCGGCAGGTTCGACTCCTGGCTGAAAATGAAGATGAGGGAGTAAGCCAGCAATCCCACAAAAGCCGCGATGGCAACGCCGCGCGTGGTGCGCCGTCCGCTCGCCGCCACGTGAGGTTCGTAGAGTTCCACCAGCAGGAGGACCCAGGCAAGCGGCAATAGATAAAACCAGAACGGCACCCGCAGGATAAAAATTTCCTCGGCAATCTGACGAGCCCGGTCGAGACCGAAGCCCTGCTCCACGAGTCTCAAGACCTCTGCGGCGAGGTTGTATCGCCTCCACGTCTCGATCGCGGCAAACACAGAGACAACCGCCATCAGCAGGTCGCCGATGAAAAGGATCGTGCGGTGTTCGCTTGGGCGCAGGCGTAAAGGGGTCGTGCGAATATTTTCAGCCATTCTTTCCTGAACCTGATTTAAGGATGCTCCACAAAAACCCGCTCCCCCATGAAATGTGCATGACAGGGATCACGAGCGGCAATCCCAGGGATACGAACGGCATTCGCCTGCGGATACCCGTCCACATTCCCGCCAAAAACAGGATGGAGAAATAAAGAAGCAATTCGAACGCCAGCGCGTACATAAAAAAAGGGATAAACGCCGAAATTATAATCAGCCCAATCAGGCTGGACACAAACAACGGAGGCAGAGCCTGCCTCCATCGTAAGGTATCGGGGTATCTTCGCAACATGCGCCACTTCCAAAACCCATAACGCCAGTATTGACGCGCAAGTTCCTTCAAGGTGGGGCGGGCAAAATAGACCGAGCGTATGGACGGGTCGAGCCAGATTCTACCACCCGCCTTTCGGAGGCGCGCGTTGAACTCGTAATCCTCGTTCGTCAATAACGATTCATCGAAGAAGCCGATGCGGTCAATCAGCGAGCGGCGAAACGACCCGAACGGGACAGTGTCTGTTTCTGTTGCGCGTTGCGTATGGCGATACAACGCGTCTCCCACCCCAAGCGGATGCGCCGCCGCGACCGCGATGGATTTCGCAATCCGCGTCTCCGCGCCGGGGCGGATCTCCCACACGCCGCCCACGTTGTCGCCGCGTCCCTCCTCCAGCGCCCTCACGCAATTCCCGACGTAATCGGGATATGGACTGGAATGCGCGTCGAGGCGGACGATGATCGAGCCGCGCGAAGCCTGGATGGCGCGATTCAAGCCCGAGGGGATGGTCCGAAGCGGGTTGTCCACCACGCGAACGTCCAGGTCGGGGAAGTCCGCCTGAAACGCGGCAATCGCCTCCCGCGTACCGTCCGTGGACATGCCGTCGGCGATCACGACCTCCATGTCGGCGCGCGTAAAGGTCTGTCGGTATAACGCCTCCAATAACAGGCGGATGGTGGCTTGCTCGTTATAACAGGGAACAATGACGGAAACTTTGGGCATTTTTACTTTGGCGCAAGCGGCAGATGGATCGTGAACGTCGTTCCAATCCCCACCTGACTGCGGACGCCAATTTTACCACCGTGCGCTTCGACGATCTCTTTTGCGATGGCAAGACCGAGACCCGCGCCATGATGACCCCCGCCCGCGCGGGATGGGTCCGCCTGATAGAACCGATCGAACAGACGCGGCAGCGCTTCATTCGGGACGCCGGAACCTGTATCCGCCACCGAGACCTCGATCCCCGCCCCAGCCTCTTGCGCGGAAAGAAGAACGCGCCCGTTCGAAGGCGTGAACTTCAAGGCATTGTCAACGAGGTTGGAAAACGCCTGCCCGAGCCGGTCGCCGTCGCCGACGATCGCGGGCAGCCCATTGGGAACATCCACCCGCAACGTGACGCCCGCTTTATCCGCTTGCGGCGCGAATTTTTCGACGACGTTTTGCAGCAACGACCTCATATCCACATCGGACATCTCCAGGTCAGCCGTTCCCGATTCGAGACGCGCCAGGTCCAACAAGTCGAGCGCCATGCGGTGCATGCGCGTCGCTTCGTCGTAAATGACCTGCGCGGCTTGTTTGCGCGCTTCGGGCGTATCCGCCGTATCGTCGAGGAGCGCCTGCGCGAATCCCTGAATGGAGGTGAGCGGAGTCTTCAGCTCGTGCGAAACGTTGGCGACGAAATCCCTCTGCGATCGCTGGCTGGCATGGACGCGCGCCACCATCGAATTGAATGCCCGCGTCAGGTCCTGCACCTCGCGCGGACCGCGCGGCTCGACCGGCTGGGCATCCTGGGCGGGATAATTCCGCGCCGCAGCGACAACCTTCTGCAGCGGGTCCGCCACCCAGCGCGAGAGCGCAAACGCAAGGATGAGCGAGAGCGCCAGGGCGATCAACCCCGCCTGCACGATGGGAGCGAAGAACTCATCCGTGAAGATCGCCAGCGCCGGCGCGCGTGGACGCGGCGCGGTCACGACCAGGACCGATCCGTTTGGCAGGCGGCTGGAAGTGTAAAGCCACGCCTCGCCTTCGGCATCCAACGCGACCTGCGAATCGCGATTCAACACGTTCCGGCGCGGAAACGGGATGCGCGGTTTTTCGGGGTTCGTATCAATCAGCGTTTCGCGGGATGAATCGAAGACGATCACGCGCGCGTTATTCGATCGCGCGATCTCGCCGAGCAGGTCGGGGTTATTGACGAATCTCTGCGGCGCGGCCAGGATCAGGTCCCGCACGGCGGTCAACTCCTGCCGGGTCTGCCGGGCAAGGAGCGGGTTGCGGATCAGGTACGCCAGCAGGACGAACGCCACCACGCCCAGCGCAACCGCGATGACAAACGCATAACTCAACCAGAGGCGGGAACGGAGGGAGGCGAACATAATTCAAGAGGCTTTTGCCTTCCTGAAAACGATCAACTGTCCGCGCAGCTTCGAGAGCAGCGCGTACAACTCATCGAGTTCCCCCTCCGTCAACACCGACCAGGGACGAAAAAAATATTCGTCGGTCAGGCGTTCCGCCTGTTCGCGGATCTCCCTTCCTTTGGAGGTCGGGCGGTAGGCATACGGGGCGTCCGCCGCTTCCACCCAGCCGATCTGCACCGCCGCCTGGATGGCGACCTCGTAATCCTCCTCTTCGTATCCTCGATAATCCATCTTCTCGACCATCTGCTTCGCGTTGACGGCGTCCCCGTCGCAGATCGAGCCAAGCACACTCCACACGATCCCCGCCCGTCCGAAATGCGGATGCGCCGCCGAAAGATGCGAGTCGTCGCGGTAGGCGAACAGGTCCATCAGGAGTTCGCGGAGTTGAACGATCAATGGGCTGTTCCCGTCTGCGACGCGAAAGCGATGGAGGATCGCCCATTTTTCCGGAGGCTCGGGCGCTTCGAGGTTGGCGCTTGCGATCTGTTCGAGAAGGTCCACGAGCCGCTTCAACTCGGACTCCGGCATCCGGTCGAACTCCGCAAGACGCGCGTCGCCGTCGCTGATGATCCGGCGGACCGCCTCCCGCGTCTCAGGCGAGACCTCGTAACGGTCGTCGGGCAGGGGAACGATCCAGCCTTTGAGGTCGAAGCGCGCAAACGAATTTTTGAATTGCTCAGGGTTGGTAAAGGGGTCGCGTTTTTGGAAATTCCCGACCGAGAAATGTTCCAGTCCCAGTTCGCTGAAGTAGTACAGTTCGATGGGAATATCGCGCCCGACGGCGGCGTCTTCGATGCGCGGTTCGGTGATCTCCAGCAAAATCCGCACAAGCGAGCGGATCAAAGCCCAAAACTTTGCAAGCGGTTCGGCGTCCATCAGTCTGCCGCCAGTTTATAACCCACGCCGGTCACGGTTTCGATCTTCACGGAACTACCCTCCAGTTTTTTGCGAAGGTGCGCCACGTGCACGTCCACGGTGCGGGTTTGACCGTAGAAATCGAAGCCCCACGCCTTTTGCAAGATCCGTTCGCGGCTGAGGACGCGCCCGCGATGTTCGGCCAAGGCGAGGAGAAGGTCGAATTCCTGGGTGCGCAGGTTCAGGGGCCGGGAATCGAGGCGCGCCTCGCGTCGCGCGGGATCAATGGTCAGGTCGCCGATCCGAATCGGTTTTGTCTCCTCCGAATCCCTTCTCTCGCCGCGCCGCAGGATCGCCTTGACGCGCGCCGCCAGTTCGCGCGGGTTGAACGGCTTGGTTAGGTAATCGTCCGCGCCGAGTTCGAGTCCGAGGATCTTGTCAATGTCCTCGTCGCGGGCGGTGAGCATGAGGATGGCGGCGTCGTTCCGCGAAGCGCGCAGGCGGCGGCAGACCTCGAAGCCGTCCAGTTTCGGGAGCATGACATCCAGCACGACCAGCGCGGGGTGCAGGCGTTCGACCGCATCGAGGGCGGCTTCCCCATCCCGGACCGATTCGATGCGATAGCCCTCGCGCGCAAGATACATCTGCGAGAGTTGAAGGATGGACGGTTCGTCGTCCACGAGGAGGATGAGGTCGTTTGGCACGTTGGTGACCAGTGGACAGTGAGCAGTAATCAGTGAGCAGTGAGCAGTGAGCAGTGAACAGTGAGCAGTGAGCAGTGAGCGGCGATCAGTCGCCGTGGATGGGCGAGAGCAGCGCCATGCACTCGATTTCGACCAGCGCGCCTTTGGGCAACGCCGCCACCGCGACTGTGGAACGCGCCGGCGGGTTCTCCGGGAAGAACTCGGTATAGACCGCGTTCATTCTGGCGAAATCGTCCATGCTTTGCAAAAAGACGGTGGTTTTGACGACGAAATTCAACCCCGAGTCGGCGGCTTCGAGGACGCGCTTGAGGTTGGTCAGCGCCTGGCGGGTCTGCGCTTCGACGCCTCCTTCGACGATTTCCATGGCGCCGGGGTCGAGCCCAATCTGCCCGGCGGTAAAGACGAGATTTTCGGTGCGAATGGCTTGCGAATAGGGACCGATCGCTTTCGGCGCCTTGTCGGTGGAAACGATCTTCTTTCCTTCGGTTGTGTACATGTTTTGCCTCACGCTTGTTATTTTATGGTGAGGCGATTGTACATCTGTTTGCGAGTTTGTGTAAACTTCTTCAATTGTCACTCTGAGCGACAGCGAAGGGTCTCTTGTAACGATTTCAAAGATTCTTCGCTTCGCTCAGAATGACATCACAATGATTATGGCGCCGGCTCCGGCCGCGGGTTGGCTTCGCGGAAGGCTTTGAGCGCCTCGTGCAGCGCCCTGCCTGCGCCGTGCATGGCGTCCTTGATCTCCTTCAACTTTTCACCCATCGCCCTCACGGTCTCCTTCGCTTTTTCAGGGTCGGTTACTTTGCCGTTCTCGTCGAAACCCTGATGCGAGTTGACGATGCCCTTCCCGCTTTCGTAGATCGGATGCGCGTCCTTGAGCGCGGCTTCGAAGGCATCCAGCGCGGCTTGCAGGGCGGAAATGTCCTTGCCGTTTTCCTTTGCGCGGTCAATCAACTTCTGGACTCGCTCCACGAACGCGTCGGACCGCTCGAACCCGTTACCGATCCATTCGTACAGACGGAGTTGACGCGCCCAGACACGCTCCAACCGCTCGTTGGATACTTGTCCCTGCGGAGGGAGCGGATCATACGCGTTCGTCAGCGTATTCCCCGCGGCGGATACGCCGACGAGGGGCAGGCTCGCCACCGCCAGCGCGGCGACGAGCGCGATCAAAAGGGTTTTCTTGAACAAGGTTTTCATCGTAAGCCTCCTTTGTTTAGGTTACGATGAGATTGTAGATTGTGAGGGTTATGAGAGTATGGCAGGGATGTAAAATTTTTGTAAAACAAGCCCGCCATGTCACTTGACAGGCGGGCTTCTGTTTGTAAATTGGGTCCTGCTTATTTTGGCAAATTCAGGGAGTCACATCTCGTTTCGCCAGCGGTTTCCCGCTGCGTTGGATTTCGACCATACCGTTCGCAAGAACGCGCACACTGAATACGTCACCCTCCGCAAATTGGACCGGAACATCATCTCCAACCTGCACCCAGCCTTTTTGCGGATCATACATCCACACCTGGATGCGCCCGCCAGTCACGTCGTACAGCACCTGGACGATCCCCTCGCCCCATGCGCCGTTGCTTTGCGGCTTGGATAATGTGCCAACACCTTTGTCGAGTTGCGCGAAGGTGACATAAGCCTTCTGGTTCGACCCGATTGGCACTCCCTGCCAAAAGACATTGACATTCGTCAGGGTGACATTCAACTGCTCCGGTGTCAGGCTTGTTTCCGCGCTTTGACTTTCAATCGTGCCGCCCATGCTCATGGATTGCATCCCAACAGTAATCGTCCCGCCGCCGAAGCCATCCAGAACGGCATCTTCCGCGCCGATGAACCACAGACCAACGTAACCGCCATCCGCATAATGCGGCCATGAGGTGATGTCGCGCACCGCCAGCAGTTCCCCGTTCCGGTACACTTCGACCGTCCCGTCCGCAAGGGCGCGTGCGCCGAACGTATCCCCATCCACAAAGGTGACAGGAATATCCTCCCCATGCTGCACCCATTCAGCGGGCCATTCCCAGGTCATCACCTTGACGATGTGGTTTTGGACATCGTACCACACCTCAAGAACACCATCGCCCCATGTAGTGTTGCTCTGTGATTTAAGTAGGAGGTCTTGTTCTCCTGCGTTTGGATCTATTTGCGCAAACGTGACGTAGGCTTCCTGGTCTGCACCAAAGGGTTCATTGCTCCAGTAAATATCGGAGTTGGAGCCGCTGTAGTCCACGCTCAGTTGGTTGGAGAAGATGTTGTAGCCAAAGGTGTTCCCTGACCAATTATTGCCGATTGCGCCACCGGCGCGGTTGAAGTCGTCGAGGATGGGAGTGGTGGGAAAAACACCCTCTGGCGCAGGAATACTCGCAAACCCGAAAATAACTTCCTCGCCTCCGGTAGGAACATCTGCTCCATACAGATTCACATTCCAGTTTCCCGACTCCGGATTCAGGATAGTGTACACTTCATAAGTTGGTCCATTTTCATGCAGCACATCAGGTGCAACTGTACTTCTGTCTATAACACGACCGGATGGAGAAGTCAGCGTCATTATTACATCACTGCCGGGCCAACCGGTTGAGAAGGTTGCCTGTGCCTGTCTTGGCGCGATTGTTTGCGAGAAGGATATTGATGCCAATTGTGGCACAATATAAGGAAAGCAAGGTTGAGGTTCAACGTTAGCTATCAGGGAACGTACGCGAATAAATTCGCAGGTTAAGCTGGTCAAATTATCTACGCGTGCATATCTTCCTCCAGTGTTGGTTGCGATCTGCTGCAAAAGTGCATCATTAGCATCTCCAAAGCCGAATGTAAAAATTGGCCAGCCTTTACCGCTGAAGCATGCGTCTTGCCCAGAAAATCCCCCATCCCCATCTGTCAACAATATAGCGCCTTTCTTATAATCGAAACGATCTGATTGGTTCAGAACATCGCATCCAGCTTGTATACCGATACCAATATTTGTTCCACCCGAAGAATTGATGGTGTTGATGGCAGCAACGACATTGGTGTCGTTATCGTGCAAATTCTGGAGTGGCGGGTTGGTAGCAACTCGAACACCGCCATCAAAATCCACAACACCGACATAATCATCCTGAACAGACGCGTTTGTAACAAAAAAGCGAGAGGCTTGAAGACGCTTGTTTTGCGGATCGTTCCAGCTCATACTTCCTGAACTATCGACAATCAATACCGTGTCTACATTTTTTAACGATCCAGCGCGGACGAATTTCAGAGCATCCACTGCCACTTTGGGATTTTGGATCACTGGATTATTTGGATCATTTACGTCAATAGTGTTTCCAACAACTTTGTCGGTCAGTTCCACATAATTATCGAAAGCGTCCGATTGTGGAAATAAATAGCTGCCAATATAGATCCATCCAGAATTAACGGTGGGGTCAGCGCTATAAGTGCTCCCTGTGAGCACAGGTCGGTTTACCCCAAACTGACTGACAGTAACCTTTGCAATCTCATTTCCCGCACGGAACACTCGGTACAAAGTATTATCTGCGAAATTGTCAGTGTCTGACCTAGGAATGTGAACATAAACGCTGTATTCACCTGTTGGTTGATCCAAAGGAAGATACCACCTTGCCCAGCATGTTCCTAAATAATCATTTTGATCCGTACTAATGACAGCATTTTTGTAGAGGTTGTAATTGTTTTCTGCGTAGCCAGCAGGCTTTTGTGACGATCGTTCCCAACATTCTGCCGCGGCATCAAAATTTGGAGCACTATCATTAGGAAGATGAGCGTAATCATCCACTATCACACCATTATTTGGGATATTTGGAAGACTAAGCGCGTTTCCAGCGCCGTCTGGTAAGACCAACGAACTGATGCTAACATCGGGATAATCTACCCAAATCGAATTAGGTTGAGTATGCGTCCATGCCGGCCTCTCCTTATCTTCATCCAAACTCTCAGGCGAGGGTGAGTATCCATAGGGATCGACTTGGGTTGCATAAGACCCGTCATACGGAGTTCTGATCTCGAAATGCAAATGCGGACCACTAGAGTTTCCGGTGTCGCCGCTGACGCCAATAACATCTCCCCGTTTGATAGATGTACAGTAGGATTGAGTACAAGATTTCACGGCAGCGCTATTTAGATGACCGTAGATCGTATAGTAACCATTAGGGTGGCGTAACTTTACATACAGACCAACATCGGCATTATGGTTTGTAGGCACTTTCCATCCTGCGAAAACAACTTCTACGCTATCGGCCACAGCATAAATTGGGAGATAACCGAAAGCATAATCGATGCCTGAGTGTCCATCATATGAAATAACATTGTCACGAATGCCTAGCCATGTCAACACATAATCATTTGGATCAGACTCATATCGTGGTGTGCTGTGATCAAATACTGATGTGGCTCGGGCTGGCAATGGGTAGGGTGATGTTAGAAATGGAGGTACTTCAACAGGGAAAAACACCTCGTCTATTGCATACCCGTTGGTGTTTTCAGCCCTCACTGAAATTCGTTTAAAGCCTCCACCTATCCAAGTAAATGATAGATTATCTGACAAACCTCCGTTGGTGTGTATTATTGTTTCGCTTCCGTCTATTGATCCTTCACTTTTCCATACAACCCAAGTATATGTGATGGGAGTCGTAACATTCCCTGGAGATACTGTGGCAGTAAAGTTTTGTGGCACATTAATTGTTCCAACAGATGGACTACTAATAACCACTTCCGCCGGTGCACTTCCTTGCAAGAGCGGAACAGGCGATGTGCGTGCCTCAGCCTCAAAGGGAGTTCCAAATGTGACCAACATGGCAAAAAACACGCCACAGTATATGAACAATGTGCGAACGTTTACGGTTCTGTGAAACATGAGTACCTCTCCTATGTTAGAAATGGACAAAGTTGAAGGGCAAAATGATTTCAAGGTTGAGTAATGGGCAGCCAAGAAGGCTTGCTAAGTACTATTTGGTATTCATCATCCACCAATACTTTATCCCTACCATCTGCGTTCATAATCTGAAGTTTGTAGTCAGAGATAAAGGCAATATGGGTGCCACTTGGCGACCAGACCGGGTAATAATCATTTGTTGATTTAAGAGTCAAATTGCTGATGTTTTGCCCCCCAGAGTCAATGATGTATATTTCCTCATTTCCATTGCGGTTACTTACAAAGGCCAGATGCTGGCCGTCGGGTGACCAGGCGGGGCTAAAATCCGCCCCAGAATCATTCACAATCAATCGTAGTTCCCCAGTTTCAACACTTATTGTTGCAATATCTGGATAATCTTGAAAATCTTTTTCGTTGCTAACGAGGACCGTCAACCACTTACTGTCTGGTGACCAGACTGGAGCATTGTCAATAATCCGGCCCTCGACATTGTTGTATATAAAAATGGGCTCAAACAAAAATCGTAAACCACTGCCATTGGGATGGATAATGTATAGGCTCCCTTGGTTGCATTCAACATTACCAATTACTATCAGAGGAAGTGGGTTGCAACCAGGAATGTCGGGATTGAATCTGATAAAAGCAATCCACTGACCATTCGGTGACCATGCAGGATATAAATCACTTGAGGCATGATTAGTTAATTGTGTCAGTTGCGAATTTTCTATTTTAAGAAGAAACAAATCTCCCGCCAGGCTTCTCACCTCATCTAAACTGGACGGTTTTTCTTCGACTGCAACAACCAAGGTTTGACTGTCCGGCGACCATGATGAGTTGGTCAGTGTGCTCTCAATTCTCTGAATAATTATGCCTTGGGAATAATCTGCCAAGAAAGTGCCGTAATTTGTCGATGCACAGTCTGTATTTAGTATTCCACAGTCAATCATTTTGTCAGCGCCATCAAAAGCAAGGAAGCGACCATCTGGAGACCATGCGAGGTTCTTCCCCGATACACCTCCGGTATAGCGAAAAGGTTCAAATAGATTCGGAAACTCAATATCTGTTCCGTCACTGTTCACAAGGGAGATAATAGTATCAGGGAACATACCACCAACGTCTGTAGCCGCTGTAAAGGTCAGGCGCTCCATCGGACTCTGTGGGTATACCTCCGTAGCAACTGTGACAGTTGGGGAGGGGAGTAAGGGTGTAAGTGTAGGCAATGGAAGAGGGATAGGCTCAAGACTGGGGGTTAAGGTCACGGTTTGCACGACGCTTGTGGATGCATTACTCACCTCGGGACCCAAACAAGCCGATATAAACATGATTAGTGTCGCCCAAATCGGACTTTTGATAAGCATGTTTCTCCGATGTGGTATCTATCTTACTTATGGGTTTTATGGGTTTGATAGCCAAGTTGGATGTCGAGCAAATTCACCAAACGTCACCTGATACAACTTGCCATTTCGCGTTTCAAAAACCCAAACGTTTAATCCGTTTCCGCCTGCGGTTGTACTGAAGGCAATATACTCGCCGTTCAGTGACCAGACTGGATTCTCCGTTAATGAGCCTTCAAATTGTGTCAGCCGCGAGACCTTTCGGTCATTTATATTTGCAAGATAAATATTACTTACTAATTGGTCTGCAACATAAGAAGCAGTTTCACTATCTGTGTCTACCCCGCTATCTGCTACTTCTCGGACTACAAAGGCAATCTGTTGTCCATCCGGTGACCAAGCCGGTCGGTATCCGTGTCCGGCATCGGCGCTGCCCAGCAAGACCGGATTCTGCCCATCCACTCCCATGACCCAGAGTTCGCCAATGGTAAACGGAATATTTGAATCAGGCATACGAATGTAGGCAATCTCTTTTCCAGAGGGCGACCAATGAGCAAAGGCAACTATATGGTTTGGTTCTGCCAATACTCGTTGCGCATTCCCGCCATCAATATCCGCAATCCAAGTCTCACTGCCATATCCCAATCCCCAAGTGAGGGAGTAGATCATGCGTCTGCCGTTCGTTGATATTGCAATATCATAAACATTGCCTGGAACCGGTAATTGTTCATACCCTCCACTATTGATCCGAATCATGTATATACGGGAATCGGGCAGGTTGCCAACTCTCAAAAGGATTTCGTTCCCAGTCGGCGCCCAATTTAAGAAGGTACTGTCCTGAGTTAGATTTACATCCAAATCAACTGTCTTGCCTGAGTTAACGTTGATTATCTGCACAAACCCACCCGCCTCGCAGGAAATGTCAACCGCCAGCCATGGTCCATGCGGTGAGGCATACATTCCAAGCGCATCACAGCCAGCCGGAATAAATGGTTCTGCAATTGTAGAATCTCCACCATTCAACGGCTGTGGCTTATGGGTAATTTTTGAACGACCAGGAGTATCAAGTTGAAGATAAACCAGCCCATTGCCAATGGCTTCAGGTTGTTTGCCGTATGCTCTGAGTGGAAAGAATAAGAACCCAAAACCAACAGCCAGCAGAATAACCCCTCCCCAGAGTACAAAAAGTCTCTCTCTGAAAATTGGGGATTGGACTCTGCGCGGTTTCTTTTTTGAAATGAAGCGCGTTTTCACAACGTCCTCCTGAACTGATTGGGTGACAGGTGTAACAATCACTTTCGCACTTTGAACAGTTACTTTGGTAAATACTATAGCAAAATCCAACCATAAATACAACTATCTTAATTGATAGTTTTTTGCCAGCGTCTCCTGAAAGTAGAAACAACAAGATAGCGGGACTGCTAATTGATCCACCCATTTTTGACGGCAATGTACACCGCCGCGGCGCGGCTCTTCACGCCGAGTCTCTCGAAGAGATTTCTAACGTGAAAGCGGACGGTGCATTCTTCGATTTCGAGAACGCGTGCAATCTCGCGGTCTTTATGTCCGTGGGCGATAAGTTCCAATACCTCACACTCACGCGCGCTCAAAGGCTGTTCCATGGTTGGGTTGGGTTGGGTTGGGTTGGGTTGGGTTGGGTTGGGTTGGGTTAACATATCATTCTCCTCCTCGGTATTTTGTCTGAAAAATTCTGGTAAGTTATAGTTGTATTATCCCACACCCCAGGCTGCAAAACAGACTGCAAAAATTTCCCCCACCCTGCCCTTCGCGGAGCACCCCCGAAGGGGTCCCCCGGCGGGAGAGGGGGGGGATTCACACCCTCCTCAGCGCCAACATCGTCAGGTCGTCGGCGGCAGGCATGTCCTGCACAAAGTCGAGCAGGGATTTTTCCACCACGTCAATCAATTCGTGCGCGGAGGAACAGTGGTTGGCTTTGAGCGCTTCTTCGAGGCGGGCTTCGCCATAGAACTCCCCGTCATTGTTGAAGGACTCGGTCAAGCCGTCGGTGTAGAACAGGATGCAATCATCCTTCCCAAGCGGGATGACGCGCTGTTCGTACTTCATCCCCTCCGCCGCGCCGAGCGCGACGCCCGTGCGCGTGAGACTCTCCACCGAACTATCGCGCTTCACCCACAGCGGAGGGTTATGCCCCGCGTTGACGTAGGTCAATTCGCCGCTGTTCATGTCCAACACGGCGTAGACCGCGGTGACGAACATTCCCTGTTTGGTATCCGGGACGAGGAAATCGTTCACCCGCCGCAGGGCTTCGGCGGGAGAGGTGGTCTCGATCACAGCCGCGCGGACGAGCGTCCGCGTGAGCGCCATGAAGAGCGCGGCAGGAACGCCCTTGTCGGAAACATCCGCAATGAAGAGGCCGAGTTTGTCATCCGGCAGGTCGAACACGTCGTAGAAATCGCCGCCCACCTGACGGGCGGTCTTCCAGTGCGCGGCGAGTTCCCAATCTGAAAATTGAGGCAGGGATTCGGGGAGAAACGTCTGCTGAATTTGGCGCGCCAGCTGCACTTCCGTTTCGAGGCGTTCCCGTTCGACCATCTCCTTTTGCAGGAGATCGTTCTGGATCGCCATTGCGGCTTGTTGCGCGATGCCGGTGATGATCTCGAGCCGGCGGGTGCGGAAGCGGAGTCCGCCGGGGGCTTCCTCGACGAGCATCACGCCGTACAGCGCGCCCTTGACCGCGATGGGAACCGCAAACAGGAACGCGCCGGGGTGACCCAGGTCGGCTGCCTGCGCGGGGTCCGCCGAAATCCACGCGCGCAAGCCGCTCTTGTCATCGAGCAGGCAGACGCGCAAGCCGAGTTCGTCGCGGCAGGCGTCCAGAAAGGCAAATTCGCCCGGAGAGAATGAGCGATTCCAAAATTCACTCGATTCCTCCCGGCTCAAGCCGTACTCCTGCGACGGGATAAAAAGATCGTTGTCCGCGTCCCACTGATACAGGACAGCGCGTTCGACGCCGACGAGGATCGGCATGATACGGATGATCGTGCCGAGGATCTCGTCGAGGTCGTTCAGACTCACGACCGCCTGCGCCACCTGCAACAACGCGGCGGAGGCGTACGCCTGTTCCTGCGCGGCGTCGTACAGGCGCGCGTTCTCGATGGCGACCGCGGCGTAACTGGCGAACGTGGTCGTCATCCTCTGCGCCTCGTGGCCGTACCGGCCGGACGTGTGATGAGACAACGTGATGACGCCGAGCGGATGATCTCCGATGCGCATGGGAACGGCAAGCCCTGAGTAACTTTGTTCGAACCCGGCCGCCAGCCCAGTGATCCAGATCGGGTCGGTGGGTTTGCGAATGATCGGCTGATCGGAATACAACACGTTCGTCAGGGCGTTGTACGCGTCGGGGTTCGAGTAAAGCAATTGTTCGAGCAGGTCCTCGTCGCAATTGTGACAGGCGGCAAGGTACAACTCGTCCTCATCCAAAAGCCAGATGGCGGAAATATCCACCGGCAGATTGCGATCCAGTTCGGAGAGGATGGCTTCCAGCACGTCGTCCACACTCGCCTCCGCCGAGATCAAGCCCGACACCTCTTGCAGACTCTCGCCCACCTGCCGCCGCCACTGCTCCGTGCGGTACAGGTCGGCGTTGTGGATGGCGGTCGCTATATTATCCGCCACCGCCTCGAAGATCATGCGGTCGTCGTCGGTGAAAGCGTTGGGTCTGTCCGATTGAATATCCAGCACACCGACGACCTCCTCGTCGAACAAAAGAGGCACACAAAGTTCCGAGCGCGTGTTTTCCGGCGGGAACGGCGACGGGCGATAACGTTTGTCCTTTTTTACGTCGCGCGCGAGGATGGTCTGTCCTTTTCGCGCAACCCAGGGGATGATGCCCTCCGCATCGTCGAGCGAAAGCGAGTAGCCCGGCAACCCGGTTCTTCTTCTGCCGCTTCCCGCCACGTACTCGATCAGGCGGCGGTTTTGATGCACGGTGAAAAGATGGACGTGGGGATATCCGAACCGATCATGGATCAACGTGGCGACGTTCTCCATCAGCACGCGCAGGTCGAGCGACGAACTGACGCTCTTGCTGACCTCCGCGATGAGGGTCAACTGATTGGCGCGTCGGCGCAGGTCGCTGTACAAGCGCGCCCCCTCCACCGCACGGGCGACCGTATCCGCCAGCGCCTCGAGGATCAAAAGGTCGTTCGGATGGAAGGCGTTCAAGCGGTCGCTTTGAATATCCAGCACGCCCAGCACGCGCCCTTCGATCTTCAAGGGGATGACGACTTCGGAACGCGTTTCGGGAAGCGCGTCAATGAAACGATAACGCGAGTCCTTTTGCACGTCGGTGACGAGGATCCGCTCTCCCTCCGCTGCAACCTGCCCGATCAACCCCTGGCCCATTTCCACATCCAAAGCGACTCTTTTTTTGCGCCTGCCCTTGCGAGGCAGATTCTTCGGCGTCGCGCTGGCGCGGAAACGCAGGGAGGAAGTGTCCTCCCGCACGGTAAAAATGGCGACGTAATAATAATTGAACGTCTTCTGGATCAATTCGGTCACGCGCTCGGAGAGTTCCGTCACGCTGAGGGTGTTGGCGATCTGCGCGCTGACCTGGCGCACGAGGTTCAACTGATTGAGTCTGAATCGTTCCACCGCCACGCGATGCGAGGCGACCAGCCCCATGGATATCACGCCCGCCATGCCCTTCAAAAGATCGAGTTCGCTTTTTTTGAAGGCGGGTCCCTTCGGGCGGTTGATCTGGATCGCTCCCAGCGTAATCCCATGTTCGGTAAGGGGGACCACAACCCAGGCGGCGCGTGAAGCGCTGCCCATCGTCCCGCGATCATTCCTGATGGTCGGTTGTCCCGTTCGCATGGCGCGTCGCATCGCCGCCGAGGGAGGCGGTTGCGTAAAGGTCCCTTCGTGATCCACGTTGGGCAGGCGGAAGAGGTTGTCCTGGAGCCAGACGGTCACATGCCCTTTGATGAGGCCGGCGACGACCGCGTGGATCTGGTCGCGCTGGGCGGCAAGCGAGGTGGCGCTGACGATCTGTTCCCCAAGCGCGGCAAGATCGCCCAAATCCGGTGGCTGTGGCGAACGAGTGGCGGCGGACATGCCGGTCATCCCCTCCGCTTGGTCATTTTCAGTGTGTTGCGATTCTTCTTTGGTTCCGCGCTGTAATGAATTTCGTCCATCAACTTACGCATAAGGAATATGCCCAATCCCCCGATCTTTCTTTCAGAGAGATCCGCTTTGAGGTCCGGCACCGGCACTTCGGACGGGTCGAACGGCTCGCCGTGATCCACAAGGATGATCGTGATGACGTTGCCTTTGACGCCGCATGAAATTTCGAGCAGTCCATCGTCAACGCCTTCGTAGGCGTGTTCGATGATGTTCGAGGCGGCTTCGTCCGTCGCCAGTTGGATGTTGTAGATCTCCTTGTCGTTGAAACCGCCGGCGCGCGCAATGTTCCCGACAAATTCGCGGATTTCATCCAGGTATTCGAACTTTGCGGCAAATTGAACGGTTTGCATCGAATGGGTTAATAACGCCTCATCGGCGTCCGGACAAGGCTTCCTTTCTTTGACATCCTGGAATGCTATGAGGCTGATTTCGGAGCGGTTTAGAAATGCCCCACTGCGGAGATCGGGTCGTCGAAGGTTTTGAACAATTCGGTAAAACCAGCCAGTTCGAGCGCGTCACGGATACGGTTAGGAACGGAAGCCAGCACGACCTCGCCGCGGTTGTATTTTTTGCAGTTGCGTTGGGCGGCGAGCAGGGCGCGAAAACCCGCGCTGGACATGTATTCCAAGCCTTCCATGTTGATCACCAGTTTGTATTTTCCGCCTTCGCTCGCGGCTTCGAGCGCCTGCGCCAGTTTCGGGGCGGTGGCGCTATCCACGCGACCCCTGACCGTGATCATATCGCAATGCTTGAATTCCTGAACTGCAATTTCCATGAGGCATCCTCCGGGTCTGATTTGGCGTCCATGTCAACCTGGCGGATTATAACATGAGATGTTCCCGATAAATGGCGCGAGTCCCTGCCTCCCATCCCCCTCAATTCCATGATATAAACCGATAAAATCCCCGGAGGCTGCTTATCAATAATGAGACCAGGAAAACGATTTTATCTGGAGTGGATGATCCTGAATCCCATGGGCTTTACGCTGGGCAGCCTGCATGGAGCAACGGATCACGGTTTGGTTCCCTCCGTGATACCGGGGTACATCGGCTTGATTTTGGGCGATCTTGTTTTCGGGATGATGGTCGGCTTCGTGCAGCAACTCGCATTCCGAAGAGCCGATCTGCCGCTTGGCTCCGCGCGGTGGATCATTGCCAACGCCATCGGTTTCACGTTGGGAGCGCGGGCGGGCGCGTTCCTGACCTTCCGCCTGACCGATGACTGGCTGACCGCGGGGATCATTTTCGGAATGTTCATGGGCGGAAGCATCGGGCTGTCAACCGCCTTCGCTCTTTACAGAAGCATTTCCTCCGGCCGCCTGTTTGCGTGGCTGGTCACTTGTGTTTTTGCATGGGTCGTTGGGGAGAAAATCGCATTCGCCTCCCTCTTCTCGATAAAAACTGCGCCCCTGGTTGGAGCGGCGATTGCAGGGATCACGGGGCTGGCGCTGATGGTCATTCTTCCCCATTTACGAATGGAGAAACAGGTCCTGGAAGAACAATGGCGTTCTATGCCCCCACCGCAAACGCGACCCGATCCGGATTGACCAGCATCATCGGCGTATGCAACGGCGGCATCTGCGGCAGGTAGGGATTTACGATCTCCGCCTCATAAACGGACATCCACGAGACGCGCGCCACCTCCAGGCTGGTGGCAAGTTCCGTCTGGGTCGAGATGCGGATCTTCCCTTTCACGACGAAGGTCCCCACCAGCGCCTGTACGTCCTGCATCATGCGGTTCGCTTCGTTGGGATCGTAATCCAGCGGCTCGTCGGTGGGCGGCAGGGTATGGAACGCGATCAACTGCGACGTGGGGAAAAAGATCTCGGCAAAGGACAACGGCTTCACCGGCGTCCCCCCGAACACGATCACCTGCGGCTTGAGAACGTGCATGTATTTCGGCGCGCCGTCCGTGCGGAGCCAGATGTTCACGCGCAAAACGTTCTGTTTCGAAACCACCTCCCCGCGCACCAGCGTATCCTGCGTGTACAACATCACGGGCGTTGTCTTCTCGTCGGGTCGTAGTACGTACATGATGCCTCCGTGCGGCTCATTATACACTTGTCCCCAAATCCGATCACAGTTTATACTGTGCAGGCAACCCTCAACTTTGAAATTTACACAACGAATGGATTCCCGCCGAATGCACAATAAACGCTGGGTCATACAACCTCCCGTCACCCCACAAGCCGACGACGCGCTCTCGAAATTCCCATACGTTCTGAAGCAGATCCTCTTCAACCGCGGCTACAGCGCCGACGCCGAGGCGCGCGCCTTCCTCAAAGCCGAACCGATCTCGGAAACCGATCCCTTCCAACTCATCGGCATGAACGCCGCCGTTGACCGCATCAAATTTGCGCTCGGACACGACGAACCCATCGCCGTCTATGGCGATTACGACGTGGACGGCGTCACAGCCACCGCGCTCCTGGTGGAGGCGCTTCAAGAGTTGGGAGCCAATGCACGCGGCTACATTCCGAATCGTTTCGACGAAGGCTATGGACTCAACAAGGACGCATTGGATTCCCTCCAGGCGGACGGCGTCAAACTGGTCATCACCGTGGATTGCGGCATCCGTTCGCCCGACGAAGCGCTTCACGCGCGAACCATCGGGCTGGACCTCATCATCTCGGACCATCACCACCCCGACGGCTCCAACCTGCCCCCCGCCCTGGCGGTCATCAACCCCAAACAACCCGGCGATGCTTATCCAGATAAAGACCTTGCCGGCGTTGGTATCGCATACAAGATGGCAGAGGCTTTATTCATCCTTCATCCCTTCGACTTCGCTCAGGGCAAGCCTTCATCTTTCATCCTTGACGATCTTCTCGATCTCGTCGCCCTCGGCACCGTTGCCGACCTCGCCCCGCTCGTCGGCGAGAACCGCGTCCTCGTTCGCAAGGGACTCAAACAGATCCGCGAAACCAAACGACAGGGACTCTTCTCGCTGGCGGGCGTCGCGCAGATCAAACTCGACAAGATCACAGCCGGTCACATCGGCTTCATGCTCGGACCGCGCCTCAACGCCTCCGGCCGACTCGAATCCGCGTTGGCATCCTTTGAATTGCTCACCACCACAGACATCATGCGCGCCGGCCAACTCGCCCAGCAACTCGACGTGCAGAACCGCCAAAGACAAAGCATCACCAGGTCCATGCAACAAAAAGCGGAGGAGATCGCCCTCGGCGAAGACCCCGATGCATACCTCCTTTTTGCCGCGCACGAGGAATTCAACCCCGGCGTCGTCGGGCTTGCCGCCTCGAGACTGACCGAAATCTATTACCGCCCCGCCATCGTCGCCGCAAAGGGAGCCGAGGAAACGCGCGGCTCGTGCCGCTCCATCCCCGAATTCTACATCACCGACGCGCTCGACCAATGCAGGGACCTGCTCGTCCGCCACGGAGGTCACGCCGCCGCGGCGGGGTTCACAATAAAAAACGAAAACCTCCCCGCATTCGTGACCCGCATGAAAATGATCGCAAAGGAACAACTCGCAGGCAGGGACCTGCGCCAGACCCTCACCGCAGACATGGAGATCGCGCTCGAAGAGTTGAATTTCGAGGTGTTGAAACAACTCACTTATCTCGAACCAACCGGTTATGGGAATCCCGAAGCGGTCTTCGTCTCGCGCGATGTCAAGGTCAGGTCGTCGCGCGCCGTCGGCGCGGAGGGCAAACATCTCAAACTATCCCTCGAGGATTCGCGCGGCGCGACCTACGACGCCATCGGCTTCCGCATGGGGGAACTGCAGCCCTCCCTGCCCCCACGCCTCGACGTGATGTACACCCTCGAAGCCAACGAATGGAACGGGCGCACGACCCTGCAATTGAACCTCAAAGACCTCAAAGCCGCAGGCGTGCCGGACTGACGCAACACACCGCGCCGCGCGATGTCCTCATGCCGACCCTGCAACCCGTCTCCTGAAACGGCGTATACCAAAGTGACATCATTCAGGAGAAACTCATGAACGCACAACAAAAACCCACCCTCGTCCAGGTCATCGCCTGGATGACTCTCGTCAGCGGCGTCGTCAACCTGTTCTGGGGGTTCGCCGCTTCCGGCACCGCGCTTGCCACCATCGTCGGCGTGATCTGCACCCCGCTCACCATCCTGCCCGCCGTCCTGGGCGTCTTCGAACTGATCTACGCCGCGAAACTGTTCAGCAACCCGCCGCAAAGCGTAAAGCCATCCACCAACATCGCCGTCTTCGAGATTGCCGCTGTGCTGGCAGGCAATGTCTTCTCGATGGCGGTCGGTATCCTCGCGCTGGTCTTCTACAACGACGCCGAAGTCAAGGATTACTTTGCCCGCCTGAACGGGACGCTGAGCGAAGCCGAAGCGCCTCCCGAGCCTGCGACTCCGCTCGCGCCCGCCTCATTACCGGACCCCGAGCCTGCTCCGGCTTCCGAAGAACCCGCCGCTACGCCCGAGGAAACCCCCGCTCCCCAGGGACCTCCCGCCAAACCCAAACGCGCCCCGCGCAAAGTGGCAAAGAAATAACAGGTTACCCATGGACATAACGCCCCGGTTGCGACGCCGGGGCGTTGTTCTTTATTAAACCGGGATACAATACTTCCCCGGGAGAACACATGCGAAGAAAAACACATCTCTTTTACAAAGCCGTACTTGCCCTGCTTATGCTGTTTTCGATCGCCTCATGCGCGGCGCCCTATCAAACAGACCGACGCCCGAACTTCCTGATCATCGTCACGGACGATCAGCGGCTCGACACAATGGAGTACATGCCCAACACACAAAGCCTGATCCTCGATCAGGGCGTGACGTTCGCAAACGGATTCGTGACCACGCCGCTGTGTTGTCCCAGCCGCGCCAGCATATTGACCGGCATGTACGCGCACAACCACGGGGTGCGCGAGAACGAAGACAAATTGAATCACACAACCTTTATGGAAGTCATGCGCGATAACGGCTATTACACCGGCCTGGTGGGAAAATACCTGAATTCATGGAAGGGCGAACCGCGCCCCGAGTACGATTACTGGGTATCCTTCTTCAAAGGCGAGACGGTCTACTACAGCCCCGACCTCAACGTCAACGGCGAATGGCTCCGTCACAAAGACCAGTATATCACCTACGCGCTCGGCGACTATGCGGTGGATTTTCTGGATAAAGCCGCCCGGCAGGACAAGCCGTTCATCCTGCTCTTTGCGCCCAACGCCCCCCACCGCCCGACCACGCCCGCAGCGGAGGACGAAGGCTTGCTGACCGATCTTGAACCGCACCGCCCTCCCAGCTTCAACGAGGAGGATATGTCGGATAAACCGGCGTGGCTTGCCAATCGCCCCCTCCTAACCGAGGAGGAGATCGTTGAAATCGACGCGTACAGGCGCGACCAACTCCTCACCCTGATCTCGCTCGATCGCATGATTGCCAGGGTCATTGCCCAATTGCAAAGTTCGGGCGAACTGGACAGGACGATGGTCGTTTTCATTTCGGACAATGGGCAGTTTTTGGGTGAGCACAGATTCGGATCATCGAAGAACAGGTATTACGAGGAAAATGTCCACATCCCGTTTGCGATCCGCTATCCGCCTCTCGTCCCTGTGCCGTACGTGGAAAACAAACTCGCCGCCAACATTGACATCGCCCCCACGTTGTTCGATCTGGCGGGAATCCCCATCCCTGCCTCGATGGACGGCGAATCCCTCGCCAAACTCCTGCGGGGGGACGGACCCTGGCGGGAATATCTCCTGCTCGAAGGCGGAATTCTCGACGGCAGTTACGTGGGAGTTCGCTCGGAGCGATACTTTTACGGCGAAAACGACGGCTATCCGGAATTCTACGATCTTCTGGAAGACCCCTATCAATTACAAAACCTGATCGGCGACCCGGATCATCGGGACCTCATCGCCCAATACAAAACCCTGATGGACCAAATGCAGCAGCCCAAATTCGTTCCGACGATAACGCCGTGACCCCGATCCGAAACCGTGAGTTTCTTCCTCTTGACTCTCCTCCCCCTCAACCGTAGAATCGAAACACAACATAACGGGCAACAGGGAAGAGAGCCAAGCGCGATACGTGGAGCGTGTTGCGTGAGGACGCCGAAGGTGCAAATCTGGCAAGGCGAAACCAGGTGAAACTCTCAGGCAAAAGGACCCTGCCCCGACAAAACTCTGGAAAATTCCCGGCAAGGGATACCGACGGTGTAAAGTTAGTCTGATAGTCAGATAGTCTGATAGTCAGATAGTCTGATAGTCAGTTAGTCTCATAGTCAACAACCAAGACTGTAAGACGATCAGACTCCAGGACTATACGGCTAACTAATCTCTCAGGTCCCATTACAGAGGCGCACGATAATACCCGTGCGCCTTTTTGATTCGCCAAATTTGTAACGCGACTTTCAAGTCGCAACATCACAAGGCGACATGAATGTCGCGATACATATCCAAAAGGAGATAAAACATGAACGCTCCCGCCAATCTGAAATACACCAAATCCGATGAATGGTTCGACCCTGAAACCGGCAAGGCGGGTCTTAGCGACTACGCCCAGGGTCAACTCTCCGACATCGTCTTCGTCGAGATCCTCGTGGACGAAGGCGATGAGATCGAGGCAGGCAAAGCCATCGCTTCGGTCGAGTCGGTCAAAGCCTCGGCAGAGATCTATTCCCCCGCGGGCGGAAAAGTTATCGCCGTCAATAAAGCCCTCGCCGACAAACCTGAAACCATCAACTCCGACCCCTACGGTGAAGCCTGGATGATCCAGCTCGAAGGCGCCTCGGTCGGTGAGGTGATGGACTCCGCCGCGTACGAGAAGTATTGCGAGGAGAGAAGCCATTAGTATGAGAGTCTGATAGTCGGATAGTCTGAGAGTCTGAGAGTCTGATAGTCGGATAGTCGGATAGTCACATAGTCGCAGAGCGAAAGCCAGAGACTATCAAACTATGAGACTCAAGACTAAAGACTATAAGACTATCAGACTCAAGACTAAAGACTAAAGACTACGAGACTATAAGACTACGAGACTATAAGACTACGAGACTCGGAGACCACCATGACATATATACCTATTAGTCCCAAAGAACGGGATGCGATGCTGGAGACGATCGGCGTCAAGTCGCTCGACGACTTGTTCGAAGATGTGCCTGCCAAACATCGCTTCCCCAACCTCGACCTTCCCCCCGCGTTGACCGAAATGGAGGCGCTGGACGAACTCTCAGGTCTCGCGCAGGCGAACGAGAACGTGCGCGGCGATTTGATCTCGTTCCTCGGCGCAGGCATGTACAATCACTACATCCCCTCCGTCGTTGACCACATCCTGCGGCGCGGCGAGTTCTATACCGCATACACTCCATACCAACCCGAGATCTCGCAAGGCACACTGCAAGCCATCTTCGAGTATCAATCGCTGATGTGCGCGCTGACGGGTATGGAGGTCTCGAACGCCTCACACTACGACGGCGCGACCGCCACAGCCGAAGCGGTCAATCTCGCGTTCGCGCAGTTCCGCGGAAAACGCAAGAAGGTTGTTATCTCTCCAACCGTTCATCCACAATATCGCGCCGTTGTCCGCACCTACACACAAGGCATGGAATTGGAACTGATCGGAGATACAGCCGATGCCGAACTTGACTCCGATCCCAATGACCTGCTTGCACACGTGGATGACAATACAAGCCTCGTCATCGTGCAATATCCCGATTTCTTCGGGCGCGTCCACGATTACACCCAACTCATCGAAGCCGCGCACGCAAAAGGCGCGCTGGTATGTGTCGTGGCGAACCCGACAGCCCTCGCCCTCTTCAAGACCCCAGGCGAAATGGGCGCGGACATCGTCGTGGGCGATGGGCAACCGCTGGGTATCCCGATGTGGTACGGCGGACCAAGCGTCGGCTTTTTCACGACGCGCAAGCAATACGTCCACAAGATGGCGGGGCGTCTCGTCGGTGAAACGGTGGACAACAAGGGACAGCGTTCTTACGTCCTCACGCTCACCGCGCGCGAACAGCACATCAAACGCGAACGCGCCACGTCCAACATCTGCACCAATCAAGGTTTGATCGCGCTCGGCACCGCAGTCTATCTTTCGCTGCTTGGCAAAAAGGGGTTGCGTCAGGTTGCGAATCTTTGTTATCAAAAGGCGCATTACGCCGCCGAGCAACTCAGCCAAATCGAAGGCATGGGTCTGTGTTTTACCGAGCCGTTCTTCCACGAGTTCGCGCTGTGCGTGGATCGCCCCGTTGCGGAGGTCAACGCGCATTTGCTCGAACACGGCATCCTCGGCGGATACGACCTCGGTCAGGATTATCCCGCGCTCAAGGATCACATGCTGATCGCCGTGACTGAGATGAACACGAAGGAAGAAATTGACACGCTTGTCGAAGCGCTGTCGGAGGTGAGCCATGATTGAAGCGCCTGATCAGACCAAAGTCAAGATCGTTGAACCGACGGTTTTCGACTTATCCTCACCGGGACGGATCGGCGTGACGATGCCCGCTTCAGACGTCCCCGAAACTGCCCTGCCTCCCGAGCATCTCCTCCGCTCTGACCTTCCCCTGCCCGAACTCGCCGAAGTGGACGTCGTGCGTCACTACATGCATCTCTCCTCGTTCAACTACTCGGTGGACAGCGGCTTCTATCCGCTCGGCTCTTGCACGATGAAGTACAACCCGAAGATCAACGAAGATACGTGCCGCCTGCCTGGCTTCTTATTCACGCATCCATTACAACCGATTGAGACTGTGCAGGGCAACCTGGCATTGATGTATCAATTGCAGGAATGGTTGAAGGAAATCTCCGGCTTCGCAGGCGTGACGTTACAACCCGCCGCGGGCGCGCATGGAGAATTCACGGGCGTGCTTATCATGCGCGCCTATCACAAATCGCGCGGCGACGACAAGCGCAAGAAGATGCTCATCCCCGACGCCGCGCACGGGACGAATCCCGCATCGGTCGGCATGATGGGAATGACCGTCGTGCAAATCCCCTCCGACTCACGCGGCAACGTGGACCTCAAAGCGCTCGAAGCCGCCTGTGACGATACCGTCGTCGGGATGATGCTCACCAACCCGAACACGCTCGGTCTGTTCGATGAGCATATCGAGAAAGTCATCGAATTGGTGCATGGCTGCGGCGGCTTGATGTATGGCGACGGCGCGAACCTCAACGCGTTGCTCGGCATTGTCCGCCCCGGCGACGTGGGCTTCGACGTGATGCACTTCAACCTGCACAAGACGTTTGCTGTCCCGCATGGGGGCGGCGGGCCAGGCTCAGGTCCGGTGGGAGTCGCCGCGCATCTCGTGGATTTCCTGCCTGAGCCGCTGGTCGGAATCATCGAGGAAGGCGAGGACGAACTGCCTCCGCTGTATGGCTTCGTCAAACCCGAAAAATCCATCGGTCGCATGAAAGCCTTCCACGGACACTTCGGCGGCGGCTTCGTCCGTTCGTACACCTACATCGCCATGCACGGACCTGACGGACTCAAAGACATTGCTCAATACGCGGTCTTGAACGCCAACTATCTGCAAGCACGCCTGCGGAACACGTACCGCGTCCCATTCGGCCGCATCTGCATGCATGAGTTCGTTGCCGAAGGACGCTTCGAAGGCTCCGACGTGCGCGCGCTGGACATCTCCAAACGCCTGATGGATTACAACTTCCACCCGCCCACAAACTACTTCCCGCTCATCGTCCACGAAGCGCTGATGATCGAGCCGACCGAAACCGAAAACAAGGACACCCTCGACGCCTTCGCCGACGTGATGATCAAGATCGCCGAGGAAGCGAAGACGAACCCTGAAGTGGTCAAGTCCGCGCCGAATAATACGCAGTTCGGACGGATGGATGAGGTCAAAGCGGCGAGGGAGTTAGTCCTGTGTTGCTGGTTGCCTGAGGGGTATGATAGCGAGTAATCCGTTGGTTGAGTAGAGTGGCGGGGTCCGATGCAGATTAAATGCCACTCAACAAGCGCCGCTCGTATCGAAACCAAAAGTTTTCAGCAATCAGTAAGCCTCGGAACGAGAATGTTCCGAGGCTTTTGTTTGCTGTATAATTATTTCTATGACAGAGCAGGATATCCGCTGGATTCAACGATTCAATAGCTTCAGCAAAGCCCTCACCCAACTCAACGAAGCGGTGGCGTTATCCAAACAACGCCGACTTTCGAAACTCGAAGAGCAGGGGCTTATTCAAGCCTTTGAATACACTCACGAGATGGCGTGGAATACCTTGAAGGACTTTTTGCAAGAGCGCGGTGTCGAGAACATATACGGTTCAAGAGATACAACGCGTGAAGCATTCAAGGCAGGGTTGATCGAGAACGGCGAAGCATGGATGAAAATGATCGAAAGCCGCAACCTGACTTCGCACACCTACAACGAAGAAACTGCGGCCGCGATTGCTTCGGCAGTAATACATTCCTACTTTCCCGAATTTAATGACTTTATGAACAGATTGAATAAATTGAAGGAGGAATCGGAATGAAGTTTGGCTTGAAGGAAACTATCGTCGCGAAAATCTGCGGCGTATTCGCCAAATATCCCCAGGTAGATAAAGCAATAATCTACGGCTCGCGCGCCAAAGGCAACTACAAAAACGGCTCCGACATTGACCTGACCCTGCGCGGCGGCGCAGATCTAACGTTTGACGTCCTCCTCAAAATTATGGGCGAACTCGACGACCTGCTCCTGCCGTACACCATTGATCTCTCGATTTATCGCATGATCAGCGATCCTGAGGTGATCGAACATATTCAACGTGTGGGAATCGTATTCTATGATAAAAGAGAAGAGATTCCCGAATTGACGGCTTTGTGATTTTCGTCGTATCGGACCTCTTCCCCCTCCTTGCAGGCACATGGAGGGGCGAAGAGCGCGGACGTGAGCGGGGCTACCCTAACGGGCACACGTAAATCCGCCCACTCAGTGCATGGAAGCGATTTCGACCTGCCCTATCGGGCAGTCAACGCACCGCCTTTGGACTGGCACAACGTCGGCTTTGAGCCGACTTTCATGAACTGAGGCAGGCGACCCGCCGAATCCTTGCTGTATAATAGAAACATACTTTGATACTATATATTGGTGAACCGATGAGTCTCCCGCTTTTTTCAACTCCCAAAACCATTGAAGGCAATTTCAAGCCAGATGCAGATATTGTGCTTTATGAGGGCGATATCAAAGATTTGTTGAAACAAATCCCAGATAACACCATCAATCTGATCATTACTTCTCCGCCCTATAATCTCGGCAAAGATTACGAAAGCCGAACGGAAATCGAAAAATATCTCGAATCACAAACCGAAATCATTGCCGAACTCCATCGGGTTCTTCATGAGACTGGAAGCATCTGCTGGCAGGTTGGAAATTTTGTCGAGAAGGGAGAAGTCTATCCGCTCGACATCATGTACTACAATATTTTCAAGAAGCTGGGCATGAAACTGCGAAATAGAATCATCTGGCGTTTTGGGCATGGGCTTCACGCTTCAAAACGATTTTCAGGGCGATATGAAACAATTTTATGGTTTTCAAAGACTGACGACTATGTATTCAACCTTGACAGCGTTCGTGTGCCCTCGAAGTATCCAGGCAAAAAGCATTTCAAAGGCGAGAAAAAAGGACAGCTTTCAGGCAACCCGTTAGGAAAAAACCCCTCTGATATATGGGATATTGTTTTGCAGGATTGGGAAAAGGAAGTTTGGGATATTCCCAACGTCAAATCCAATCATCCTGAAAAGACGGAACATCCCTGCCAATATCCAATTGAACTTGTCGAAAGATGCGTATTGGCGTTGACCAATGAAGACGATTGGGTGCTTGATCCATTTGCAGGAGTCGGCTCATCACTGATTGCGGCAATAAAAAACAATCGCCGCGCCATTGGAAGCGATAAAGAAGCAGAATATGTCAATCTCGCGCGCGAACGTATCCTTGCCTATTTCAATGGCACATTAGGCTATCGTCCGCTTGGGACACCAGTTTACCAGCCAACCGAGAAAGATAAAATTGCTCAAATTCCTGATGAATGGAAAACCGATTATCAACAAAAAGCGCTTCTTGATGATAAAGGGAAATACAAATGAAAATTGCGGGTATCTATTCGTTTAATGGTGGTCTTGAAGCAGTCAAAGCCAATTACGAAAAAGAATTGACCGAGATTGAAGAAATTCTTGGGTCAATTCGCGCGCAGAAATATAGGGCAAAGACAAGTCGTGAAAAAACGATGCCTGGCAAAAGATTATACAGCCCCAGTGCATTGAACAAAGCAATAAGCAAAGAATTTCTTGCGCTCAATTGGAAGAAACACAAGGTTCCCTGTGAATATCCGACAAAATACTACACTGATGATTACATTCCAAAGGAAAACACAAAAGGGGCTTTTCGAGAGATGGATTTCGTAAAGAACCAATTGGGAGTCGAGGTTCAATTTGGCAAATACGCTTTTATGGTCTATAACGTCTGTGCCAAGATGACCATTTTCCACAATATGGGAATTATCAATACAGGCATTGAGATAGTTCCGTTGAAAGTTTTGGCGAATGAAATGTCAACTGGCGTTTCATATTTCGAGCAATTCGTTTGGGATTTGGAACATCGCGGGGTTTCAGATATTGATATACCTGTTTTGATATTGGGTGTTATTCCATGAAATATTCTCATCACTTTCGTTATGCAATAATGGGTTGCTACAAATAAAATATGAGCGACAACCCCACGCCCACCCCTCCCCTCTTCACCCTCCTTGCAGGCGAAGGGCGCGGGCAGTGAGCGGGGATGCCCCAGGGTTAGAGCCGCTTGTTCCTCGCTGATGCCGCGCTTCTACGCTCCCTCAGTACGAACCTTCGAACGCGGCAACAGGTTGAGCGCAAGTGGAAGGAACATGATCAACGCCAGCCACATCCACACGACGATCGTGCTTAACATTTCGGTTTGCCACGTGAAATATTTCGGCCGGGGCCACGGACCCGCGTACAGGATTCCTTTTCCGATTGCCGCCGTGAACATGGACAGCGCCAGTCCGATGAACAAAGACCAAAATCGCTTCCATGGCGCACGATTCCGCAGATAGAACCGTCCTCCGACCGCGAGTATCAGGAACGACAGGAACAAATAAGGTTCCTCATTTTGGTAATCGTCGAAAGATAGGATGAGCGCAAAAGGCGCCGCTCCATAGAGAACAAAGGAGAAAAGAGTCCAATCGTTCCTGATGCGCTGATAAAACGGGCGGAATCCCGGAGTCAACCAGAATATCAAAACCAGAAGAATAACCAGGAGAATCAATAATCCCCACAAAAGACCCGCGTAAACGAATTGCCGCACGAACCAAGGAGACTGCATCAAACCCGAAAAGCCGCGCCATTCCGGGTCCATCAATCCGTTGAATATCAGGAGGGCGATTATCGGCAGCGGCAATCCCAGATACGGCATAAACCAGCGCGGGGCTCCTTTTCCAAAGCCGATCACAAAAAGACCCAGACCCGACAACCAAAAGAGAACAACAAAGACGATCTCGATCCAAAGCGGCACAAAACTCATTGACTGAAAAAAAGTGAGCAATACCGGCAATGCCCCAAAAAGAAGGAACGGCGCCAGCGCCGCGAAGGTCTCTTTTTGCGAACCAGGCTCAAAGTCGAAGCGCGAAGCGGGTTTTCCAGTCATCTTCTTTCTTCTCCTCTCCCGCAAATGCTCATACAGGATCGCGCCAGGCAGGCCGATCAGTTCGCGCAGAAAAACGCCGATCGCATTCCCCTTCCCCGTCCGCATCGCATCGTCCAGCGCCAAATCGAAAACGGACTGCAATTCCTCGCCATACTCTTCCCGATATGTTCTCGGGAAGAGATTCAGGAGTAAACCATAAAATATGCGCAGGAATTGCATATCCACTCACCAAATATCAAGTCGTCAGCAAGCGCACTTTCGACCGGGACGGCAGGTTGAGCAAGGATGTCAGAAGCATGATCAGCGCCAGCCAGATCCATGTGCGGATCGTATACATCACTTCGGTCTTCCAGGAGACTGAATCAAAAAAAACGAGCCAATGCTGGGTTGGAAGCAGGATCGCCTTGCCTGCCGCGCCAATGAACATTGCCAGGGTCATGGCGCCAAACAGCGCTCCAAAACGTTTCCACTGGTGTTTATTGTGCAGGTAGAGCCATGTTCCTAAAGCCAAAACCAGAAACCCAAAAAACATGAACGGCTCGTCGCCCGTATACTCATCGAACGTTAGCATCATGGCGAAAGGCACCCCGCCGTATGGGATGAAACACAAAAGTGTCCAATCGTTCCTAAAACGTCCAAAAGCGGGCAAGGTCCTTGCAACCGCCACCAGCAGGATCATTGCGACCAACAACCCAAACCACATACTCCCTTCAAATATAAAGTCGCCCAACGGCGCCAACCGATCATGGAAACGCAACGATCTTAAGTCCAATAAGAACGAGAAAATAGATACGCTAAGTATCGTCAATGCAAAACCCAGGTAGGGCAGCGACCAGCGCGGCAAGCCTTTGACAAGCCCAATTAGAAGCAGGATGCCCAGGGAAGCAACTATAAAGATGCCAATCCCGTTGACCAACGTGCTCCGAGGGGTCAACAAACTTGATATCATCAGCACGGTCATCAGCGGCTCGATGAATCCTACCAAGATGAAAGGATATAACGCTGTGAGAAATTCCCGGATCGAACCCGGCGCAAAATCAAACCGTGAAGAGAATTTTCCAATCATCTTTGCCTTTCTCCTCTCCCGCAGATGTTCATAAATGATTGCCGGCGGCAAACTGATCAACTCACGCAATACAACAAGCGCGACTTCAAATCTCCCCGTCCGCATCGCATCGTCCAGCGTCAAATCGAAAACGGACTGCAATTCCTCGCCGTACTCATCCCTGTACTTTCGAGGATATAAAGTGAGCAGCAAGCCATAGAGCCTGCGTGGAAACCACACGTCAATTCCTTCGCCGGAGCGCGTCATCATCGCTTCTCAAAAACTGAAGAAAAGGATCCACCAGGGCGTCTCGTTGCCCATCTGCCAGTAATTTTGCACTGCATGAGATGCAAACAGCCAGGCAGCAATGGCAGTCAACAATAAGATCAACCAGGCTAACGTTACAGAATCTTTATTGAGACTGCGGTGATAGCCGACTATGCCAACCGTCAAGATGAGCGTACAGAATAGCAGAATGGAGATCCTATAATTCCAGTCCATTTCATCGAAGAGGAAAAGGATGGCAATCGGGAGAAGGGAATACAGAAGCAGATCGAACGTCATCCACCCTTTCAACAAGGAAACGATGCACACCGGGATTATGAGGTAAAAAGCGATGGTTTCCAGGATTTCCAAAACTGGACCGGATATATTGGTAAGGGCGAAGAAAAACAACCAGATGGGCAAGAGACTGGCAATGATTGCCTTCCAGGAGCCCAGTTCCTCCCACTCAAGTTTCGGAACGGTCTTCATGAAACTGCCTCCTCCAAGGGCGGATGCTTGAGCGGACAAGCCATACCTGGGTTTCCGCAAGTGTTCATGGATGATCGCTTTCGGCAGACTGACGAATTCCTGCAAGATCACTTGTGCGAGTTCCAAGTTGTTCTGCCCTGCTGCATCCTCAAGCGTCAGGTCGAACACTGCCTGCAACTCCTCACCATACTCATGACGGTAATTCTGCGGAAAGAGATTCAACAGCAGTCCGTAAAACCGACGAATGAAACCCGGGCGTTTCCTCACGCCTCATCCTCCCGCAGACGCAAACGCGCTTCCTTGACCATCCCCTGCAGACGGACCATCTCCGCTTCGAGCACGCGCCTGCCCAGATCGGTCAACGCGTAGGATTTGCGCGGCAAGCCCGGACCCGGATCCTGGTCGCCGTCATCGAGACGTTCGATCAACTCCTGGTCCAGCAGGCGGCCGATCGCCGTGTACAACGTGCTGGTGCTTAAGTTGACGCGTTCCCCGCTCAAATTCTGCACGTCCTTCATAATGGCGTAGCCGTGTTTCTTGCCGGGCGCGAGACTCAACAAAATGTAAAACGTCGGTTCGGTAAGGGGCAGGTAAGAGGTTGGATCGGTGGACATGGTTTATCCTGATTCTCAATCTTTGATATATCGGTATATGACATATAATACTCCCTCCGCCCTTTTCTGTCAATGGTCGGAGTATGGTATCCTCCGCCGCATGAATCTCATCGCAGCCATACTGAATCGTTATCCCGCCCTCGTCATAGACGGCGCGCTCGCCACCGAATTGGAACGCCGCGGCTACGACCTGAAGGACGATCTGTGGTCCGCAAAGATCCTGCTCGAAAAACCCGAAGCCATCGAGCAACTCCATTACGATTACTTCGAAGCCGGAGCGGACTGCGTCATTACCGCCAGTTATCAAGCCACCATCGAGGGCTTTATGAAACGCGGCTTGAACAGGGATGAAGCCATTGACCTGCTCAAGAGATCGGTCGAACTCGCCATCGAAGCGCGGGACGAATTTTGGAACAATGAAACCCATCGCGTTGGAAGATCGAAACCCTTCGTCGCCGCGTCGGTGGGACCGTACGGCGCGTATCTCGCGGACGGTTCCGAGTATCGCGGGAATTATGGCTTGACCGAAAAGGAATTGATGGATTTTCATCGTCCGCGCATGAAGGCGTTGATCGAAGCCGGCGCAGATATGCTCGCCTGCGAGACGATCCCCACCCCCATCGAGGCGCGGGCGCTGGTCGAACTCCTGGGCGGGTTCGAAGGCGTGGGCGCGTGGATCAGTTTCAGTTGCCGCGATGAAGCGCACGTCAGTGAGGGGGAAAAACTGGAAGAGTGCATCCGGCAAATCGAGTCGAGTCCGCAGGTGGCGGCGGTCGGAGTCAACTGCACGTCGCCGAAGTTCATCCCTTCGTTGATTCGCGAAGCGAAGAAAGCAACGGACAAGCCGATCCTTGTGTATCCCAACTCCGGCGAAACCTACGACGCGGCGAAAAGCGATTGGGACGGCAACCCCGTTTACGCATCGTTCGGCGAGGAAGCCAGGGTCTGGTACGAGGCGGGCGCGCGCCTGATCGGCGGATGCTGCCGCACTTCGCCCGAGGACATTCGAGCGATTTCGAATTGGGTACGAACGTAACGCAGGATGGCATCTTGCTTGCGCCACGGACAAGTGCAATCCATGACATAAAGAAGAACGCCCAAACCCTGAACAAGGTCAACCATGCAACCTCCCCTCAAAAAACGCCTCCTGTTGATCCTCGCGATCATTGTCATTCAATCCAATTACGCGCCCGCCACCCATCTCCTGCAAGGCGGCGTCGAACCCAAATTGCCCTGGGACATTTTTCCGCTTTGGGCGGTTTGGGTCGTTCCGTACATATTGTGTTATCCGCTGTGGGCGTTCGGGGTGGGATGGCTGGTTTTGAAAACGAACGAGTCGCGTTTTCGCGCCGCGGCTGCCGGCCTCTTCCTTGCCTGCACGCTCGGCGTATTGACCTTCTTCCTGTTCCCAACCTACGTCACCGATCCCGAGGTGACGGGGAGCGACATCTTCTCGAAGACCCTGCTCCTCGTCCAAAGCGTGGACGGCGATTACGCCGCCTTCCCCAGCGCGCACATTTACATCACGGTCATTCTCGCCCTCTTTTACCGCGACTGGTATCCGCGTTACAAATGGCTCTGGCTCTTCATCGTCGTCATCGTCATGCTCTCCACCCTTTTCACCAAACAACATTACATTCTGGATGTCCTCGGCGGGACCCTCACCGCCTGGCTGGGTTATCGCTTCGGTCTGTGGTGGAATACAATGGACGGCAAATTCAAACAAAGGAGGATTTTCCATGCCCGACCCTAAAATCTCGCGTCCGAAATTTCCTCCCGGTTACGCGGACAAACCCGCCTCCCTCCTGACCTGGGACTGGGTCGCCGCGCAATTGACCGAATCCAAACACTATTGGCTTTGCTCCGTCCGCCCCCCTTCGCCTGACGCGCAGGGCGGGAGACCGCACGTCGTCCCGCGCTGGGGCGTATTCGTTGACGATAAATTCTATTACGACGGCAGTTCCGAGACGCGTCACGCGCGCAACATCGAAAAGAATCCCCATGTCGCGCTCCACCTCGAAAGCGGAAGCCAGGCGATCATCCTCGAAGGGATCTCCGCGCCCGCAGGCAAGCCCTCCCCGGAACTGGCGAAGAAACTCTCGAAGGCATACGGCAAAAAATACAAGGAACTGGGCTACGCGCCCAAACCCGATTCGTGGGACGGAGGCGGACTGTACGTCTTCACCCCGAAACAGTGCATCGCCTGGTCGAACTTCACACAGGACCCCACCAGGTTCGTGTTCGAGGAATAACCCGCATGTGGCTCTACGTCCTTCAGGGGGTCGGGCTTGGGTTTTCCGCCGCCGTCCTGCCGGGGCCCTGCCTTGCCTATCTCATCTCCCAAACGCTGGAACGCGGCTGGAGGCGCGCCCTGCCCGCCGCGTTCGCGCCTTTGATCAGCGACGGGCCCATCATTACGCTTTGCCTGCTTGTCCTGAGCCAGGTTCCGGGTTGGTTCGAACGCTTCCTCCACTTCGCGGGCGGGACATTCATCCTGTATCTCGCGTACGGCGCGTACAAGGCATGGAGGAATTTCGATTTGAAACTCCCCTCCACAGACCCCGGAGCGCGGGGAAGCGCATTCAAAGCCGCGTTGATGAATGCCCTGAGCCCGGGTCCGTACATTTACTGGAGCCTGGTCACGGGTCCAATCCTGTTGCGAGGCTGGCGCGAGACTCCGGTCAACGGGGTTGGTTTCCTTGCGGGGTTCTACGCGACCATTGTGCTAAGCCTGATCGCGATCATTCTCGTCTTCAGCCTGGCGAGGGAACTGGGTCCGAAAGTGAACCGCGCCCTGCTGGGCGTTTCCGCGCTCGCGTTGTCGGGTTTCGGCTTATACCAACTCTGGCTGGGATTCTTTTCCTGATTTCTTCACCGTACGTCAATCAATTATTGCCGCCAGGCACGCCAGGATCGCGCAGGCTAAAAAGGTTTCTTCAGCGCTCTTTGCGGGCTTCGCGGTTCAGACGTATGGCAGCAAATTTCTGATCACGAGAATCGCATCAATCAAAGTGAACGATCCGATGAATGTTGCCCTCGAGGGGTGTCCCCGGCAAATCCGCGCCGCGTTCGTTCACGATCATGGGTAGTTCGTTCTTCGGGCGGATGGAGTTCAAGCCGGAACAATTGACCTTCGCTCCGGGCTTCAACGAAAACGAATATCGCTGCAGGATGATCGAAAGCGCGATCTTCAACTGCATCATCCCCAGCGACGTGCCGATGCAATAACGCGGTCCCGCCGAGAACGGCATGAACTCGTAGGCGGAATGATATTCAGAAAGCCAGCGTTCGGGTTTGAAGCGATACGGCTCGGGGAAGATCTGCGGATCGCGATGCACCACGTACGGACTCATCACGATCCACGTGCCTTTGGGAAGGGGATATCCGCCCAGTTCGAATTCGCGCATGGCGAGACGTCCGGTCCACGTGCCGGCCGGGAAGAGGCGCATCCCTTCTTTGATCGCGCCTTCGAGCCAGGGAAGTTTCTCGATGGCGTCGGGCGTTGGAGTCTTCCCGCCCATCGCCTGGTCGAGTTCCTCCAAAACCATCTTCAACACTTCGGGATGCCGGCTCAACAGGAAGATCGTCCAATACAACGCCATGCCGTTCGGGTTATATCCGCCGCGGAACATGGTGGTGGTGTGACCGATCAATTCCGACTCGCTCAGCCTGTCGGGGTCAGTCTCGCGCATCTGGATCATCACGGAGAGGATGTCCTTCCCATCGAGTCCCTCCTCCTTTTTGCGGGCGATCACCATCCTAACGACGCGCTCCATTTCGTCCGCCTGTTTCAGCAGTTTATGGAAGGGCAGCCCCGGAACGTCGTAAGGAAACAACAACGTGAGCGGGTGCATGATGATCTTCATCGTGCGTTCGAGCTGCATGCCGATGGCTTCGCCCTCCTTCTCCGGGTCGAGACCCAGCACGGGCGCCGTTCCCAGCCATATCGCGAGACGTTCCATCTCGGCGCGCAGGTCCATCACCTGACCGATCCGCCATGAGGCAAGTTTTCGTTCGGTCACTTCCACACAGGAATCGTGATAGCGCGTGACAAATTTTTTGTGGAAGTAGGGAAGCAGCGCCGAGCGGTGATCGTCGTGACGCGCTCCGTTCATCAGGGGCATCCCGGTCGTCAGGTTTCGCACCGCTCCCTCTTTTGGGAAATCCACAGGGACGAGGTCCAGGTCGTAAGCGTAAAACGAGGCGGGGTCGCGCAATATCTGGCGGTTGTACTCCGGGTCGAACACCAGAACGGCGGGATATTTTCCGACCCCGATCCGCGCCACGCTTCCGTATCGTTCCCGCAGGCTCATCAACGAATCCAACGGGCGGAATGCGAATCGAAGAAGCGCCGGCAGCCAGCCCAACAGCGGCGCAGGCGACGGACCCGGAATGTCTCTTCCCCGATCGCTGGATGTGATCGCTGACATCTTCCCTCCGTGTTGACGGGTGATGATATACATCGTCCCGCAGCCTGAACCTCGGGACAAGCCTGCGGGACGGTTCGCACAACGCGAAACCGTTATCTTTGGTCCGCCAATTCCCTTGCGCGCCTGAGCATCGGCACCGCGTCCATCTCCCCGAAGATGCGGATCGCCTCGCTGAAATGTTCCCGGCGAAGATCGGCGTCTCCCGCAAGCGCGGCGCCCAATTTCAAGTGGATCAATCCCTCTTCGTAACGCATCCTGAATTTCCGCGCGGCTTCCAGTCCGTCCCTCCACAATTTCACCGCCCCCTGGCGTCTTCCGTTCAGCCATTCATACCATCCCCTGTAATACAGCAGGCTCGGTTGACCGATCGGAAAAACGTTCTTGAAGGCGCGCAAAAGTTTGACCGCCCTCTCTGCGAAGTATTTCATGCGGACGGCGTCCACCGTCCCGTCCGGTTTTTGAAGCGCCTTTTCCCACAACTCGAAATACACCTCGGCGATGGCGGTGAATCCCACATCCAGGGAATAAACTGTGGGACGCAGATTCGCCGTGAAACCCAAGACCCTGTCCGCGTAGTCGAGCGCTCGTTCGGCGTCGCCGAGGCGATGATGCGCCAGGGCAAGTTGCGCGTTCGTATTGATGGAGGACGCAAAGTTGGGAAGTCCCTCCAGGATGCGGAGGGCTTCCTCCAGCAATGGGATCGCCTCCGCCTCGTTCCCCAGCCGGATGCTGTTCGCCGCGACCCCGAACAGCGCCCACAACTGTTGCAGTGGGTTGCGCCTCCGGCGCGCGTCCTCGAGCAGATTCATCTGGATATCCAGCGCATATTGCATGTCCCCCGCGATCAATGCGCTTTCCGCGAGAAGGACCGTGGCGTCCCCCCATTGCCGGTAATCGCCCAATTGTTCGCAGATCGTTTTGGCTTTCAACACCCGTGCGCGAACCTCGTCCCATTTACCGACCGTGATCAGGTAAACGCTGGTCACCACATTCACGGTGATCAAGGTGGAAGGCTGGTTCACCTTCTCCGCCACGTCAATTCCACGAGCCACGTAGGTCTCGGCGAGGTTATGCAACTGGGCAAAACCGGCAAGGACCGCCATGCTCGAATACGCAACCGCCAGTTCGGGCGACGCGCCCGCCTTTTCCGCTTCGTTGAGGAAGCGCAGCGCCACGTAGATGATGGGAAGCGTTTCGTTCGAATAGAAATACACGCGCGACATCAACTCATAGAGTCGGGCGACTTCGATCGCAACTTCGCGCTCCCTGCCGCTCGACGCCGCGCCGATGTATCGGGAAGGGAAAAAGCGATGGAATGTCTGTCGAACGATCTGCGGGATCACGCCCAAAGCAAATTGAACGCTCGATCGGGGGATTGGGCTGTCCAGCAGGCGGAGCGCCTCCCGCACGTGGATCTCGCAATCCGGCAGGGAACCCAAGCCATAATGGGCAAGCCCGATACGGCTGTGCCAGCGCGCCCTTCTCACCTGCCGCTGACGCGCGGCTTGCCTATCGGCGGATTTGGGTATCCTCGCGTCCCATTCCAGCGCCTGGGTAAAGAACTGGATCGCCTCCGCGTTGGCGTAGTTTTGTATCGCCTGTTCGCCCGCCTTATCGAGATAACCCACCGCCTTCTCGATGGCGAGTTCGTTCCTCGTCGCGTCGGGCATCTCGGCGGCTTGCGTCCAGTGATGGGCTAGCAGGGTGAAATAGGATTCGAGATTGTCCGCGTGGTTCTGTTCGATCCACTCCGCCACAGCCTGATGCAGCTGCCTGCGTTGGGAATACAACATCAGGTTGTACGCCACCTCCTGCGTGACGGCATGTTTGAAGATGTACGCCAGGTCGGGCGCCTCGGATTCGACCAGCGTCAGGCTCAGGCGCGTCAGCGATTCCATGTAATTGGGGAGCAAAGCGCGATCTTCCTCGATGGGATGCACCGCCTGAAGCACGCGAAAGGTGAAGATGCGCCCGATCACGCTGGCGACCTTGAGCGTCAGTTGTTGCGAGGGGGCGAGGCTGTCAATGCGGTTCGTGATGGCGGCTTGGAGCGTATCGGGCAGGGCGAGGCTTTCGAAATTCATGAAATGGGGATCCACCCGGCATTCCTGGTTGTCAATGACCAGAACCCCCGATTCGCGCAGCGCATACGCCAGTTCCTCCGCGAAGAAGGGATGCCCCTCCGATTTCTCGCGGATCAAACGCCCGATCATCGGCGGGATGGATTTAACCCCCAGCCGCTGGCAGACCAGCGCCTCCACGTCGTCGAGCATCATCGCCTCCAATTTGACGAGGCGCGCCCCGGGGTAATCCAATAATTGTTTGAACTGGACAGGCACCGGGTCCGATAACGGACGCGTGTTCAGGGCAAGGAAGATCGGGCGCACCTTTTGCTGCACGTCCACGAGCAACGCCCACGAAGCCGAATCGAACCAGTGCAGGTCCTCCAGCACAATGAGCAGGGGCGTCTCTTCCGCGAGGGAAGCCAGCACGCGCGATAATATCTCGCGGACGTTGCTGCTCCGTAACTCGCCCGTCATGGCGGAGGTCAATTCGTTATCCGGCACGTGCATCGGCAGGATCACGTCGAGAAGGGGAAAATAGCGCGCCAGGTCCGGGTCAACCTCCCGGAGTTTCGCGAGAACCCTGTGCTGGATCAGGCTGCGCGCCTCCTCCGCTGAAGCCGCCTTGCCGGTCAGTTCGTCAATATCGAAGATCCTGTTAAAAATGGGACGCCACGCGTGATACGAATTCGTCCGCTCGATGGGATCGCCGCCGCCGATGAACATGGTCACGCGCAGGGTTTCCGCCTGCCGCACGAGGTCTTCGAACAGGCGCGATTTTCCGATGCCCGCCTCGCCCTGAAGGATCAACGTCTGATGTTCCTCGCCGCGCGAAAGTTCCTGCAACGCGTTGGCGATCATGGCTTTCTCTTCCTGGCGGCCGATCAACTCCGTGCGGGGACGGATGACGCTCTTCTTTTGATCGAGCGGATGGAAGACCTCCACCGGTTCATCCCGACCCTTGACCTGCTGAGGCGGAAGAGGCTCGAACGCCACCGCGTCCTTTGCCGCGTCGTAGGTGACGCGGTCGCACAGGATCGGAATGCCGAACTTCTCGATCAACTCATCCTGCCTGACCGCCGCGCCCATCAACCGCGCCGAAAGATTGACGGCGTTGCCGATGGTGGTGTACTCGCGGCGCGAGTCGTTCCCGATCGAGCCGCAGAAGATGCGCCCGGTGGTGATGCCGATGTAACTGCGCACCTTCAACTTCGCCAGTTCCTTGCGGATCATCAACGCCGCCTGCACGCCGCGCGCCGGGTCGTCTTCGTGCGCGAACGGGGGCAAGCCCAGCGCCGCGACGATGGTGATGCCCTTGTCGTCCACGTTGATCTTGTTGATGCTCCCCTCGTAGCGATACACGGAACGCTGGATCAGGCGCGCCAGGCTTTGCGCCTCCTCCAGTTCGGTCTTCTGGTCAATCTCCGGCAGGTTGATGAAAAGCACGGTCACGCGCCGCAGTTCCGCGATCCAACTGCTTTGACCGGCGGTCAGGCGATTGATGATCGCCCCGGGGATGTAGGGGCGCAGCAGGCTTTCCGCGCCGTCGGGAACGGCGTTCTTTTCCGGCGTCTCGAATATGGAGGAGGGTTTATTCAAGCCTTTCAATCGTCCGCCCTGTGCGATGGCATCCTTGAGTTCGAACTCGATCACCTCGGCAATGCAATCGTTGCGGATCAGCCTCCAGGCGGAGGGCGTCACGAGGATGTCGCCCGATTGCGCCAGGTTGTTGGCAATGCCCACCTCGACGAGCGGGTTGCCGGTGAGCAGGAACTCCCAGCGATTGAACACCCCGCCGACGTGGGCGGTGGTGATGTTCCCGGCGCTGACGGCAAGTTTGAGGTACAGCGTCGAATTTTCCACCTTGTAATTGGACAGGCGCTCGCGGATGGCGAGGGCGCATTCCGCGGCGCGCATGGTCCATTGCCATTGATCGGCTCTCGAAACAGGTTCCGCTATCCCGTCGCCCGAAGCGATGGTCCAGACCGCAATGACCGCGTCGCCGGCAAACTTGACCACATCCCCGCCGTATTGATGAACGATGTCAATGAGTTGTCCGAAGTATTCGTTGAGGATGTTGGCGATGGTCTCGACGCCGGCGGGTCCCGTCTCTGCGAGACTTTCGGTCAGGCGCGTGAAGCCGGAGATGTCGGCAAAAAGAACCGCCGCGTGGATGTCCTCCGCCACAGGCGATTCGATCGGCGAGGGGTCCGCGGCGACGCGTTTTCGGATCAATTTGGGGACGTAACTGGCAAGCACCTCTGCCAGCGCCGGGTTGCTCATTTATAAATCGGCTCCATCAAGGGTTGTCGGGCTGATGTTCGATATGATACCCCATTCCCCCATTTATGGGAGGGAAGAGTATGCGTATCCATTCCAACCCGATGCAGGAGGGAGACTCTCCCCCTCCGTGACGCGTGGCGGAAGTTCTCGCGTCTCATGCCCCACGCGTAACGGGCGTTCTCTGACGCCTGCCCTGCTCGAGCCGGGCGTTGTTCACAATTGCGCTTCGGTTTTTAATCCGGCGCCCATATTCGGATGTTCGTCATCTCGCATTTCGTACCGTAATCCTTGTTGGTGCCGGAAAGCAGGGACAATCCCACGTCGCCCTGCAGGATGCGGCTTTGCGAAAGGGTATATTCGCCGACCAGTTCCCCGTCCACAAGCGCGTAGGCGGTTATGCCTTTTACGATGAGGGTGAAATCCGCCTCGGCGGGCATATCGAATTTTACGCGACCGGTACCGCGCGTGGTCCCGACTGTCCGCGAATAGGAATAACGATTGTCGGCGTCGAGGAATACGATCCTGCTCCTGTCGAGAAACACGGAGTAGTGTTCCTTGTCCTCCTGGATCGCAAAAACAAATCCGCACCCCGATTCGTCCGCGTGCCGGTAGGCGCTATCCCATGCAAAATGGGCGCTGATGTAAAAGTCCCTGACATCCATGCCCAGGGACAGCCAACTGTACCATCCCAGTTGCGCCCATTCGTAATAAAAATCGTCAACCTCTTCGATGGCGCCTTTGTCGGTGTTCAGATAACCCAGTTCAAAATACTTCCGGGTTTCGGCGTCGAACGCCTCGTATTTTTGGGTCGCCGCCAGGTTGGGCGTTCTGGTGGGTCTTGGCGTTGGCGATGGACGGGGCGTATTGGTCGGCGTTGCGGTAATGGTGGCGGTCGGGATGGGCGTGTCCGTCGGCGCAGGCGTGGGTGAGGGCTGCGGCGTCAAGCCCGAACATGCCAGCGATGCAAGAACCAACGTCAGGATGAAAAAGGAAAGGGGCTTGGACTTTTTGGTTTTCATTTTTCCTCCATGGTTGATATTTACAGACCATATTACAACATTTTCACCGCAAATACAACAATTTTTTTTGGCTCTCCCGTCCATCGCCGCAGCCTCCAAAATGGCTTAAAATAACAATCAAAACCTCAAGGAGAACATCATGCAACTGGCAGAAGACGTTCGCAAGAAAGTGATCCTCTTCCAAAAGACCGAGATCACGGAATATCACATCTACAAGCGGCTGGCAAAAAGGATCAAGTCCCCCGAGAACGCGAAGATACTCGAGCAGATCGCCGAGGACGAATTCCGTCACTACAACGGCTGGAAGAAGTACACCGGCGAAGAGGTCAAGCCGCGCTGGTTCAGTGTGTGGTTCTATTACCTCGTCAGCCTGATCCTCGGTTTCACCTTCGGCGTCAAATTGATGGAACAGGGCGAGGAGAAGGCGCAGGCGAATTACGAGGCGGTCTCGACCGCGATCCCCGAAGCAAAACAGTTTCAACACGAGGAGGAGGAACATGAACAGCAACTCCTTGCCATGCTCGACGAGGAGCGACTGCAATATGCCGGGTCGGTGGTGCTGGGACTCAACGACGCACTCGTGGAACTGACCGGCGCTCTCGCGGGGCTGACGCTTGCCCTCCAAAACGGAAAGTTGATCGCCCTTTCGGGTTTGATCACCGGCATTGCCGCCTCGCTTTCGATGGCGGCGAGCGAATACCTCTCCACGCGTTCGGAGGAGACCGCAAAGCAACCGGTGCGCGCCGCCATCTACACGGGCATCGCGTACATCATCACTGTGGCCCTGCTCGTCCTCCCCTATTTGATCATGCCCGAAAACTTCTACGCCGATCTTGTCATCGCGCTGACGACCGCCGTCATCATCATCGCGGCGTTCAACTATTACATCTCGGTCGCCAAGGGCGAATCGTTCCGCGCGCGTTTTTTGGAAATGGCTGGCTTGAGCCTCAGCGTGGCGGCGTTCTCGTTTGTGATCGGGTATTTCATCCGCCAATGGCTGGGGATCGAGGTCTGACCTCACCCCCCTTCCCCTCTCCCGGTGGGAGAGGGGGGGAGTCTCACATGAAAATTTTAACGGTAGATATTGGCACAGGCACGCAGGATATCTTTCTCTACGATTCGAATCTCGACCTCGAGAACGGATTCAAACTCGTCCTGCCTTCGCCTACCATGATGGTTCACCGCCGTCTCAAGCAGACGCTTCCTTCGCGGACCCCGATCCTGCTCAGCGGACATCAAATGGGAGGCGGTCCCTCCGCCTGGGCGATCGAAGAATACGCCCGGGCGGGGATTCCCGTTTACATGACACCCTCCGCGGCGACGACGATCAACGATGAGTTGGAGAAGGTGGAGGCGTTGGGGATCGAGATCGTTGGGGAAGAGGAAAGTCGAAAGATGAAAGAGGGCAGTGGAAAGGGGAAAGTGGAAAGTTTGGAGTTGAAGGACTTCGACTTCGAGTTGATCTCGAAAACTTTCAAGGATTATGGCGTTTCACTGGACGATCTCGCCGCGGTCGCGGTTGCCGTGTTCGATCATGGCAATGCGCCTCCGGGAGTTTCAGATCGCCAGTTCCGTTTCGATTATCTCGATGAACGAATTCGCGCAAAGAATTCGCTTTCCGCTTTTGCTTATCTTTCCAGCGATGCGCCAAAGATCATGACGCGTCTGCAATCGGTTGTTGACTCTGCTGGCGAATTACCCTGTCCGCTGGTGGTGATGGATACGGCTCCGGCGGCGGTGCTGGGCGCAGGATTTGATACCGTTGTGGCGGAACGCAAGCAAAAGATCATTTGCAATGTAGGGAATTTCCACACGCTGGCGTTCCGATTGGGGGAAAAGGGAATCGAGGGAGTCTTTGAACACCATACGGGCGAGATTGATCTACCGAAACTCGAATCCTTGATCCGCAGGCTGGCTGACGCCTCATTGAAACATGAAGATGTTTTCAACGACATGGGTCACGGCGCGCTGATGTATTCGGATGAAGTCTTTGAATTCGGAAAGGATGAGTTCGACGTAGTGGTGACGGGACCGAGGAGGAGCATGTTTTCCCTCACCCCCAACCCCTCTCCCACTGGGAGAGGGGGGAGTGTGCGCCCATATTTCGCCGTCCCGTTCGGGGACATGATGATCGCGGGTTGCTTTGGTCTGCTGGCGGCGACAGCGGAGGTGATGCCTGAGTTGCGGGAAATGATTTCTGCTTCGTTAAATGGTGACAGCCGCGGCGTTGCTCCGTGGGATAATTAGCCCGTTGGTTGAGTAGCCCCGAATGCAAGGCGAGGGGTGTATCGAAACCAACGAGTCAGATAAGTACAAAATATTTCTTAAAACATGGTGGTTTCGACTGCTTGCGCTCAACCACCGAGGAGAATAAAAAATACATGTGTGGAATTTTTGGGTATGTTACAAGTAAAGATGAAGAACTGGGTCCCATTCTCATCGAAGCGGCAAAGCGACTCACCTACCGCGGATACGACTCGGTCGGCGCGGCGACATTGAATGGAGGCAGGATTGATTTGCGGAAAGATGTGGGGAAAGTAGAAGATGTTTCAGCCAAATATAACTTCAATGAAATGCGCGGGTCGCGCGGGATTACGCAATTGCGTTGGGCAACATTTGGCGAGCCGTCGCAGGTCAACAGCCAGCCGCATCTCGATTCGGACGGCGACATGGTCGGCGCGCACAACGGCAACGTGGTGAACAATGTCGAGTTGCGGGAACAGTTCATCGCCGAAGGCATGACGGTCCGCTCGCAGAACGATGGCGAGACGTGTGTCCATGCGGTGGAACGTTATATCAATCGCGGCTACGAATTCATTGACGCCATCCGTCTGGCGTATGGCGATCTCGAAGGTGATTATGCCTTTGTCATCGGGCGCGCCAATGACGACAAACTCTATGCTTTCAAAAAAGGCTCCGGCATGGTAGTGGGACTCGGCGAAGGCTTCACCTGTGTTTCATCCGACCTGCCTTCGATATTGCCGTTGACGCGTGAAGTCATCCGCCCGCAGGATGGGGAGATCGTCACGTTGTGGGCGGATAAGGTCGAGGTGCGCTCGGTCAAGGATGGGAGAAAAGTTGATCGAAAGCCGGAGACAGTCACGGAAACGATGGATGCGGTGCAAAAGGGCGGGTATCCGCATTTTATGTTGAAGGAGATCCACGAGCAGAGTCAGGTTGCGCGCGAGTTATCCCACGTATTGAATGGCAATCGAGAAGTGGATGTGTTGGTCGAGAAGATGAAGGAGGCGCGTCATCTGTATTTCATCGGCTGCGGCACGAGTTATCACGCGGCGTCGGTTGGAGCGGTGTATTTCGCGGGACTGGCTGGACGCGCGGTCATTCCAGTTCTCGCGCCGCAATTCATCGCGGGTTATGCGCCCGCGGTGAATCACGATGACGTGGGAATTTTCGTCAGCCAGTCGGGCGAGACCAAGGATGTGCTCAACGCGTTGGAAGCGGCGGAAGCGCGCGGCATGGCTTGTTACGGATTGGCGAACGTGGTCGGCTCGACGTTGACCAAAGCGACCTCGTTCACACTACCCTTGTGCTGCGGATACGAGATCAGCGTTCCCGCCACGAAGACTTTTACCAACCAGGTCGTGACATTCCTGTATCTGGCATACAAGATGGCGGGACGTAACATGACTGCTGGTTTCGATACGCCCCGCGTCGATCAGCGGGGCTACTCAACCAGCGGTGGAAGAAATGTATTTGAAGTAATCCCCGAATTGATGGAAAAAACCATCGAGATGGTCGAGCCGCAGATCAAAGAGATAGCCAAAGACATCAACGAGTGGAATGACCTGTATTGTCTCGGCTACGGAGCGACCTACCCCATCGCGCTCGAAGGCGCCTTGAAGTTGAAGGAGATCACCTACGCCCACTGCGAAGGCATGCTCTCGACCGAGTTCAAACACGGACCGCTCTCCGCGGTGAGCAAAGGCTTCCCCATTCTCTTCGTGTCAGACGGCAGCGCGACGCCGCTCATCATCAGCGGGATCAACGAAGTGAAAGTGCGCGGCGCACGGACGATCGTCATCGCCGAAGAAGACGCCCGCCTGCGCGCCAATGCGGACGACCTGATCGTGCTTCCCAAGTCCGATCCGCAGATTAGCGCGTTGCTGGGCGTCCTGCCGTTGCAGTTGCTGTCGTATCACATGAGCGTACTGCGCGGGTTCGATCCTGATTTTCCGAGGAATTTGTCCAAGACGCTGACGGTGGATTAGTTACGATTTTAAGACCTGACAGGTTTCCACAGAATCCTGATTGATCAGGTACAACGCAACACGAAGAAGTCCGATTAACGCGCGCCGCGATGAAACCTGTCAGGTCTCCGAGTTTCCCCTGATTTCCCGAGGAATTTGTCAAAGACATTGACGGTGGATTAGGGAAGTTCACAAGGTGGTTGGTGATAAAATATCGCTGGCGGTTCAAGTGCGCTTTAGAAAGGAGAACCCATGCTGACGACAATTGAGGCTGTGATAGACGAACAGGGAAATGTGAAAATCCTCCAACCTGTTTCGCTTCGAGGTACGCGGCGGGCGCTCGTTGTAGTTCTCGATGAGCCCGCCATGCCTGTTGCGGAAACTGCACTATTGAGCGAAGCCGCGCTTGCCGAAGATTGGCTCAGACCTGAGGAGGATGAAGCATGGTCGTACCTAAAACGGGCGACGTCGTAGTCCTGCCCTTTCCATTCTCTGACCCTTCCGAGACCAAAGTCCGCCCTGCTGTTGTTTTGGCGCGTGCCAATAAAAGTGATTGGATCTTGTGCCAGATTACCAGCAACCCATATGGAGACGCGCAAGCAATTGTCATTGCACAAACTGATTTCGAATCGGGGATGTTGCGACTTCAAAGTTATGCTCGTCCGTCAAAATTGTTCACTGCAAATGAGGAATTGATCATTTCCATTGAAGGAACGCTAAAGCCTGAAAAGTTGACTGAGATTCGAAAAGCGATCATAGCCATGTTGGAGAGATAGGAATGGCAGAAAAGTTAACTTTCCAATATGATCGTGAGGCAGATGTTCTGTTTTTCCTTGCGATCGTATCGGCGATCCTTGCGGCATGTACGCCCAAAGAAACGGCG
>JAANMU010000253.1_pt1 | contig 68782 bp, 61 predicted proteins | sample 7279701 | NCBI WGS metagenome assembly JAANMU01 (sample SAMN14094539, study PRJNA606508) | bioreactor metagenome | isolation source: A lab-scale SPAN reactor treating ammonium-rich wastewater day 57 | place: Ireland: Galway | collected 2017-03-13 | reverse complement strand
GTTCGTGGGCTACCTCGACCCGCGCGGGATCAGTTGGGTGGCATGCTGGTACGATGACGAATGGAAACCGGCTATGTTCACCGAAGACTTCAATGAGTTGACGCCGTTTGGCGCATTCATCCTGCAACAACTCTCCGCGCCTTCCCGTTCAAGCGGAGAGTAAAGCCTTCTCTTGATCCTTCTGTCAATCTGCATGAAACCAAGAAGAGTACACCATGAACCTAAACGAATGCCAACGGGAAATGCGAACCGCCTTCCTGGGCGGTTTCGCCGGGCAAATGGTTTCCGGCGTCATTTGGCTGGCGGCTTCAGGCATTAGTCTGTGGGGGGCGCCGCGTTACGGCATGGCGACGCTCTTCTTTGGCAGCATGTTGATTTTCCCGCTCACACAATTAACGGTGCGGCTGGCGGGACGCCCCGGAAAAGTCAGCGCCAACAATGGACTGTGGCAACTGGGTTCCCAGACCGCATTCACCGTGCCGCTTAATTTCCTGCTGGTCGGCGCGGCGACGCTCTACCGCGAAGCCTGGTTCTTTCCCGCGGCCATGATCGTGGTTGGCGCGCATTACCTGCCCTTCATGACCCTGTACGGCATGAGAATGTTCGGGCTGTTGGCGGGTTTGTTGGTTCTGGGCGGAGCAGGGCTGGCCCTTTATGGACCGGCCGTCTTCAGCCTGGGGGGCTGGCTTACGGCTGTCGCCCTGATTGCCTTTGCTTTTCTCGGCAGGTATCTGGTTCTACAGGAGGAAAAACGCAATGTATCCCATCCTTGAACACGACTTCGCATCGGAGGCAAAGATCGAACCGTCCCGCGTCATCAAGCCGCGCGACGTGCCCGAACATTGCGTCATTTCATTCTTTCGGGAAGTGAACGAAACAATCGTCGCCGAGAAGCGGGGGGAAGTTGTCGTCCCGAACCGTTGGGAGGATGGCGGACATCCCATCTATGAGATCGAGCATCTGGGCAAGCGGCTCGCGTTCTTTCATCCCGGCGTGGGCGCGCCGTTGGCCGCCGGGCTTCTCGAGGAAGCCATCGCTTTCGGTTGCAGGAAGTTCGTCGTCTGCGGCGGCTGCGGGGCGCTGGACAAGGGTCTCTCGGTCGGCAAACTGATCCTGGTCGAGAGCGCGGTGCGGGACGAAGGCGTATCCTATCACTACATCCAACCCGGGCGCGAGATCAAGACGCAGCCGCGGGCGCTGAACGCGCTCCGATCCACATTGACCAGGCGCGGCGTCCCCTTTGTGAGCGGCAAGACCTGGACCACCGATGCCCCCTACCGTGAAACTCAGTCCATGATCGACGTCCGCCACGCGGAGGGCTGTCTGACCGTCGAAATGGAAGCGGCCAGCCTGCTGGCGGTGGCGCAATTCAGGAATGTGCTGTTGGGGCAGATCCTGTATTCAGGCGATGACCTGAGCGGCGACTCATGGGATACGCGCGGTTGGCAATCGCGCCGTGAGGTGCGCGAGAGCCTGTTCTGGTTGGCGGCCGACGCCTGCCTGGAGATGTGACCATGAAGAACAGGTACTCCACCCTGCTCCTGCTCATTTTGGCTATTCTAGCGATATTCGCCATACGCGCTTTCCTGGCGGAGAGAATCGCCATGCCGCGCACCTTTGAAGTATTCGATACGCTGACCGTCGTCGGCGCGCTGGTGGTAGTATTGAAAGATCGTCGCTATTTGCGGCGGGGCGATTGGCTCGTTGCGTTGATATTGGGCGCGGTAATCGGCATCGGAATGCTGTTCGCCACGCTCTTCTCGCCCTACCCGTTCCTGGGGCTGGTCAAAAGCGCGCCGGGGCAGGCCCTGCTGCGCGGGCTCTTTACCATTCTAGCCACGCTGGGCGGATTGGCAATCATGCGCCAGGGTGGCCCGGTGCAATTCTCCATTGCGAACGGGGATTGGCGAAGCGCGGGCCGAGGCGCGCTCCTCGGCTTGACCGTTGGGCTGCCGCTGGCGATCCTGAATGTTTTTGCGCTGTGGTTGACGCAAGGACAGTCATTTGATTGGCAGCATCCCTTGGCTGCCCTGCTGGACGCGCTGCAACCCGCGGTCGTCGAGGAAGTAATCCACCGCTTCGCCCTGTGGGGGCTGTTGTGGCTGCTGCTGCGAAGATCATCGCTTGAACAGGCGGCCTGGCTGGCGGGGTTGCTCGCGATGTTGGCGCATACCTACTCGCATTTTGACGACCTTTTCCTGCAATCGCCGTTGACCGCCTTGGGCATGGGGGCGATACTGGCAATCTTCTGGGGTTTGCCCCCGCTCATCCTGGCACGGCACCGCGGTCTCGAATCGGCGATGGCATTTCACTGGCTCCAGGATGCCCTTCGTTTTCTGGCGGGGTTTTGATTTGTCGGTGCAGACTCGCTCCTGGTCTTTTAAGAGCCGCGATAATAAGCCATCCGGCAGAAACTAGATTCCGCCGGAGTCGATCCGCACTGTTATCAATGCAGCGGTAAAAGCAAGATGACGGCGCATCCGGGCACGACCGGATATTGCGAGTTGAGTTTGGCGTATCCCCCGGCCGCGTCGCTGCTTGCAATAGAACGCCAGGAGTAATCGGTTGTTTTCTAACGTGCTAAGTCGCCAAAATTTATATGATTTATGTCATTTGTTCCACTTAATAAATTTTAGTAGAATGGTCATCGTCGCTTCATAAATCTTTCCTTGAGCCGCATATTTCATTTTTCCCAGCCATGATTATCGCGTATTTTTTTAACGGGCTTTGCTTTGGAGGCTTGGGACTGGCGGCATATTTACAAATCCGCCAGGGGGGTGACTTCGCGCTCAAGAAACAGCTTCCGTGGCTGGCCTCCTTTGGTTTCGTCAGCGCCGTTACCAGTTGGGTGGATATGTTTCTCTCCAGCAACAGCGTAGACGAATATGCTCAAATTTTGATCTTCGCCCGGATAATACTCCAACCGATAAGCGGACTCCTGCTTCTAATCTTCGGTTGGCGCGTCCTTCGGGATTTAACGCCTCTCCCCGCCTGGACGGTTTTCATCCCCGGCGTCATGATCGTTCCCATTTCATACGTTATCGCGTATGCCGCGACCACGTTCATCACCCCTTCGCCTATTGAAATTCCAATTGATATTTGGTCTCGATATTTACTTTATCTGCCCGGCAGTATCATGGCAGGAGTCGGCTTTTTGCGTCAGTGGGATGTTCAACGCAAGCTTGGTATGTTCGACGTGGCCGGCTTGATGCTCGGCACCGGTCTGGCGTTTCTCTTCGAGGCTTTCGTGATCGGCCTGGTCGTGCCCGCCGCGCCTTATGGGCCGGCTTCCTACTACAATTATGATCGCGTGATCACCAATGCTTTTTACGGAGAGTCTCTGACTACCGCCAACAGCACGATCTCGTGGCTCGATTATCAAAGCGTGCTAAACGCAACAGGCGTCCCGATTCAATTTTGGCGGATGTTATCGGCAGTTATCCTGACGTTTTTCATGATACGGGGATTGGGCGTATTCGAGGCAATCCGCAGACGTCAGTTGGAAGAATTGCAAAATGAACGGGATCAAGCTCAACGGTCCGCGTTCGAAGCGCAGATCGCAGCGCGGCAAACGGCTGAAAATTGGACGGATGTCCTTGTCAGCATTAATCGCCGAATCACAGAATTGGAGGATATGGATAAGATCCTCCTGTTTATCGTAAAAAAGGCGCGGGCGTTATTGCAATCCGACTTTACCGGGCTGGCCTTGTTTGACGATTCCTATTCAACGCTGAACTTGAAATATATTTCCACCGAAAATAAAAACGAATTCATCGCCGAGCCCGTCGCAATTCAAAACGAATTAATTCTGGAAACAGTTCGGGCGGCGCGGCCTCGCCGTTCGCTCGAAACAAACGCATTGACATCCCCGGAATATTTCGATTTTGGTTTACAGGAAGGAATACGAGCGATGGCGATCGTCCCTCTTGCGCTGGATAATCGCCCGGTGGGCGGAATTTGGACGGCGCGTTGCGAATCGAAACCATATTCCGACACCGACTTGATCTGGCTGGAATGCATGGCCGACCAGGTGGCAATCGCCATTCAGCATGGTTTAATGACCTCGCACCTGCAATCGTATTCGATCGCGGAAGAACGGGCGCGCATTGCGCGGGAAATGCACGACGGTTTGGCGCAAGTGCTGGGCTATTTAAATATAGAAGTACAAACGCTGGGCGCTTTGCTCAAACAGGGACGCAAAGAGGCGCTTGAAGCCGAACTGAATCAAATGCGTGAAGCGGTGCGCACGGCTAACGCGGACGTGCGCGAAAACATCCTGAGTTTGCGGACGACATTGGCGAATGAAAAGGGCCTGGCCTCGGCCATGGATGAATATCTACAAGAGTTCAGCATCCAGACGGGAATCGAAACCGAGTTCCGAAACGAGGTCGAAGGCGAATTAAATCTGGCGTCGTTGGCAGAAGTCCAACTGGTCTGTATTTTGCAGGAAGCATTAGCCAATGTCCGTAAACACGCGAAAGCCACCCTGGTGACCGTAACCATTTCCAGAAAAAGCGTCAACGAAAATGAGAGCATTTTTGTGTCGGTGAAAGATAACGGGCTCGGTTTCATTGAACGAAATTCAAAGCGCAGTTTTGGCCTTCAAACCATGAAGGAACGTGCGGCCAGCGTTCAGGGCGTTTTACAGATTCACGCGATTCCCGGTGAAGGGACAACCGTCGAATATTCCTTCCCATGTTTGTCACGCGGCAAATTGGAAAGAAACTCGCGCTCTCTACAGGAAATCGGACTGCAAGCGAACGCGACGGGAGCAGTATCGAGATGAATGTAAGAGAATGGGCCCTGCCGGTCTACACCATCCTGATGCAACTTTCGGTCGGGACTCTGCTGATGCTGTGGATTGCGCGCGAAGTTCACATCCGCCAATTCGCCGAGGCAGAGATCAACCGAATCATGAAATTTCCAGTCACAATCATATTCACTACCGCGTGCCTGGCAATGGCCGGCTCTCACTTTCATTTGAGCAAACCGTTACATTCCTACCTGGCTGTGTTGAATTTTCGCACATCCTGGTTAAGTCGAGAGATCGTATTCACAGTATTCTTTTTTTTAACGCTGTCAAGTATGTTAGCGTTACACTGGCTGCAAAACGACAAAACAAAGTTAAAAACCTTTTTAGGCTGGCTCGCCGTTCTATTCGGCTTCACGCTGGTGTTCTGCATGGCGCATATCTACCTGCTTCCCGCCCAACCTGCCTGGAATTCGCCGTTTACAGTCCTGTCGTTTTTTTTGACCATGCTTCTTCTTGGCAATATCGCTTTGCCTGCCATGTTGCTGGTTGATTTTTCATTCTTGAACGTCTTAGCGTTGGAGCGCTTCGATCAACAATACCTTCTGATTCGCCGTGTGTTAGTTTGGTCAACAGTCGCGGGCGCTTTTATATGGCTTATGGCGGTCGCCTTGAATTTCTACCAAGCCTGGTTACTTCGCCTGGGAGATCAATGGGCTCAAACAAGCTTTGAGCTTCTGACGAATCTATATCGCCCCTTGCTAGTCTTGAGGCTGGGCCTGCCGCTTTTGGGAATCGCTATATTAGCCATTTCAGTTTTCAGCGCCGTCAGGCGAAATCGAGCTATCCAGGAATTAATGGTTCCGATCTATGCTTCGTGCATTTTCGTGATTGTTGGAGAGGTCCTTGGCCGGTTTCTCTTCTACGCGACGCATATCCGTATCGGCGTCTAGAAAAGATTTGGAGTTGAACATGTCTATTCGAGTTTTACTTGCAGACGATCACAAACTATTCCGTCAGGGGATGATCAGCCTGATGCGCACGCGTGAAGACCTGGTCGAGGTCGTGGGAGAGGCGGAAACGGGCGAAGAAGCGATTCAATTGACCGAAAAATTGAGTCCCGATGTGGTCCTCATGGATATTTATATGTCGCAAATGGATGGGTTGCAGGCGGCTAAAGAGATTCGGACGCGTTTTCCCAAAGTGGCGATTGTGATGCTGACCTCCTCCGAGCGCGACGGACACCTGTATGAAGCCGTACGTCTGGGAGTGGCCGGCTATTTACTTAAGAGTCTGGACGCGGATGAATTGTTCGAATTGCTGGAAGGGGTGACGCGCGGCGAGGCGGCCATGACGCGTTCGATGGCTATGCGGCTTCTAAAGGGCGTGGCCGATCGCATGGTTGACGGCGAGAGCGGGGAAGAAGCGCTCTCGGAGAAAGAACTGTTGGTTCTGCGGTTTGTCGCCAGCGGCGCCAGTAACGCCGAGATCGCGGAGAGTCTTTCGATCTCCATCAACACGGTCAAGAGTCACCTGAAAAATATTTTGGAGAAACTCCAACTCGCCAATCGAACGCAAGCCGCCACTTATGCTTTGAAGCATGGTCTGGTTTTGCCGAGGGAAAATTAGCAGATAATAATAAATGCAGCTGGGGCAAATTAATCCCTTTGCAACCATATTTTATTCATACTTGAATCATCCTTTGGGGTGAGGCTGATTTGCTTCGCAGGGGGGATGAAGAGATGAAGGTTATCATGTATCCTGATGGTGAAAATTAACACAAGAGTATCTAAATCCATCCTTCAGCAGGAGAATGCCTAGGGACAGATCCTAACTGTAAATTTCAAAACCCTTTTAAGCCAGAAGATCCGGCTCTGCGAGTGTAAAAATTTCACCTCACTTTACTTCGGAGGAACATGATGACTGAAGAAACCATCCTCACCAAAACCTTGACCGATGTAGCGCTCACCCGCCGCAGTTTCCTTAAATGGAGCGCGGCTCTGGGAGGCACAGCTGCCTTGGCTGGGGGACTAAATTTCGGTTTAAAGACCGTTGAGAAAGCGGCAGCCGCGGGCATTGAGGAAGTAAAAACGATAGGTTGCTACCACAATTGCGGCGGCCGCTGTATTTTAGGCGCGGTGGTCAAAGATGGAACGGTCACCCGCCTGGTGCCTGATCCAACCACCGAGGAAACGCCAGAAAATCCGCGCGCTATTCCCTGCGTGCGCGGCCGCGCTCAAACATATCGCGTTTACGCCCCGGATCGTCTCAAATACCCGCTGAAACGCGTGGGCAAGCGTGGCGAGGGAAAATTCGAGCGCATCAGTTGGGATGAAGCCCTTGATACCATCGCGAACAAGATGAAGGAGGTCAAAGCCAAATACGGTAACGAAGCCTTCTTCGTCACTCACGCCACTGGCGTATATTGGACAGGTCCTGAAATGGGACGCGATCCCTTCCAACGCATGTTGTATCTCTTCGGCGGCTGCACCGGCTACTACGGCAACTACAGTTCCGCCTGCTATAGCGCGGCTCTGCCTTACATTACCGCCAAAGGCGGCAATTCTGGCGATGACCTGCTCAACTCCAATCTGATCGTGCTCTTTGCCATGAACCCGATGGTAACGCACATCGGCGGCGACAATCTGGGCTATATCCTGCTCCGGGCCAAAGCGCGCGGCGCGAAATTCATCGTGGTAGACCCGATGATGACCGACACCGTGCTGACGCTTGGCGCAGAGTGGGTGCCGATCAACGGCGGCACCGATGTCGCCTTCATCGCAGCGATGGCTAACGTCATGGTCAAAGAAAACCTGTACGATAAAGAATTCATGGCGAAATACACCGCTGGCTTTGACGAAGATAACCTACCCGAAGGCGCTCCACGCAATAGCTCGTGGATGGCTTACATCATGGGAAAACAAGACGGCATCGAAAAGACGCCCGAATGGGCGTCCAAGATTACCGGCATTCCAGCCAGCGTTATCGTCCGTATCGCGCGCGAAATTGCCAGCGTCAAACCTTGCGCCCTGCTGCAGAACTTGGGCTGGCAACGCCGCGCCTACGGTGAACAGCCCGTACGCGCCCTGCCTATTCTGGCGGCGATGAGCGGCAACTTCGCGCTCAGCGGCGGCGGACCAGGGCTCAACCCATCCGACATGGCGTTCAAAATGGCGAGCATGCCGCCTGTTCCTGAGAACCCGATCAAAGTCAAAATCCCCATCTTCTTGTGGCCCGATTTCATCACCCGCGGCACCGAAATGACCGCCGAAAAAGACGGTTTACGCGGCGGCGATAAAATTGGCGCGAACATGAAATTTCTATGGCATTTGGGTGGTAACGTCACCCTCAACCAGCACTCCGACATCAACGGCACTGCCAAGATGCTGGAAGACGACACTAAGCTGGAAATGATCGTAGATTTTAACGTGTCGATGACGCCCAGCGCTAAATTCGCCGATATCGTGCTGCCCGGCACAACCGGCTTCGAAACCGAATCTCTCATCGTCAGCAATGCCGGCAATCACGGCTGCAAAGGCAATCGCGCCTGGGTCGTATTCAATCATCGCCTGGTCGAGCCGATGTACGAATCCAAGTCCTCGCTCTGGATTGCCGAACAACTGGCAGACCGCCTGGGCATCGGCGATGAATTCCGCGATGGTCATCACAGTTCGGAAGACTGGATGCGCGAGATGGTCGCTTCGGCGCAGCAAAACTATCCCGACTTTCCCTCTTACGAAGAGTTCCGCGAAATTGGCTACTACAAGGTCAAAGCCCAAAAGCCAATTGTCGCTTTCAAAGACTTCGTAGAAGATCCTGAAGCCAACCCCTTGAAGACGCAAACCGGCAAGATTGAAATCTACTCGCCCTATTTTGCCAGTCTGAACGACCAAGGCATTCCTGCCATTCCCAAGTACATTCCTGAATGGGAAGGCGTGGAAGATCCGCTACGCGAAAAGTATCCGCTGCTGATGTCCACCACTCACTGGATGTCGCGCTCGCACTCCACCTTTGACAACGTCGCCATCCTGCGTGAAGCGCATCCGCAGTGCCTGTGGATCAACACCCTCGACGCGCAGGCGCGCGGTATCAAAAACGGCGACATGGTCAGAGTCTTCAACGACCGCGGTGAAGTACACCTGCCCGCCTATGTGACCAATCGTATTATCCCGGGTTCGACTAATATGCCGCAAGGCGCTTGGTACACTCCCAACGCGCAAGGCATTGACGAGCGCGGCGCCTGCAACGTGCTAACCAAGTATCAGCCCACGCCCTTTGCGCGCGGCAACCCTCAACACACCAACTTGGTTCAGGTCGAAAAACTCTAGGAGATGAACCATGGCTAAACAACTTGCTTTTTATGTGGACATCGATAACTGCAACGGCTGCAAAGCCTGCCAGATCGCCTGTAAGGACAAAAACAAATTGCCGGTCGGCATACGCTGGCGCCGCGTCTTTCAATATGAAGGCGGCGACTGGATGACGAGCGATGGGCAGATGATCCCCAGCAGTGTATATGGCTACTTTGTTTCGTCCGCGTGCATGCATTGCGAAAACCCGGTCTGTTTGCAGGTCTGTCCGGCGGCCGCCATCCACCAGCGCGAAGACGGCATCGTCCTGATCGATGAGAAAAAATGCATCGGTTGCCGTTACTGTTCCTGGGCCTGCCCCTACGGCGCGCCTCAGTTCGACGAGAACGAAGGCGTGATGACCAAATGCAACATGTGCTACGACTTGGTGGATAAAGGCGAAAAGCCCGCCTGCGTGCAAGCCTGTCCCTATCGCGCTATGGACTTTGGCCCTCTGGAAGAACTACAAACAAAATACGGCTCTTTCAACGCTCCGGCGCCCTTGCCCGATCCGAACATTACCAGGCCGTCTGTAGTTTACAACCCCAGCCCCATGACCAAGACGACAGGTGATACCAGTGGTCGCCTGATGAATCTCGAGGAGCTATAACTATGAACGCACATGAATGGGCATTGATCGTCTTCACCCTTCTCACCCAGCTCTCGATCGGCATGTTGATCGCGACTCTGGCCGTTCGAGCTTTTGCCGGCAGGAAAACAAATCCGGAGCGCACGGCGCCAATTTCGGACCTGCCTATCTACGTGGTGGTCGCGCTGATGGTTCTAGCCTTGATCGCCGCGCTCTTCCATCTTGGAAAGATTACGCACGTCATCGGCGCGGTGCCGAATCTTGCTACTTCCTGGATGAGCCGCGAAGTCGTGGCCGCAGTCGTTTTCACGGCTCTGACAGTTTTGCTGGCCTTTCTCATCTGGCGTAAGATTGGGAATGAATCCATGCGTATGATCATAGGCTGGATCACGGCGCTCGTGGGTCTATATCTCTTACTCGCCATGAGTCTAACCTATATGCTGCCCGCGCAGCCAGCCTGGAATACCTTGGCCACACCGGTCACGTTCTTTACCACCTCTCTCCTGCTGGGAGTACTCGGGACAGCCGCGGTTCTCGTGTTCACACACGCGACAGTGGACAGTCAAATCATAAAAGGCATCGCCGTCGCCTCGATCGTCCTGGTGGGCCTTGAACTGCTCACGATGCCGCTCTATCTGGCATTCCTCAGCACGCAAGGCGCAGCCGCTCTTCGTTCACTCAGTATGATGATTGGCGAATATGGCTGGGCTTTGGTCCTTCGTCTGCTCCTGGTCTTTGCAGGAGGCGGGTTACTTGCAGCCTACCTCTTCAAAAACGCTTCAACAGCCAAGCAGGAGAAAATGTCGACAACTCTCGCCTATAGCGCCTTTGCTTTGGCGCTGGTTGGCGAAGTGATCGGCCGCTTCCTCTTTTACGCCAGCAGCTTCCGTATCGGCGTGTAAAAACTTCCGGTAGTTTCCATCTTCCAGGAGTGGGTGGGTTACCGCCCACTCCTGGTTGGCCTTCAAAAGGGATTTGTCATGAGAATGGGATTTCGCGTCTTCATCGCTTTCTGGGCCTGTGTGACGCTCGGAGCGCTTATCCTGAAAACAGAGCGCGTTGTCGCGCAAGAAGGGAGCGCGTTACAAGTTATCCCACTTTCGTCAAGCGGATACGAGGAGGTTCATTCTCTGGCGTATTCAAGCGATGGACAATATCTTTCCGTGGGAGGAATTTCGGGAATCTATATTTTCGACGGAAAAAATCTATCTCTTCTAAATTACCTTGATACGCGAGTTTCGGCGCGAAACGTCCTATTTCTACCGGGCAGCCACACGTTGGCAGCCGGACTCTTCGATAACACGATCAAATTGTGGAATGCGTCGAAGGCCCAATTATCGGATACTTTTTTAGGACATCAAGGTTGGGTACGAAAGATTTCGGTTTCCAAAGACGGCTCGCTGCTCGCCTCCGCTTCGGATGATGATACTTTACGCATTTGGCGTGTGGCTGACGGCAAATTGCTGCTAACGATCTCTCAGAATACACAGGGTGTGAGAGCAGTGGCAATCTCGCCGGATGGACAGTTGGTCGCGGGGGCGTTGAGAGACCACACCGTGCGCGTTTGGCGCGTGGCTGACGGAAGCCTGTTATATACTCTTGTCGGACATACCGACTGGGCGCGCTGCCTGGCGTTTTCGCCGGATGGAAGTCTATTAGCATCCGGTTCCTTCGACATGAACGTCCACTTATGGCGTATGTCCGATGGAAGTTTAGAACGAACTTTAAAAGGTCATACTTCCAGCATTCTCGAACTGGCTTTTTCGCCGGATGGTGAAATGCTGGCATCCTCCGCGGTGGACGAAACGGTTCGCTTATGGCGCGTCCGCAACGGCAATTCAATCCATACTTTCACAGGGTACGCCGGCTTTATCTACGGTCTAGGTTTCTCTCCGGATGGAAAAACCCTTGCCTCCGGCAGTGAGAATCAACTTTACATCTGGGATCTCAAAATTCTGGGGATCGACTCTGTTTCCTCAGTTGGCATACCCTCTTCACAAGAAAATGTTCGCTCCAGCACGCCAGATTGCCGGGATTGCCATCATACGCGCGGACAAATTGAACCGCCTCGCGTTACTTACATGCGCTGCGAAGCTTGTCATGCGCAGGGCGCAAGCTTGCTGTGGTGTCCATCTTTCCCGCGCGCTGCTCAAGCCAGACATTCCTTTGCAGGCTACATACCCTCAATTACTGCTTCCGGTTTGCCAAGCGGCAACAGAGACTTGGCAGTGCTGATTGCCTCCCCCGCAAACGGTGAAACGCTCTACACTGAAAATGGTTTGGCAGCCGCCGCCGTTGTAGTGGGACGCGTCTTTGCTGGCGATGGCGCGCTTGCTGAGGTGAGAGTGCAGTTGGAAGTGTGGGCGGATGGAAAAAATACAGTCACTCTCACTGCCACGCCCGTTGCAGATGGCAGGTTCAAGTTCAATTTGCTCGTCAATCCGCAAGGCGGGTTGATCATCACCTCCAGCACGCACGGCTATGATTGTCCCTCCTGCCATGAGGACTATCGCGCCCAAGCTTCCCTGCCCAACGGTACGGTACGCCTGCTCGTCACTGCATCGGACGCGGCTGGCAACAGCGCCTCAGATGAGCGGTGGGTAAGCGTAGACACCAGCGGTAAAGCCTCGCTGCCCGTGCGCGTGGTGGACGCGCAAACCCACGCGCCGATCCAGGGAGTTTCAGTCAGCGCATCTACTGTTTTATACGAATGGCGCGCGCGGTATGGGACGGCGCTCTCCGACAGCGATGGTTTAGCTTCTCTCGAACTTGAGGCTTTGACCCAAGCTCCGACCTCATATCAGATCGTCGTCCCGCCGCAAATTATCAACGGCGTGCTGTATTCCAGCCAGCCAACACAAGTAGAATTGTCGCCAGGCGCGACCTCGCACGATATGGTGACTCTTACCGCCTCCGCGCAAACGGGACAGATCGTTGGCTCCCTGACCGCGCCGGATACCATCTCTCTGTCTGGTTTGCAAGTGAAAGCCGTTCAACTTCCTGCAGGCCCCGTATATGAAACCATGTTGTCTGCGCAAAACAGTTTCACATTCGACCCTCTACCGGTGAGCCAATATTTGATTGCCTTCGATCCTGCCAGCCTGGCTCAGAAAGAATTAGCCGTTTCCGTTGCCAGCGTTGATCTGATCGAATCGCCCGACGCAAGCCTGTCTCTCAACGCGGCAAAAAGCAGGCCGCTCGTAGGAACGGTTACGAGCGAATCCGGAGACCGAGTCTCTTTTGCCTGGGCGCGAATTGACGACCACGGCGATTCGTATTTCATTGACCCTGCTACCGGCGGTTACCTTCTAACAAACCTTCCCCGGGACGCCAACTTTATAACCATTACCGCGCCGGGATACTATTCTCAGTCCCAACATATTTCCGAAAATCAGGCTGCGTTAGACATTCAGCTGGTTCCTGAAACGGAGACGAAAAAACTGTCCTGGGGAAACGGGACAATCACCCTGCCCCCGGAGACGGACGCCAGTTTCCAGGATCTGGATGTGACCCTGAACAGCGGCTGGGTCTGGGGCAAGAACAGCGCTTCCCAACCCTTGGTCATTCGCGCGGCCAGCGCGCAGATTCATCTCTCTGATGGCGAATTTGCCGTCGAACGCACGCCCAATCACACCGCCTGGCTCTATCTCTACCAGGGACAGGCGCAAGTCCAATTTGCCAGCGGCCAAGCTCCGGTCGAGGTGAGAAGCGGAGAGATGATCGCCCTATCTGAAGAATCGGCCCAGCCGCTTCCTTTAAATACGTCAACCGCGCTGGCTTTACATCCAAATTTATCCGAACCTCCCCTGCCGGAAAATATACAGCCCGCGTTGGGCGCGCGGATAGGGAATTGGCTCGAAAAGATTGGAATCGGCGTCGCGCAAACGGTTACTTTCATCACCTACATTTTCTCACTTGCGTCTCTACTCGCCATCCCGCTATTTATGGTATTCTGGATAAAGAAACACCGAAAACAATAGAGTCTTGGGAGCGCTTAATATGTCACAGATGATGGAATGGAGTTCATTTTTAGTTGGCGAATCTTTGTTGTGCGGTTTACTCGGAAAGATACTTTATGAGGAACCGGATCAAGCCTGGCTGGAAACGCTGATCCGCGAAGATGTGTTCGCCGAAACGCCGCTTGGCGCGGATCAAGCGGAGACGCAGCGCGGACTCGAATTGCTTCAACGCTGGGCAAATGAAAATCGGAACGGCATTTCCGAAACCGAGATGAAAGCCTTGAAACAGGATCATTTGAATTTGTTCATCGGCGTGGATAAAGTATTGGCCCCGCTCTGGGAATCGGTTTACTTTAGCGAAAAAAAACTGGTTTTTCAGGAGCAGACCCTGCAAGTGCGCGAATGGTACTCCAGATTTCAATTACAAGCCGAGCGCATCAACCGCGAACCCGACGATCACATCGGCCTCGAATTGATCTTTATCGCGCATCTGGCTTCGCGCGCCTTACAGGCAATTGAAGAAAATGACGAAGCCGCTTTCAATGAGCTTCTACAAGCCCAGCGCGATTTCCTTTCGGAACACTTGCTGTGTTGGGGACCTTCCTGGGCAAAACTCGTCAAGCGGCACGCGCAGACCGACTTTTACCGCGGCATCGGCCACCTCGTACACGGTTCCTTGCTGGCGCTCGCCGATGGACTTAAAATCGCCATGCCCAAAGAGGTCGCCCTGTGAGTCTGCTGGATGCCGCCGAGCGCTTCGCGGCCATGGACCGTTCTGCAATCGTTCTGGATCCCGCCCGCTGCCTGCACTCGCTCGACCGCGCTTCGACCTGCGAAGCCTGCTTCCAAATTTGCCCGGCGGAGGCGATCGCGCCCGGCAAGCCGCCGTCGCTGGATGCGGACAAATGCGAAAGTTGTCTCGCCTGCCTCGTAGTTTGTCCGGTCGGCGCGTACAACGCCGACGACGCGGTCCGTCCTTTGCTCAACGCCGTCACGCGTCTGGAAGGCCAGACCCTCGAGTTGGTCTGCGCGAAAAATCCGCAGCCTGAAAAGGGGATATCCGAATCAGGCGTCGGGATTCGCGTCAAAGGCTGTTTGGCGGGATTGGGGACGGGGACCTATCTCGCGCTGGCCGCGTTGGGATTGGAGCGCGTCGTCGCGCGGACCGAGGCCTGCTCCGCTTGCGAGTGGGCGAATCTACGCCCGCAGATCGATTCGCAGATCGAACGCGCGGCGCGCGTTCTTGCGGGGTGGGATAAAAGCGAGACGGTCGCGTCATCTTCCGCATCGGACGGATTAGTCGAACGGACAGTTTGGGGCGCGGAGAATCCCCCGCTCTCGCGCCGCGATCTGTTTCGCATGATGGCGCGCCAGGGACAGGTGGCGATGGCGCGCGCCATGGAAAATGGCGAACATTCGATTGGGCGCAAACCGGGGCGCGATCGCGTGCGCGCGCTCGGCGCCGTCGCCCATTTGGACGCGCCGCTGAACGGGTCGTTTGGCGCGCTGGACGGACTCAATTTTGCGACGGTGACAATCAGCGAAGCCTGCACCGCCTGCAGCGCGTGCGGACGCGCCTGTCCCACCGAGGCGTTGAAATTCGAGAAAAGCGAAGACAACGCTTCTTTCGCATTGAAATTCTCCGCGCGCGATTGCATCGGCTGCGACCTGTGTGTGCATGTTTGCCTGCCCGCGGCAGTGAGTGTGGACCACGCGCCGACATTTGCCCAGATCTTTGGCGAAGAACAAACGACGCTGCGCAAAGGCGAATTGGTCAAGTGCGAGCGCTGCGGTTCATTAATGGCGAAACGCGGCGAAGCGCGTCTGTGCGACTTGTGCGAATATCGCCGCGCGCATCCGTTCGGGTCGGTGATGCCGCCCGGGTTTAACGGTAACCAGTTCAAGGTCCCGGAGACGAGACAATGATTACCGAGATCAACGAAACCAATTTGAATTCCATCCGCAATCCCGTTTTCCGCTCGCAAGCCGAACGCTATGCGGAAATTTATCGAGACTTTATCGGACAAGTCCGGCAGTTGGGCATGGATTTTGCGGACGAAGATCGCAGCCAGCAGATACGCGAACATATTACAACGCTGGGCAAAAAAGGCGCGGTCGTCCGCAACGACAGCAAAAGCGTGTACCTCAACAGTATTTCGCCGAGCTGCGTGGCTTGCCAGACGGCTGCGGGAAGTCACACATTCTTTGTTTCGTTGAAGTGTCATCGCAATTGCTTCTTCTGTTTCAATCCAAACCAGGAGGATTACGAACGCTTCCGCGGGAACGAACGCAACGTCTCAGCCGAACTAAAAGCGCTGCGCGCCAGCGGACAGCGCGTCCAGCATCTCGCGTTGACCGGGGGCGAACCCCTGCTCCACCGCGAGGAGACGATCCAGTTCTTCCAACAGGCGCGGCAGGATTTCCCGAAAGCCTACACGCGCATCTATACCTGCGGCGACCATCTCGACCGCGCGACGCTGCAAGAATTCAAGGACGCGGGTCTGGACGAGATCCGCTTCAGCATCCGCGTCGAAGATACGGAAACCGCGCGCCGCCACACGTTCAGCCAGATCGCCCTGGCGCGCGAATACATCCCGCAGGTAATGGTCGAAATGCCAGTCCTGCCCGGCGCGTTCGAGGAGATGAAAGCCATCCTGCTGGAGCTCGACCGCCTCGGCGTGTTCGGGATCAACCTGCTCGAATTATGCTTCCCCTTCCACAACCTTGAAGAGTTCCGCCAACGCGGCTATCGCGTCAAAGCGCGGCCGTTCCGCGTGCTGTACAATTACTGGTACGCGGGCGGACTGCCGGTGGCCGGCAGCGAGGAGACTTGTCTCGACCTGATCGAATTTGCCCTCGAAGCGGGACTCAAGCTCGGCGTCCATTACTGCTCGCTGGAGAACAAACACACCGGGCAGATCTACCAGCAGGATACGCATCGAATCGACTCGGACACGCTGTATTTTTCCCAAAGGGATTACTTCCTGAAGTCGGCCAAGGTCTTTGGCGAGGACGCGGCGCGCGCCAAGGCCGTCTTCGATAAAAAAGGGTTCCGCCAGTATCGATTCGATCCCACTTCGCAGACGCTTGAATTTCACGCCAGTAAAGTGAAATGGCTGAGCGCGTTGGACGTGGAAGTGGGCATCTCGACCCAGGTTTTGGAAGAGCGCGAGGGCGAACTCTATTTGCGGGAACTTAAACTCGACCTGGCCGCCCCGCAGGATTTTCGTCTCTCAGACATATAAGGAGTTACCATGCTTGGACTAGGCCCCACAGAACTGATTATCCTTCTCATCATCATCATTCTACTCTTCGGCGTAGGGCGCATCAGCAAGATCGCCAGCGAAATGGGCAGAGGCGTCCGCGAGTTCCGCGACGGGCTTGCCGGTAAAGCGGACGAATCCGCCGACGCCGAAACCGATTCCGAGAAAAAATAATGTCCGCGATCGGCGCCGGCCCTGAGGCCGCCAGGAAACCTAAACGCGATTGGGGCGGTTATCTGCGCGCCTTTGGCCGCGCGCACCGTAAAGCCAGCGACCAACTGGAGACCTCAAAGCCTTTGCTCCAGCATCTGGACGAACTGCGTCGCAGGCTCTTTAAAGCGTTCCTGGCTTTAATCGTTACCACAGCCATCAGTTTCGCCTTCGCGCGCCAGATCATTGACTATCTCTCCGGGCCTGTTGGGGGACCGCAAAAACTGGTTTCCATCGAGGTGACCGAGAACATCGCCATCTTCATGAAAGTCTCGCTCCTCGGCGGGTTCATTTTAGGAATGCCGTTTATCGTCTATCAGATGCTGGCCTTCATCATGCCGGGACTGAAAAAGAGCGAACAAAAGTGGACTCTGATCCTCGTCCCGATGGCGACGCTCCTCTTCGCCGGCGGCGCGGCTTTCACGTGGTTCGTGATGCTGCCCTCCGCCATCCCATTCCTGACCGGCTTCCTCGGAATCACCACGCAAGTGCGCCCCGAAAATTACTTCGACTTCATCACGCGCCTGATGTTCTGGATCGGCGTCTGCTTTGAATTGCCGCTGATCGTCATGTTCATGGCTAAATTGAAATTCGTCACCGCCAAACAACTGGCGAGCGGATGGCGTTACGCCGTGGTGGGGATCGCCGTCGTCGCCGCGGCGGTCACGCCGACCGTGGACCCGATCAACATGGGGCTGGTGATGGCGCCCCTGATGGGACTCTACGCGATCAGCATCCTGCTGGCCGCCGTTGTGGGAAGAAAATGATATGGACGTCTTCGGAATCGGCGCGAACGAACTGATCGTCATTCTGATATTGGCCGCGATCGTCCTGGGCCCCGAACGGTTGGCGCGCGCGGCGCGTGAAGCGGGCAAATTGATTCGCAACATCAAGGCCTACCTCGGCTCGTTTTCGGACGAATTGAAAAACGAACTCGATATGCTCGACGACCTGAAAAAAGTCAAGGACGATCTGAAAAAGTTTTAGACCGGCGCGGCCATCGTCACCCGCACGGGTGAGACCATAAAATACTCCAAAGGACGATGTCAAACGCGCGCATTTGTTGTATCATCACAACGGATTGAATCCTCGCGGATTCATCCTTAACAAATCACTCCGATCCATTCCGCCTGTCGCCGCAAAGCATGGCGGGATGGACGCCTCTCTCGAGAGAAAGGGCTGCCCTGGAAACGGGACAGCCTCCCGAAATCCCGCTGCGAGCGGGATGGACTTGGAAAGGAGCCCTGGACTGTGCCACCGCACAACGCCCCTTTGGGACGATCCGTCAACTCGCCTGGCTCCACCCCGGCGAGTTTTATTTCTCCAAAACGTCTCCAACCCGGGCTGACTCTGGTCAGCGGGCCGCGCGGCGCGGGAAAAACCCTGTGGTGCCTGGAGCTTGCCCGGCAGGCGCGCGCCCTCGGCTTGGAGCCGCGCGGGCTGGCCTCGCCCGCCGTCATCGAGAACGGCTTAAAAACCGGCATTGACCTGCTCGACCTCGCCAGCGGAGAACGCCGCCGCCTGGCAGTCCGCCGAAACGCAACCGAAACCGGCTGCCCAGCCACACCCGATTGGCAGATGTCGGCAGAGACGCTGCGCTGGGGCAACGCCATTCTCGAGAATCTCAAATCCTGCGACCTTTTCATACTGGATGAACTCGGCCCGCTCGAGTTTCAGGGCGGCCTCGGCTTGACGGCCGGGCTGGGCTTCGTGGACTCGCGCCGCGACCTGCCGCTCTTCGTGGTAATCCGCCCCTCCCTGCTCGACGCAGCCTGCCAGCGCTGGCCCTGGGCGCTCATCTTCGACCTCGCCGCACAGCCGCAATGACCCGCTTCTTTTTGCCATGATCTCCGTCCGCAACCTCACCGTCTCTTACGAAAATTCTCCCGCCCTGCAAAACGTCTCCTTCGACGCGCCGGCGGGAGAATGCCTGGTCGTCACCGGGCTTTCGGGCTGCGGCAAATCCACGCTGGCGCGGGCGTTGATCGGGCTCATTCCCAACGCCATCCCCGCCAAAGTGGAGGGCGAGGTAACGGTGGCCGGCCTGGACGCGCTGCGCAGCCCCACCGCCGAGATCGCGCGGCAGGTGGGGGCGGTCTTCCAAAATCCCCGCGCCAATCTTTTCCACCTGCGGGTGGATGACGAGGTCGCTTTCGGACCGCGCAACCTGGGGCTGCCGGGAGAGGAAATCGCCCAGCGCGTGGATTGGGCGCTGGAGGCGGTCGGCCTCTCCGCTTTGCGCGCCCACAAACCCGCCACCCTTTCGGGCGGGCAGATCCAGCGCGTGGCAATTGCCGCCGCCCTCGCCATGCGCCCCCGCGTGATGGTGTTGGACGAGCCGACCGCCTCGCTGGATGTGGCGGGCGCCCAAAGCGTCATCGCCACGCTGGAAAAACTCAAGCGCGAAATGGGCATGACCATCGTCATCATCGAACACCGCCTGGCTGAAGTGCGCCGCATTGCCGACCGGGCATTGGTGCTGCGCGAAGGACAGGTCGCCGCGCTCGGCGGCTTCGAGCAGACGCTCAACGACCGCAGTTTCCTGCGCGCCCACGGCTTGCGCCGCCCGACGATGGAGGCGCTCAGCGACTGGGCGAGCCTGCTCGCGCCCAACGGACGCCGCCCGGCTGGCGTTCAGCCGCTGCTGGACCTGAGATCCCTCAGCGCGGGCTACAACGGCCACGCCATCATTCAAGATGTCAACCTGCAAATTTTCCCCGGCGAATTTGTGGCGCTGGTGGGCGATAACGGCACGGGCAAATCCACGCTGGCGCTGGCGGCGGCGGGCTTGTTGAAGCCGCTGGCAGGCAGAGCGCTTGTGCGCGGCAGCGCGCGTTACCGCCCGGGGCTGGATATCGCCCTGCTCTTCCAAAACCCCGCCGACCAGTTATTCACCAACTCGGTCGAGGAGGAAGTCGCCTTCGGGCCGCGCAACTACAAGACCTTCCAGCCCGAAATCCACGAAGAGACGTTAGCGAGCGCCGACCTGACGCGCCTGCGCCAGCGCCGCCCGTTCTCGTTGTCCGTCGGACAGCAGCAGCGCGCCGCGCTCGCCGCCTGCATCGCGCTGCGCCCGGCGCTGGTCATCCTCGACGAGCCCACCCTTGGGCAGGATTGGCGCCACCTGCAGCAACTGATGGACTTCCTCGTCAGCCTCAACCGGCAGGGGACGGCCATCCTGCTCATCACCCACGACTATAAATTGGTCCACCGTTACGCGCGCCGCGTCGTCCTGCTGGACAAGGGCCGCCTCGTCCTCGACGGGAAAATTGACCCCGCCTTATTCAACCCAAACCAGACTGGGGAGGCCGCCCATGCCGCACCCTGACGCCCTGCGCTGGGACGAACGCTACGCCCGCGAACCCGACCGCTTTGCCCTGCGCGATCCGCGCGGCTTGCTCACCGAGCGCCTGGATTTGCTGCCCCGCGGCGCGCTCATCCTCGACGCCGCCTGCGGCGCCGCCGCCAGCGGACGGTACCTCGCCGCGCGCGGGTGGCAGGTGATCGCCCTCGACGTGTCGTGGGCCGCGCTGCGCCTCGCCCGCCTCAACGTCAAGGAGGAGGCGAGCCCGATCTCCTTCGCGGTCATGGACCTGACCGACCCGTGGCTCCCGCCCGCCTGCTTCGACGTCATCTTGAACTTCTATTTTCTCTCGCGCCCGATCATTCCCGCCTACCGCGAGACCCTGAAACCCGGCGGCTTGCTGTTCTTCGAGACCTACCTGGGCAGCCCCGGAGCCAACCCGAATCGGTTTTTGGAATCGCAGGAACTGCGGCGTCTCTTTGCCGATTGGGAGATCGTCCATTACGCGGAGACGGAGCGCTGGGCGCACGCCCGCTCGGGTTACAAGGAAAAACGCCGGGCGGCGCAGTTGATCGCCCGCAAACCGTCCTGATTTTTGCCGCGCCTGCGAAATCATCCGCAGGGAACATCCAATGATTTGAAGAGGAACGCCATGAAATTTTCAACCCGTGAACTCGTCACCCTGGCTGTGTTCGGCGCTTTGTGGGGACTGGCGGAGATCAGCCTCGGATCAGCGCTGCACGCCATCAAACTTCCGCTGACCGGGCTCTCGCTCGCGGTGGCCGGCGTGATGATCGCGTCCATCGGCCGCCTGTTCGTGCCGCGCCGCGGCTCGACGCTCTTCATCGGCGCGATCGCCATGGTATTGAAGCTGTTCAGCCTCGGCAGCGCCCTCCTCGGGCCGATGCTCGGCATCCTCGTCGAAGCGCTCGTGGCGGAACTGATCCTCGACGCCTTCCCCCGCCCCTCGCGGCTGGCCTTTGTGGCGGCCTGCGCGGGCGCGGCGCTATGGGTCTTCGTCCATCCTTTTGTGACCGGTCTGCTGATCTGGGGACAGGGCCTGCTGACGGTCTGGCTGGACATGCTGGACACAGGCGCCCGCCTGTTCGGAATCCCAACCCAGGCGGCGTGGGCGATCGCGCTGACGCTGATTGCCCTGCATCTGGTCGTGGGCGGAATCGGCGGCTGGCTGGCTTGGAATCTTGGTCTAACGCTGAAAACCCGGCTGGGCGGGGGCTTCCCCGAAAACGCCGGATAACCTTACCTTTTCAGGAGATTTACCATGAAACGTTTTTTGCTTTTCACGCTCGTTCTCGCGCTGGCGCTGACGGCTTGCGCCCCCAAAAACGCCGCCTCTACTGAGACGACGCTGAAGGTCTCGGATGGGACCATCTCAAAAACTTACACCGTAGAGGATCTCAAAGCCCTCGGCGCAACCCAGGCCGCGTTCAAAGACGTGACCTACGTCGGCGTGCCGCTGACCGTTTTGCTCGAAGACGCGGGACTCGATCCCACGAAATTGAGCGCCGTCAAAGCCGTGGCAGACGACGGCTTCACCGCCAACTACGATCCCGCCCTGTTTACAGCGGCGGATACCATCGTCGCCTACGCAACAGCAGACGGCGCGATGTCTGCCGAGGATGGCGTCTTCCGCATGGTCCTGCCCAATCAGGGAGGGAAATTGAACGCCCGCCATCTGACGGAGATCGTCGCCATCCCGTAGCGTTCCTGCCCGTCAAACGCGTCCGCTCCGCCAGCCCAACTCTGGCGGAGCGAGCCTTCCGCCCTGACGTCGGAACGAGAAAGAAGCCATGTTAAAGCCAGCCCAACCCGCCCTTTCAACGCTTGCAGCCGCCAAACCGCTGCTGGGCAGCCGCGGCAGGCTGTTCATCTTCGTGTGGGCCTTGCTGATGGCGCTGCTCCCCCCGCTGGAAAAAAGCCTCCTCCCGGCGATCATCGCGCTGATCGTCCTAGGTGCGCTCTATCCTTTCGCGCTGCGCCGCCTGAGCCGCCCGCGCTGGCTGGCTCTCCTGGCAATCTTGTTCCTGGTGAATCTGTTTTTCGGCGCGCCCGGAGCAGAAAAAGACCTGTTGATCCTGGGGCTGCCGCTGTCTTCCCTCTCCCTCCTGAGCGGGGCGCAGATGACGCTGCGCGCCGTCGTCATCCTGCTCGACGCCGACGGGCTCTCCGCCTCGGTGGACGTCGCCGAGGTGGCTGGCCTGCTCGAGCGCGGCGGCTTGCGGGGTTTGGGCTTTTCCATCGGCGTGGCCGCCAACCTGCTGCCCGAACTGCGCCAGTCGGGAGTCAACGCCTGGCATAGCCTGCGCATGCGCGGCGGACTACGCGCCAACTGGCGGCGCGGACTTCAACTGCTGGCGCTGACCGTCCTGACGAACGCGCTGCGTCACAGCGAGGAGATCGTCCTGGCGGCGGAGGCGCGCGCCTTCCGCCCCGAACTGAGCCGCCGCAGCGCGCTGCGCGCCGGTTCGCTGGATGGGTGGATCGGCGCCGCCTGCCTCCTCTCGCTGGCTGCGCTGTTCGCGACCGTATGGTAGCGGATCGTCCCCGCTTCGCCTGAACCTGCGCAGCCGACCGCCGTCCCGCCGACACAGCCTCCGGTTGCGGCTTCTCCCGATCCGAACGCCGCCGCGGCGCCGATTGTAGTGGATGATATTCTCGGTAAAGGCGTGTTCAAAAATATTACCTTATCTGGCAATGAATTTACCCTGCGTTGTTTGCCGCGCGAAATGACGATCACCGCCACCGCTGCGCTCATTGACATCCGAGAAGCCGAATTGTATTACCGTGTGAGAGATTACCCGAAGGCGCTCTATGATGCTCCGTGGAAGAGCGCGGGGAAGATGAAGGAAACCAGCGACGGCGTATTCTCGATGACGCTGACCGGCGAAACGGTTAATCCCGACTCGCGTATTGACCCAGGTTGGTTTGATTTCCAGATCGTCGGATTGAACAAAGGCGGCGGCGTGGTGGACCGCACACAGAAGATCGAGCAACTTGTGATCTATCGGATCAACTGCCCGTAACGATAACGTCCCGCAGGCTTCAAAACCTGCGGGACGCTTCTTTCTCAGGGACGGTTGATTCGGCTTGGATGCTTTTGTTCGCTCGTGTTTCCCTCATCCCACCCTTCTCCCGTAGGGAGAAGGGAGCCGTTATTCCCCAATAATTTTTACGAGGACGCGCTTTCTTCGCCTGCCGTCGAACTCGCCGTAGAAGATCTGTTCCCACGGACCGAAGTCCAGTTTGCCGTCGGTGATTGCGACGACGACTTCGCGTCCCATGATTTGGCGTTTGAGGTGCGAGTCGGCGTTGTCTTCACCTGTGTCGTTGTGGCGGTATTGGCTGACTGGTTCGTGCGGGGCAAGTTTTTCCAGCCATTTCTCGTAATCGTGATGCAGACCCGATTCGTCGTCGTTGATGAAGACAGAGGCGGAGATGTGCATGGCGTTCACTAAAACGAAGCCTTCCTTGATTCCGCTTTCGCGGACGGCGACTTCCACGTCGGGGGTGATGTTGACGAAGCCGCGTCGGGTGGGGAGGTTGAACCAAAGTTCTTTGCGATACGATTTCATGTCTATCCTGTTTGGATGTTTTACTGCATCGATTCTACTTTGTTCTTGAATATTAGCAGGGGATATTCACTCGCGCCGCACAATGCCTTTCTGCCAGGCATAGACCGCCGCCTGCGTGCGATCGTCGAGGTGCAATTTTTTGAGCAGGTTGCCGATGTGCGTTTTGACCGTGCTTTCTCCGATGACCAGCGCTTCGGCGATCTCGGCGTTGGACTTCCCCGCCGCAACCAACTGCAAAACCTCGTACTCGCGCTCGGAGAGTTCGGTGAAGGGATTGATCTCTTCCTTGCGCAGTCCTTGTAACTCTTTCATGATGCGTGAGGCGACACGCGAATCAAGCGTCGCCTCGCCCTGTGCCGCCTTGCGGATGGCTTCCGCCAGTTCTTCAGGCTCAACGTCTTTGAGCAGGTACGAAATCGCGCCCGCGCGCACAGCAGGGAAGATAAATTCGTCCTGATGATGAGAGGTGACTACAATTACTTGCGTCTCTGGGCGCAGTTTGCGGATCTGACGCGTCGCTTCGATGCCGTCCAGTTCGCCGGGCATTTCCAAATCCATTAGCACGACATTGGGTTGATGCCGCTCGACCGCCGTCACAGCCGCCGCGCCCGAATCGGCTTCGGCGACAACTTCGATGTCGCTCAACGTTTGCAGATAGGCGCGCACGCCCTGCCGCACGATCTTATGGTCATCCACAAGCAGAACTTGAATAGGCATGGGGTGATTCCTCAAACATTTTTCTTGATGTTAATTTAATCCAATAGCATATTTAACAATGTACAAAATCCAAATATGCAGCGGATAAAAAACATAGAATAGATATTTTAAACTATACCGTCCGCGTTCTCCATTGTAAAGCATGATGAAAGGCAGGGCGGCGATCATCATCCATTGATATTCAAATTCCCAAAAATATTGAAGGTTGTTCAACCCCCACAGCAGGAAGATAATGCTCAAACCTGCATAGGCGAAATACAGGGTGGGTTTCTTGTGGTAGAAGAAATAGAACACAACAAACATCGTTAGCCCGTAATAACTTGATTCGATAAGTAGGCTTACAAACGCCAAAAATATTGCCAAAGAAAGACCGAGCCATTTTTTGCTTCCAGTTTGGGCGCGCGCCCACTCAAACGCGGCGATCATGCTTACGCCAACCGCGATGGATAAAAATATATTTTGACCGATCGGGAAGAAGGGGTCGGGCTGGTAAACGGCTTGCACGATGCGGCTGATGACGAAATTGCCGATCTGCATGATAACCGCCCATGTAAACAGGCGGGTGATATAGCGGCGGCGGTTACTGGTTTTGAAGTAACTTTCCACTGCGAGGAAGAAGAAAAGAGGAGCAACAATACGTCCCGTATAGGTTAGGTAAAGCGGAACGCGTTCGGGTAGCAATGAGCCTAAATAAGTTCCGAAGTGTTCTCCGAACATTAAGACAAGGGCAATTACTTTCAATTGAAAGGCATTTAATTTCATAATATTTTTTTGAATCAATCTTTTGCGTTTTAGAATTTAATTTTTGGCGTCCAAGTTGACGCGTGCTGTGAGCGTAGTCCCCAGTGTAGGAGTAGAAGTCACTTCCAGCGCGCCGCCGACTTCGCTCAGGCGGGCTTTCATGCTGGTCAGTCCGTAGGAAGCGGGCGAAACGGCATTGGGATCGAAGCCGCGCCCGTTGTCCGCCACGATTAGAGACGCTTTATCGGAATCGATGCTTAGGCTGATGCCGACTGTCTCCGCTTCGGCGTGACGCGCAATGTTGGAGAGCGCTTCTTGCAAAACGCGATAGAGCGCCTGCTCGACTTCCAATGGCAGAGAACGCTCGCCGCTGACTGAAACCGTAACGCTGATACCGCTGTTTTCCTGCCAACGTTCGGCGTATTCGCGCAAGGCTTGCGCCAATCCCTTATCTTGCAGGGCGGCGGGGCGCAGTTCCTCGATGATCAGTTTGAGTTCCTGTTGCGTTTCGCGGTTGAGTTGCAGAGCGCTTTCAAGATGCTCCGCCGCGGCAGAAGGGTCGGACGTAAGCAGGTTTTTGGCGGCGCTCAACTGCATGCGCGCGGCGTAGGTCTGCTGTTTGACCGTATCGTGCAAATCGCGTGCCAGGCGATTGCGCTCCTCCACGCGGACGAGCGCGTCTTGCGTGTGCAGCAGGGATTGCAATTGTTCCGCCATGTGATTCAGGTTGCGGGTCAATGAGCCGATTTCGTCCCCTGAGGTGTCGCGCGGCGCGGCGGAGAAGTCGCCTTTGCTCCAGGCTTGCGCGGCGTTGGAGAGATTGGTCAGACGTTTGCGTAGTCCGCGCGAGGCGAGCCAGCCGAAGACCATGCCCAAAGGCGGCGAAACGAACAGCAGCATAAAGAGCAGCAACAGGAAAAACGAACTGTAGAGCGCGAGATTTTCAGGCGCCGCAAAGGTCGGCGGGTAGAGCGAGTAAATGACGATGGCGCTCACCGGGTCGTCGTCACTTTTGCGCAGGGGGAACGCCACCAAACGCGAGCCGTCGGGCGCGAGCACGCTTTGAGCGGAGTAGTTCTTATCGCCAACCTGCGCCGCCTCGAGGATAAATTCCATATTGAAATCGAACATGGAGCGCGGCTTGAAAGGTTGATTGAGCAGGCTGGCATCCACCGCTGGAGCGGCGGCAAGCAGATTCAACTGCGGGTCGAGGACATAGATCGGGTGCGTTTGAAACGCCAGCGTGTTGGCATAGGGAAGCGTCTCGCGCGAGGGAGGGAATTGAAAGTCGGCGCTTGTAAAGCCGTCGCGCTGCACGCGCTCCAGCCAAAGTTGCAGGGCTTGCGGGTCGTCCAACAAATAGGGCACATTGTCCTGAAAACCCGTTTTAGACCAGTAAAAACTGTTATATACGCGGCTGCTGCTTGATTCGTCCAAATAGAGGATGACGGCAATCGCCAGCGCCGCCAGCGCGATGACCGCCCCCGCAGTGGCAAAGGCATACGAAATTGAGAGTTTCCATTGTAAACGACGGAAAAAATTAAACATGATGCGATTCCTTATCCGCCGATATCTTGGCGGCGATAGAGCCAGACGGCGAGCGAGAGAAAGATTGCGGCGTAAACGGCGGCGACGACAAAAGCGGAGGTGGGGGAAAAAACATGAGGCGGAGGTTCGACAACCCGGTTCCCAATGGAATTCAAAAGATAGGTCGCGCTGAATCCCAGATTGCGCAACGCCCACCTGGTCCAATTTTCGCCGTAGGCAATAGAGGTGAAGACGATCTCAATAAATTGAGTATAACCCAAGCCGATGACGACGCTGGCAAAAGCGGAGCGCGTGAGGACGGCGATCAGCGCGGTCAATGCAATGTAGGGCGTCAGCACGAGCGTCATGTAGCCGACAGCGGCGAGCGTTGCCTCCCAGTTGACGTTGAGAAATTCAGCAAGGGCAAAATGGAAGACCTGTGTCTTGTAATGCCAGCCAGTGATTCCAGCCGTAACGACCGCCAGCGCCTGAACCAACGCGGTGGCTCCCGTCAGCAGGATGAACTTGGTCAGCAGGCTGTTCGAGCGCGAAGCGCGCATCAACCAGTGGCGATTGGTGCGTTGAGAATAATCGTTGCCGAAGACCAGCGCCGCCATGATGACGACGAAAGGCATCAGGAACGGATACAGCCCGTCCAGCCCGTTGGCGAGGTCGAACGCCAGCCCGGGCATTTTTTCCGTGCCGTCCAGCAATTTGACGCTCGTCAGGCGGTAATAATTTTCCACGGCAGCCCAAACGTAATACAGGCTTGCGGCAATCGTCAGCCACAACACCGTGCGACGCGTCAGCCGCGTCCATTCGATGGAAAGAAGTCTGAAAAACATAGCAGTCCTTTACTTGGCGGAAGTGACGTCCATGAACAACGCTTCGAGGTCGTTCTTTTGAACGGCAACTTCTGTGGGGATGATGTGATTTTGTAACAGGTGATTCATGACGGTTTGACTGTCCGCGCCGCTGATCGTGAGCGAACTGCCGTTGGTTTGTACACTGACATTTGCCAACGCTTCTAACGCTCGGACGGCTGATTCAACATCGCTGACGGTTACTCTCACCCCGGGCTTTTGCCCGTTGAGCAACTCATCCACGCGCCCCTGCGCCACAATGCGCCCGTGATTGATAATGGCGATGCGGTCGCAAATCTGCTGCACTTCCGTGAGCAAATGGCTGGAGAGCAGCACCGACGTGCCGTTCTCCGCCAGCGAGCGCAGCAATTGACGGATCTCGCGCATACCAGCCGGGTCAAGCCCGCTGGTGGGTTCGTCCAAAATGACGAAGCGCGGACGATGCACCAGCGCCATCGCCAGCCCGACGCGCTGTTTCATGCCCGTCGAGAAGCGGCTGACTCTCTTGCGCCCTACCTTGCCCAAGCCGACCAGTTCAAGGACTTCGGCGATGCGTTTTCCATTCACGCCAGGCGTCAGGCGCGAGACGAGTTCGACGTTCTCCCATGCGGAAAGATACGGCACAAAGGCTGGTGCGCCTAGCAGTGCGCCGACATTTTTGAGCGCGGCGGTGCGATCGGGCGTCACGCGCTGACCGAGCACACGCGCTTCGCCGCTGGTGGGATAAACCAATCCCAACGTCATACCAAGCGTGGTGGTCTTCCCTGCGCCGTTCGGACCGAGAAAACCGAATACTTCTCCTTCATAGGCGGTGATGTTGACCGAGTCCACGGCTTTGGATGCGCCGAAGGCTTTGGTCAGGTTTTTGGTTTCAAGCACGATGTTAGACATAGATTTTCTCCGAGTTATCCGCCCAAATCCTGGCGGGTAAAAATGACGAGCGAAATAAGGATGATGAGGGTAAACCACACGCCGATAAAAACGATGGCTTGGGTTTGCGGAATGGCGAACGCTTCAAGCGACGCGCTTCGGTCAAGAGCGAGATTCGCGGTTTGCAGCGTCCCTGTCAGCACGATGGGCAGATACTTCGTCAGCGCAGGGAAATATTTCGGCAAGCCGCTGAGCAACAATTTTTCAACTACGGTGGTGTACACGATCGTCCCGCCTGCGGCGAAAATCGGTGAACGGCTGGCGATGGCGAATAGCGTTGTCAGCGCCAGATAAGGCAACGCGCTCCAAAAGACGCGCAAAACAGCAATCGGCAAAGCGGAGGCGTTTAAATTCGCCGAATCAATCGCTCCGAAAAACAGCAGGCGCGAGAGCGCCGCCAGCCCCAGCAGGGATGCGAAAGCGAAGACGATAATCAGCAGGCTGAACAGCAGAATGGCGAACAGGCGCACGCCCAGCAGAAGCGGGCGCGATACGCCGTGCACCAGCCACAGTTGAATGGAACGGTCGGGGTAATCGAAGGCGACAATCACCGCGGCGGTGACGGCGTAGGCGAAGACGCCCAGCCACAACTGAAACATGCTCATTCCTTGCAGCAGGTCGCTCTCCAGTCCGCCCGAAGCGGGTTCGAATCCGCTGGCGATTTGAGCGTGCGAGGCGAACAGGATAAGCCCCTGAAAGACAGCCAAACACGCCAGCCCAATCCACAGCGCGGGATGTTTCACCGTCTTGCGGATTTCGATAGACAGCAATCGTAAAGCCATGCTTAATCCAACGACACAATGTCTTGCATGTCGTCGGCGATGAGTAATGGGCTGACACTGCCCACCGCGAACAAAAGAGTTAGAAAAACTATCAGTGTTGTGGTCATTTTTATCTCCTTGATTGCCCCGAGTATAGGAGAGAGACGAACTTTGCGGTTCAGCCTACAGGACGATTATGTCTCAGACTGGAGGCTGATTGTTTGTTGTACCAAAGCAAATGCTCGAAGCATAAATTTATACAGCCGCAACTTTTGGCAATTCTGTGTCTCATGCGCTATGAAGATTCGACCTTTCGAGAAGCCGAGGTTCGACTGCGAGAGCATACTGAATTACGCAGCCAGACAAGTTCTAGACATCGAAGATAGAGTGGGTTTTACAGTTGGGATTATCTTTTGGATACGCCACCTCCAAAGCCTATCCATCACGATTCATGCTCGATCACCTCATACACCGTCGCCGCTTCGGCGGCGAACGCTTTGAATTCATCAACCAGCCCGCGCCCGCCCTGCGCCAGGTTTTCGACATGGTGATGGACAGCCAGCAGATCATGGGCGCTTCGCTTTTCGACTCCGACTTCCGCCAGAAACACCAACAGGGCTGGGACTTGCTCTTCGAGCGACTCACCAGCGCGCACGACGACGAGAACGCCGAGCTGCGCGAGTTGCAGGATTGCCGAAATTATTTGCAATACGACATTCGCATTCACTACCCCAACGGCGACCGCGCATTGCTGAGTCAGATCAACGCCAAAAAATCGGGCGGCGAAACCACCACGCCTTTTTATGTGGCGATGGCCGCCTCGTTCGCCCATGCCTATCGTCTCAATCAAGCCCGTCCCTCCGACACCATCCGCCTCGCGCTCTTCGACGAAGCCTTCGGCAAAATGGACACCGCCCGCACCGCCTCCGACCGAACCCACCTCAAACGCCTGCTCCTCCGCCCCGAACTGCGCGACGTTCGTCCCATCACCGAACACCTGCTCAAGCGCGGATTGAAGTTGGAGCAGGAGGGGGTGGAAAAACAATAAACGGGGATTTCATTGTCTCCATGGGGTGGACGCGTTATACTCTGCCAAAACACAGGAGCAGGCAACCTATGGGAATGTTCGACACCGTTTTCGCTGAATTGGACTGTCCCTTTTGCGGCAGGCAATATCGCTATTCCCCGATGAGTTGGGAGGAGGCGGAACGCGAAGTCAGGCGGCACAAGCAGTGGGAGACCGAGTCGCGGCAGAGATTTCTCGACGGCAACAAAGATCTCTTCTCTTTGCAGGATCAATGGGCGAAGCGGGCTGGCTTCGACGACATTGACGCATGGATCGCACAACTCGACACGCCTGACAAAATTGAAGCGCATCGCACGCGCCGTCATTTGGGACTGGCGGAGATTCAAACCAAGCAGTTCGAGAATGTGCTGGCTGAATTTTTCGTCGGCGATGAAATTCCCCAATACACAGGCCACTACTTTATCCGTGAAGATTTCACATGCGACGGTTGCAGTTCAGGAGATGAAAGCGTGTGGGTGAATGTATGGTTTGAAATCGAAGAGCGCAGGTTGAAAGCCGTACTGACGCGTAACCCCGAAACGGGCGAGCCTGAACGCGAGATACACAAACATGTTCCTGTTGAGCCGCGTCCGCCCGACCCGCATCCGCCACTGCATTTCAAGCATCGCAAAATCCAGGCTCATGCCAGGTGGAATGATGAAACCAAAACGTACGATATGGAAGTCCATCGCCTGCCCGAACATTACACGTTTTCCAACGAGAGCGAAGAACTCCTCCGCATCGCGTTCGAATCCTTCGCGGACGATTACCTGTACCTGATCGGCAAGGGACGCGACGACCAGCCTTCCCTCCACGAGCGCCTACATTCCATCTGCCGCCATCTCCCTTCGGATTTCGAACCCTACGGCCAGCGCGAACGCGACGGCGCGGATTGCTCCTGCGGCTGCAAACATTTTCTCAAACTCCCTGGCAAACTCGGCTATGACTGGGGCGTGTGCGCCAACCCTGCCAGCCCGCGCGCAGGGTCGCTGACCTTCGAACATCAGGGATGTGAGCGCTTTGAAAGCGATGAAACATTGGAGGCAGAATGAACGATGAACTCACAAAAGCCATGAGCCGCGGCCGATTATTCGACCTATGGCAACGCGCCAAAGAAAACGAACCGCTGGAAGGCGAGGAAGCGATGATGGCGCGCATGATGAAGGAACACACAGAATATTTCGACGTGTGGGAGCGGTTGGAAAATTTCGGCGAAAATGAAATCGTCGTGGACGGCGTCAACCCCATCTTGCACGTTTCCATGCACAGCGTCATCGAAAACCAACTCGAACAAAACACCCCGCCCGAAGCCCGAAAAGCGTTGGCCGCCCTGTTGAAGCGAGGCGTCGCTCGCCACGAAGCCATCCACGCCATCGCCTCCGAATTCAACATGGAACTCTTTCCAATGCTGAAAAATTCTCGTCCCTTCAACAACCTCGCCTACAAACGCAGGCTGGAAAAGCTTGCACGGGGAAAAAGATAACGCAACACGCAACATGCAGCCCATGTCCCTCCTCCCCTCCCTCCACACCCGCTTCGGCTTCGACTCCTTCCGCGCGGGACAGGAAGACGCCATCACGAGTCTCCTCAACGGACAACACACCCTCGCCATCATGCCCACGGGCGCGGGCAAATCGCTCATCTACCAACTCGCCGCGCTTTTGTTGGAGGCAGACATGCAGTCCGCCCCTACAACCCTCGTCATCTCGCCGCTCATCGCGCTGATGAAAGACCAGGTGGACGCGCTCAACCGCAAGGGCATCCCTGCGACGTTCATCAACAGCGCCATCCCCCTCCCCGAACAAAACCAGCGTTTGACTCTCCTCGCGCAGGGAAAATACCGGCTGGTCTACGTCGCGCCCGAACGCCTCCGCAACGTGACCTTCCTCCGCTCGCTTCAATCCCTGACCCTGAGCCTGCTCGCCGTGGACGAGGCTCACTGCATCTCGGAGTGGGGCCACGACTTCCGCCCCGACTACCTCCACATCGCCGAGGCGCGGCGTCAGTTGGGGAATCCGCTCACCGTCGCGTTGACCGCCACCGCCACGCCCAAAGTCCAGGATGAGATCGTCCGCCTGCTCAGCCTGCCCGAGTCCACCAAACGCATCGTCACGGGCTTCAACCGTCCCAACCTGACGCTCGAAGTGAAGTACACCGCCGACGCCGAGGCCAAGTTCCGCGCCTTGAGCGAACTGCTCGGTAAGTCGGATGGGCAATCCGACCTACAGGGCGCCACCCTCATCTACACAGGCACGCGCCGCGACGCCGAGGAAGTGGCCGAGTTCGTGCGCGTCGTCTGCAAACTGCAAGCCGAATACTACCACGCGGGACTCCTCCCCGAAGACCGAGCGCGGATTCAAGAGCGATTCATCAACGGCGCGACTCCCGTCATCGTGGCGACCAACGCCTTCGGGATGGGCATTGACCGCGCCGACGTCCGCCAGGTGATCCACTACTCCGTCCCGGGTTCGCTCGAAGCGTACTACCAGGAGGCGGGACGCGCCGGCCGCGACGGTCAGTCTGCCCGCGTCGTTCTGCTCTACGACCCGCAGGACCGCGCCTTGCAGGAATTTTTCATCCAAAGCGGCATCGTCGCGCCCGACGAGTTGCAACTGCTCTACCGCGCCCTCGGCAGCGCGGACGGCGAACTCTGGCTGACCATCGAAGACTTCCAGCGCCGCACAGATCTGCATCCCGTCAAAATCAAAGTGGGACTGGCCGAACTGGAGCGCGTCGGCGTCGTCGCCCATCTCGGCGACGACAATGTGCGGATGTTGATCAAGCGCGGGGAGTGGAATCCGAGAGCCGTCGAGCAGGCCGCGGCGCGCAGCCGCGAGCATACGCGTCACCGCACCGAGCAGCTGGATCGCATGATCGCCTACGCCGAGTCGAATGCCTGCCGCCGAAGGATCGTCCTGAAGCACTTCGGCGACAGCGGCAGCGCGGAGGCGCCCGTCTGCTGCGACAACTGCGAGTCGAACAAATCCATGCCCGCAGGCGAGGCGGCTGGCGACGTGTCGCAAATGTCCCACGCGGAACGCGCCGCGCTCATCATTTTGGATACCGTCCGCAGGCTGGGAACCCGCCAGGTGGGAAGAAAGAAACTCGCGCAGATCCTCAAAGGCTCGAAGGCGCAGGATATTCGACAATTCAATTACGACAGGAATGCCTATTACGCCAAACTCGCAGCCATCCAGCAAAACCAGATCGAGGACATGATCCAGGAGTTGACATCGCTCGGATATTTCAAGGTGATCGGGGGCGAATATCCCGTCATCAGTCTCACGCCCAGGGGCGAAGCGGCGATCAAAAATAAATCGTCCATTCCGCTTAAACTCCCGCAGGGATTTTCCGCGCACAAGATCGAAAAGAAAAAAGCCGAAATGCAGGCGGGCGGGACGGTGGAATATACGGGCCAACTCATCAACGAGGGGATGACGCCCGAAAAGATTGCGCGTCAGCGCGGCTTGACCACGATGACCATCTACGGTCACTGCGCCAAACTCATCGAAGCGGGAAAACTCGATGTGAGCCAGGTAATACCGAAGGATATTCAGGAAAAAATCGAAAAGGCCATTCAAAAGGCAGACTCGACGCATTACCTTTCCTCCATCAAAAGCCGCCTGCCTGAAGAAATTACATTTGAGATGATTCGCTGTGTCGTTGCGGCGCGTGGTCGGTCCCAGACTTCCAAAGTTTCCAAAGCCTCGGAAGTCTCTGCGCCCGACTCCATCTCATCCTTCCTCTCCTCCTCCCATCCCCGCCCCATCAAAGGGACGTGGAACGCAGGCTACGCCCTCGACTTCCACAGCAGTTACAGAGGCGCGGACTGGAACCGCAGCGGCATCGGCGACCTCGTCTATCGGCTCAAGTATGAATCCGACGCCAGCGTCCTCCCCAAACTCGTCGAGCAGGCGCGCAGTCTCTTCGCCGCGCATCCCGAGATGAGTCAGTTCGACATCATCGTCCCCGTGCCATCGTCCACGCCGCGCGCATTCGATCCCGTACATGAATTATGCAAGGCGCTATCGAGCGCGCTCGATAAACCCGTTCAACCCTGCGTCTTCAAAACGCGCCAGACCCAGCCGCAAAAAGAAATGCGCACCCTCCCGCAAAAACGCGACAACGTCGCGGGAGCGTTCGCGCTGAACGATGTTGTAAGCGGAAAGCGCATTTTGCTTGTGGACGATCTCTTCGACTCAGGCGCGACGCTTGAAGAGATCGCAAAAGTCCTGCTCAAAAGCAAAGCCGCCCGCGTCAATGTGTTGACCCTCACCCGAACCATCCACACCGACGCGTAAATCCAAACCTGAAACCTGGAACCTGAAACGTGACACCCTCCCCCGACTCCCTCGCCCTGCTTCTCCTCTGCTCCCAACTTGGATTGGACGAAGACTCCGTCAAGCCGTTGACCCTGCGCGAATGGAATCCCATCGTGCGGAAAATGCAAGCCGCCTCCCTCCGACCCTCCGACCTGCTTCGCCTCCCCGACTCTGATCTCCGCTCGAAATTCGACCTCGACGAGCAATTCGCATCTCGTATCTCGTATCTCATATCCCGCGATATCCAACCCAATCTATCCCGCCTCGCCTCGCTCGGCATCTTCCCCCTCACCCGCGCGGACTCGGACTACCCCGAGAAATATCGCTCGCGACTCAAAGACTCCGCGCCCGCAGTTTTATTCCACGCGGGAGAGAAGGCCTTGCTCGGACAGCCTGGGATCGCCGTCGTCGGTTCGCGTCATCTCGATGAGGCGGGGCAGGAATGCGCCAGGTTCGTGGGCAACGCCTGCGGCATGTCGGGACAGGTGCTGTATTCGGGCGGCGCCAAGGGCGTGGACACGCTAAGCGCGGAGTCCGCTTTGGAGGCGCGCGGGACCGCCGTCAGCGTGCTGGCGGATAGTTTGGAGAGACAGGTCAAGGTCCAGAAAGAAACGTTGAGTCGCGGCGACCTGTGCCTCGTCACGCCGTACAGTCCCAGCGCGGGGTTTTCCGTCGGCGCGGCGATGGGACGCAATCGACTCATCTACTGTCTCGCGGACTACGCCATCGTGGTCGCGTCGGACGCGGAGACGGGCGGCACGTGGGCGGGCGCGACGGAGACGCTCAAGAATCATTGGGTCCCTGTCTTTGTGTTGGAGCACGCGCAGATGCCCGAGGGGAATAAGATGTTGTTGCAGCGCGGCGCGCTGCCGTTCCCGCACCCGTTCAGGGAAGCGCCGACCAAATTGCCGAATTGGATGAGGGAGGCGGCGGCAGGTTTGCCCTCGCAACCCAGCCAGCCGAGTTTATTCTGATCTCCGCCTATCCCGATTACATCCATCAACGTTGGCCCGCGGCGAAGGTCAATGGGATTGCCACGAGCGGAGGCGACCGCTCAGCAGAAAATCATCCGAGCGTCGGTTCAGGTTATTGATCGGCGGCCGCCCACGGCCAAAACATGACGATGGGCGGCCGCCGATTCAAACGTTTAGACGGCGAGACTACTTGGTCGAACGCGACGGTTGGCCGAGCGGATACCGTTGGAAGAAGATAAAGGCGAGGACCATGATAGCGGCCACGACAGGACCAATGGTGACGACGCCATACCGCCAGGTCAGCAGCAACGCCAGCGCCCAAGTCCTAGAGATTTTGTTCAGGTAGGTTGCCCACCGACAAGCTGTGTTCCCTGCCGATGGATCTCGCCCGCGCATAACAGGCTGCGCTTGTTCGACATCCCCGTGGCGGCGGGCTAAATTTCCCAGATTCAGCCATCGTTTATCGGACAAGCCTGCTATTCGATGGTTGTAGTCTTCGTGACGAATGCAAATTGCCCGGGGATATGGTTGTTCTTAATAGCAAGAGCCACAGTCAGAAGTTGGGTCGGCAGGATTTCCATGACAGGCAAACACACAGCCGGAACGGGCGGCAGATCGAATAGACCGGACCGGTCGTTCACGCTTACCAGCCTGGCGCGTCCCCCCGCTTTTTGAATATCGTCAACCAGCTTGGCGTTCAATTTCTTCGACGGTCCCGTCCCTTCATAGACCAGCACAAATACCTCGGGCGAGGTCATTTCCAATGGACCGTGTCTGAACGCGGCGCAGCTCATCCCCTTGACCCCGGCTCAAGTGCAACGCGCAGCACAAGCATTTTTATTGCAAGCTGGCGCGCCAGCCCCCAACGCCAGGCCCACAGGAAAAGGTCGCGGAAGGCAGCCAGGCTACTGCCCCGCACAAAGAAAACGATATGAGATCGTTTTCAAGGGCAAAAAACGCAAATTCTGCCTTCCATTTGACTGCTTCTCGATTGTAAAGGTTCAATCGCTATCAGCGCATTTTCTGCGCTCTGTTTGCCAACTCTAAACTTAAGTAAGAAAGCAGCCATCGCGATCTAGCCTATGTGAGTCTCTCCCTTATTTTGAAATTCCATAATCTCGATCGAAGCCAGAATCAGCGTGACGTAATGGATGTTTTCCAGATCCAACATATAGTTTCGACGAATTTTGTCGATGCGATATTTGACCGTCTTCGGGTGGAGGAATAGCGCATCGGCGGTTCGTTTAAGGCTGCGGCTGTTCTTCAAATATGCAGACAGCGTCACGTACAGTTCCTCCGAATCGGCTTGCAAGCGGACCAACTCCTCCGGCACGAAATCCATCAATTTCACCTTTTCCTTGCCGAGGAAGAGCTTAAAAAGGCCCAAATTTTTATATTCACGAATATTGTTACCAATGTTATTGTGTGAAAGAAAATCCGCCACCAGTTTCGATTGTGTCCCAGCGGCAGCGATCTCGCGCACAGGAAATAGGTTGCTCAGACCGCCGAAGAAACGGATAGGTTCGGACAGACGCTCTTCCGCGATACTCTGAGCGGTCAAAGCATTAATTTGAGCGGCGTCAAAATAACCGGGCTGGCGTCTGGATGAAGACAGGACATACTGATCATAGCGCGGCGTCGTGTAGTAAACCATATGGCGATAGTTTCGTTGAATCTTGGCGCGCAGGGTGTTTTTCATGGCATATAGCGCAATCTGATCGCTCTCGCCCGCGCCTGAAAAATTAATCGTCAACACCTGGCACGATCCTTCCGGGTCGATCTCCAGCTCGGCGCAGGCAGATAAAAACTCCGTCGAATCGTTGATCATGCCGCGCAGCAGATCATTAACCAGCGTGTTCCTATTCCACATCAACCTCTGCTTGCCCGAATACTCTCGCAGCAGGTTCAATTGCAGACAGCGGATTAGGTTCTCAATAATTACGATATCGTCCTCGTCAAGCTGGTGATGATAAGTTTCATGGATCGCCAAAGTTTCAACAGCATCTTCCATTGAAAACTCAACCAGAACCACACTGGGATATTTCTGATTGGCGGAATTTTCGCTGCGACATTGATAGCGTTTATAGCCAAAGGTCATGTATTCGGAATGGAATAGTTCCCGCTCAGCCTCAATTGTAAATTTAGCAAGCTGTTTATTGGTACTGATACTAGCGCGCTTGCCTCTTTTCATCAGAGTCATCTCAAGCCCCAAAAAGGCTCTAAATCGAAGCAAAATTTCACGCAGACTCAGCATCTCCAGCGCCATTTCCGAGCCGATCTTACTGACCTTGTAATACAGCGCCAGCCGTTGTTCACGGATACCGAGAATAAAAGTCAAAACTTCAACAATGATATCTTCGTACTTGGTTGCCCCGCTGATACGGATAAGCGGAATTTCAAAAGTTTTACACAAATTGACGAATTGCTCAGGAATCTCGCTGATTAGACGGTCAACCTTAATGATGATGCAGCTAATGCCGAGTTGTTTTATTTTGTCACAAAAGACTAACAACTCTTCGTCGCTGTGGCTTTGCAACGCGAAATAACTGGTCAAGATCGCCATTCCTGGCTTTCCCCACTTTTCGATATCGGTCGCTTCCAGGATGTTGATGCCTGTCACGAGCAGGTTCCAGTCTTTCACGTCTACAATCAAATCCGCTCCCTGAAGGCTTGTGCAATTAAGAAGGTCTCGTATTTTCATAGGATGGTTCCAAATCCCTTGTTTTATCTCTTAGAGATAAAAAATTATAACAAATTTCCCTTATTTTGCTAATGACGGAGAGACGCCTTTTGAGTAGACTTAATCAGACCAAATTACTGCTCGAAGTTCGAGCAGACTGAAACGCCAAACGTAATCCGATAATCTCGATCTCAGGAGGATCCATGTTGCGAACGATCATCAAAAAGAACAGCTACCAGGACTCTATTAACCTGATGCTGCTCACCAACGAAATAAACACCATCGAGGGCGTTATCCAATGCTCCATCATGATGGGGACGGATGCCAATAAGGATATTTTCAAAAGCACAAATCTGCTAACCGAGGAAGCCAAAACGGCTTCACCTACCGACATGGTGATGGTGATGGAAACGAACAATGACGATGTTGTCGACCATGTATTGAAGAGAGTCGACCAATTCTTGTCGGACCTCTCGGTCAAAAAACAGCAAAGCGGCGTCGTTGAAGCCAACACGCTGGACGAAGCGCTTGAGATCATGCCCGACGCCAATCTGGCGCTTTTCTCCATTCCTGGCGAATACGCGGCCGACGTGATGGAACAGGCGCTTGAGCGCAATTTGAACATTTTTTCCTTCACCGACAACGTTTCCGTTGAGGACGAGGTCCGGTTGAAAAAATTAGCCCATGAAAAAGGCTTGGTGATGATGGGCCCCGATTGCGGCACCGGCATTCTTTCGGGTATCCCATTGGCTTTTACAAACGTGGTTAAGAATGGCAACATTGGAATCGTCGGCGCATCCGGCACGGGCATCCAGGAAGTCTCTTCTCTGATCGATCGGCTGGGCAGCGGCGTGACTCACGCCATTGGCACTGGCGGGCGCGACCTGAGCGACGCGGTGCAGGCGATAACCGTGAAAGACAGCCTGATCGCGCTTGAAAATTACGCCCCCGCTGATGTAATTGTGCTGATCTCCAAGCCGCCGGCAAAGTCGGTGCGCGATGAAATTGTAAATCTACTTCACAACCTCTCTAAGCCAGTGGTCGCCATTTTCCTGGGAGAAAACCCGACTCAGCACGAAAACAACGTTTACCTGGCGCACACCCTCGAAGAAGCCGCGCGCATCGCGGTGGACTTAGCCAATGGCAATTCCGTAAAAAAGAATTACCTGCAGCCGCTCGACAATCAAGTAACGAACACGCTCCCACAAGATCTGACCGTCAAGGGATTGTATTCCGGCGGCACCCTGGGCGGCGAAGCAGCCATGCTCATTTCGCAGGCTCTCGATCTAGGAGAGATCATCCACAAGGAAGGCTACCTGCTCAACGAACGCGGCTATCAGGTGATCGATTACGGCGACGACATGTACACTCAAGGTCACCCCCATCCAATGATTGATCCAGCCACCCGCATTGACGCCATCAAGAAATATGGGGCTGACCCTAAAACTGGCATCATCCTGCTGGATGTAGCGCTCGGTTACGGTTCACACCCCGATATGGCTGGAGTTCTGGCGCCCGTAATCCGCGAAACGCTCGAAAACGCTCGCAAAGCAGGCCGACAGCTTTATGTTGTCGCCACAGTTTGTGGAACCCGGCAAGATCCGCAAAATTATGACCAGTCGGCGGCAACGCTCAAGGCGGCCGGCGCGCTGGTGGAAGATAGCAACGCAAAAGCGGTACGTCTGGCGCTGCAACTCAAGGGCGTTACTTACACCGAAGTCGACAAACAGGTCGTCGGTCGCGATTTCCAAAAAGTAGCCCTACCCCAACCCAGTAGTCCATTGATGACATTGTTGACCGCCAAGCCGCGTGTTATCAACATTGGTCTGGAAAGCTTCAACGAATCGATCCGCAAATTTGGCGGTAAATCAGTGCAATATTCCTGGCGGCCAATTGCTGGCGGTAATAAGAAACTCATCCGCATTTTGAACAGGATTTCCAAACTCGAGTCGGTCGCGGCCGCCAACCAGCAGGTTATCGAGCGTATGCGCGACTCGCAGCCCTTCCTGGTGGACGTCGTGCCCGCCAAGTCCGTGATCGAGGCGCTAAATCGTAAGGTGTTGCTGCATGCCGGCCCGCCCATCCAGTATTCAGAAATGACCGGGCCAATGCAAGGCTCGTGCGTCGGCGCCGCGTTGTTTGAGGGTTGGGCGAAAGACGAAGCCGAGGCGCGTCGTATGTTGGAAGCCGGTGAAGTTGAATTCATGCCCTGTCACCATGTCAACGCGGTAGGCCCCATGGGCGGCATCACCTCCGGCAACATGGCAGTGTTGGTGGTCGAAAACAAGGCGGATGGCACGGTTGCTTATTGCACCATGAACGAGGGCATTGGCAAGGTGTTGCGCTTTGGCGCATTTAGCGAAGAGGTCGTCAATCGCCTGCATTGGATGGCTGACGTGCTTGGTCCAACCATCGCGAAAGCCGTCAAAAGCACGCCAGACGGCATCAACCTGAATGTTGTCATCTCCAAGGCAATCACCATGGGTGATGAGTTCCATCAGCGTAACATTGCCGGCACCCTGGTGCTGTTGAAGGAATTGGTCCCATTGATCGATGCGCTGGAGATGGATCGCAAGGACAAGCAGGACGTACTCCGCTTCCTGGCGAACACCGATCAGTTCTTCTTGAACGTGATGATGGCAGTGGGCAAGGCGATCGTTGACTATGCCCGCAAGATCCAAGAAGGCACCGTAGTGACCACGATGACCCGCAACGGCAAAGATTTCGGCATCCGGATTGCCGGAATGGGCGATGACTGGTTCACCGCGCCGGTCAACACGCCGCACGGGCTGTACTTCACCGGTTACACCGAGGAGGATGCCAATCCCGATATCGGCGACAGCGCCATCACCGAAACCGTGGGAGTAGGCGCAATGGTGACCGTGGCCGCTCCAGCCGTGACGCGTTTCGTGGGTTCCGGAGGCGGTTATGACGATGCTCTGAGAGTGTCGAATGAGATGAACTCGATTTGTCTGTCCAACAATCCCAATTGGAGTATCCCGAACTGGAATTTCAAGGGCGCCTGTCTGGGCATTGACGCTGTCAAAGTCGTCGCCACGGGCATCACCCCGCTGATCAACACCGGCATCGCCCACAAAAAGGCGGGAGTCGGGCAGGTCGGCGCCGGAACGGCGACCGCCCCACTGGCCTGTTTCGAAAAAGCCATTCTTGCCTACGCCAAAAAACTGGGAATTGACGCCGAATGATCTCAGGTTCTTTGTCTGGGGTAATGAGTTCCTCATTACCCCAGATTCTCGCCCGCTCCCGAAATGGGAAAATCCACAGCCTTTTCAGCCAGAGTTTTAATATCGGCTTCGAGCAGGGTTTGGTTCACATTCGTCGGGCGGGCGGGCAACTTTCCAGCTTTGGCATGCAGATTCCGGACAGCCAGATGGACGATATCCTCCCCAGTCTGGAAACAGGCGATTTGGTGAAAACAAATGGCGCCACTCTGACCATCTACCCCACATACGGCCCCATCGTTCGGATTGAAACAGCCCGGCTGCAGAGCATTGACCTGTCGCTGCATCCGGTTGAAATGACGCCGCGGCGGTTGGCAATCCTCCGCCAGGCGCTGGGAGCAGTCAATGCCGCCGCGTCGCTTGGCTTGACGCTCACAGAGCAAGACTGGGACCATTTGAACGCCCTAACCCAGGAAGATGTTCACTCTGAAGCATTCCAAGCAGCAGCGCGCTACCTGGTGGGCCGGGGTAAGGGACTGACGCCCAGCGGCGATGATATTTTGCTGGGCTTTTTCCTGGCGTTAAAACTGTTTGGGCAAGCCTCAGGTTTGACGCAGCCGCTGCTCGATTTCATCAAACGCAGTACCACCAGTATCAGCGCGGCTTATCTGAGCGACCTGGCGAATGGTTATATCAGCGAGTATTTCCAAATGTTTTGCCAGGCGACTGCTCTGGAAGATCCTGACAGATTGAGGTTGGCTATCGAACAAATTACAACAATCGGTTCCACATCAGGTTATGACTCATTGATGGGTATGAGTCTTGGCGTCACGAAACTCGAAGGCGGGTCAAAAAGCCCCCTTCGTCAGTAAGCGTTTGTTTTTCAACCCCACTTTTTTCAAACACTGTTTGGAGGAACAAAATGGCACAAGCCCAAAGCAAGTCCAAAAAGAAGATTGGGATGACCACCTGGATTTTAATTGCCGTCGTGCTCGGCATGCTCTTCGGTCTGCTCGTCCCAGCCAATCCGATCGTCACCGACATACTCAAAACGATTGGACAGATTTTCCTTCGTCTCATTCAGATGTCCATCATTCTGCTGGTGATGGGACAGATCATCCAGGCGATCGGCGGGCTGAAAATGAACGAACTTGGCAAGATCGGATATAAGACGCTGGTGGTCTTTTTCCTCAGTTCGTTGATCGCGTCTGTGTTTGCGGTTGTGATCGGCTACCTGTTGAAACCAGGCGCCGGGCTGGATCTGTCGGCGATTCAAACAACGGTGACCGTGGAAGCCAACAAGACCACCATCTGGGACACGTTGTTAAACTTCATCCCCACCAACGCGATCAAAGCCATGTCCGACGGCAATATCATGCAAGCCATCATCTTCGCGTTGTTCTTCGGAATTGCCCTCAGTTTTGTCGGCAAAGATAGCAACCTGGCGCTCTTTGACATGATCAAGGAGTTCAACAGGGTCATCTTGCGCGTGATCACCATGATCATGCAGACCGCCCCCTACGGCGTGTTCGCTTTGATCGCCTCCTCGATCGCTTCGTACGGCATCCAGGTGGTTATTCCTTTGGCAAAATATCTGGGAGTTTTTGCAGTCATCGATCTGGTTTTCATCGCTGTCTACATCCTGATCGTGTCCGGTGTAACTCGGGTGGGCGTTGGCGATATCATCCGCGGGCTGGGGCGCATGTCGGCGATGGCTGTCGCCACCGGCTCCTCGGCCGTCACTCTGCCCACCGCCATGCAGGATGTTGAGAACAAACTGGGTGTTGGCAAAAAGGTCAGCCGAATCATGATGCCTCTGGGCGTCACGCTCAATAGCAACGGGGCTGCCATCCACATGACCATCACCCTAATCACCATCGCGCAGATGTATGCCGTATCCTTCTCCGCTGGCGACATCCTCTTCATGGTCATTCTGTGCACCTTGGCGTCGGTGGCAAACGCGGTTGTACCCGGCGCCGGCATCGTCTCGCTGACCATCGTCGTACCGCAGATGGGTCTGCCGCTCGAATCCATCGCGCTGTTCGCCGGTATTGAAATCTTCGTTGGCATGCTCCGCACCATCCTCAACGTGGACGGCGATGCGCTGGCAGCCATGCTGGTGGCCAAGAGCGAAAACGTGATTGATCTCGAAAAAGTCAAGCGCGCTCGCAACCTCTCGGATGAAGAATTGGTTGAACTTGCCGCCAAGGAACAAGCCGAGGAAGAAGAACAGACCAGGAACCTGGCTCCCGAAGCCACCCGGTAATGTTTCGTTAAAGATCCAGATGCCTCCCTTTATCTGAAGGGAGGCATCTGGTCCATCATAGCAGCCTGAGTGGAATGGCATTGAGGTATTCAGGATGGTTCAGGACAAAAGAAAAGTAGGCATGACCACAATCATCACGCTCTCCATGATCCTGGGCGTGGCGTTTGGATTGATCACGGGCAAAAATTTTCCATTTATCGAAATGTTGGGACAGCTGTTTCTACGGCTGATCCAAATGTCGATCATCCTGCTCGTCACCGGGCAGATCGTCGAAGCCATCGGTGGGATCAAGCCCAGCGAAACCGGCAAGATTGGCGCGAAAACCGTCGCCATTTTTGCCGTATCCACCTTCCTTGCAGCCTTCTTTGGCATATTGATGGCGGTCGTATTCAAACCCGGCATTGGAGTTGAAATTTCGAGTATTGAAGCGAGCGTGGATGTGACGGCTGGAAAAGCCAGCGCCATCGCCGACACGATGCTGGGATTCTTCCCGACCAATATCATGCAAGCAATGGCCAACGGCATCATCGTCCAGGTGATTGTATTTGCCATCTTTGTCGGATTGGGACTTAGCTACATTAACCGCGATGTCCCATCGCTCCTGTATAAAACGCTGGTTGATTTCAACAAAATCATCATGCGCATCATCCAAATGGTGATGTACTTCGCGCCGGTCGGCGTTTTTGCCCTGGTAGCTTCGTCAATCGGCAAGTTCGGAATTGAAGTAATCATCCCTCTGGCCAAGTATTTAGGCGTGTACGGACTGGGCACACTGCTGTTCTTGATCGCATGGGTGGCAGTGGTGTCAACCTACACGCGGATCAATCCGATTGAGATTGTCAAGCGCGTTACGCGTATGTCGCTGGTGGCGCTGGCAACCACCTCTTCGGCAGTAACGCTGCCGATTGAAATGGAAGACGCTGAAAATAAGTTGGGCGTAACCAAGGATGTGAACAAGATTGCCCTCCCGTTGGGAGTCAGCCTGAACAGTAACGGCGCCGCCATGCATATGGCTATCACCATCATGACCATAGCCCAACTATACGGCGTATCTTATACTTTCAGCGACATGGTCTATATCGTCGCGCTGACGGCGTTCGCTTCGCTCGCCAATGCGGTAGTGCCCGGCGCGGGACTGGTTTCGCTCTCGATAGTTGTGCCGCAAATGGGTTTGCCGCTTGAAGCCATCGCGCTGTTTGCGGGCATAGAGTGGTTCGTGGGTATGCTGCGCACGATCCTAAACGTCGACGCCGACACCTTCACTTCGATGTTGGTGGCTAAGAGCGAAAACAAACTCAACTATGCTGTGTACGATAAAAATCCAGGACTTGTGTAACTGATGTTACGCATGGAACTTGGCAAAAGCGAACGAGCCAGACATGAAGCCGCGAAGACGCAAATTCACAAAGAGTCTTTGAATATTGGCGTTGTGGCGCCCCAAAAAACAGATAATCATTTGCTCCTTTAGATTTTAGATAGGATGGAGAGTTTTCATGCTTCCCATTCCACCAGGCATGAGCGCCGAAACCTCGTAACGTTTCTGCGCGCCCATCGAAACCATCGTCAGGAGGCGATTCGGATAGGAATATGGAAGCGACCGTGACTTTGTTCCAAGTGGCAGTTCGTTACATAAGAGCCAATAGACTTTATCCGAAATTTAATTGGGACACTGATTCACGCTGACAAACGCAGATTTTTCTTCTCGAATCAGCGAAATCAGCTTTCATCTGCGTTCCTAAATACTTATTACGGATAAAGTCTTATCTTTCTACCTCGGGGAGCGTCCAATTGAGAAAGGAAAAAAACCTTGCCACAGAGAGCGCAGAGTTCTCAGAGAAAGGAATTCTCAAAATCTCTGCCTGCACTGTGCCGTAGGCACATGTGTGTACTCTGTGGCTAAAAACGCTACGTTGGACACTCCCCTACCTCGCGGCGGGAATTACTTGTACTGCCAGCCGAAGCTGACGGATGTTTGCCCGCCTGTCTGGACGGTGATTTGCAGGCTTCCGTAGGGTGGCGCTGTCCACGCGCCCGAACCGAGGATGGCGGAGTTATTGGCATCGCCTGTGGGAACGCTGACGCAATAGGTCGAGCCATACAAACTGCCAAAGGAAAATTTTCCTTGCGCGTCAGTCGTGACGGCGATGGGCACAGGGCTGTTCGGACTGGGCAGGCTGGCGCATGGTCCCAGTTGCAGGAGGACGGTCACGCCCGCGAGATTCGGTTCGCCGACCTGTTGTATGCCGTCAGGTTGCGGCGAATCGTTCCAGACGTTGCCCGAAACGACGGCGTTGGGAATGGCGTCCTGCATGTCGGCGGCGGTGAAAGCCTGCCCTTTTGTCACGATGACGTTGAGCGTATAGGACGACCCGTCTGGTCTTTGCAGGTTGAGACAGTACGCGCCGTTGAAGTTCCCAGCGAGCAGGTAGCGACCGCTGTTATCCGATTTTGCGCTCGCGAGGCGCGCGCCGCCCAGCCCGCAGTTTCCTTGTTGCAGCCAGACTTCGCGGTTTGCCATCAACTGGTCGTCGAAGTCATATTTAAAGTTGCCGTTCAGGTCTTGATAGACGAAGCCCGAAATCGTGGTCACGGCTGGCGAAGCGATGACGAGTTTGAGCCACAGCGGCGAGTCCTTTTTACCCACGCCGAATCTGCTCCCGTTCGGCGACTGGAATTTCCAGTGACTTTCGTACGCGCCAGGGTAGATGGGCGCAGTCATGTCCAAACTCAGGTCAATGGTCTGACCTGGAGCGGTTACGAACGGCAGAGCCAGACGGTCATAAGGCGTGAGCAGGGTCCCGTCTGTGAAGACGAGGCTGTAACGATTATCCCAGGTACACGTTCCCGTATTTTTGACGCGCCATGTTTTGACAAAGGCGATCTCTGGCGCGAGGACGCTTCCGTCGGGGATGGAAACATCCGCTACAAATTCGGCGGCGTTGACGCACGCTCCCGTTCCCGACGATGAAGCGGTTGGCGCGGCGGCGGACGCTGTCGCGGTCGGGAGGGCGGTCGCGGTGACCGTGCTGGTTGGCGTCGCGGCGATGGGGGTATCCGTCGGCGCGACGGTGTTGACGACGGCTGTCGCTTGCGCCGTCTCCGTAGGAACGGCAGTGGGCGCGGAACAGGCGTACATTGCCATGACGATGGATAGAAGGAAGATATGAGGTCTAACGCTTTTCATTTTTTCACCTGACTGTTTGTCTTGTTCGATTCTGCTTGACGTCTGAACGACAAGAAAGTTCCCGTTAGGGTTTCATTTCGACGTTTTCGCGCCCGTCAATTGCCAGCGACGGACAAAGACGGCGAGGGCGAACAAAGCAAAAGCGGACAAAACGTAGAACTGCCAGGGGCTTGTGGGGGTGATGCCGACGAAATCGAGCGGGGGTACGGCGTTGAGGATGAAGTACATCCAGGTCACATAAATGACTTCAAACGGTTTGCGGCTGGAAGTCAGCGCGCCGAGCGCGAGCGCGAGGGATGGGATGAAAAGCGCGCCGCCTGTCCATGCCAGGAGGCGGACCGAGTCGCCGTCCATGAAATATCGAAGGAACGCGCCTGCTCCCATCAACGTGGTGACGGTGAAGGCGGCGAGCCATGAGGCAGACAATTGGTTTAACGTGGGTCGCGGCGCGGAGAAGACGATTTCGCCCGTGTTGTACAGGGCTTCGCGACTGCCCAACGCGCTCAAAAGCAGAATCATCCACAGCCAGGCAACGGCGAGCAGGAAAGGCGTCGTTGAGGATGGAGCGCTCAATTGGGCAATGACCAGCCCAAGCGAGGCGAGATACCACCACCAGCGATGTCCTTTGAGGAGCATTTTTAGTTCGGCGAGAAAGAGCGCGCCAAAGCGGAAGCGCCGCTCGGCGGGGAGAGGGGTTAGAAAGACGCTCGGGTGTGGAGCAGGCTCGAGAGCGGAATCCCGCTCGAGGTCGGGGGTGAGGCGTTTCTTCCCGCGCAGAATTTTCGCCGTGTCGAATCGGTCAAAGAAGAGGGCGGCAAATATGGCGATCCCCAGAGCAATCAAAATAAAGGCGAAGCGCGGCAGGAGAATTTCGGCTGTCCATTCGATGCCGTTGTAGAGGAAGTATTTGACTTCTGAGACGGAGGTCACGATTTGAAAGGCGAAGCCGCTTTCGCTTTCGGGGTAGGTCAGTTTTGCGGCTTCGGCGAGGCGGTCGCCGATGAGTCGGAAGCCTGTCAGGTCGAGCAGGGGTTGGTAGGGATCGGCTTCGAAGCCTGGGACGAGCGCCATCATGAACAGGAAAAAATAAACGACGTTGCCGAAGCCGCCGCGCAGCCAGCCGATGGTTTCAAAGAGAACGGCGAGCGCGGCGACGATTGCCATGCATGGAAGCGCGATGAAAAGAAGCGGCGCGGTTAACGCCCACAGGTCGAGCGGGGCATGGCTGAAAAAGAGATTCATGAAAATGCCCACGAACATGAGGATGAGGACCATCACGCTCAGTACGGCGAAGTTGCTCAACCATTTGCCGAGCGCGTACAGCGGGCGCGAGAGAGGCGTGGTAGCGATGATTTGCCCGACGCCTGTTTCGTAATCGCGCGCGACCGAGCCTTTGACGAGATAAAAACCGAACCAGCCAAGAAACAGCGTGACGGTGACGGTCATCAACGCGCCGACCCAGGGCGAGTTGACTTCGCCCACGTAGTTTGGCGGCACGCTCATCGCGAGCGCGCCCGTCGCGGAAAGATAGCCAAGCCAGACCACCAAGCCCAGCATGACCAGAAAACTGTAACGACGCGCCCGTTCGTAAAAGTCGGCGCGCGCCATGTGATAGAGCGTGCGCAGGCTGTTCATTGCGTCGCTCCGTTTTGCGATACGAGATGGAGGTACACATCTTCGAGACTCGGCGCGACGGGCTGGGCGTCGGATGCGGGAGCCGCTTCGCTCACCGCCCGAACCTGAATCCCATCCTGACGGCGGACGACTCCGCTGAGGATGTGTTTTTGTTTGAGCGCGGGTAGGGATTCGGATGGAACGACCCACTGCCAGACTTTCCCTTCGAGGGTCTGCAATAGTTTTTCAGGCGCGGCGTGCTGGAGTTTGCGTCCCTTGTTGATGACGACGATTTCAGTGGCGGTCGCTTCCACGTCCGAGACGATGTGCGTGGAAAGGAAGATGATGCGCTCGCCCGAAAGATCGGAGAGCAGGTTGCGAAAGCGCACGCGCTCTTCGGGGTCTAATCCTACGGTTGGTTCGTCCACGATGAGCAGTTGCGGGTCGTTGAGCAATGCCTGGGCGATTCCGACGCGCTGTTTCATGCCGCCCGAATAGCCGCCCAACGGTCGCTTCGCGGCGTGGACGAGATTGACCAACACCAGCAATTCTTCGATGCGGCGGCGGGCGGAGGCAGAGTCCAAGCCTTTGATGGCGGCGATGTATTCGAGAAATTCCAGCGCGCTCAAATTGGGATAAACGCCGAAGTCCTGCGGCAGGTAGCCGAGGGTGGAGCGCAGGGCGTCGGGCGATTTAACCGCGTCCACGCCGTTCCATTGGATCGTCCCCGCGCTGGGTTTTGTGATGGTGGCAAGCATGCGCATGAGCGTGGATTTGCCCGCGCCGTTCGGTCCGAGCAAGCCGATGATGCCAGGCTTCGCTTCGAGGTCGAAGTCGCGCAGACCGAAGAAGCCGCGGCGGTATTGTTTGGAGAGGGATTGGATGGTGAGATGCATAAACAGTTCCTTAGTTAATCAGGTCGCTCTAACAATCGCGCCAGAATGATACCAGCAGAAAAGTTCATGGCGAAGATTTCCCACGCGCTGGCGACATGGTCTTTCGCTGCGGGCAGGGTGAAGCCGAGCAGGCTCGTCATCATCCCGCCGAGTGAGACGGCGACGACGAACGCAACGCCGATTACGCGCCGTGCAGTACGGGCGGATTATCCACGTACGGTTTCAACGACTTGAAATGCGGCATGGGGACGCCGAGCGCTTCGCCCGATTTCAACACGTCGCGATAGATGGCTTGCAGTTCGTCCACCGCCGTATGCGTTTCCATGATTTTGCGGGCGGGCAGGTTGGACTTCATCATGTACCAGACTCCCGCCGCCGCAATCCAGACGGGCAGATAAAACGATTTCGCGTCTTCAAACGAATCCACGTTCACGCCTCTGGCGCGGCAGACCTCCAACGCTTCGCGCCCCGCAAGGATTCCCGTCCGCAGGAGCGGAATGCTGTTCAATAATTTCTGCGCGCTGCCCGCCTTGAACGCCGCGCCGATGATTCCGCTGTTGATGGCGAAGTGAACCCACAGCCAGCGCTGCATGTCGGATTGCACATCCACTTTGATGTCCGCGTCCCGAAACACGTTTGCGACGTGCTCCAGCCGCGGCGTGGATTTGCCGTCCAGTTCGCCGAGCCGAATCTCGTCGAGCAATGCGCCGTCGAGAGTCGTCCCGCTGTAACCGCCGCCCGCGACGGGAAATCCCAACAGGTATTGCGAGCGCGGAAAGAATTGATCGAGATTGCCGAAGCCGTCCCAGTTGCCGTTGAAGATAAGGATGTCGGCGTTCCCGATTTTGTCCTTGAGGACGGGCAGGACGGAATCGAGTTGATAATGCCGCACGCTGACGATGACCAGTTCATACCCGTCATCGCTGGAAAGACTCTCGACGATCTTCGCGCCGTACTGGGCGGTTGCCTGCTTCGGCGGGCTTGCGCGTCCATCCAGGAACTTGAGGTTGATTCCGCCTTCGAGCATTTTCTTCTTCCCAGGGCGGACGTAGTGTGTAACATCATTGCCTGCTTCCGCCAGTGCGTAACCGTAAAGGGTATTGATGACTCCCGCTCCGAACATGAGGATTTTCACGGCGTTCTCCTTGTGTTATTTATTCTCGTCGGCGCGACCATGAAGGCGGCGAAACATACTTGCGCTGCGCGGCGACCCACAGCATCACAATGCTGGCAAGCGCGCCGAAAATCAATACTGGCAAGCCAGCCTCTGGACCAAACGCGCCGCCCGTCCACAGTTCGGGTCCATTGATGCTTGCGGTCAGCAGGCTGTAGGTGTCATGACCAGACACGGCGAAACCAAAGATTGGACCCAGCAGGAAATTCCACGCCCAGTGAAGTCCCACAGCCGCCCAGACATTGCGCGTCATCAAATACGCCGCGCCGAGGCACGTCCCCGCGCTGACCGCCAGGGTAAGCGTTGACCAGACGGTGGCGCCAGGGTTGCCCAAATGAGTCGCGCCAAATAAAGCGCTGCTGAAGACCAAAGCCAGCCATGAGCCGAACACGTTATCCAACTGCCAAAAGAGGATTCCGCGGAAGAGCAATTCTTCGAAGAGCGCGACAAAGAAAAACAAGGTCAGACCGCGCCCAATTGCGAAAGCGTCAAAGTTGATCTCCGCGACCTTGTACCAACCAGCCAGCGCCATCAACCCCGCGACCAATCCCACGATGACCGCGCCGACCAAAACTCCCTGTGCGACCTGCGGCAGCGCTCCGCGGGGCGAAATGCCAGTCTCTTCCAATGCTTTACCTTGAAGCGTCCTGCCCAGCAGGAGGATGACTCCCACCGCAAGTAGTGAGCCTATCATGCGCGTCAGGATGGGCGACAGTTTAGGCTCGGTTGATAAATCCAGGACGGCGAAAATCGCCACCGTTGCGAAGGATAGGAGGAAAGCCAATATTAGTTGGACGACTGGGAGGCGCAGGAATCGAATGAAGTTGTCCATAGTTTTTCCTTTCTTGAAATGGTCGTCACATTTGGCGGACTGAAATCAACACGATGCCGTGTCCATGCAACTGGCGGATCAAGCCGACCAAGCCAGCCTGATCCATCACGACGTCCGAGAAGGCGGTCGTTTCGACGCCGTCTGCCAGCGTTTCAGAGCGGACTTGGGCTTCGCCGAACCAGCCCCGCCACGAATCGTCCGCCCGACCGTAGACCTTGATCTCGTATTTGTTTTGCGAATTCAAACTGATGTTGTGCGGCATGTTCGTTCCTTGCACTACGCCAATCCGAGAACCAATCCCAAAATCAGAAACAGGAAGAACACGCTTTGTCCCGAATGAATAATGATCGGAAACCAGTTGGAGCGGAAATGTTTGCCAGAGAATGCAAGCGTCAAGTCTCCCAAAAGCGTGGCGAGAATGCCCCAGGGCTGGTGAAAGTGATAGCAGGAAAACATCACGCCGTTGGCGACCCAGTCCCATTTGCCGAACACGCCTTCCATCTTGGGAAGCAACACGCCGCGGAAGAGAAACTCTTCGCCGAGAAACGTGTTGAACGCCGCGCTCACAGTGAACAGCGCGAACAGTCCCCACGCGCCGACAAGTTGCCCGCGCATTTCGGGCGTGAACATCGCCGCCATATCGTAGCCTTTGGGTTCGGCGAAGAAGGGTAAGATTCCCGTCCACACAGTCACGAGCGTGGAACGCAAGCCGATCTCCAGCGCGGCGACGAAGACGATGAGGAGGATGAGCCACCACCACAGGGCTTTCTTCGTCTCTCCGCTTCTTGCCGACTTGGGATGATTCAGCCAAAACCGACGGCTGATCGTACTCAGACGGATGTTCCCCTCTTCGCGGTAGAGAATGATCATCGCCAGCGCGAACTGCCAAACCAAACCGACGGTAATCAATTTCATCCGCATGAGACCCGCGTCCAGCGGCGGGAGTCCCGCGCTGAGGGCGGGGTATGCCACCCAGCCCAGCAGTCCCATCGGCGCGGCGGCGGCAAGCCAAATTCCGAGAATCTGCCAAAGGGTATATTGATTCTTTGCAGGGAGCGAAAGCCCTTGCAGGTTGGTTGTTGAAGTCATTTCTTGCGTTGACATGTTGTTTTCTCCTTTTTGAAAGTGCAGCAAGATGAATCTTGCGTTTAGCGGGTTTTCCGCCAATCCAGAACGCAAAGTGAACTTTGCGGTACGGGCGGCTAATACCGCCAGCCCAACAGATTCCATTGGTTCAAGAACCAGACGAACGCGACTGCGGCAACCGTCACGAGCGTGTAATAGGCGCGGAAGGCGACGCCCCAGTAACGATCCTTCCATGCCAGCGCGGCGTAAACGACTGCGATAACGGTCAGCAGGGCTGAGAGGACGCCCAATCCCAGCGTGAGTTTGTAGGCGAGCGGGATTCCGAAGACGATCTGCTCGCCCCAGATCACGTTGCCGACGATGAACAACAGGTTGAGGGCGCCGATCCATGCGATCAGGACAGAGGCGCCGCGCCCAGGCTTCTGGTTAGCGACCAGCCGTCGGTCGCGGAAGAAGCGGATCAACGTCACGACCAGCATGGATAGGAACAACAGCAGGCTGATCATCAGCAGAGGCAGGTTGAATCCGAGCGTCTCGTACCACGGTAACTTTTCAAACGCCATCATCGGCGTGTAATCCGTGAAGAGATAAACGATGCGTCCCTGTTCGTCTGCGCCGAATGCCATGTGGAAGGAGCCGTCCACTTGGCGGAAATACAGCGGCGACTCTTCAACGATGCGCCATTCGCCGAACGGCGACTCGAGCAACAGCGTGCCGTCGCCAGGATTTGTGACATAAACGGTCGGACCTGTGAGCGCGAAAAACTTTTCGAGCGTGGTGTACGAACTCATCGTCCACTTGTACGCGCCTGCGAAGCGATCAGCCCGCGCCGCAAAATCTGCGGGAGGTTCGATCGGTTCGACCACAGACGCGGGATAGTAATGATCGAAGAACGCCCGCTGAAAACCGAAGTGTTGTCGGTTGAGTTCGCCCGCGCCCAAACTGTTGTAAACAACGAACACGCCGACGTTTTGCTCAGGCAGGAGCAACAGCATCGATTCCATCGGCTCGCCGCTGCCGCTGTGACCGATCACGCGTTGACCGTTATCGTCGAACTCGAAAAATCCATAAGCGTTGCCCAAGATGCGCGAGGCGGGCGCGTACAAAGTGCTGTGCATTTGTTGCGCCGTCGCTTCATTGAGGATGCGTATCTCGGAAGCGGCGTCGCCGTAGAAACCGTTTTGCAAGTGCATGACCATGAAGCGCGCCATGTCCGTCGCGGAGGCGCGCATCACGCCCGCGGGAAAGAGGTCTTCGGGACTCAACAACTGCGGGAAAATTCGATAAGCGTCTTCATACAGGTAGCCCACCGATTCCTGCGCGCGCAAATCGGGCGGCGCGGGCGAATAGGCGGTCGTGTTCGTCATGCCCAGCGGGTCGAGAATATGCTCCTGCACATATTGGCTGTAAGGTTGTCCCGAGGCACGCGCCACGATGTATCCCGCCAGCGCCGCGCCGTAATTCGAATAACCCGCGGCTTCGCCAGGCGGACGAACCCGCGCGGGGATGTGAGACTCCAGCCATGCGCGCGCGGGCGGCAGGCTGTCGGCGTCCAACGTCACCATCTCGGCGTGATTATCTTCAAAGCCCGACGTGTGAGCCATTAAATGTTTGAGCGTGATCGGTTGTGAAAACGTATCTGGAATCCGAAAATCGAGATACGCGTTCACGTCCGCGTCCAAATCCAGTTTGCCCTGCTCCACGAGTTGCATCACCGCCGTCCACGTGAACAGTTTGGTGAGCGAACCCAGTTTGAACATCGTCCGCTCGGCGTCTACGGGAATTTTGTTTTCGATGTCGGCATATCCGTAGCCTTTGGCAAAGAACAATTGACCGTCTTTCACAACTGCGACTGCCGCGCCTGCGATGTGATACTCTTCCATTTGACGCGCCAACAGATCGTCCATGAACGCTTCCATCTCCGCCGCGTCGGTCGGACCCTGAACCCGATTCAGCGGCACGGGCATTTCCTCACCCGCTGCGACTCCGCTCCGCGCCGAGGCGGGCGCAACGATGGATAGCAGGAACGCCGCTAAAATCATCAGGCTGGGAAGGATTTGTTTGGCTTTCATGATCTGTCTCTCCTTTGGTTTATCGCGTCGCGCGGCGCGAAGTGAACTTTGCGGCACATTTTAGGACTCAAGCCAAAAAAAAGAACCACAGGAATATGTGGTTCTTGTTCGTTAAAATATGTGGGTAAGACAAACTTCAGTTTGTCCCTGCAGCGCAAACTGAAGTTTGCGGTACGTGGGCTTATATCAACTTCCGCTCCCGCGCTTTTTCGATTGCCCCCATCCGTTTGTTGACCCCGAGTTTGCGGTAAATGCTCTTGACGTGGAATTGGACGGTGTTCAGGCTGAGGAAGAGTTTCTGCCCGATCTCTTTGTAGGATTCTCCAGCCGCCAACAGCCGCAGCACGTCGAGTTCGCGCTCGCTGAGAGTCTCTGCTCCCTTCGGCGCGGGTTGAACTTTGGCGGACCCGTCTGGCAGGGCGTCGAGCAAGCGTTTGACGTAGGCGGCAAGGTCGGCGTCTTTGAGAAGCCGTCCCGTAGACTCAAGCAGAGGGCGGAGGATCAAGCCTTCGTCGAGAAAGATGCGGAAAAATCCGCGCGAGGCAGACGCCTCCAGCGCGGACTGGATCATCCGCCGCGCGTCGTCGGCTTTTCCTTCCGCTTGAAACATCAAGGCGCGCAGAATCCAAATTTCGATTCGCCAGCCCGTCAGTTCGCGCTCTTCGATGAATTTTTCCTGACGAGCGAAATAGGCGTGGGCGTTTGCCAATGAACATGCCTGCGGGTCCTGCGCCGCCAAATGAGCAAGGACGCGCGCCGCGCTGAGCGCCCCCCGAAAGCGGATTTCGCTGATTGGGTCAACGCCCGTGACATCAGGCAGGCTGTCGAATTGAATGGTCTCCGCCCAGCGCCGCGCCTCATCGAGAACGGTTTTGCTTGCGCGTGAATCGTTCAGCGCCCAGCGATGACGCAGCGCCTGCGCGTAAGGGATACATTCGGAGCGAGTCTCTGCAAGAAGTTTCAGGCTTTCCATCATCCCCGCCTCATCGCCCTGAATGAAGCGCAGGCGCGCCAGCATGGGATAGCCTTTCATGTGCGCCCGATATTCGCCCGTCCAGCGCACGAGACTCAACCCGTGCGTCAATTCATGATCCGCTTCGGTCAGGCGGTTTTCTTCCAACAGAATACAGCCCTGCACGATGTGAAACGCGCCGATGGGCGGAAATCTTTGCCCTGCCAGCGCTTGATTGAAACGGGAGATGTTGGTCTCGCATAACCGCATGGCGTTTCTTAACTCGCCCTTCGATATGGAGATCAGCGCAAGGTTGATGGGTCCATACACGGCGGAATAGAAATTTCCGCCCGCCACGCCTTCATCGAGGGCTTGTTGATACGCCCGCTCCGCGGCGGGCAGGTCGCCAAGCATGATGTAACCGTTGCCGATGCTCATGGCGTTGACGCTGCGGATGGCTTTTTCATTCTCGGGCAGGAGGCGCTGCGCCTGTTCTGCAAGTTCGAGCATTTTCTGCGGCTCGAAGAACGACGACCCCATGATGAAGGTGCGGGCGCTGGCGATATGTCCCGCGACCAGATTGCGGGTCGCTTCATCCGCATCCGTCCGATTCAAAGCCTCGTCCGCCGCCTGCAACGCCTCTTCGGTTTCTTTCATGCGCGGCGCATTTCTTTGCATCAACGCCAGCGACCAGGCTTTGGCGACGCACATCATCGGGGAGAATTGCGCGAGCGATCCCGATAATTTATCGAACCATCCCTGCACGGTTGCGACTTCGCCGCGATAGATCATCGGCAGGGCGTACTTCTCGATGAGTCGGGCGACGAGATCGCCTTCGGAAATCTGAAAGGCATGTTCGACCGCCTTTTGAATAAACCCGTTGTTCTGATACCAGTCTGCGGCGCGCTCGTGCAAAACGTCCACAAGATTTGGCTCGACTTGCGTCAGTTGATTCCGCAGCAATTCCGCGAACAGGGCGTGATAGCGATACCACGTCCGTTCCTGGTCGAGCGACACCAAAAACAGGTTGTTGGTTTCCAGATAATGAAGATGTTGTCGGCTTTTCTGTTGCCCCGTGACGGCGTCGCACAACGCGGGGGAAAGTTGATCCAGAATGGACGTGCGGCGCAGGAACTCGCGGATTTCTTCTGGCTGGCTGTTGAGCGTCTCTTCGATGAGATAGTCCAACACGTGACGATGCGTGCCGCGAAACGCCTCGACGAATTTGGCGCGGTCTTCGCTTTCCTTCAACGACAACGCCGCGAGTTGCAGTCCCGCCGCCCAACCCTCGGTGCGAGCCGCGAGAATCTCCGTCTCTCTTGCGGGCAAGTCCACGCCCATCACGTTTGATAAAAATTCGTCCGTCTCTTCGAGCGAGAAACTCAAATCCGCCGCGCGGATCTCGGTCAGTTGATTCCGAACCCGCAGGCGCGTTAATGGCAGGTTGGGGTCTTCGCGTGTGACGATGACCAGATGCAGGTTGGCGATTGCCTGATTGAGAAGCGCTTCGAGAAATTGGTCAATCGCCTCGTTTTCGATGAGGTGATATTCCTCCAACACAAGGATGAGCGTCTGGTCGAGTTCGCGCAGTTCGTTGACCAGCAGTCCGAGCGTCGGTCCTGGGACGATCTCGCGCGCGTTTTCCACCGCTTCCAACGCGGACTGACCGAGTTCTTCCTCCACCTGACCCAACGCGGTCAGAACGTATGTTAGAAATTGTTTGAGATCGTTGTCGGATTTTTCGAGAACCATCCACGCCGCGCGGCATCCCGCCTCTTTAACCCACATGCGGATGGAGGTCGTCTTGCCGTAGCCCGCAGGCGCGGAGACCAGCGTGAGCAAATGTCCCTCCGCCAACCCAGCGCTCAAGCGATCGAGAAGTCTCTTTCTCGCGACCAAACTCTGCCGCAAGATCGGCAGGCTGATCTTGGTCCTCAACAGCGGGTCAGACATTCCATCTCTCCACGAAGCCTCGTTTGAATTGTACAATAAAACAAGACGTTTCTTCATTATTGTAGGAGATGGCAGTAGGGTTACATCACCTCATACACCGTCGCCGCTTCGGACGCCAGCAGAAACTCTTCGGGTTTATGCGGATCGCGGAAGGCTTCGAGCGCGGCGCGCGATTCCCAGAACGAGAGCAGGAGAATGGTGACGAACTCCCCCTGCGCGTCGAGCAGGATGTGGATGCTTTGGTTGCCCTCCGCCGCGCGATACGCGGGGATGACGCTCTCGCCCAAATGCCGAAGGTAATCCTCAGAGATATTCACGCGCAAAATGCCGCGCCAGATTCGTGCGATCATGGCTGTTCAGGCTTCGTACCGCAAAATTTATTTTGCGCCATCTGCAAGATAAATCTTGCGGTACTCGCCGTCCTTTTTCACAAATACCTTGCGACAGCCATCCCCAGCATGGCGACCGTCAGCAGGACAAAGTCGAACTGATACGCCTTCATCAACGACGATTGCAGGCGGTTCTTCTCCGCGACTTTGGCTGGATTCGGCGCGCTCTGCGCGGAGCCGATCTCCGCTTCGAGCTTTCCGATCTGCGCGTGCAACTTGCCGAAGACGCCCATGCCCATCGCGTACGAGCCGAGCGCCGCGACCGCGCCGACGGTGAACGCCGCGCCCGCGCCCGTCGTCCAGATGAAACTGATTCCGCCTGCGAAGAAGCGCGCGTACAACAGCGCCCCCGAAAGCACGGTGACCGAAGCGACGATCCCCAGCGTCGCCCCGAGGCGCGGCGCCAGCGTTTGCAGAAACTTTTGCCCTGCGGACTGGGTGATGCGCGCCACAGGGACAAGCATCAGCAGGTACAGCGCCGCGCTTCCCACCCATACGATGCCGCCCGCCACATGCAGGACGCGCAGAATGAGAATGACGTAAAGGTTGTTTAGAATTAACATGATTTACTCCTTTTGTTATTGCGAAGCGCGTCGGCAATTTTTTGCCAGACGGCAACTTCTGAATCAACGAATTAAGCGATCCACTCTATTGCCAGAGCGATCAGGGTTACGATCCCGCTCAGGAGAAAGGTCAAGATGACGCCGTTCAAAAACTTGCGGAGGTGGAAACCGAAATCGCGATAGCCCGCCATGCCCTCCGTGCCAGGCAGGATCATGAAGCGCGGCTGAAGCGTCATCAGCAGAAACCAATCCAACAGGATCAGGTCGAGCAGATTCCACGTCTGGAACATGGTCACAGCCACCAGGAAGACATCGCGCGCCGCGAGTTCGCCCGTTTGGTTGCGGAGCGTCGTCAGCGCCAGAATGACGATCGCGACCAGGACGATCAAAAAGGGCTGACTGACGCGATTCGCCTGCCGACGAGTCGAAGCGTCCATCGCTCCGAATTTGGCGCGCACATCGGGCGGATATTCGTTCACCAGCATGGCGACGTTGATTCGTCCCAGGACGAGAACGCCGATGCAGAAAGCGATCCCAAAGACGCCGCCCCAAATTGCGCCGTGTCGAATAAGTTCAACAAGTGTCATAAATTTCTCCAGTTCAGCCTACTCGGACGTACAATTGCATAAGAAAACTACTTGAACAGTTACAAAATTGCGATTGCGTCTCGAGATTCATCCTTCAGATCTAGTTGGCAGGCGGCAATACGCCAAAAGCGGACAGCGCGCCCAACACCGACATCAGAACGACGAGAGCGGTTACGATACCCAACGACCAATTGAGCCAGCGCTTTTCAGGGTGATTGACCCAATAATGAGTCAGAAAGGCAAGCAGACCCGCCTGGAAGAAGATTTCGGGAAAGTTCAGGACGTGAAACCAACTCGGCAAAACGGTATAGATCATCCCTTCGATGGAACTGGGCGCGGCGGCAAAAGGGGAGAAGATGCCGACGATCGCCAGCGTCAGCCACAACGTCAGCCAGCCGTGTTTATGCGGAAAAACGCTCGCGCGCAAGGCGTAAAACGCCAGCCCGAACAGAAACCCGCGCAAGATTTGAAAGAACGGTCCCGCCATCACCAGTGGATGATCGGTCTGGCGCAGATAGTTCGAAACGGCAGGGTCGGCGTATTTGGCGGCGTAATCCAGAAACAAAAACGACAATACGCCGACGATAAAGTACGTGACCGTGTGAACAGCCGTCGTTTTTAGCGCGATGGACGGAAAAGAGAGTTGTTTCATTGAACCTCCTGCGGGCGGCGATTTCAACGGAAGGAACGCCTTCTCATTGCTCCTGAAAGTTTGCCAGCGCCAGCGCGGTCAGCCCCATGCCAAGCATGGACACGCCGTTTTTAACATCCAGCGTCTTGAGCGTGGACAGCACAATGACGGCGACGCCCATTGCCAGCGCGATCCCCTTCAATGCGATCTTGATGATATTTTTGTACATGGTTTTCTCCTTTTTTATCGAATCCATTCCACGGCGATCAGCGGCGCGCCCAGGTCGCGGACGTGGCTGAGCAAGCCGAACAAGCCCGCCTGATCGCGCACGGTTCCCGTGACGACGGTGGCGGCAAACTTCCCTTCGCCTTCATAAGTCACTCGGACATCGCTCATCCAATCAACCCAGGCGGCGGAGAGGCGTCCCTGAAGTTGCAGGCGATAACGGGCGGGTTCGTGCGGCGCGAGCGGTTTCGTGTCCATGTGAACGCAATATAGCCGCTTTATCGAAAAACGGCTTCGTCAAAAAGTAGGATTTGCAGGTAGGATTGCGAAAGGAAGGGTCAGCGTTTAGGTAGTAACCCCAACGCCTCCGCGCGCGCGATGGCTTGCGTGCGGCTGGCGACGCCCAGTTTGTTGAAGATATTCCCCATGTGCGTTTTCACGGTCGTGATCGAAATGACAAGACGGGATGCGATGTCCTGATTGGAACAACCCTCCGCGACGAGACGCAAGACTTCGCGCTCGCGCTCGCTCAACGCTTCAACCCCCACCGACGGCTGACCTGGCTTCTCAGGCGACTCTGCCCCCGAGCCGAATCCCGCCAGAACCCTCTGGGCGGGCGGGTTGCCCGTCATCTTCATTAGCAACGCGCGGATGGTATCGCCCTCATCCACAAACGCCGACAGATATTTTTCTGGCTCGGCAAGTTGCAGGGCTTCGGCGAGGCGGGAAAGCGCGTCGGCGGTTTTCCCTTGCGCGGCGAAAATCTTCGCGAGCAGGATGTTCGCCTGAATGACATAGTGATTCCGTCCGCCCGCCTTCGCCGAGTCGAGAATTTTTTGCGCCAGCGTCAAAGCGTCGTCCATGCGGTTTGCGGAGAGGAATATGCGCGTCACATCGAGCGTCAGCGACTCGTTGAAAGGCGTCGGCGTGGATAAAGCCGAAAGATGGTTCGACTCAAGCCAGGTCAGAGAAGAAGCGGGGTCGCCCGTCCAGACGCGGCGCAGGGCTTCGGTCTGTGTCGACAGGCTTTCGTTCTGCGGATGGAATTCATCCAACAGCGAAAGCGCGGTTTGAGAATCGCCGCGCCGTTTCGCGATGCGCGCGAGACCCGTGACAATGGCGAAGAGCGCGTCCCACTGATTCCAGGCGCGCGCCAGCGGCAACCCCGTTTGAAAATAATTTTCCGCTTTTTCCATCTCGCCCCATTCAGAATAAATTATTCCCAGCCCCGCGTGCGCTTGCGCGGCGTACGGCGAGATGTCCTGCGGCGACTCGGAAAGCGCCTGTAAATGCGTGCGATGCGCGGCGCGAAGTTTTCCTTGAGTGAGTTCGACGCTGGCAAGCAGAGCCGCTGAAAGTTGCAAAAGGTGTTGGTTGTTGTTTTGGCGCGAGAATGTTATGGCTTCTTTGAGATATTGCGCGGCAAGCCGAACTTCTCCCGCATTCGCCGCGTCGAAGCCCAGGCTGTACCCAACTACGGGACGGAGCGACCCAACGGTATTGAACAGGCACGGCGTATCGTCGGGCAGTCGCGCAAGCCGCGTCTGCATGGCGAGCAATCGTTCGCGCGAACGGAGGGCGGGGTCTTCGAACATAATCGGCTGGCGGGCGACGAGAACTTCGAGCAGCGCGGCGCGGCGGGCGTCGTCGAGCGAGTCGTCGGTGAGCGCGGCTTCGGCAGACATGCCAAAATGTCGTTCGACGCGCGCCAGCCACGGCTCGGCGTTTTGGCGCGTGCCGACCATCGCCCATGCAATTGCCATGCACCGCCGCGGATGATTTTCCAACAGCGACGCGGGCAGTCCGCGCGCAAAGTCGGTCAGTTGCACGAGTTCGTTTTGCGCGAAGAACTGCCCCGCATAGGTTTGCAAAAGATGCGCCACGCGTTCTTCGTCGGGGATGTGCCGCGCGTAGCGAATCGCGGCGTGGATGTCGCCGTTCGCTTCGCACCACCCGCTGGCGGAGCGATACAACTCGGCTATTTCTTCCGCCGACGCCGCGCCGCGCAAACGCTGTCGCAACAGGTCTGCGAACAGGTGGTGGTAGCGATACCAGACGCGCACGTTGTCGAGCGGGATGAGGAAAAGGTTGGCGCGTTCCAGCGCGGCGAGTTCGATGGGGGATTTGCCGATCACGGCTTCGCACAACGGCGCGGAGAGTTTTTCGAGGATCGAGGTGCGGAGCAGGAAATCCCGCGTGGCTGGGGTCTGGCGGTCGAGGACTTCTTCAATGAGATAATCCGCGATGTGGCGGTCGTCGCCTGTGAACGAATCGAAAAAGGCTTGCGTGTCGCGCCCGCGCATGGACAGCGCCGCCATCTGCAAGCCGACGATCCAGCCTTCGGTGCGGTTTTCGAGCGCGGCGATCTGTTCGGTCGTCAGGGTCAGTCCCATCGCGGCGCGGAGGAATTCGGCGGCTTCTTCGCGGTTGAAGCGCAGGTCAACGGAGCGAATCTCGATCATCTGGCGGCGGGCGCGGCGGCGGGCAAGGTTGAGCGGCGGGTCTTCGCGCGTCAGCAATATCAAATGAAAGTTGGCGGGCTGGTGGTCGAGCAGAAAGTTGAGGTTGTTGTGAATTTGGGGGGATCGGATGAGGTGATAATCGTCTATGACCAGGGCGAGGGATTCTTCCGCTGCGGCAAGTTCATTGACGAGCGCGGCGAGGATTGTTTCGAGTTCGGGCGGTTGCGGCGCATTCAAGATCGTTTGCGCGGTTTCGCCAATTCCCGCGTAACGCGCCTGCAGCGCGGCGACGAAATATCGCCAGAAAAGCGCGGGCTGGTCGTCGCCTTCGTCCAGCGCAAGCCAGGCAGGGCGCGGCTCAGCCCGCGAGTGAATCCAATCCACGACGAGGGCGCTCTTTCCGAACCCTGGCGGCGCGGAGATGAGCGTCAACGCCGCGCGCAAGCCTGTCTCCAGCATGGCATACAGGCGCGGACGCGCGACAAAGTCCGCCCGCGCAGGCGGGATGTGGAATTTGGTCGCGATCAACGGCTGAGAGGTCATGCAGAGTGATTATACAGCCACTCGTATTGCGGCAATAATTCCTTGGTTATTTTATGTTTCCTGAATATGCCACCACTCGCGGAAGGTGTGACACAACCCCTCGTCGTCGAACTCCGCCACGAACAGACAATCCAGCGCGAGGCGTTTGCCCGATTCGACGACGGTGAACGATGACTGCCATCTTGCGATGCCCGTGTTCCCAGTCACGGAAAGAATCTCGAAGGAGGATTTCTTGTCCTTGAGATTCTGCGTGCCTTTGTTCCAATATTCGTAAATGGCGTCGCGCCCGACCATCGGCTCATCGAATGGACTTTCGTAATAGCGGGCGTCGGGCGCGAAAAGATTCGCGGAGGCTTGCGGGTCGTTCTCCGCGCTGGCGCGACCGTATTCGGTCATCCATGCTGTGAAGCGTTCAAGAGTCAATTCGTTCATGTGGTTATGCCTGAATCTGTCTCTCTTCCGTCCGCGAGAGATTCTCCGCGCCTGCAACGAGCGTGACGACGACAGCGGCAAGGACATACAACACGATCAACATGTTCTCCGCAACCCCGCCAGCGACGGCGAACTTGACGGGCAGGAACATCCCTGCAGTGTTCCCTGTGGCGTGAAAGAGAACCACGAGCAGGATGCTTCCGCGCGTGTTGTTGTAGAGCCAGGTGTATAGAACCGCCAGGGCAAGATGCGCGACCGTGAACCACGCGAAGGATCGTTCGTCGTTCATGCCCGTTCCCAGAAATTTCGGCAAATGCCAGACCGACCAAATCACGCCGACGATCAGGCTGGCGGTCAGCGCGTTGTACTTGGCTTGCAAGCGCGGCAGGACGTAACCGCGCCAGCCCCACTCTTCGCCGTTGGTCAGGATTTCAAAAATCAGCCACGGCAGGACGAGCGCGAGCAACGGCGCGTCGAGCGGGACCACGTCGCGAATCATCGGGTGGGAAAAATCAACAGGGACGCGCGCAAGCCACGAGGTCAGGAGGATCGAAGCGAATCCCAGGGCGGGCAAAAGCAGGAGCGCGACCAGCCACCACGTCCAGCCGACGCGCCAGAGCAGGAAGCGTTTCAAGAACGCGATCATCGCGTCCCTGCCGAGAGTCGCCCATGTCATCAAAACCGAGACGAGGATGAATCCCCAGCCGAGCGTGAGGACGACAGCGAACGGAACCTTGAATGGCAGGACGCCCGAGTTCGAAAAATCAATCGTCCATGTGTAGAGGAACATCAGCGCGAGACCGACGACGAGCGAATGGCGTTTGAGGGAAGCGTTCATGTCAGTTCCTTTGGTAATGATTGCATTATAGTGGATTTGCTTGTGTTTGCGGTCTGGCTCACCCGTACAAAAACCCGTACAAAACAGTACCGCAAAGTTCACTTTGCGGTAAAAGGACAAAGTAAACTTTGTCGCCCTGCGTTAAAATATCCTCATGCAAGACCTGCCCTTCGGTCTGTGGCTCAAGAAACGCCGCAAAGCGCTCGACCTGACCCAGAGCGCGCTGGCAGACCGCGTCGGATGTTCGCTCGCCACCATCGAAAAGATCGAAGCGGAGGAGCGCCGCCCCTCGTTGCAGATTGCGGAATTGTTGGCAGACGCGCTGGAGATTCCGATCCCCGAACGCGCGACGTTTCTCAAAGTGGCGCGCCGCCTCAAATCGGACGATGGGCTTGCTTCTGTTTCCCCGATCCTTTTTTCAGCGCCGAAAACGACTCTTCCCACGCCTCCCACGCCGCTGATCGGACGCGCAGACGAACTGGGCGGAATCGCTCACCTGCTGGCGAATGCCGAATGCCGCCTCATCAGCCTCGTCGGTCCAGGCGGAATCGGCAAGACGCGGCTCGGAATCGAATTTGCGAATCGCCAGCGCGGACTCTTCCCCGACGGCGTGCATTACGTCCCGTTGGCTTCGGTCAACTCGGCGGGATCAATCGTCCCTGCGATCGCCGAAGCGTTCGAGTATTCGTTCTCGGGTCCTGTCGAAGCGAAGGAACAGTTATTCGCCCATCTCGCGCGCACGATTCAAAAATCCGCTTTGCTCGTGTTGGACAATCTCGAACACCTGCTGGCGGGATCGCCCGCGACGGCGGAACTCGTGGCGGAGATTCTCCAGCGCCTGCCCCGTGTGCGGATTCTCTGCACGTCGCGCGAACGCTTGAACTTGCAGGGCGAATGGACGTTTGATTTGCGCGGCTTGCCCGTGCCGCCGTTGGAAGATGTCGGCGAAATCGAATCGTACAGCGCGGCGATGTTGTTCCTGCAAGCCGCGCGGCGCGCCGACGCGAAGTTCAAACTGACCGACGCCGACAAGCCCGCGCTTCTGCGGATCTGCCGCATGTTGGAAGGGATTCCGCTCGCGCTCGAACTCGCCGCCGCGTGGGTGAACATGCTTTCGTGCGACGAGATCGCCCGCGAGATCGAATCGAACATTGACTTTCTGGCAGTCTCGATGCGCGACCTGCCCGAACGTCACCGCTCGTTAAAAGCCTCTTTCGATCACTCGTGGAAATTGATCTCCGACGCGGAGCGCGACACGTTGAGCCGCCTCTCCATCTTCCGCGGCGGATTCGACCGCGCCGCCGCGCAAACCGTCGCAGGCGCGACCCTGCCGATGTTGTCGTCGCTCGTTTCCAAGTCGCTGGTGAGGCGCAACGAAGAGGGGCGCTACGACCTGCACGAAGTCATCCGCCAGTACGCGTGGAATCATCTCGACGAAGACGAAGCGCGCTGTGTCGAAACCTGCTCCCGTCACTGTGAGTTTTATCTGCGCTTCGCGGCGGAACACGAAAGGAAATTGAAGAGCGTCGCGCAACAGGATTCCGCGCAAGCGATGACCCGCGAATTGGACAACCTGCGCGCCGCGTGGGCTTGGGGCGTGAAGCATGGCAAGGTCGAATGGATTCAAAAATCCGTGCGCGCCTTTGGCTGGTACTTTGAAGTGTCGGGCTTGATCCATGAAGACATCGAACAACTCGAATTGCTCGTGAGCGCTCTAAAAGAAAAACCGCGCGACGCGCTGACGGATCGAATCCTCGGCACGGCGCTCGTGCAACAAGGTTTGCTCTACTTCCGTTCGGGGCAATTCCCGCGCGCGCAGGGACTCTACAATGAAGCCATCGCCCTCCTGCGCCTTGTCAACGACCACGCGCTCCTCACCGACGCGCTGATCTTCAGCGGCACCATCCAACACCTGAGCGGCGCGTATCTCGAATCGAAACGCATGATCGCAGAAGGTCTTATCTACGCGCGCGAATCGAACGAACGCTGGTTTGCCGCGTACGGAGTCTACAACCTCGGGCATGTGGACAGCATTCTAGGCGATTATCAAAACGGCTATGACCAAATGCAGGCGGGTCTTAAACTCTGGCGCGAACTCGGCGATCCCCACTCCATTTCGCTCGGCTTGAACTTCCTTGTCGAAACGCAGGTCGCGCTCGGTCGGCACGACGAAGCCATCGCCGCCATGCGCGAGAGTATCGCGTTATGCGAGCGCACAAAAAATCGCTGGGGCATGGGCACGGCATATCGCTATCTCGGTCTCGCGACTCTCGCGGCGGGTCAACCCAACGAAGCGCGCGCCCATCTCGAAAAGAGTCTCGAAATCTTCGGCGACGCCTTCAAAGGCTGGGACATCGCCCAGACCATGATCTACCTCAGCGAGACGCATCTCCGCACGGGCGACGACGCGCGCGCCAAAACGATTCTGCTGGACTCCCTGCGCCTCGCCCGCGACATCCACTCCGAACCGCTGATTCTCCAATCCCTCGCGGGACTCGCCTCTTTGGAAATCCGCGTCAATCCCGCCATTGCGGCTGGCTGGCTGACCCTCATCATTTCCCACCCTTCGGCGCTGCACAGCACAAAAGTTCGCGCAGAAGAACTATTGTCTAGCCTGCCCGTGCAGGGAGATTCGAATCCAACTATCGAGCAGGCAGTGGAGGAAGCGCTGCGAAAATAACGTGCGTTCAAGCCGTCCATGCGGATGGAATGATGAACCATAGCGTCAAGGAACAAGCCGCGATAAAATCAAGAAAGTTAATCGCAAGCATGACATCGGATTTTTCTCGGGCAGAGTCCACGCCTATCCCGACGGATCGCGGCAAACGCGGCACAAAATGCAGTTTGTTGGTCAAGCAACAAGGCCTGCCGCTGGGAGTGGTAGTCAGCGGAGCGAATACGCCCGACAGCAAATTGCTGGAGACCACCTTGTTGTCCATCCGTCCTGTTGGGACGATTCGTCAATTCGCCTGGCTCCTTCCTCCCCGGCGAATTTTCTTTCTCAGAAACGCCTCCAGCCCGGACTGACCCTGGTCAGCGGGCCGCTGGAGGCGGGACCCGACCATGTCTGGAGGATCGAGGCGCTTACTTCAAGATTCAATCCACCGTCAGCGTCTTGGACAAATTCCGCGGGAAATCAGGATCGAAGCCGCGCATCACGCTCATGTGATATGACAGCAACTGCAATGGTAGCACGCCCAGCAAAGCCGAAATCTGCGGATCGGATTTGGGAAGCGCGATCACATCGTCCGCGTTGGCGCGCAGGCGGGAATCCTCCTCCGCGATGACGATGGTTCGCGCGCCGCGTACTTTCACCTCGTTGATGCCGCTGATGATGAGCGGCACATCGTTCGGACCCGCGACAAAAACGATGGGGAAGCCCTTGCTCACCGCCGAGAGCGGTCCGTGTTTGAACTCGGTCGAGAGCATCCCTTCACAGTGCGCGTACGTGATCTCTTTCAACTTCAACGCGCCTTCGAGCGCGATGGCGTATGTCGCGCCGTAGCCGAGACAGTACAGGTCGTTCCACTCGTTGATCTCTTTGGCGATCTCTTTGACCTGTGGCTCGACCATTTCAAGAGTCTTGTCCATCAATTCGGGGATGGAGTCCAATTCACGGACATCTTTTCCCGCGAGTCTATACGCCAGATACAAAAACGTCACGACTTGATTGGTAAACGTCTTCGTGGCGGGAACGCTGATCTCGTAGCCACAGCATAAAGGCAGAGAGAACGAAGTCGCTTTCGTCAACGTCGAGCCGACCACGTTCGCCAATCCGAAACACGCCATGCCGCGCGCCTCCGCAACCTCCAATGCGTTCAACACGTCTTTCGTCTCGCCCGATTGGCTGACGAAAATTCCCACGTCATCGTGAGTCACTGCGGGCGCGTATTGCGCGATGAACTGCGGCGCCAGCACAGGGATCGCGGCGCGCCCCGCCAATTGCGCGAAATACACCGCGCCCGCCGACGCGGCGTGATAACTCGTGCCGCATCCGATAAAATATAAATTGCGCGCGCTCTTCATCTTCTCGACCAGCGACTCGACCTCGCGGTTTCCGTTCAATACATGGGATAACTCACGGGCGACCTGACTCTGCTCGTGGATCTCTTTCAACATAAAATGCGGATACCCGCCCTTCTGCACCGCATCCATCGACTCGGTCACTGTTTCGGGCATTCGGACGATTTCTCTTCCATCCTTGACCGACCGCACCTCGACCTTGTCCGCCCACAATGTGACGATCTCCCCATCCTGCGGGCGGATGACCTCGCGCGTTAGCGGCAGAATCGAAGGCAGGTCA
>JAANMU010000249.1_pt1 | contig 69050 bp, 65 predicted proteins | sample 7279701 | NCBI WGS metagenome assembly JAANMU01 (sample SAMN14094539, study PRJNA606508) | bioreactor metagenome | isolation source: A lab-scale SPAN reactor treating ammonium-rich wastewater day 57 | place: Ireland: Galway | collected 2017-03-13 | reverse complement strand
GGCTTACCGCGACGCCACGATGGAGTGGATCGACGGCAACCTCGGCAGCCGGCTGACCATGAAGTATCCGGCCGTCTACATGCTGGAGCCGGGCGCGCGGGGCGAGATTCTTTCCATCGCCTTTGCGTCCAAGGGTCAGCATCAAGACGCCGGGGCCAAGCTGGTGCACGCGGCGCCCAACACCACCGGGCAAATCGTTTCGAAGTCGATCTCCAAGAACGGCGGCCGGAGCAGCTACCGCGGCCTGGTGCGCGTGGAGCGGGGCGCCAAGAACGCCCGCTCCAACGTGGTGTGCGACGCCTTGATCCTCGACCCGCGCAGCCAAAGCGACACCTTCCCGTACATTGAAGTGCTGGAAAAGGACGTGTCGATCGGTCACGAGGCCAGCGTTTCCCGCATTGGCGAGGAGCAATTGTTCTACCTCATGAGCCGCGGCTTGAGCGAGGCCGAGGCCAGCACGATGATCGTCAACGGGTTCATCGAGCCGCTGGTCAAGGAATTGCCCATGGAATACGCCGTCGAAATGAACCGCCTGATCCAACTCCAAATGGAAGGCTCGGTCGGCTAACGCGTTTTCCTGATGGTGACGCGGGCCAATGTAGGTCACTCGCTGGAGCGAGTGACCAACGGCGAGCGAAGCGAGCCAAAGAGTGTGGCGCCTTTCGCTCCGCGAGTACGTTCTCGTCGTAGCGTCCGAAGGGCGTCGCTAGCGAACGCACTCGCGGAGCGAAGGGCGCCACAATACAAGACGTCATGCCTAGTGAAAAACTGCTCGCGGCTGACGACGCGCCTTCGCAAGATCAAGGACGCCGGATTAACTGGGGGCGGGTCGTTAGGCTCGTCCCCTCTCCATTTACGAAGCACCTCAAGCTGAATCATGCCCACGACTGCTGAACTTGGCTTTTCGCAGGCCGCGTTCGAGACCTTCCTGCAATCGCGCAACGAACCAGGTTGGCTGCTCGATTTGCGGCGCGACGCCTGGCGCCGCTTCTCTGAGATGGATTGGCCTGCCCGCAATGAAGAAGAGTGGCGGCGCACCGACATCCGCATGTTCAAGCTCGGCGCCTTTCAGTTGCCGACCGAGCCGGAAGGCGAACCGCGGTTCCACGCCGGCTTGCTCCACGAGGGGGTGGCGGTGGGCGGCCAGATGTGCGTCGTCAACGGCCGCACAACCGATTCGCAACTCGCCGCGTCCTGGGCCGAGAAAGGCGTGTTGTTCGGTTCGCTCAGCCAAATGGCCCGCGACCACGGCGACTTGGTGCGGCAATATCTTTATCAAACCGTCGCCCCCGCGCACGACCGCTTTGCCGCGCTCCACGCCGCCTGCTGGAGCGGCGGACACTTTTTGTACGTGCCGCGGAATGTCGCGATCAGCGACCCGTTGTACATTCATTCGCTCTTGGGCGAAGGCGGCGTCGACATGGGGCATACTCTGGTGGTGCTGGAGGAAGGCGCCGAAGCGACGCTGCTGGCCGAACAATCGAGCTTGGCGCCCGACGCCGCGGGGCTGCATTGCGGGGCGACGGAGTTGGTCCTGGCGCCGCGGTCGCAACTGCGGTACGTCGGTTTGCAGAACTGGAGCCCCGCCACCTGGCACTTCGCGCATCAGCGCGCGGTGGTGCGGCAAGACGCGTCGCTCCAATGGACGCTCGGCGCCTTGGGAAGCCGGGTGGCCAAAGTCAACCAAGAGGTGTCGCTCAGCGGCCCCGGCGCCCAAACGCAAGTGAACGGCGTGATGTTCACCGAAGGCAAACAACACCTTTCGTATCACACGCTTCAGCATCACCAGGCTCCCAGTTGCCGCAGTGACTTTCTTTACAAGACGGCGGTCCAAGACCGCTCGCATACGGTGTGGCGCGGCATGATCCGCGTGGACCAAGGCGCCCAAAAGACCGACGGCTACCAACGGAACGATAACCTGTTGTTGTCCGAACAAGCGCGGGCCGACTCGATTCCCGGCCTGGAAATCAAGGCCGACGACGTCCGTTGTACGCACGGCTCCACCAGCGGTCGCGTGGACGAAGAGTTGATCTTCTACGCCCAGTGCCGCGGGTTCACGCGCAACGAAGCGATTCGCGCCATCGTGATCGGCTTTTTCCAGCAGATCTTCGACCGCATCACCATCGAGAGCGTTCGCGAAGCGCTCGGCCAGGCGATTGCGCAGCGGGTGCGCGAGTATAAGTAGAGCGTAGAGTCAAGGGCCAGAAGAGAAGAGCGGCCGAGAGACGTTAACCGATAACCACGCATCAACTGTCATGTCGGATTGGATTAAAATCGCCCACGTGGACGACGTGCCGGACCCCGGCAAGGAAACGCTGGAAGTGGGCGACCGCATGGTGGTCCTGTTCCACGTGAACGACCGGTTCTACTGCATCGACGACGTTTGCACGCACGACGGCGGGCCGTTGGGCGAAGGGCCGATGGACGGCTATCACATCATCTGCCCGCGCCACGGCGCGCGGTTTGATTATCGCACCGGCAAAGTCATGGCCATGCCCGCCACCGAGGACGTGCCGGCCCACGAAGTCAAAGTCGAAGGCGATGAAGTCTTCGTCCGGTTGAATAACGACGGCGCGTAGCGCACAATCAGCCTTGGAAGAACGGAGAGCGCGGCTTTGCGCCGCGCATTTCTTCAGCGTATTCAAATAAGGAACGGACAATGCCCTTGAGCGAAGATCAAGTTCGCGAAGAGTTGAAACGCGTGATCGATCCCGAACTGTTCGTGAACATTGTGGATCTGGGCCTGATTTACGTGGTCAATGTCCAATCGCGGGAGGAAGAAGACAAGTACGACGTGGGCATCGAGATGACGATGACCAGTCCCATGTGCCCGGCCGGGCCGCAGCTCATCGCCCAAAGCAAGCAAGTGGTCGGGCAGATTGAAGGCGTGGAGAACGTCGAAGTCAAAATCGTGATGGACCCGCCTTGGACCCCCGACCGCATGACGGAAGACGCGCGGGATCAACTGGGCATCTTCTAATCCTGCTGCGAACCTCACCTTAAAAACGCCAGTTTCGCGGTCTCTCGGATGACCGCGGCGCGCACGCGACCATCCAGACGCTGATACCCCACGACCATTTCGCGGGGTGTCGCAGTTGGAAGTTCGTCAGCCTCTTTTAATCTTGCCGGCGGATCGAGTTTCGCCTCGAGCACATGCGCGTTCTTTCTAGCGCACTTATCAGGCAAGTCTGACGGGTTCTTGAGTGAGGGATACTCGCTCCGCGAACAACCAGCTTCCTCGGAAATAAGTGGACTCTTCGGCTCGCTTCCCTCGCCGTGGGGCAGCCGCTGGGAGCGAGTCACCTATACGTGAAAGGCGTCGCGCCATCGTTTAAAAAAAGTCCCTCGCGCAGGCATCGACCAACGTGCAGCTCATTCGCGGTGCGTAACGAGACCGGCGTTTGACCATGCTGGAACTTTTGCGTTCATCGGCTGGCCGCAGGGTAGGAAAACGTCATTCCTGCGCCGCGGAAAAGTCGGCGCCGAAAAATAAGCCGCGATTGGCGCGCAGGTTGCTCTGCTATGGTCGCGAAAAGTGCTCTTCCCTGCCACGCAAGGAACAAGTCATGGTGAATCAACAAGTGCTCCAAGGACATTGGGACGAAATCAAAGGCAAGCTACGGGCCCACTGGGCGTCGCTGTCGGATGACGACTTGGAGCAGTGCCAAGGCAACATGCAACAGCTCATGGGCGTAATCCAGCGGAAAACGGGCGAGGCCCGAGACACCATCGAAAACTACCTGGAGGAAATCGTGACCGAAAGCGGCGGCGACTTGGAAAACGCCTCGCAATCGGCGCGCGAGTACGCTCGGTTCGCGGCCGCTTCTGTCCAGCGGAGCGCGCGGGAAGCAGGAGACCGTGCTCAAATGGCGGCCCAGCAAATGCGCGAGTCGATGCGCGAAGGATACGCCGAGGCCGAACAAATGGTGCGTCAGCGACCAGTCGAGTCGTTGGCGGTTTGCTTTGGCGCGGGTCTGATCGCGGGAGTGGTGGTCGGCCTGACGCTACGGCGTTAACCAAGGCCCTCGTGCGCGCCGCCGATTATCGACGGCGACGCCGCGATGCGATGGACCACAGCAGGTTGTTTTCCAAAAACACGAAAGGACTTCCGCTCATGGCTACTGAAACCTCCCGTCGATTTTCCTCCCCAAACCTGCGCGAAGGCTACGAAACCTCTCGCGAGATGTTTCAGGAACATCCTTTGCCCGCCGCGCTGACCGTGTTCGGGCTGGGATTCGGCTTGGGTGTGGCGATCGGCGTGCTCCTGGCCGAAAGCGAATCGCACGCGCGTTACGACCCAAGCAAATTCGAGCGCTATGGCCGGCAATTTTTGGACGCCCTGGCGCAAGCGGCGCCCGACGTCTTGACCAAGCGATTCTCCTGATCGTGGTTCCCGGGTGATTCACTTTAGAAAACTGCCCTTGATCGAGCCGTGCGCGCTAGCATCGTACGGTCTCGCTGATCGCCAAGAGAGGGAACCATGGCCGAACCGCTGACTGCCGGATCACCAACTGCTGGCTCATCGACTACCGAACCGCTGTCCGCCGAACAGCTTCGCGAAGAAATGGCGCGCGTGCGCCGGGACCTGAACTTGAATTATGGCGAGGTAGTCGAGAACGCCCGCGACATGGCCGATTGGCGGTACTACGTGCGCAGGTATCCTTGGGCCTCGCTGGGTGTGGCGGCGGCGCTCGGCTATTTGGTGGTGCCAAATCGCGTGGAGTTGATCCGTCCCGACGCCAGCGAATTGCTCAAGCTTGCGAAAAAGAACAAGCTGGTCGTGGAACCGAAGCCATCGGCCGAGCCGAAGTCGAGCGTGGGAGGCGCCCTGTTCAACATGATGGCCAGTATGCTCGTCCGCGGCGCCATTGCGTACGTCGGGCAAAAGGTGGGCAAGACCGCAGGCCACGAAACCGCCAAGGCCGAGCAGCGGGAGCAAGCTCAAACGCAGTATCCCTGGTCTCCGTAGTCGTCCCGGCTGGTATCCGCAACCATGAAGAACCGCATTTTGGATATGTTCGCCACGCCGTTCGACCCAAGCGTGGAAGAAAAGGACGGCCGCGCCGCCTTTGACGCCGAACGGCTCCGCGTGCTCGCCGAACGCTGGATCATCGAGAACCCCAGCGTCGCGCTGGGCGCCGCCTTAACCGTGGGAGTCCTGGTCGGATGGCTTATGAAACGCAAATGAACGGGGCCAACGGTCGCACCCCCGCGCCACGCGCCGTGGTCGAAAACCTGGGTGAGTTCCTGCATGACGTGGTCACGCTGGGCGAACTCCAAACCAAGTTGTTCACCGCCGACGTGCGAGATTTCAAGTCCGGCGCCCTGGTTCCCATTGCTCTCATGGGCTTGGCGGGCGTGTTGGCGCTGGGGTGTCTGCCCGTCTTGCTGACCGGTTTGGCCTGGCTCTTGGTGGACTATGACGTGTTGCAGCGCGGGTGGGCGTTTCTCGTCGCGGCCGCCGGAGGGTTGGCGGTAACGGCCATTCTGGGCGCCGTGGGTTGGTTCTGGTTCCGCCGGCAATTGGCGGTCTTGAGCCGATCGCAGGTGGAGTTGGAGCGCAATATTACGTGGATCAAGAGCGTTCTCAAACATAGCGGACGCACGCCGCGCGACCCGCGCGTCGTCATTCCTCATTCCCAATGAACGATTCCCCGGTTGCTGTTTGGCAATCCCCCCATGCGATAAGCACGAAAGGAAATGACCCGATGAATCCGATTCAACCCCCGTATGAAACTTTGCCCGAGCGCCGCCCGAACCTAGGGCTGTCAGAACCCTTGCGGCCGAGCGAAGATATTATTGAGTACCTACGCGAATACACGCGTGAGAAACCCGAGGTGGTCGCGCTATGGTGTTTCGGGATCGGCTTTGTGCTGGGCTGGAGGCTCAAGCCGTGGTAAACCACAGCGTTCACTTCGGTGTGCAGAGATCCTCAATGGAGGTTACTCGCGGGAGCGAGTAACCTACCGCAATCTTTAATGTGGCGCACTCGCGGAGCGAGTGCGTTTTTGTTGTGGCGTCCAAAGGACGCCAAGAAAGAGCGCACTCGCGGAGCAAGTGCGCCACACGAAACCCGTCCCACTCGGCCGAAATTCGCCCTACTGCCGCCGGCTTTCGACGTACTCGCTGGCGAACTTGGCCATGTTGGGGTCGTCGTAGGGATAACCCATCGCTTCCGCCTGGGCCAGCGTTTTCTTCCCGGACCAACCTTCCTGGCGGGCTTGGTTCATGACCGCCAGGGCCGCCGCGCGTTTTCCTTTGGCGCAGTGGACGAAGATCGGCTTGGGCAGTTTCTCGACGGCGTTGCAGAACTCATCGACCTGTCCCTCGCGGACCTGGCTACCGATGACGGGGATGTGCAGATACTCCATCCCGGCGTCGCGCACCATCTGCGCCTCGTCCAGCGGCGAGAGTTGGTCGTGGGTTTCGTTGTCCACGCGCAGATTGATCACGGTTTTGACGCCGTCGCGCGCAAGCTGCTGGATATCGGCGGCCTGCGGTTGCGCGCCAATTGAAACATCCGGTGTAATGGCTTTGGATTCCATAATTCGTCCTTTCATTGTAAAGGTCAACGCCAAGCTGGCCGCAAATCCCGCGCCATCGCTCGCTTTCATACGCGCGGACGGCCGGCCACTCGCTTGCCGTGGCAGTTCGCTCGGTTTCTGGCGGTTCGCTTGCTTGCCTCGCATGACGTAATATCTTGGTAATGAGGATGATCGAGGTTTTGTCTACTCTTCAGGCATCGAAAGGCCTATCTCAGTGGCAAAAAAACGAACTCGGAAAAAAGGCGGGCAAACGATCACGGCCGCGGTCGAGTCGGTACTGAACGAGGGAATCCTCGGTCCCCAGGACGTATCGCGGGAAGTTAAGACGCGGTTCAACCTGGACGTGAAGCCATCGCATATCTCGACCATTAAGAATCAGTGGAAGAAAAAGGCGATGTCGCTGGCGAACGCGCAAGGTTCGCCCGCAATCCCTACCCAAGTCAACGGCGCCGTGCTCGCCGCCACGATTGAATTTGTCAAGAAGGTCGGCGGATTGAAGGCGGCGCAAGATGCGTTGAATCTGATCCGCGCGGCAAAAGAGTTATAAGCGGTGTCGACGTTGCACCCCCGCGCGGCGCCGGTTTTGATCGTTGGGAAGATCAAATCCAGCAGGACCGCTTTTGCCAACGAGCGCTAGTTGTTTGCACGGCGCCTGATGCAACGGGAACGCTGCCCAGACGCAACGTACCTGCTGTAGACGTCACACCGCGCTTGCTTCTCTTCTGCAACTTCCCTTGCCCGCCGTTCCGATGATTTCCTCGGGTGGCTTGCCGCGTTGGGAGCGTGTCCGGTTCGCGGTTGGCCTTTCGTCCATCACCAGGCAATGTTCTGGTCGCCAAGGCGTATTCGCCCGTGCGCGAACGACACGTCGGCTCCAGCACCGTTGCCAGCAGGGAGGATTCGCTATGAAGAAAACGGTTTGGGGGTTGTGTCTTTTGGGCGCCGCGTGGGCGTTATTTCCTTCGTTAAGTCGGGCTGAGTCCGACGGCCCGACCATTCGCTTCGTGGACGAATCGCCGGTCCAGGTCGTCAGCTACTCCTACTATACGGCGAACCGGCAAGAAGAAGCGGCGCCGCTTCCCCCCGCGGATGTGGAGATTCCCGCCGATGAATCGCTGCGCGAGCAGGCGGCGCCGTTGGATTCCTTCCTTATACCGCCCCGCGCCGCCGGAAAGCCTGCGTGTTGCGCCGCCCCCGCCGCCCGCTGCTGCGCTCCCGTCGTTTGTGCGCCGAAATGTGCGCCCGCATGTGCGCCAAAATGTGCCCCGACATGTGCGCCCGCTTGTGCCCCGACATGTGCGCCCGCTTGTGCCCCGACATGTGCGCCCACCTGTTGCGCCCCAGCGGCGTGTGGTGCGAAATGCCATGCGGGCCACTGTGGGTCCTGCGGACATGGTTGCCCGGCTAGCCATCTCCTGTCGATGATTTTTGCTCCTGGCAACTCGCTGCGCGCCGCCCGCCACCCCGTCAGTTCCTGCGGATCGTGCGCGAAACCCGCCGGCTGCGGCCATCATGCCGGCTGCGGCCATCATGCCGGCTGCGGCCACCAGGCCGGATGCGGCCACCAGGCCGGATGCGGCTGCCACTAGAGCAGCATCCATGTAGGTCACGTGCTGGAGCAAGTGACCAATGGCGAGCGAAGCGAGCCGAAGTATCCGCTTGTTACACAAGCGGTTGGTTACTCGCGAAACGAGTAACCCACACGAAACACCCGTCATATCCCCATGAAAAGCGATCTTGCTCGCCGCTTGGGAGCGAGTGCGCCCCATTGGAAGCAGATATTCACTTGGCGGCTTCCAACCGGCGCGTCTTGACGCACAAGCCAGCGGCGGAACTAACGCTGATCGCCTTGGACCCGGAGCGGGATGCGATACAGGCTGGTGTCCACTGTCACATAAAGCATGTGGGCTTCGGCGCCAGTTCCGAACTCTACGTTGCTGGGCAGGCCGACCACCAACTCGGGGCTGGAGACGCTTTGGTTTTGCGGCCCCGTGGGAATGTGGGCGAGTTCCCGTCCTTGGGGATCGACGACCAGCACGCCGGGGCGCCGCTCGCTACGCACCGTCAAGTACAATCGGCCGGCTTGGTCCACGCACATTCCATCGCAACCTTTTTCTTCGCCGAAGTCATACACGGTGCGTCGCTCTCCCTTGGCCCGTCCGTCGGTCCCCAAGGTAAAGGCGTAGATTTTCATGGGGCCTTGCTCCGGCGCCGGGGCGTTGGGGTCGATCTTGTCGGTCCCATTATCGTGCTCGGCCACGTAGAGCGTGCCGCCGTCGGGGCTGAGCGCAACGCCGTTGGGCTTGGAAACCTCGTGCGTCACTTCGGACACCGTGCCTTGGGAAATGACGTATACGGCTCGCTGCTTTAACTCGCGCGGCTCGTCGCCCACGTAGCGAGGATCGGTAAAGAAGACGCGCCCCTGGCGATCGACGCAAAGATCGTTGGGCGAGTTGAATTTCTTCCCCGCGAACCCATCCGCGATCACTTCTTTCTCGCCCGTCGCCACGTTCCAGCGAGCAATGCCGCGGCCGCCGCCATCGGCGCCTTCGCACGCCCAAAGTCGCCCTTGGGCGTCAAAACACAGCCCGTTGGATTTGCCGCTGTCGAAACTGAAAACGGTCGTCTGCCGCGTATCCGGATCGAACCGCAAAATCATTCCGCGGTCCGCGCCCATGGGAATGTCGGAAAAGTAAATCGCCCCATCCGGCGCCGCGGCGGGGCCTTCGGTCAGGCCGCCCGCGATGGGCGCGGTCCGCGTAAAGACACGTTCCAGCCGCGCGCCCGGCGCGACGATCGCGTCGCCCGTGGGAGGTGGGATCTCGCCTCCGTTGGCCATCGCCACGGCTACGCACGCCATCCCAAGTATCGCCGCGATTCGCATCAGCCGTTCTCCAATCAAGGTGCGGGAAAACGCTTATCTTGCGAAGCGGAAAAGCAAAATGCAAGTGCAGAGAGACCAAGCGCGCCGCCCAGATCGGATCTACGCGAACAGGTTGCGCACCAAGGGGCTAGGGCATTTTTCAGGATGGTAGGACGGGTTCTACCGTGTGGCGCCCTTCGTTCGCCACGGAACAAGAGATCTTTTGAAACCGCGCGAACGCATGGTCCGACGGGTCCGACGGTCGCTACACTACCCAGGTGGCGATCACGAACAGCACGACAAAGATCACGGCGATGAACGTCAGGACCCATACGCCAAACCGCCACGCGTGGCTGAGGATCGGCCCCATCAGTTCATGCCGGGTCGCGCCGTAGACCAGGCTAATCACCACTACCAGCGGAAGCAGATACCAAAGTTGATTAAAGTACATCGCAAGCCGAAGTGGTAAGGCGCCAAGAGTACATCCAAGGAGCACACGACCCAGGGCGACGGGACCGCCGCCTAAGCTTTTTCCTGTTCGCCGTCGGAGGATTCTTCTTCCTCTTTAGGCGCCGGAAGCACGGGGCCGGCGTAGGCGTCGTAAATTGCAAGCACATTGAGTAGGCCGGCGATCATCGTATAGAGCGTCGAAAGCTCCCAGTATTTGTGGTACTGCTCGTGCCAGCGGGCTAGTTCATCGTAGGCGTTGGGCAGCACCATGCCTTCCGGCGGCGCCATGATGCCTCCGAACAACGGCGCCTTCCCGCGATCGACGCGATACTTTTGCACGATGGCCGGAAGCGCGGGAGCCCCAACACCCAACTGGCATAAATAATGAGCTCGCGTCAGCACGCCGCGAATGCTCCGACCGCCTGGCGCATCGTTGACCCACGCGGCATACACCGCTTTGCCGTCCGACAGCGCCAGACCAAAGAAAAAAGTCCCTAAAATGCAAATCATGAACAGCGCGCCCTTCCCGTAGCGGCGCTGATATAAATGCCCGGCCCCCGGCCACAGCCACGCCAGTATCGCGGCGACCAGGGGATCGCGCAGATCGACTTCGACGATCTCTGGCGCTTCGGTGGGTGGAACCGTGGTTGTCATAAAAGAAAGCTACAAAGAGATCGGTGTGAGGGGCTTTTCACTGTGGCGCACTCGCTCCGCGAGTACACTACGCGGTTCAAACCAGTTCACCGGCGCGAAACACGCCTAATGCAATTTCAAGCCGACCATTGTTCAATCAACCAAGGGTGGCCGGCGGGGGATGGCTTCTTGCAACACGCGCTAGGTTCATTCTATCGAATCGCTTGGCGTAGGCCAGATCAGGTCGCGGCCCGTAGCGTGTTGACGCACTGGTTGGCGTGGCGCGTGGTTTCCGGCAATCGAAAACGGCGCGCCAACCGCAGCACCCAGTCGCAGGCGGTTTCCAGCGAGAGGCGATGCCCCGCCGAAACAAACACCGGGCGCACGCCATCCTGGGTGCGCAGCACGCGGCCGATTACCTCGCCGTGATCGACCAGATCGGCTGCGTCGCCGCGACATGGTCCCGGCTCGGCGAATTCTCCAAGCAGCCGCGTCTTTCCACACCCAATCGTCGGAAGGTCGTACAGTACACCCAAATGGCACGCCAGGCCAAACCGCCGGGGATGCGCGATCCCTTGGCCGTCGCACACGATTAAATCTGGTTTCAAGGCTAATTTTTCCAGGGCCTCGCACAACGGCGGCAACTCGCGAAACGAGAACAGCCCCGGCACGTAGGGAAAGGTCGCGGCGGCGCGCGTGGTGGCGGTTTCCAGCGGTTCAAGCGTCGTCGCGTCCAGCACCACCGCGGCGGCGATCAAGCGGTCGCTATTGGTGTCGTAGGCGACATCCACTCCCGCCACGCGAGAAACAACACCTGGCAGGCGATCCTCAACCACTACCCGCCCCGCTAGCTCCTCTTGCAGACGCGCCGCGGCCGCCTCGTCCATACTCCAGGCATGAGACAACTGAGGAACCAACATGGCACGCTTTAGAGGTTGTGAACCTTTCCGTAGCGGCGGCGCCGAAACCCCTTACCCGCGCAGAGCTTGTTCCAATTCGGTTAGTTTCGCTCGCTCCTGCGCCGCCACGCTGGCAAGTCCCAAGAATCCCCCCGCCGCCTGCGCTACCTGCTCGGCTCGTTGGAGAATGCGGTCGCGCACTTTCTCAAAGGTTTTCGGATCGACCGCGGCCCGCAACTCGGCCACGTAATCTTTCCAGGCGGCCAGGAGTTGCGGCCCCGGCCGTTTGTCGAGCCACCGCTCCAGCAGATCGTGGGCGGCGGTGTCTTGCTGGACGCCGTTCTCTTCGGCGGCCTGCAAGACTGCGGCGCGTTCTTCCGGGGCAATCCCGCCGTGCGCCCAGGCTACTTCGACCAACGGAATCAGCGACAGCGCCGCCACGGTCTGAGCGTCGATTCCCAGGCCGGCCAACTCTTGCAAAATCGCCGGGTCCTGGATTCCCGAGGCGGCGCCGAGCGCTCGTAGTTTCTCTTCTTCTTGAACCTGCGCCCGAAGCTGATTAAGCAATTGCTGGTCCTGGTTCGCGAAGAATGACTCCTCCATGGCCCGTCGTCGATCAACAAGGAAGTCATCAGCCATGAGATGCACTTTGCTTTGTACAGGGGAAAGACCGCCTCCCTGCCAGCTTGGGAGGTCGTACCGGTATTTTAGAGCGACGCGCTCCCTGCCGCCAGACGACCTGTTGAGGCAGCGGGGCGGGGCAAACGCAATTTCAGGAGGTTATGACGGGGTTCAATGTAGGGCACTCGCTCCGCGAGTGCACCACATTATTCGGCCGCTCCACCATCGCGAAAAAAACGCTACGTTCGCGTGGCGCGCTCGATCACCGCACGGACTTCGCCCCGGTGCAATGCGGCTTGGAACGCGTCCCAGTCGGGATAGATCGCGTGGCTGCAAAACTTGAGCGCCCAGTTATGCACGAGCGGACTGACGGCGATCACCGCGCGGCCCGCTTGATGCGCCTCCCACATTTCGATGGCGGTGCCCATGGTCGCCTCGGGAACGTAGGCAATCACGGCGTCCACCTCGCGGCACAGGCGGTTGTGACAAAAGAACACCTCGCGCGCTGTGCCGTCGTCGTAGGCCAGAGAGTTTTGATGATCGGCCAGCGGGTCGTACACTTCGGCGTCGGGAAAGGCTTCGGTCAGCCATTGCTTCAGGCGCCCGCGGTAGTCCTGGCTATGCAAGAGCTCCGCAAGATGCGAGCCTTGCATAATTCCGGCAAGAAAGAATCGCATAAGCAACGGTCACGGGCGGAAAGGTTTTCGTTAGGATACGTTCATCGCACGACGTTCCAGATTACGCGCCCTCTTTCTCCACGACAATCGGCCCATGAACCGTCCCGCTCAACCCGCCACGCCCGACATCAACGCCGAACGCGCCCTGGAGCTTGTATTGCAGCTCATGGCCATTCCCGGCAAGAGCGGCGAAGAACGAACCATTGCCGATCGGGTCCGGCAGGAGCTACTGGCGGCGGGCGTGGATTCCTCTTGGCTTGCCGAAGACGACGCCCACCACCGCACGCCGTTCGCGGGCGACTGCGGGAATCTGGTCTTGAAGCTCCCAGGAACCGTGGACGCACCGCGGCGGATGCTGGTGGCGCACCTGGATACCGTCCCGCTGTGCGTGGGCTCGCAGCCGGTGCTGGCCGACGGCCTGGTAACGTCGGGCGATCCGCGCACCGCCTTGGGCGCCGACGACCGCGCCGGCGTGGCGGTCCTGCTAAACACGGTGCTGGAAATCCTGGAGCATCGCTTGCCGCATCCGCCACTGACCTTCCTCTGGCCGGTGCAGGAGGAAGTGGGTCTTCAAGGAGTACGGTGCATCGACAAGTCCTTGCTGGGCGAGCCACAACTCGCCTTTAATTGGGACGGCGGCTTGCCCACCAAAGTCACGGTCGGCGCGACCGGCGGGTGGCGCGGCGAAGTGACGGTGGAAGGCGTCGCCAGCCATGCCGGCGGAGCGCCCGAATGGGGCGTGAGCGCCATCGCGATTGCGTCCCTGGCCATCGCCGATCTCCACCGCGACGGCTGGCACGGGCTGGTCATGAAAGACGGCCAGCGGGGCACGTCCAACGTGGGCGTGATTCAGGGCGGCGCGGCCACCAACGTGGTGGCCGACCGCGTCACGGTCCGCGTCGAAGCGCGCAGCCACAATCCTGCATTCCGCCAGGTCATTGTCGATCGGATCGAGCAGGCTTTCCGCAACGCCGTGGTCGAGGTGAAGAACGTAGCGGGCGCCGCGGGCCGCGTTGAGATTTCCGGCCGCGTCGATTACGAAGCCTTCCGCCTTCGCGACGACGAGCCGTGCATCGCGGAAGTGGAGCGCGTCCTACGGTCGCTCGGACGCGAACCGGAGCGGGTCATCGCTAACGGCGGGCTGGATGCGAACTGGCTCACGGCCCACGGCATTCCCACGGTCACGCTCGGTTGCGGGCAACTTCGCCAGCACATGACCAGCGAAGCGCTAGACGTGACCGACTTCCTCCTCGCCTGCCGCGTGGCGTTGCGCCTGGCGACCACGGACTCGGTCGCTTAGTGCAATCTTCACGACGGCTTCTTCAATGTGGTGCACTCGCGGAGGGGTTGCAAACGGTTTGCTAAACCGTCGTAGCGGCGGCGCGCGCCGCCGCTACGGAAAGATTCACAACCTCGGAACGGTCAGGCGATCATCCGTCGTCAAAATCAAACTCCACGCGGCCTTCGTTGAGTTTGAGACGGGCCTCGAACGATTTACCCGCCTTGGAGCGAAAACCTTTGAGACGCGCGGTGGCGCCCTTGCGTAACAGTGTCTCGGCCGTGCGGCGTGTTATTCGCTTTCCCGAGATAGTTTGCCAGATTACAAAGGGGCAGCCTTCGCGCCAGCCGCTGCAACTGAACGATTTTTTCTGCTCGACCACGGGCCGGCCGCAAAGAGGACAAGCGCCCAGGGAACCAGCCTCGCGGGCAGCCGGTTTGCGGGCTCCTTCGGCAGGGGGGCGGCGTGCGTACTTGGCGACGATTTTTTCCAACGCATCGTTCGCCTCGCGCACGGCCGGTTGGTCTTGAGGCGTTTCTTTCGCTCGCCGTCCTGACTTGGACCTTCCTCCTTGTTTGGTTCGGGCGCCGGACTTGGCGCGTCCCGCGCCACGCCCGCGACCGCCGCGTTTACCGCCGGTGGAGGTTTGCGTACGAGAGGAAGCGCCGGCGGCGGGGCGAGCGATCGGGAACAAGGCGCCAGCATCTGAAAGGTACAAGAGCGACTGTCCCGCGGTTTCGCCAGACGGCGGCCAGGAGGTCAAACGCCGCTGGAGCAACTGCCGGACTTGTTCGAGCGTAAGCTCGACTCCGTCAAACTCGCGCCGCAGCACGAAGGGACATCCCTCGCGCCAACGGGAGCAGCCGAAGTCACGTTTTCCTTCGATCACGGCGGCGCCGCAACGAGGGCAGTCGCCCAGCCGGTTCGGATCGACCGGCCGCAACTCCTCGGCGTGAACGATGTCCTCGGTATAGCGGACGATGTCATCCATGAATTGCCGCGGGTCGAGGCGGCCCTGTTCGATTTGCTTGAGCCGGGCCTCCCAGGCGCCGGTTAGCTCCGCCGACTTGAGCCGCGGGTCGCGCACCACCGCAACCAGGTAACGGCCCAGGTCGGTTGCCTCCAGATTCTTTTTCTCGCGCCGCAGATAACCGCGCGCCAAGAGCGTCTCGATGATGGACGCCCGCGTGGCCGGCGTGCCCAGGCCGCGTTCCTTGAGAGCGTCTTTCAATTCCTCGTCATCCACCAATTTGCCGGCCGTCTCCATCGCCCCCAGGAGTGTGTTTTCGGTAAAGTGCGGCGGCGGCTTGGTTTCGCCTTGCTTGATGTGCGGCTCATGCGGGCCGTGTTCACCCGGCTTGAATTCGGGCAACTCCCGCTCTTCCGAAGGTTCGGACCGCCGCGCCGAATTTTTGGACGTCGATGAAGAATCGTCGGTTGTCTCCTCGTCCGGAGAGTCGAATTCCTCAGGCTTGCGGGAGTTGGCGCGCTTGGAACGCGCCGCGCCGGGCGCCGCCTCGGGCGCCTTTTTGCGCGGATAGAGAACTGTCCAACCAGGATCAAGGATTTGCACGCCGGTGGTGCGAAATGGGACTTGGTTCGCGGCGCCGTGGACCGTGGTCAAGAGCTTGATGCAGGGCGGATAAAACACGGCGATGAGCCGCGTAACGACCGCGTCGAAGACTTTCGCTTCGGCGCCCGATAACGCGGCGGGCCAGTCGCCGGTAGGCAGGATCGCATGGTGGTCGGTCACCTTGGCGTTGTTAACGATGCGCCCGGTGAACGGAAGCGATGCGAGATCGAGTTTTCCTATCTCGGTTGGCTTGCGCGGCCGCAGACGTTCCAGCGTCGCGCGCACCTCGCGCCGCATGTCGTCGGTGAGATAGCGCGAGTCGGTCCGCGGGTACGTAATAGCCTTGGCCTCGTACAGCTTTTGTGCGGCCTTGAGCACGCGGTCGGCCGAGAGACCGTACCGGCGGTTCATGTCGCGTTGGAGGTCCGTCAGGTCGTAAAGCTGCGGGGGGTTCTCGGTGCGCCGTGACGTTTCGACTTTGGATACGTGGAAGGGGTGTCCCGTGACGCGCGCCAAAAGCGCCGCGGCGTCTTCCTTTTTGGCGAAGCGGTCGCCCGCATGCTTGAACGGCGTTTGGCGATAGGTGGTCCAAAGTTCGTAGAAGGTTTCGGGCCGGAAGGCGCGAATCTCGTCGTCACGCGCCACGATCAGCGCCAGCACCGGCGTTTGCACGCGGCCGGCGCTCCAGAGCAGTCCTTGGCCGCCGTGGCGCACGGTCAAGTTGCGCGTGGCATTCAAGCCGACGATCCAATCGGCCTGGCTGCGGCAGCGGGCGGCATCGTAGAGCGCGTCGAACTCCGAGCCGGGACGCAAATTTTGGAACGCGCGGCGAATGGCCGCGGGATTCAGCGAATTGAGCCACAATCGGCGGAACGGCTGGCGCGCCAGACCTGACTGTTCCAAGATGTAGCGGAAAATCAATTCGCCTTCGCGCCCGGCGTCGGTGGCGGCCACGATTTCGTCGGCGTCTTGGAGAAGTCGCCGGACAATCTCGAATTGGCGGCGGGCGGACGCATCGCCGATTACCTTCAGGCGAAATTCGGACGGGATGATCGGCAGCACGTCGAGCGACCACTTTCGCCAGGAAGCGTCGTAGTCCTGCGGTTCACACAGACCGACCAGGTGCCCCAACGCCCAGGCCACGCGGTAACCGCTCCCCTCGAAGTACCCCGCACACCGCCGATTGGCCCCCAGGAACGCCGCCAGATCGCGGGCCACCGAAGGTTTTTCGGTCAGGACAACTTTCATTCTTCAAACGGCGGACCGTCGCCGTTGTTATCTCCAGAGTGGAACTTGATTAGGGTCACTTCGTTGCCCGTGGCGTTAAAACGCACGTCATTCATAAAGGTGCGCATTAGCAAGATTCCGCGGCCTCCCGCCTTGTCAAAACAATCGGGGTCGAGCGGGTCGGGCAGATTGCTCGGATCGAACCCCCGGCCTTCGTCGCGAATCACAAAACGTGCTTCCTGGCGCGTGAGGCGGGCGTCAATGTAAACACGGCGGTCGGCAAAAGGCGCGGCGGCGCGGCGGCGCGTCACTTCGGCGGTGTAGAGGTCGGGCTGGTTGTCGCGCATGTCGGACGTGAGTTCGAGATTGCCGTGGAAAACGGCGTTGGTCAGCGCTTCCTCAAGGGCGATCGCCAAGCGCAAGCGATCGGCCTCGTCGCAAATGCCCAACTGGGTGGCGGCGTCTTGCAGGTGGCTGATGAGCGGCGGGATCAGCGTGGAGTCGTTCTCCAATTCAAAGGCAAACTCGCTGCGCGTCATCCCCCGCAGCAACTGCACCCGATGATGCTGTTGTAACGAGGCTTCCAACACCTGCCGCACGATCCGCATCAAGTCTTGGGCTAGCTTGCGTTTGGGAACATAGCTCGACGCTCCGCGCTCCAACGCTTGAACGGCAATCTCTTCGCTTCCCATCGAGGTCATCAAGATTACCGGAAGGTAAGGTGCGGTTTGCTTGATGTGCTCGACCAGTTCCAGACCGTCCATCTCGGGCATTTGCAGGTCGGTAAGCACCAGATCGGGTGGAGCGTGGTCGATGACCGACGCGGCTTCGGCGCCGTTCTCGCAAAATTGGACGAGGAACGAAGTTTCTTTCGACAACAATCCACCCGCCAGCCGGCGATCGACAGCCGAATCATCGACGATCAGAATCTTCGCCATTTTCATACCTCAAACTCGTCCGTTGCGGTTGCGGCGCTGCTGACCCGACGTTTGACCAACGTGATTTCGTTGCCTTGCGGGTTGTGACGCACTTCGTCCATGCAAGCGCGAATGAGCACCAGGCCGCGGCCAGCTTCTCCGTCGAGGGCCGCGGCGTCCACGTGCTGGGGAATGGTGGAAACGTCGAACCCTGGTCCTTCGTCGCGAATTACGAATCGCGCCTCGTCGGGCACGATGGCAATCTGGCAATAGATTTTGCGATCGCGATAGGGGGCCTGGGCACGGCGTTGTTCGACCAAGTGGTCCTTCTCGCCCATGAGCATCCGCTCTCGCGATTCCTGCATCTGCTCGCGCGAGATTTCCAGGTTGCCCCGGTAGTAGGCGTTGAGAAGGGCTTCTTGGAGCGCCGATCCGATGGAAAATCGTTCCGCCGCGCCGGTCACCCCCATACCCATCGCAATTTGTTGTACGAGATCGACCAGCGGGTCAAACACCGTCGGGTCATTTCCCAGGGTAAACACGAACTCGGTCCGATCCATGCATTCGAGCAGACGCTCATAGCTGCCCTCGGCATGGGACAACGCCAGCACCTGGAAAACCGTGTCGAGCAACTTTTCGGCTGCCCGGGCTTTGGGAACGTAACTGGCGGCGCCTTGCTCCAAGGCGGCGATGGCCAGGTCTTCGCTTCCATGGGCGGTCATCAGCACCACGGGCGTGTTGCTGTGATGGATCGACACGGCGCGAACCAAGTCCAGCCCGTCCAATTCCGGCATCTGTAAATCGGTGACGACTACGTCCGGCGGGTCGCTGCGAATGCAGGCGAGCGCAGCCGAGCCGTTTTCCACGTACTCGACTTGAAGCCGGTCATCTTTTTCTAGTAATCCACCAATCAGCCGGCGATCAACCGCCGAGTCGTCCACCACAAGCACCCTGGGCATGGCAACGGTCCCCTCGTTCCGAAACAAGATTGTGACTACTTGGGTTTTACCTTGACTTCTTGTTGCTCCAAGAAACTCGTCAACACACCCGACAGACGCGTGACCGCGTGATCGACTTGTCGGTACACGGGTTCTCGGGCCACCAGGTTTTGCTCTCGCCCCATGGTTTCCAACTGTTCGGCCGGTTGGATGGCGGCCGCATGAAAACACCGAATGGAGCCTTTCAGCACGTGCGCGGCCGACTGCAAACGCAAGGGGTCGCCCAGTTCGACGGCGCGCTGCAGGTTCGCCATGAGTTTGGGGCGTTCGTCAAGGAAGCTTTCGATAAGCTCACAGAGCAGGCGGCGATCGCCTCCTACCGAGCGCAGCGCCGCGGTGGGGTTCCACACTTCACAGTCGTCCACTTTATTCGATGTGGGGCCTTCGCACGGGTAGGAGCAATCGGATGCGTCGTCGGTAGGGGCGCTTGTCTGGCAGTCCCGCGTATCGCATGAAGATTCACGAGGCGCCAACACCTTTTCCAGGGTATCAAGGAATTGTCGGATACGAATCGGCTTGGAGATGTATTCATCGGTCCCACATTCCAGGCAACGCTCACGATCACCTTTCATGGCGTGCGCGGTGAGGGCGATAATCGGCGTGCGGGGACGGTTGCGTTCCACCTCGCGACGGCGAATCTCGCGGGTCGCGCTCAGACCGTCCAAGTCCGGCATTTGCACGTCCATGAGAACCAAATCAAAATTGTCGTTCTCCCAAGCTTCGACCGCCGCTCGGCCGTTCCCCACAACGGTAACGTCATGCCCCTGACGCGTGAGCAATCCTACCGCCAGTTTCTGATTGACCAGGCTGTCTTCCGCCAACAGGATTTGCAGCGGTCCCCAGCGGTTGGCGTGGGCCGGCGAGACCGTCTCAGTTTTTTCGACTTCCAGCGCCTGCACGCCGACAACCGAACCGATTGCGTCGAACAACTCGGACTGCTTAATCGGTTTGAGCAGGCACTCGGCAACTCCCAGTTCGCGACACCGGCGAATGTCGCCAGCGCGGTCGCCCGAAGTCAGCATCAGAATAATGGCTTCGCGTAGGTCGCGGACGCCGTCTCCCTCGCGGGCGATCGTTTCAATCAGGTCGAAACCGTCCATGCCTGGCATACGGGCGTCGATCAGGGCGAAGCGGAACGACTGCCGAGCGTCGCGCAAGAGACGCAGCGCAGAAGGTCCATCCTCCGCCAAGGCCGCTTGCAGCCCCCAGTTGGACAACATTTCCTGCAAGATCTGGCGGTGGGTCTCGTTGTCATCCACCACCAGCACGCGCATGCCGCGAATGGTCTCCACCGGTTCATTCGGCGCGGCGCTCGCGTCTCGATGAACCGTCGGAAACGTGACCGTGAAGAAGAACGTGCTGCCGTGATCGACTTCGCTTTCGACGCCGATCTGGCCGCCCATCAGCGCCACCAGCTTGGTGGAGATCGAAAGTCCCAACCCCGTGCCGCCAAAGCGGCGCGTGGTCGAGGCGTCGGCCTGTTCAAATGCGTCAAAGATTCGCGCCAACTTCTCGGCCGGCACGCCGACCCCGGTGTCTCGGACGGCAAACCGCAGGCGCGCCTCCTGATCGGACTTTTGCTCACACGATACGTCAAGCACCACCTCGCCCTGCTGGGTGAACTTAATCGCGTTCCCCACCAGGTTGGTAATCACTTGCCGCAACCGCGTGCTGTCGCCGACGACGAACTCCGGCGCCGCGGGGTCGATCCGGCACGCCAGTTCCAAACCCTTGTGATGCGCTCGCAACGACAGCGTTTTGATGGTGTCGCCCACCACCTCGCGCAGTTCGAACGGCTCGTGCTCCAGGTCCAATCGACCGGCCTCGATCTTGGAGAAGTCAAGGATGTCGTTAATTACCGTCAACAGGAGTTCGCCCGACTCGCGGATCATGCTCAGGTATTCGCGTTGTTCGTCCGTCGGGTCGGTCTCCAGGAGCAATTCGGTCATACCGAACACGCCGTTCAAGGGTGTGCGAATCTCATGGCTCATGTTGGCGAGAAATTCGCTTTTGGCCTGATTGGCGGTCTCGGCCGCGCGTTTCGCTTCTTCGCGCTCCTGCTCGATCCGGATGCGGTCGGTCACGTCCCAGAAAATGCCCTGCACCCCGACGCACCGCCCCTTGCTATCGAACAACGGCGTTTTGCGCACTTCCACATAGAGCGAGTCGCCCTCGGGCGTACTGTGTTCTTCGATGGTGGCGTACCCTTTGCCGCTTTCAATGACCCGGCAATCATCGCGATGATACTTGGCGGCCAATTCGGGTGGAAACAAGTCGTGGTCGGTGCGGCCGAAAATCTTATCAAACGGTTGTTTCACGAGTTCGCAAAACGATTGGCTGACGAACATGAAGCGGCCGTTCACGTCTTTGCGGATGACGTGAACCGGAAGATTCTCCACCAGCGATTCGTAGAGCGCTTCGGACTCCTCCAGCCGGCGCCGGGCTTCGCGCTCTTGGGTGATGTCGCGCAGGAACAACGTGAAGACGGCCTGGCCCTTGAGCGGCACCGGTTGAATGGCGATTTCGGCCAAGAATGGTTCGCCGTTCTTGCGCATCAGCGTTAGCTCCAGCCGCTTGCCGACCATCGAGCCTTGGCCCGTGCTTTGATAATTGCGCAAGTTGTCATGGTAGCGCTTCCGCGAGGGCGGCGGGAAAAACAATTCCGCCATGTCTTGACCCATGACCTGCTCGCGCAGGCAACGGAACTTTTGTTCGGCCGCGCGATTGAACGCGAGAATTTTTCCTTCCTCATCGACCGTAATGATGCAATCGATTGCGGCCTCAAAACATGCCCGGAGCCGCAACTCGTTCTCCCGTAACTCCAACGCGGTTTGGCGCTGCTCGCTAATATCGCGCGAAACGACGGCGTACGAGATAAGATCTCCCGCGGAGTTCCGCTGCGTGAGCACCAAGAGCGAAACGGGCGTCTCGTGGTGATCCTTCCCTTGGAGCGTGAACTCTCCTTGCCAGACACCCTGACGCGCCGCCGCGGGAAGTACCGTCTCTACCAACTGCCTATGCAGTCGCGGCGGATGGAAGTCGACCAGTTTCAGACTGCTGACAGGTTCCTTGGGGCCGAGACCCGCTAAAGTGCGCGCCGCCGGGTTGAGATATAGCACCCCCTGCTGGGCGTTCGCCACGCACACGATATCGGGCGTGGTTTCCAGGATCGTTCGCCACTGCGTTTCGGTGAACTGCAGCCTTCGTGCGTCCTTCGCTTGTTTATCCAGCACTTCCTTGGCGCGCTGGGCTGCTTGGGTTTGATGCTCCAAGGCTTGCCGCGTCCGTTCCGTCTCGTCCGATTGAGCGTCTAACGCATCGCGTGCGACTTGCGTTTCTTGAACCTGTTGTTCCAATTCGTCCTGGGTCAAGCGAAGCTGATCTTCCCGCTGTTGGTTCGATATTGTGAGGGCCTGGTTGGCGGAGATTAGTCGTTGCTGCTCTCGTCCCACGCGCCACGCAATCCATGCCCCAAGCGCCAGGACAACCACGGTCAGTCCCTGCGTGACCGCCGCCACTTGTCCGGGACCAGACAACGAGAGCGCCGCGCTGCATGCCGCAAGAAGTGTAGCCACTCCCAGGACCGCGCATAACCACCCAGTTCGGCTCATATATCGATCCGAGTCGAATCCAACGGCGACTAGTGACAATAGAACAAAATGATGGTTTCGCGCGCAGAGACAAGACGGTGCGCCGCAAACCCCTGTCATCGTGCCTCATTCACCTTGGTCCGTCAAGCAAATAACGGTAGCGCAAGATGAGATTTCTGGTGCGTGTGCGTGGCGCCACGGTCGCCTGGGAGGTAGCCACGGGGCAAGAATTATACGTTGGGGTGTTTGCGTTTTCACCTTGCTGAATTATCCGACCGAGAGTATTGTCTTGCGGCGTTATCGAAGCTGGGGACACTATGAAGATTGTTGCGATTATTCAGGTTCGCTTCGCGTCCAAACGGTTGCCGGGAAAAGTACTGATGGACCTGGCTGGCCGCCCGTTGCTGTGGCGCCAACTGGAGCGCGTGGCGCGGTCGGGAGTTGATGAAATCGTCGTCGCCACGACGGACCTTCCCGAAGACGATGACGTGGCCGCAATGGCGCAGCACTTTGGCGCGCCGTGTTATCGCGGACATGAGCAGGACGTACTGAAACGGTTTGTGGGCGCCGCCCGTCAGGCCTCGGCCGATGTGCTGGTGCGTCTGAAAGGCAATAGTCCCCTCTTTGACTCCCAAGTCGCCAGCCGCGTGATCCGCGCGTTGGTCGATAATCTTTCGTCTTGCGACTACGCTTCCAACATCCTGGAGCGAACCTTTCCCCAAGGGCTGGACGCCGAAGCATTTACCTTCGGCGCGCTCTCGTGGATGGACCGTCTGAGCAAAACCCCAGAGGAACGCGAGCAGGTAACACTGCTCCCGCGCGGCCGCTTGCGGCACATGTTCCTCTGCCGGTCCGTGAAAGACGAGCAAGATCATTCCGACCTGCGGTGGACAATCCGCACCGCGGAAGACTTGGAGCTGATGCGGCGGTTGTACCAGGAATTGGACGTAGTTTCGCGGTCACCGGGACACCGCGAAATCATCTCCTTCCTGCGCGCGAACCCGCACTTGCAGCCGTGCAGTCCGCGATATCCGGCGCCTCGTTCCGAGCGGACCGCCGCTTGATTTGCGCGAGCCCGCAAAGCGACTGCTCTTGTAGACAATCGCCATTCAGGATAAACAACCTCTCTATCGTCCGTTTGTAGGAGGAGCACGATATGGAGGTCGTGGCGTGTATCGCTGCGCGCGGCGGTTCCAAAGGCATACCCCAAAAGAACACCCGGCCTCTGGCGGGGAAACCGCTCATCGCTTGGACGATTGACGCCGCCTTGGCCAGCCGCCGGGTCAACCGCGTGCTCGTATCGACCGATGATCCCCACATTGCCGAGGTGGCGCAATGGCTTGGGGCCGAAGCGCCGTTCCTCCGTCCCACGGCTTTGGCCCGCGATGACTCGCCTTCGATCGACACGCTGCTTCACCTGCTGATGTGGCTGGAAGATACTTCCGGCGTGCTTCCGGACTATACCGTATTGCTCCAGCCAACCAGTCCTTTCCGCACCGCCGAAGACATTGACGCAGCCGTGGACCTGGCCGTGTCTCGCGAGGCCGACGCGGTCGTGAGTGTGTGCCCCGCCCAAGATCATCCGTACTTGGTGAAGACCCTGGACGGCGGCGGCCGCATTGCAAGCCTGGTCCAATCCAACCACCCTCCGCGGCAGGCGTTTCCCCAAGCGTATGTGCTGAACGGCGCCGTCTACGTAAACCGGACCAAGGCGTTGTTGCAAGAGCGGGTCATCGTGCCGGAGGGCGCCTTGGCGTATGTCATGCCCGAAGAACGCTCGCTCGACATCGACACGCCCTGGCAATTGCAGCTTGCCGATCTGCTGATGCGCGAAACTCAACATCGACGCGCCGCGTAACCGCATGAACATGCTTCAACCTCACGCGATCCGCATAGGCGACCGACTGGTCGGACCGCGCCAGCCCTGCTTTCTCATTGCGGAAGCGGGAGTTAACCACAACGGCGATCCCGGGCTTGCGCTGAAGTTGGTTGAAGCCGCCCACCGCGCCGGCGCCGACGCGGTGAAGTTTCAGACGTTTTCGGCCGACCGACTCGCATCGCCGCACGCTCCCAAGTGCGAATATCAAAAGCGGAACGGATCCGACGACGAGTCGCAGCACGCCATGTTGCGCCGCCTGGAATTGCCGCCAGGGGCGCACGAAGCGCTGTTTCGACGCTGCGAAGAATTGGGGCTGGTGTTTCTCTCCACGCCTTTTGACGAACCGGCGGCCGACGAGCTTGAATGCCTGGGCGTAGCGGCCTACAAGACGCCCTCCGGCGAAGTGACCAACCTGCCGTACCTGGAACACGTAGCGCGCAAGGGGCGGCCCATGATCGTTTCGACCGGTATGGCGACTTTGGGTGAAGTCGAGGCCGCGGTCGCCGCGATCGAAAGGACCGGCCACCGGGACCTGGTCCTCCTTCATTGTGTGAGCAACTATCCCGCCCACCCGGCCGACGTCAACTTGCGGGCGATACACACCCTGGGAACTGCGTTTGGCGTTCCCGCGGGCTACTCGGACCATACGCTCGGCGTGGAAGTGGCGTTGGCGGCGACGGCGTTGGGCGCGTGCGTGATTGAAAAGCACTTTACACTCGACCGCCACATGGCGGGGCCGGATCATGCGGCCTCGTTAGAGCCGGATGAGTTGGCGAACCTGGTGCGTGGGATTCGCATGGTGGAAGCGGCGCTGGGGCATGGCCGCAAGACCCCCGTGGAGCGCGAACGGGAAACAGCGGCCGTGGCCCGAAAGAGTCTTGTCGCCGCCCGTGATATTCCCGAGGGCGCCCTGGTGACCGACGCCCACATTGCCGTTATGCGGCCGGGAACGGGACTTCCCCCGGCCATGCGTCCGTATTTTCTGGCGCGTCGGGCTACGGCGCACATTCCGGCCGGCGCCCTGCTTACGCTCGACATGGTGGGGCAAGCTTCCGGATGACAACCCGCACCATCGCTATGGTCACCGTCGGCCGCTCGGATTGGGGCATCTATCGCCCCGTGGCGCGGGCGATTTGCAACGATCCCGATCTTCGCTTACGAATCGTCGCCACAGGCGGCCATCTGGTTCCGGCCATGGGGCGCACGATTGACGAGATTCGGGCCGATGGTTTTTCCGTCGATGAGCAAATCGATTGCTTGCTCTCTGCCGACACGCCGCTGGCCGTGGCCAAGTCGATGGGACTGGCCACCATGGGACTGGCCGAAGCGTATCAGCGATTGGCGCCCGACGTGGTGTTGGTGTTGGGGGACCGGTTCGAGATGCACGCAGCGGCGTTGGCCGCGGTGCCGCTGCGATTGCCGCTGGCGCACATCCACGGGGGTGAGATCACCCTGGGCGCCACGGACGACGTGTTCAGGCACGCCATAACCAAGTACAGCCACTTGCACTTTGCGGCGACCGAGGAGTTTGCCGCGCGGATTGTGCAAATGGGCGAAGCGCCGTGGCGCGTGACGGTATCTGGAGCGCCAGCGCTGGATAACCTGGCCGAATTGGAATTGCTCAGTCGCGATTCATTGGAGCGCCGCCTGGGCTTGCCGCTTGCGCGGCCGCCGCTGCTGGCGACCTTTCATCCCGTCACGCTGCAATACGAGCAGACCCCTTCGCAGATCGAGGAGTTTCTGGCGGCGTTGGCGGAATTCGATCTTCCGATCGTCATTACGCGCCCCAATGCCGACGCCGGCAATCAGGCGATTGTGCGCCGGCTAGCGCAGTTTGCCGACGAGCGGCCTCACACGGTGGTGGTGGAGAACCTGGGCACGCAAGCGTATTTCAGTTTGATGTCGATGGCCGCCGCCCTAGTGGGCAATTCGTCGAGCGGGATCATCGAAGCCGCCTCATTTGCGTTGCCAGTAGTCAACGTGGGCATCCGCCAGGAAGGCCGTCCGCGGTCGAAGAACATCCTCGACGTGGGCGACGACCGGCGGGCCATCTCCGCCGCCCTGCGCCGCGCGCTGACGCCGGAGTTTCGCAAGTCTTTGCACGGCATGAAGAACACGTATGGCTCGGGTGACGCGGCGGCGCGCATCGTGCGGCGCCTGAAGTCCGTGGACCTGGACGACACGTTGCTGATCAAGCGATTCCATCAATCCGCAGCGACCGACGCGTGCTCACGAATGGCAGGATAAGGCGCCCATGAACCCAATTCCGCTGATTGGACTTGGCGCCGGCGGTCATGCCAAGGTGGTGATTGACGCAGTGCGGCTCGATCGCCGTTATCAAGTAATCGGACTGACCGATCCCAACCGTGAACTGCACCGCGGCCGAATCATGGGAGTCGATGTCTTGGGCGACGATTGTCTGCTTTCCCAGTTGTTTGAACAGGGCGCCAGGGCCGCATTTGTCGGCGTGGGCACCTATGCGGGAACAGCCGTGCGAGCGAAGTTGTACCGCTTTGCCGCAGGTCTAGGATATCGCTTCCCGACGATCGTCCACCCCGCCGCCACGGTCTCAACCGCGGCGACGCTCGGGCCGGGATGCGTGGTGTTGGCCGCAGCAGTAATCAACGCCGAGGCCCACGTGGGCGTAAATGCGATAATCAATACCGGCGCAATTGTGGAGCACGATTGCCAGGTTGGCGATCACGCGCACGTGGCGACCGGCGCCCGGTTGGCCGGGAACGTGTGGCTGGACGAAGGCGCCCTGGTGGGCGCGGGCGCCACGGTGCTGCCGGGCGTGCGCATTGGCGCCGGCGCGGTGGTTGGCGGCGGGGCCGTGGTCACGCGCGACGTTTGCGACGGCGCCGTCGTGGTCGGTGTGCCGGCCAGGGAAATTCGTAGGGAGAACGAGCGATGAACCTGCTGCCGGAACTTGTCATCCAACGGACCGAGACGCTCCGCCAGGCGATGGAGAAGCTCGACCGCTCGGGACGCGGCATTTTGCTCGTGCTGACAACCGAACGCCGCCTGGAATACACCGTGACCGATGGCGACATCCGCCGCGCGATCCTCGCGGGCGTGCGGCTGGATGATTCGCTTGAACACCTGCTGGCCCACAAGGACCGGTTGCACCGCCGCCCACCGACCACGGCGCCGGTCACGGCCGGTCGCGAGCAGTGGGTCGCCGTCATGCGCGCCACACACGTGGCCCAATTGCCGCTGCTGGACGAAGCGGGCCGCGTCGTGGACCTGGTCACCTTAAACCAGTTGGCGCCCGAGCCAGACGCGCCGGTGCGCGCGGTCATCATGGCCGGCGGGCGCGGCATGCGTTTGCGCCCCCTGACCGAGCACATGCCCAAGCCGATGCTTCCCGTGGGCGGCAAACCCCTGATGGAACACATCATTGGCCGCTTGCGCGAGGCGGGCATCCGCCGCATCAACGTCACCACGCACTACATGCCGCAGAAGATCATCAATTACTTTGGGAGCGGCAGCGACTTTGGCGTCACGTTGAATTACGTGTTCGAGGAACAGCCGCTTGGCACCGCAGGCTCGCTGCGCCTTCTGGAAGAAAGTGACGAACCGCTGCTGGTGATTAATGGCGACATCTTTACGCGGGTCGATTTCGGCGCCATGTTGAACTTCCATCGCCGGCAGGGGGCCGACGCCACAATTGGCGTGCGGCACTTCGAACTGGAGGTTCCCTACGGCGTGATCGAGACGGAAAATGGCCGCGTGCGGCGCCTGCGTGAAAAGCCCAAATATGAGTTTCTCACCAACGCCGGAATCTACCTGGTCGAGCCGACCGTGCTGCGGCATATCCCGACCGACAAGCGGAGCGACATGACCGACCTGATTGCGTCGCTGTTGGACCAGAACCGCGTAGTGACGAGCTTTCCCGTGGTGGAGTATTGGCTGGATATTGGGCGGCATCCCGACTTCGCCCAGGCTCAGGAAGACATTCAAAAGATGAGGTGGGCGGCGTGAACAACGTGGAGGCCGCGCTGCGCGGCAAGCAGGTGTTGGTGACCGGCGCCGGCGGCTTTATTGGTAGCCGGTTGACGGAACGTTTGGTCGAATTGGGCGCCGAGGTGCGGGCGCTGGTGCATTACAACTCGCTTGGCGCGTGGGGCTGGTTGGACGATAGCCCCCACAAGCACGCGATTGAAGTCCTGGCCGGCGACATTGCCGATCCCGGTTGCGTACAGCGCGCGGTGGAAGGGCGGCAGGTGGTGTTTCACCTGGCCGCTCTGATCGCCATCCCGTATTCCTACGTGGCGCCCGCCTCGTATGTGCGCGTCAACATCGACGGCACGCTCAACGTACTGGAGGCGGTGCGGCGGTGGGGCGTGGAACGCCTGGTGCATACGTCCACCAGCGAAGTCTATGGCACCGCGCTGCGGGCGCCAATTGACGAAGCTCACCCACTTCAGGGACAGTCGCCCTACTCAGCCACCAAGATCGCGGCCGATAAGTTGGTCGAAGCATACCATCGCTCTTTCGACGTGCCCGCCGTTACGGTGCGGCCGTTCAATACGTATGGTCCGAGGCAATCGGCGCGGGCGGTCGTGCCCACGATCATCACGCAAGCCTTGACCCAGCCGCGGATCCGCTTGGGCAACCTCACGGCCACGCGCGATCTAAATTACGTGGACGACACAGTCCATGGTTTTCTATGCGCCGCGACGGCGCCCCAGGCTGTCGGACAGACGATCAACGTCGGCTCCGGCCGGGAAATTGCAATCGGCGAGTTGGCTCATCTGATCGTGCGTTTGACCGAAAGCCAGGCAATGGTTGAAGCCGACGAGCAGCGGTTGCGCCCCGCGAAGAGCGAAGTCGAACGATTGTTGGCCGACAACACCCTGGCAAAGCAAGTCCTGGACTGGTCGCCCGCGGTGGACTTGGAAGAAGGACTGCGGCGCACCATTGCATGGCTCCGCGATCATCTGGAACGCTACCGCCCGGAGGTCTACAACATTTAGCCTTGCGTCAAATCTCTGAGGGGCGACAGTATCTCGCTCCCCAAGACCGCGGCGGGGCGCCGTAGCGACGTATTCTTGCTGCAACGTTGCGTCCGGCAACGCCAGCCTCTACATTCAGCCCTGATGGTTCGGACATCGGCACGCTTCGACACCGGAAGGGCGCACCGTGGACCACGCTTTGGCGCACGACCGCCGTCTGGCGGCGACCGTTCGATTGGCGCTCATCCCAGGCGTCGGGCCGCGCACGCGGCTGGCGCTGTTGGAGCGGTTTGAGACGCCCGAGAAAGTATTCGAGGCGGCGCCGAGCCAACTGCGCGAAACGCCCGGCGTGGGCGCGAAACTCTGCCAGCGGTTGGTTGCGGCGCGCGAGGAAATCGACGCCGAGGCGGAAATTGCCTTCTGCCGCGAACAGGGCATCGCGCTGATAACGCCCGACCAAGACTCATATCCGCGCTCGCTCCGCGAGATCTATGACCCACCCGGCCTGTTGTTCGTCTGCGGCCAGATGCTTCCCGCTGACGCCCTGAGCGTGGCAATTGTGGGAACGCGCCATGCAACCCCCTATGGACTGCGGATTGCGGAGCGGTTGGCGGGCGGCCTGTCTCGCGCGGGGTTGACCATCGTCAGCGGGTTGGCGCGCGGCATTGATGCAGCGGCCCATCGCGGCGCCGTGAACGCGGGCGGCCGCACGCTCGCCGTATTGGGCAGCGGCGTGCGGAACGTCTATCCGCCTGAACATCGCGAGTTCGCGGAGCAAATCGCACAACAGGGGGCGGTGCTAAGCGAACTGCCGCCCCGCGCGGCGCCGCTGGCGGGCGCTTTTCCTCAACGGAACCGCATTGTTACGGGAATGACGCTGGGGGTAATCGTCGTCGAAGCCGCCGAGCGCAGCGGCGCGCTGATTTCGGCCCGGCACGCCATGGAACAAGGGCGAGAGGTATTCGCCGTGCCCGGTCCCATCGATAGCCGCGCGTCGCGCGGCTGCCATCATTTACTGCGCGACGGGGCGCGGCTGGTGGAATCGGTCGACGACGTACTCGACGAACTGGGACCTTTGATCGAATCCACTCCGGTCGAAGACGGCCGAACGGTCCATCACCCCGCGGAACTCCAGTTGAACGAATTGGAAAAACAAGTTCTCGATGCGATCCTGCCAGCGGCGACGTCGATCGACAGCATTGTGACCGCGACACGGCTTACCGTGCCTCAAATTCTGGCCACCCTCAGCGTTCTGGAAATGCGCCGCCTCATCCGACGTCTAAGCGGCACGACCGTGGTCCGATTATAAGTTCCGTAGTTCTAAACTGGGGCTGACGGTTCCCGGTGGGTTAGAGAAGCGGCGAAACCGCAAGCCATATCGCTTCCGGTTAGTGGTACAGATTAGCGATTTTCACACGAACCCGAAGCGGTAGCGAGGACGGAAGTTCTGTCCTCGCTAACACTTCGGATTAGAATGGGTTTAGCAAAAATCTCGAAAACCGCCCAACTGCGCTGCTACCCGCTTGCGGTTTTGCCGCTGCGGAAAAACGCGAACTCGATCTCAATGGTACAAAACCGAAAGGCCACCGAAATTGCAAAGCGCGGCGTTCGCGCGCCGACCTTCCATCCCCTCCCGAGGGCAGTGGGTTAACTTGGCGTAGGGCAGGCATCCTGCCAGCCGTTCTTCGGTTTCATTGGCAGGCAGGACGCTTGCCCCACGGTAAAACAACGCACTACCCTCCCGCGCGCGTGGTTGACACTTTTCACTGTTCCTCGTATGTTAACCCAATTGCTTTGTGCCCTGCCTTTGGGTTCTCGAACATTTTGTGGCGGTGGTTCCCAAGAGCGGCCTTCTCTCGGTTGTAAGTTGTCGGTAATCGGCTCGCGCTGGGCCAATGACCGACGTCTTCCAACAGGGGGGAGTGACCGCCTTTTATACGCGCGGACATGACACAGGTGGTGCTGGAGGGAATTTCGAAGTTCTATCCACCTCCACCGTCGGCTCGTAAAAACGAACCACAACCGCGTGCGGCCGTCAAGGATTTGAACCTCAAGGTGCATGCGGGGGAGTTGCTTGTCCTTGTCGGTCCGAGCGGTTGCGGCAAGACCACCACCTTGCGAATCGTCGCCGGCCTGGAGTCCCCGAGCGAGGGGGTCGTGCGATTGGGGGAGCGCGTGGTGAACGGCGTCGCTCCCAAGGATCGCCACGTGGCGATGGTGTTTCAGGGATTTGCCCTGTACCCCCATATGACGGTCCTTCGGAACCTGCTCTTTGGTTCCGAAATACGGCGGGCCGGGAATCCTCTCGGTCGATGGTGGCAAAGAGTTTTTCGCCCAGATTCTGCCCGTCGTCGGGCGGACGAAAGGAGAACAATCGAAGATCGCGCGCATCAAACCGCCCGCTTATTGGGCATCGAGTCGTTGCTGAATCGGTTTCCCGGACAACTTTCTGGGGGCGAGCGGCAGCGTGTGGCTGTGGGACGCGCGATCGTGCAAGAAGCTCAAATTCTCTTACTGGACGAACCGCTTTCCAACCTTGATGCGCGGATGCGCGCCAAGTTGCGACGCGAACTCAAGGAACTGCACCAGCGCTTACGTTCTACGATGATTTATGTCACCCACGACCAGGTTGAAGCGCTTTCGCTAGGCGATCGGATCGCCGTGATGGATCGTGGACAAGTGCAGCAGGTGGGCGCCCCCGACGAAGTTTATCACCGCCCACGCAATCGTTTCGTGGCTGGATTCCTGGGTTCGGCCCCCATGAATTTTTGGGAGGGAAATTTATTTTCCTCCCCCACGGGGATACAATTCCAATGTCCTGGCGTCGCGGTTCCCTTGGAGTCGCGGCCGAACGACGGTGGTTCTCTTTTCGCTGATTCCCTACCGGGGCGGACGCGGTTGGAAGGGCTTGCGCGGGTTCCGCGTCGCGCGGTGGTTTTGGGCGTCCGTCCTGAAGATGTTCTCTTGCGCAGCCCCAGTGAAGGCGCCGCCGCCGCTCGGGCGCGCATCTCTTGGGTTGAACCGCTAGGCGACGCGTCGCTGGTGCATTTGGAAATCACCCCGACCCCACCCGGCGCCTCCCACGGTTCCCTGCTGCCTAAAACCGAGTTTCCGCTTACACTAATAAGTAAGGTGGAGGCGCGGACGGCTTTGCGTTGCGGCGAAATGCAAGATGTGGTCTTTCGACCCGCTGGCTTGCATTGGTTCGACGCGCAATCCGGCGAAAGCCTGTCCGAGTCTTCTCCGCCGCCCGTATTTACCGCATAAGTTCCGGCAATACAGATGAATCCGAACGAGATTTTGCGAATCGTCGATTCGCTGCAACGCGAAAAGAACATCGACCCGGAGATCGTTTTTACGGCGATCGAAGCGGCCCTCGTTTCCGCCGCCAAGGGGTACTATGGCGAAGAAGACGAGATTGACTTCAAGATCGACCGCAAATCGGGCGTCGTCACAGGCAGCCACAATGGCGAGGCGTTGGTCGCCGAAGAAACGATCGGCCGGATCGGCGCGCAACGCGCCAAACAAGTCATTATTCAGAAAATTCGCGAAGCCGAACGCGATCAACTCATGGAGGAGTATCGTGAGCAGTTGAATCATTTGGTGAGCGGCGTGATTCAGCGCAACGAAGGGGGCGCCGCAACCGTGGCGCTGGGGAATGTGGAGGCGATCCTCCCCCGTAGCGAGCAAATCCCCGGTGAAACGCACCACCCGAACGAACGCATCCGCGCCGTGGTGTGCGAAGTGCGGCCCCAAGGCAACAAGGTGAAGGTCGTACTCAGCCGCGCCCGGCGCGAACTGGTGGCCCGCTTGTTTGAACAGGAAATCCCCGAGATTTCCGAAGGCGTGATTACCGTCGAGGCGATTAGCCGCGAGCCGGGCCAGCGCAGCAAAGTCGCCGTGCGCAGCTCCGACCAGCGGGTTGATTGCGTGGGCGCGTGCGTCGGCGTGCGTGGCAACCGTATTAAGAACATCATTGATGAATTAGCGGGGGAGCGGATCGACATTGTTCGCTACAGCGATGACCCCCAGGTGTTGATCTCCAACGCCCTGGCGCCGGCGGAAGTGGATCAGGTGATTCTTTGTCCGAAAATCGGCCGGGCGATTGTGATGGTCCGCGAGGATCAGCTTTCGCTCGCGATCGGTCGCCGTGGACAAAACGTTCGCCTGGCGAGTAAGCTGTGCGGCTGGGACATCGAGATCATGACCCAAGAAGAGTTGGAGGACCAGGCGGTCCGGGCGATGGACCATTTCGGTCAGATTGAAGGCGTTACCGAAGAATTGGCCGACAAATTAGTGGGCGAAGGTTATCTTTCGTACGATGATTTGTCGGTGATCGAACCCGAAGAGTTGATGGAGTTGGGCGGCCTGACCGAAGAAGAAGTCGATAGCATCGTCACGCAAGCCGAGCAACGGGCGGAAGAGGCAGAGCGAGCCGCCGCCGACGAACGCCGTCGCCAACGCGACGCCGATAAACATCCGAAAGCTCCGCCCGCAGACCCCGAGGCCGAGCCAGATGCCATGACCGGCGAAGAAGCCGCGACGGAAGAAGTTGTGACGGAAGAAATGAGCGCGGACGAACCAGGAGACACCGTTCCCGACGAAGAATCGCCTTCGGGAGAGTTAGAAGAAACGTTGTCGGAATCCGCAGGCGATTTCCCGCAGGAAGCGGAGGACGAACAACCCAACGGCGACGCGGCCGCCGAGTCCGAGCGTAGTCCCTCGGGCCAGGCTCGCGGCAACGCCGAATTGCCCGGAAGCTCCCACTGACAAAAAACCATGGCGCCATGGCGCGCAAAAGAGGTTGTCATGGTGGGAGGTTTGCATACAATATGGGACTTTGCCAACCTCTTGTGAGGTGACGGCAGTCCACCGGGGTGGATGCAGCGTGCGTCCGCCAATTTTTTTCCGCCGTGCCGTCACGCGTGTCGTGAAGGAGGCTTGTTTGTGAAGAAGTCGGCCCATTCCGGTTCGACTTGGCTTTCGCTCGGCAAGGATTTTGCACGTCGATACGAGAGCTTCCGCCCTAATTCATAGGAGATGCGGGTATGTAGGAATTGTTCCGCGCTTGACACCCAAGCGCACCCTTTCGGGGACGAAGTCCATCGAGGAAACAGAAGTGCCCACACGTATTTACGCTTTAGCGAAAGAACTCAAAATCGATAGCAAGGAACTCGTCGAGATCTGCAATAAAGCAGGTGTCCCAGGCAAAGGTTCCGCGCTCGCCAGCTTGACGGACGAAGAAGTCTCCAAGGTGAAGAGCTTCCTCAGCAGCGGACATCGTCCCGCCGGTCCGAAGGGCAAGCCCGAACGTCCCACTCGCGCGCCGGTTAGTGGCGACCGCACCATCAAGCAATTTGGTCCGGTTCGCACTAAGCCCGAAGTTCGCACGGTGCGCGAGTCGGCGGGCGCCGCGGCGCGTGTGCCGGACCAACGTCTGGCGGAAGTCGAGGACCTTCCCGGTCCAGCCCAGCCCTCCGATTACGAGCCTCCCGCCCCCGAGGAAACTCCCTCGATCACCGCCAAGGCGGCGGTGGAAGAATCGCGCGCCGCGCAAGAGGCGTTGGAGTCGGAAGACACCGTCTCGACGGCAACTGCGCTGGCCGACCGGGAGGAGGTCGAGGACGAATCGGACCAAGGCGCGGCCGTTGCGGACGTCGAGTCCGAGAGCGTGGCCGCTCCCGATGAAGAACCGCCCGCGGCGGAAGAAGAAGTGACGCCGCCGCCTCAAGCCGAGGAGCCCCCGCCAACGGTGGCTCCCACGCCCGCGACCATCGCCCCCGCCGCGCCCCGTCGCGATGAGCCGGTGCGCGGTCCCTCGCCGTTAGCGGGGAAGGTGCGCGTGGTCGGTTCTCGCGCCAAGCGTGACGACGGCAAGGGCGGCGATGCCGACCGCGGTCGCCCGGTTCGCCCGATCAAGAAGAAGCCGAACCCGGTGGTTCATCTGGCAAGCGTTCCCGAAAGCAAGCCGCGCACGCCTCCCAAGAAAGAGGAAAAGGCGCAAAAGCCCATCATGCGGCTGCCGCAGGACACCATTCGCGATGTAAAGTCCGGCAAGAAGGACGCGGCCGCTCCACTGCAGCAACTGGCTGAACGCGTCAAGGAAAAGAAAGAAGGCAAAAAGCCCACCAAGACGGGCGTCTTCTCCGAGGCGGAAACCGCGGCCAAGGCCAAGGCTCGCCGTGGCAAGGGGAAAGGCGAAGAAGGCGAATCCGACATTGCCGACATGGCTGATGTCCGCCAACGCCGCGCGAAGGGGAAAAAGAAGAAACGATCCGAGGACGACGACGGCTCCGAGGCCGCGCGCAAGCCCAGGCAGCTTGTCCGCCAGCGTCGCGGCGTCAGCACCGCAGCCCCGCGGAAAGGAAAGGTCACGTTGGAGTTGCCTTGCACGATCCGCTCGTTCTCCGAGGCGGCAGGCGTTCCCACAGTCCAGGTCCTCAAGACCTTGATGAGCATGGGAATGCCGGTCGCCAACGTCAATATGCAAATCGACCCTGAGATGGCCGAAGCCTTGGCGCTGGAGTTGGGCGTGGAGTTGGAGTTCAAGCAACAGGAGTCGCTGGAAGACACCCTGCTGCAAGAGATGGAGCATCCCGAGGATGACGACGGCAACCTCAAGCCGCGCCCGCCGGTAGTGACGTTCCTTGGCCACGTTGACCACGGAAAGACATCGCTGCTGGATGCGATTATCGGCATCAACGTGGTGGCTGGCGAAGCAGGCGGCATTACCCAGCACATTCGGGCCTACGAGATCAAGAAGGACGATCGCTCGATCGCCTTTGTGGATACTCCCGGCCACGAAGCCTTTACGGAAATGCGGGCCCGCGGCGCCAACGTCACCGACATCGCCGTGCTGGTGATTGCCGCCGATGACGGCATCATGCCGCAAACGGAAGAGGCCATCAGCCACGCCCGCGCCGCGGGCGTGCCGATCGTGGTGGCGCTCAACAAGATCGACCTGCCCGGCGCCGACGCCAACAAGGTGATGCAGCAGTTGGCCGCACACGACCTGCTTCCCAGCGAATGGGGCGGCAACGTGGAAGTGATCAAGACCAGCGCCATCAAGCAGGAAGGTATCGATGAGCTGCTGGAAACGCTGCTTACCATCTCGGAATTGCAAGAGTACCAGGCCAACCCCGACCGCAACGCGATGGGCGTGTGCCTGGAAGCCGAGCAAGAGGCCGGCCGCGGCGTGATCGCCAAGGTAATCGTCAAGCAAGGCACGCTCCATCCGGGCGACGTGGTGGTGTGCGGCGACGCGCACGGCCGCGTCAAAGCCATGTTTGATACGCTCCGCGCGGGCCGGAAGCGGAAGAAAGCGGGGCCGTCGATCCCGGTGAACATTACCGGCCTGGACAAAGCGCCCAGCGCTGGCGAGAAGTTCTACGTGCTGGACGACATCGCCCAGGCTCGCGAGATCGCCGCCTCGCGCGGCGAGCGCACCCGCGCCAAGGAGCTGGAAGGCCGGTCGAAGAAAATCTCCTTCGACGATTTCAGCCGCATGGTGTCGGAAGGCCGCTTCGGCAAGGTCGAAGAAGTGGTCGAACTTCGCCTGGTGCTGCGAGCCGACACGCGCGGCTCGATCGAGGCGATTCTCAAGGAACTGGAAAAGTTCAAAGAGCACCAGGAAGTGCGCATCCGACCGCTGCACGTGGGCGTGGGCGGCGTGACCGAGGGCGACGTGACCCTGGCCGAAGCCTCGGACGCGGTGATTATCGCCTTTAACGTCATTCCCGACGAAAACGCCCGCCGCCGCGCGGAAGAGAGCGGCGTGGAGATTCGCCGGTACGACATCATCTACAAGGTGACGGACGATCTCCGGGCGCTGCTGGAAGGCAAGCTCAAGCCCGAAGAACGGCAGGTGGAGTTGGGCCGCGCGTGGGTGCAGCGGGTGTTCAGCGTCAGCCGCATCGGCACGATTGCCGGTTGCCGCGTCATGCAAGGCGTAATCGAGCGCAACGCCCGCATCCGCGTCTTCCGCGAAGGCCGCATGATCGGCGATTACCCGATCGAGTCGCTCAAGCACCTCAAGGACGACGTCAAGGAAGTGCCCCGCGGCATGGAGTGCGGCATCAAGTTGGCCGGCTTTAACGACATCAAGCCGGAGGACCAACTAGAGGCTTACAAGGTCGAGGAGGTCGCCAGGACGCTCTCATGAGTTCTCGCCGCGTGCTCAAAGCCGCAGAGGCGATTCGCCAGGTGGTCAGCACGGCCATCCTGGTCGAATTGCGCGACCCTCGCGTCTCGGACGTGACGGTCACGCGGGTCGAACTTGCGTCCGACATGCGGTCGGCCAAGGTCCACGTGTCGGTGATGGGGGACGAGGCGAAGCAAAACCTTTGCCTCAAGGGGCTGCAAAACTCGGCCGGCTTCCTCCAGCAAAAGGTCAACGACCGCATCGACACCCGGTACACGCCCCGTCTCCAATTCGTGCTCGACCAAGGCGTCAAGAACGCTGCCGCCGTGGCGCAAATCCTCAAAGAGGTGCTGCCTCCCGAGGAGTCCGTGGACGACGAGTTCGTAGACGATGCGGACGAAGAATCGCCAGAAACGAATTCGGGTTAGCGCTGGCGGCTTCCGCCGATGGTATGTTTTTGCGGAAAGCGCGAACCGATTGCTTCACGAACGCCCGTTTTCGCGATTTCCCTTGCGTCATGGCGAACGATGGGCGCCTGGCGCCATCGCTGACCATTTCGAACCCTCCTACGATCACGCCCCTTACACAGCATGGCGAAATCCGACCGCACCGCCCAACTCACGAAACTGCAAAAAGTCGTCAAGAAGCACTACGACCCGGTGCTGCCTCTGGTGGACCGCTCGGTGCTGGAGCACTTGCTGTTCGGCCTGTGCCTGGAAAACTCGGCGTATGATAAAGCCGAGGAGGCTTTCGCGCGGCTGCAACTTTACGACGACTGGAACGAAGTCCGCGTCACCTCGGAAACCGAGTTGAGTGAAGCCATGAGCGCCCTGGGCGACCCGGCGGGGGCGGCCTCGCGGATCAAGGGAGTGCTTCAGGGCGTTTTCGAACAGGGGCTGTTCGATCAAAAGTACGACTTCAACATCGACCACCTACGCAAGCAGAACATCGGCAAGGCGATCAAGGAGTTGGAGAAGTTCCCGAGCCTGTCTCCTTTCGCCTTGGCGTACGTGACGCAGGCAGCGCTCGGCGGCCACGCCATTCCGTTGGACAAGGGAACGCTGGACGCACTTCTGGTGGTAGACGTCATCGGCGAGAAGGACCACGAGAAGCAGCACGTTCCCGGTCTGGAGCGAACCATTCCCAAAACCAAGGGCGCCGAATTCGCCTCGCTGCTCCACCAGCTTGGCGCCGACTTCTACAATTCGCCCCATTCGCCGCGGGTGCGGAGCCTCCTGCTGGAGATCAGCCCCGACTGTAAAGACCGGCTTCCCAAGCGGTCAAGCAAGGAAGACGCCGAAGCAGCGCCGTCAACAAAAGCGGAAGGCGCGTCGGGCTCAGAGAAGTCCAAAGCCAAGGCCGAACGAGCGTCCAAGTCCGAACCGAAGGCGCAAACCAGGAAGAAGGCCGCGACTCCTAAAGCCTCGTCGGAAACGGGCAAGGTCGCCAAGGGAGCAACGAAGCGCAAGCCGCGTTAATTCTCGGTTCGGGACAACACACCACGGCGCCCCTGAACGAAAGCAGGCACGACGGACTTAACGCGGATTATTCAGGTAGGGTGAGTCAAGCGAGCGTAGCGCTCTCGCGGAGCGCGTGCGCCACATTGAAAAACCCCCTCGTGCCATCGTGAAAATCGCTCGCGTTTGAATCATCGCATCGATGCGCTAGGCCGGAAAAGGCTTCTTGGGCGGACTTTGCGACGCCGTCTTCAGGCGGCTTTCCCGCCATGCCTTGAGAAATTGGCTGTTTTGTGGTGAGCGACGCACCAGCAATCGGGCGGTATCGTCGCTGTACACTTCCACAAACTCCTTGTGGTTCGCGGCCCAGTGGCCAAAGGGGTCATTCTTGGGCGCCAAAATTAAATCCGTCGGGTAGCCTTCCACGCGACTCCGCCAGTTTTCTTCGCCTTCGGTGGCCAGCGCCAGTCGCGATACGTCTTTGGGATACACGGTCTCGTAACGCCCGTCGCAGAAGACGCGGCATTGCGGGTAGAGTTTGAAAATGCAGTACTCGCCCCAATTGAAGCCGCAATCGAGGTTTCCGCCAATGCCGTTGCGTTGCATGAACTCGACCGCCTGCACCGGATAATCCTGGGCTGAGACGACCAGCGCCCCCTCGCTCGGCAAGGCGGCCAGGTTGCGTCCCAGCTTCCAACCACCTCCGACGCCAGCCATTAACAGAACCAGGAAGAACCCAAACGCCGGCCACGGCGAAGGCTCGCGAAAGGCTTGCAGGCGACGAAACCGCGGCCCCCAAAGGGCCACGACTTCCGGCGTGCGGCGGGCCAGCACCAGCGAAGCAAAGAGCAACAGGAATGGCACGTGGCGAACATGCCTGCCGGCCAACACCACGCCCAGGGCGAACAGCGCCGTCTCGACCCAATGGCCCCGGCGCGTGCCGTACAACCACAGGACGGCGGGAATGATCGCCAGCGCCAGATAAATCATCTGCAAAATGCCGTTGTGCGCGAATACGCTACGCCACTCGGTAATGGCCGGCCGGTCCAAAGACACCGCAAACAGCACGTATCGCCAATAATCAATGCCGTAGGGGTTCACCAAGGTCGCGGCCCACGAGCAGGCGAGCACCGCGCCAAGATAGGCAAGTTCTTGCCGGCGCCGTGGTCCGCCCCACGCCTCGACGACAAAACTCAACCAATACACGCCAAACACGCCCAACCCCGCGACAAAGCCCCCGTGCAGGTTGGTCCACGCCACGATCATCGGCGGCACAAGCCACAAGGTCCAGCGATGCCCGAGCCGGTAGCTATCGCAAATCACGAGCAGCCACGCCATCAAGGCGTAGGTGTACATTTGCGGACGCACGCGGAAGAACTCGGCGGTCACCGTCACGCCAAACATGGCCAGCAATAGGAATGCCGCGGGCGGCATCTTGCGTCGGACGCAGATGACGCCCACCCCGAGCACGGTCGCGCCCAGCAGCACCGCCCGCAGCAACATCAGGCCGGCGGGGCCCAACCACGTATAGACACAGGCGAAGCTCCACTCGGTCAGCCATTCGTGGTTGGTCCACGGGTGTCCGGCCGTGGTGTAGGAGTAGGGATCGAACCGCGCGAGTTGCCCGTCTTCGCGATGGGCCAGTCCAAATTGCAGGTGCCCCCACAAGTCGGGATCGGCGGCGGTTTGGAGCGCATTGGCGGCAAATAGCACGCCCACGGCGACCAACGCCCACCAGTACATGGCGCGCGAACCCGTGGCGGTTTCGTCGGACGGCAGGACCGTTGGATGATCGTCGATGAGCGGCATTCGCTTCCCTTACCTCGGCGCATGGTGCGTGAACTCTGAGAAAGCGTAGGTTGCGATTTTCGCTCGTCAACTGGCGGCGACATTCTGGCCCGGCCATCCCAGGTGCAGTCGAACCGGCCACTTGCCACAGAATCCGTCCGCAAACGGTTCGTCCCTCGATTTGCCGGCCGTGGCGCGAACGAGTTAAGATGAACCGGTGGATTGCCTCTGGCGCTCCTCTCTCGGGAACAAGGTCCGATGAACGACGAGATACGCAACGCGTTGGAAACCGTCGCCGTCCTGGAGCAACCGCTAGGCGCCGGGGCTTTCGCCGAGGTTTGGCGCGTCAAGTACAAAGGCGTTCCCCGCGCGCTGCGCGTTTGCCTGCATCGCCTGGATGACTCGGAAAAGGGACGGTTCGTCCAGCAGGAGCGAGAAACGCTGCGCCGGATCGTGATGATTCCCGAGTTGCTCAACCGCATCGGGTTTATTGAAGAAGTACCTTTGCCGGTCGTGCGGGACGAGACAACTTCTCACTATTACGTGACCGTTTGGCAATTGGCGACTGCAAATTTGTTGGCCTGGTGGCGCGGCGCGGTATCGGCCGATCGAGACGCCCGGCTCCTGGGGTATCTCCGCCAGGTAGCCAACGCCATCGATTTACTCAACGACTACGGCTTTCACCATCGCGACATCAAGCCGGAGAACATCCTCCTGGAGGGCGACGCGGCATGGTTGTGCGACCTGGGACTTTCCAAGCAGGTCGGCCTTTCGACGTACCGCGGAACCTTTGTCGGCACGGAAAAATACTGGCCGCCCGAGATGCAGCAGCACGGCGAATCGCATCCCACGAATGATCTCTACTGCCTGGCGGCCAGTTTCCTGCGACTCAAGGCAAGGCTCGCGCCGCCGCAGTTCTTGGAGATGCATGCGCGGGAGCAGTCTCCCCCCGAACTGTTACGAAGCGAAGCCGCCGTCGTCGCCGAAGCGTTGGCCCCCGACCCCAACCAGCGACCGACCGATGGCGCCGTGGCCTGGGTGCGGAGGTTGGAGGAGGCGGCGCTGACGGAAGCGGTGCGGCACGTACCGTCCTCTCCTGCGGGCGCTACGCCACACGCGGAAACCGGGAGTCGCGCGAATCCGCCGCATACCGAAATGCAAGACCCCCAGGCAACTACGGATCGCATGGCCGTGTTGCACCTCCTGGAGGAAATATATCCTACCGATCTGCTCGATCGAATTGCGCTCCAACTGAACATTCCGCGGCGCGACCGCCCACCCGATACCTTGGCCCACGGCGCCCGCTGCCGGGCGGTTTTGGAGTGGGTCGAGGCGCGCAATTGCATGCCCCAGTTGGAAACGGCGCTGGCGGCGCTGACCCCTCGCCGCTGATTGCCCCCTTGTGAGCGCCCCCCAGCGCCGGTCTATTGAATTGGCAACAAGAAAGAAATCGTGGGCATGGTCCTTGCGCATTTGTCGGAGGAAGCAGGCTGGTGAGCACAACGGTCCTGGTGCATCGTTTGGAGAACGGATTGACGTTGTTGGCCGAGCCAATGGGGTGGCTGGAGTCGGCGGCGTTTTCGCTGGTGTCGCCCGCGGGCTATGCCTGGGATTCGCCCGATCAACTGGGGCTGGCCAATCTTACGTGCGAAATGCTCCAACGCGGCGCCGGCTCGCGCAATAGTCGCCAGTTTGTCGATGATTTGGAGCGGTTGGGCGTCGATTGGTCGTCGTCCATCTCGCACGCCCACACCAACTTCGGGGCGGCCATGCTGGCCGATAACCTGGAAACCACGCTCGGCTTCTTTGCCGACGTCGTGCGCCGCCCCCACTTGCCCGAGGAGCAATTTGAGGACGCGCGGCAGGTTTGTTTGCAGGAAGTCCGCGCCGTCGAGGACGACCTGTACACCCGCGTCATTCAAGAGCTGCGCCGGCGGCAATACCCCGACCCGTATGGCCGGTCCCGCCAGGGAACCCGCGAATCGCTGGCGGCCATCACCCTGAACGACGTGCAACGGTTTTTCACGCGACAGTTCCAGCCGGAAGGCGCAATTCTGAGCGTGGCGGGGAAAATCGACTGGACATCGCTGCGGCGGCGGGTGGAGGAACTATTCGGCGATTGGACGCCGCACGCCCCGCCCGCATGGGTGGAGACACCCGCCGAACGCGGCCAAGAACATCTGCCGCACACGTCGGCCCAGACCCACATCGGAATTGCTTACGACAGCGTGCCTTACTCGCACCCCGATTACTTCCGCGCACGGGCAGCGGTGGGCGCGCTCAGCGACGGCATGAGCTCGCGCTTCTTTACCGAGGTGCGCGAGAACCGCGGCCTGAGTTACGCCGTCTGGGCGACGAACACCTCGACGCAAAAGTACGGCGCCGTTTTGTGTTATGCGGGCACCGGCGCCGATCGGGCGCAGCAAACGCTTGATGTCATGCTGGGCGAATTGGTGAGGCTGCGCGAGGGCATCTACGCCGATGAACTGCAGCGCATCCAGATTCGGATCAAGTCGGGCCTGGTGATGCAGCAGGAATCGAGTCCCGCCCGCGCCGCGAGCAACGCCGGAGACTGGTATTACTTGGGCCGCGTACAAACCTTGGACGAGGTTGAGCAAATCATCGACGCGCTCACGGTCGAAGACGTCAACAACTACTTAACGGCCAATCCGCCGCGGAATTTTACCGTTGTCACGCTGGGGCAAGAGGCGCTCCAGTCGCCGGCCCTGCCATCGTGATTCATCGGTAGCCGCGAATCTCGCTTACTCCATTACGCATCGCGTTTTTCCATGCAATTTCGCCAGACCGTCCTTGAAAACGGGTTAGAGATCGTCGCCGAGTGCAATCCGCAGGCGTACTCCACGGCACTGGGGTTCTTTGTCCGCGCCGGCGCCCGGGACGAGAACGACGCTATCTCGGGAGTCAGCCACTTCCTCGAACACATGGTGTTTAAGGGAACCCCGCGACGCTCGGCGGCCGACGTGAACCGCCAGTTCGACGAGATGGGCGCCGACAGCAACGCCATGACCGGCGAAGAGCAGACCGTCTACCACGCCACGGTCATCCCCGAGATGGCGGACCGGGCGATAGAGCTATTGGCCGACATCCTTCGACCGAGCTTGCGCGTCGAGGATTTCGAAATGGAAAAGCAGGTGATTCTTGAAGAAATCCGCATGTACGAGGACGAGCCGCCCTACGGCGCCTACGAGAAGTGCATGGCGGCCCACTTTGGCCGCCATCCTCTGGGACGCAGCATCCTGGGCACGCTTGACAGCGTGGGCGGTCTCAGCCCCGAGGCCATGCGGCAGTATTTCGATCAGCGATACAGCCCGCAAAACATCGTGCTGGCGGCGGCGGGCAAAGTAGATTGGGAGCGATTGGTTTCGACGGCCCGCGCGTGTTGCGGTCATTGGGAACGTTTTGAAACCACGCGCGACATTTCCCGCCCCACGCCGCACACGGGAACCTCGCTTTATCCCAAGGAAGACGCCGTCCAGCTTTACGTGGTCCAGGTTGCGGAAGGACCGGCTGCCGAGGACGACGATCGCTACGCCGGTCGGATTATGGCCACCGTACTGGGCGACGACAGCGGCAGCCGCTTCTATTGGGAACTGATCGACAACGGCCGGGCCGACACCGCCGCGCTCAGCTCGTTTGAATACCAGGGGGCGGGGATTTTTGTCACCACGTTGTGCTGCGCTCCCGAAGACGCCGCGGCTAATCTCGCGCGCATCCGTGAGTTGGAGGAAGAGATCGAGCGTAACGGTATTTCGCAAAGCGAACTGGAGCAGGCGCAAAGTAAGATTTGCTCCAGCGTGGTGCTTTCCAGCGAGCGACCCAAACGGAGGATGTTCTCGCTCGGCGCCAATTGGCTCCAACGTCGCGAGTATCGCACGGTCAAGGAAATTGTTGCTTCGTATCAAGCAGTCACCCAGCGCGACGTGGCCGAACTACTGGGAAAGTACCCCCTCACGCGGAATACCACCCTGGCGGTCGGCCCGGTGACCGAAGCGACGTTGGGGTAATGCGCGGATTTCGCCTTGGGGTCGCGCATCTACACAAAACCAATACATCAGGTCATTCCGACGGCTAGCCACGACAGCGACAACGTAATTATCCCACGCCCCCTGCCCGCATTTGTTTGACAGGCGCCATTTGCCTGCCTAGAATCGGCTTAGAGGCTTTCTCCACCGACATTTACGGCGATTTGTGCTGTCCTCGTGCGGAATAAGCCGTCGGCTGCTGGGCGAATAGAATTATTGCCCGGCTTACTGCGGCTTCCCGCGTCTCTCTTCATTCGTCGGCGCATTCGCCCGCTACGCTACTTATCGGAAGGACTGTTTTCATGGCAAGTCGCGAGAATCAAGGCTTACAGGCGGCCCTGATCGTCTTTGTGCTCATCACCATTGCCTTGGCGGTTACCACGTACATCTACTTCCGCAAGGCGGAAGAACACGCGGCCGAGGCCGACGCCGCCCACCAGCAAGTGCAACAAGCCAACACCGCCCGCGACGGCGCCTTGGACGAGAACCAGAAGCTCAAAGGGATGTTGGGTTACGACATCTCGGAAAAGCTGCCGGTGATCGAAAAGCAGCACCAGGAAGACATGGCCCTGTTTGGCGCGGATTACCCCGACAGCGATCCCAAAAACTATCGCACGCTGCCCAATTACTTGCTTTCGGCCGCCTTGGCCAAGCACACCACCACCGTCGAGGCCGAGCAACGCGAGCAAAAGGCGCTCGCCGAGAAACAAGCGACCGAGCAACGGGTCGCCCAAGAGAAGCAGGCGGTCGAGGCTTCCCGCGACCAAATGGTGGCGATGTACGAGACGGAGCGCAACGATTTCAAGACCGAACGCGCCCGCGTCACCAACCAAATGACGCAATTGGCGAATACTTTGCGCACCAAGGATCAGGAGATCACGGCGGTCAAGACGGCCGGCCAGCAAGCCGTGGAGCGTTTTTCCGCCCAAATCGCCGATCTGGAAAAAGTGCTCGAGTCCATGCGCATCGACAAGCGCGAGCGGGAGCAAACCACGTTCGAAACCGCCAGCGGCCGTGTGACGTTCGTCAACCAGGTGGACCGCACAGTGTGGATCAACGTGGGTATGGCCGATGGCTTGCAACGGCACACAACCTTTAGCGTCTACGACGAGAACGTCCACGAATACTCGCCGCAGCAAGTGAAGGGCGAAATTGAAGTCACCAAGCTCCTTGACCGCCACTTGGCCGAAGCTCGGATCATTAACGACAATAACGCGAATCCCATCGTGCAGGGCGACTTGATCTACACGCCCGCGTGGCGTCCCGGCGTCTTTTTGCACTTCGCCATGGCCGGTTTCATCGATCTCAACGGAGACGGCATCGAAGACAAGGACTTGCTGCGGAACATCATTCACGCCAATGGCGGCGTCATCGACTCCGAAGTGGACTCCAAAGGCAACGTGATCGGCCAGATGACGGTCAACACGCGTTACCTGATCATGGGCGATCGTCCCGACGAGAAGACCGGCGCCCGCGACCCGGCGGCCTTAGCCGGATTCTCCACGATGTACCAAAACGCCACGCGTCTGGGCGTAGAGTTGATGCCGCTCCCGCGGTTCCTGTCGCTGATGGGTTACAAGGCGGGTGTCAAGACCGTGCAACTGGGCGGCCGCAACTTCACGCCGCCTGCCCCCGGAGAACAACGCGCGCCCGCCACGCCGCCGGGCGTGAGCGCTCCGGCCGCGCCTGCGGGAGGCGCCGGCGATGCGTTCCGCTCCCGCCGTCCGCCGCGCGGCGAAGCTGGCGCTTTCTAGGCCCGTGACCGCAATCTCTCGTTACCTCAGGACGGAATTCACTTCCGTCCTTTTTCATGCGCCCACGCCGACATTGCGTAGATTCGGCAAACTCGCTAATCTTCTTGCCGCTTGAGGATTGACCCGTTCGCCGTGGAAAGGCGTGATGGAAATGGATTTCCCAGTTTCGCATCGCTGGCTGCTCGTTGCTGGTTTAATACTCGCGGGTTGTAACAAGGCCAATTCGGAGGGCGAAACCGCCCTTGCGCCGCAACCCGCGGAATTCGCCAAGACGCGCCCGGTTCCCGCAGAACGGCCGGCCGTTGGCGCTTCTCCAGACGCGGCAACGTCGGTGGTTCCCGTTTCCTATACGGAGCCAATCGCCCAGCTCGAAACGACCTGGATCACCGAGGACTACCTCGCCGCGCTGCTGGTTCACCCCCGCCAATTGCTGGAGAAACAGCAACTGCACGGCGAATCGCGCGCCTGGTTGGACGCTGCGGCAGCCGACCTGGGCGTCTCGCTGCCCGAGTTGGAACAGGTTTGCTTCCTTCTCGGGCCGCCCGAAGCGAGCGCCCAAACACCCGCGGCCCCGTTCGCCACGGCTTGGATATTTCGCTTTGCCACTCCGGCGGGTCAACAGCGCATGCTGCGGCGATTCTTGGGCGAACAGCATCGCCAGCAGGCAACGTCGGACGGCCTCACCTATTACAAAGATCCCGCAGCGCCAATCGCCTTGGGCGCTCCCGACGAGACAACCGTGGTGCTGGCGCCCGAGCGCATCCTCAAGAAGTCGCTTCTTGCCACGCCCCCGCGCAGTCCGCTGTTGACGCAATTGGCGGCCGTGGAGGGCCGGCCCGACATCGTGGGCGCGGTGGACGCCGCTCCGCTCCGGGCGCTTTTGCGTCATGCGGCCACCGCAGGCGGCGCTCCGACTCCTCCGTGGTTGCGTCCGGTAACCGACGTGGCGCGGCAACTCAAGCAGGGAACGCTCACCGTTGATTTTGCCCGCGCTCCCCTGGCTAGGTTAATCCTGGAAGCCGAGGACAGCCAGGCCGCCACTCGCCTGGAGGAGCTTGCTCGCGGATATCGGGCCGGAGCATCGCTTTTGCTCGGGGCGACCAAGGCGCAGTGGGTGCGCGGCGACGACGGAAAAGACTTCGCTCCGCTTTTTGACCTGCTGATCCAGACGTTGAATTCCGTCGAAACAACGCGCGATGTGCGTCGCGTGGTCATCCAGGCGCCCGCGCCCGCGGAACTTTCGACGCTTCCGCGGGTCGTTGAATCGGCCTTTATCGCCGCGTCGCGCGGAGCGGCGCGCCAGGAGCGCGTCCACAAGTTGCAAATGATTGGCTTGGCGATGCACAACCATCATGTCGTAAAAGGGCGCTTTCCCGCGGGGGCCACCTACGACGCAAAAGGGCAGCCGCTATTAAGTTGGCGCGTGCATCTCCTGCCCTTTTTGGGCGAAGAGGAGTTGTACGCCGAATTCCGTCTCGATGAACCGTGGAACAGTCCGCATAACCGCTCGCTCATTCCCAAGATTCCGCCTGTTTATCAATCGCCAAACGTGCAGGTGGACGGGCAAACCCAGTTCACGACGTTCGTGGGCGAGGGAACGCCATTTTCCTCCCGCCAGGGGCCGGCGCTGCGTGACTTTACGGACGGCCCCAGCGAGACCATCCTCGTGGTCGAATGCGGACCTGACCGCGCCGTGTTCTGGACTCAGCCTGACCACCTGCCATTGGATCCCGCGAATCCGGTCGCGGAGCTCGGCGCTGTGGAGAATGCCGGTCTCCTGGCGCTCTTTGGCGATGGGCGCGTCGAGATCATCAAGTCGCACATTCAACCCGTTGCGTTCAGCGCGATCCTTACCCACGCGGGCGGGGAGGGCCGGCCATCGAATCCCTAGCGTGGCGATTGGCGTTAGCCGCCGATACCTCGGCCGAAAACGCTTCTACCGCAGGAAGTTGGGAAGCTTGCGGCAAGTAGGTTTCGTATGCCAGACGGACCTTCCGCGGCGCTGTGTCGTGACGGTTCGACAAGGAAAATTAGCGGCGAGGTCCCAACGGCATGCAGCCACGGGCGCAAGCCCGCGCGGGAGAAGTTTTCCGTAGCCGCGGCACGAGCGCGCCGAATGCTTCGTCAAACGCCGCATTTTTCGGCGGTGCTCGCGCCGCCGCTACGACCGTAAAACCAAACATTCACAACTTCTCCGCCGCGACGACTCGATCGATTCATGCTTTTTCCTAGTTCTCATTCCCAAAGAATGGATAGGTTCTTTTGGAGGGATTAGAAACAGCACAAAAGAACCGAAAACCATCGCCTACAGATCGAAGATGTGTGGCGTAAACTAGTAATCCGTGAGACACGAAAGTCATTTTTGCCACATTCGTTATATTTTGCGCGCAATTGTCCGACTAACATTCAATAGGGCCGCAAACCGTAATTGCCGCATAAGGCGTTGCAACTACAAATTTTGCGTAAAATACGCCGTTATCACAAACTGCCAAAAACGTGGCAATCCAGGAAGGAACCCCCCGAGAATGCCGTCGATTTGGGAAATTTCCGGCGATAAGCTCGCTTGACACCGGAAAATTAAACATAACAATGATACTTAACATGATAATCATTCGCCGTTTTTCCGAAAACGGAGAAAGGGCGCAGTGGTTCATGTGACCCGACTTCCACCAGAAAACCGGGAAGCATCCTGTTTCCCGTCTTTACCAAGCCTGCCCCGTTTTCTTCTTCGCCGCCGCCTGTTCGAGTTTGCCATGTCCGAGGCCACCAAATACAGTGACGTAGAAACAATCAAGCTCCAAAGCAAATATTTGCGAGCTCCCATCCCCGCGGAGTTGGCCGCCGGGGGGGACCAGTTTACCAAGCCTGCGACGAACGTTCTCAAGTTCCACGGCACGTATCAGCAGGACGACCGCGACCTGCGGCAGGGCAAAAACGACCGCTATTACATTTTCATGGTGCGGTCGAAAATTCCCGGCGGGCGGCTCACTTCCGATCAACTCCTGGCGGAACTGGACCTGTGCGAAGAAGTTGGCAACACCACACTGCGCATCACCAGCCGCCAGGGATTGCAGTTACATGGCGTGGTGAAAAAGAATCTGCACCGCGCTATTCGCCGGATCAACGAAATCCAACTTTCCACGCTGGGCGCCTGCGGCGACGTGAACCGCAACGTGATGTGCTGCCCCGCGCCGTATAAGACGCCGCTGTACGCGCAAATTCAGGCGCTCTCCAGCCAACTGGCTCAGCACTTTGCGCCGCGCTCCAGTGCGTATCATGAACTTTGGCTGACCGACACCGAGACAGGCGTCAAGCAAGCCCTGCACGAAACCAACGGCAACGGCCACGCCGACTTGGACTACACCATCGGCGGCGACGAGGTCGAACCGATCTACGGCAAACTGTATTTGCCGCGGAAGTTCAAAATCGGCATTTGCTTGCCCGAGGACAACTGCATCGATGTCTACGGAAACGACCTGGCCATGATGGCCGTGGTGCGCGACGGCCGGATCATCGGCTACAACCTGGCGGTGGGCGGCAGCATGGGCGTCACGCCCTCGGCCAAGAAGACGTTCCCCGCCATCGCCAAGCGTTTGTTGTTCGCCCCCGTGGATCAGATCGTGCCCGTTGCGGAAGCCATTGTCAAAGTCCAACGCGACTTTGGCAACCGCGAAGATCGCAAACAAGCCCGGCTCAAGTACTTGATTCACAACTGGGGCATTCCCAAGTTCAAAGCCAAGGTCGAGGAATACTTCGGGCAAAAGCTGGACGATCCGACTCCCGACGACATTACCGGCTTCAACGACCACATGGGCTGGGACGAGCAGGGCGACGGCCGGTGGTTCTACGGGCTGAACGTGGAGAATGGCCGCATCGCCGACAACGACCAGATGCAACTCAAGACCGCCCTGCGCGAGATTTGCCACAAGTTCCAGCCGGGCATTCGCCTGACGGCCCATCAAAGCATTCTCTTCACCGACATTGAAGAAAGCCGCAAGAGCGAACTGGAGGACATTCTCCGCAAGCACCATGTGAAGCTGACCGAGGAAATCTCCACGGTGCGCCGCTGGTCGATGGCGTGCGTCGCGTGGCCCACCTGCGGCCTGGCGATCACCGAGTCCGAGCGGGCGCTGCCGCCGATGATCGATCAATTGGAAGTTGAACTGGCGAAGCTTGGACTATCTCAGGAAAAGTTCACGGTGCGCATGACGGGCTGCCCCAACGGTTGCGCGCGGCCGTACAACTCCGATGTCGGCCTGGTTGGCAAGACGGCGGGCAAGTACACCGTCTTCCTCGGCGGGCGGTTGCTGGGTACTCGCATGAACTTTCTTTACAAGGACTTGGTGCCGGCGGAAGAAGTGGTTTCCACCCTGGTGCCGCCGCTGGTGTACTTTAAGCAGCAGCGGGAAGAGGGCGAGACCTTTGGCGATTTCTGCAACCGCGTGGGGAAAGAAGCGCTGCTCGAATTTGCCGACAAGTTTGAAGCCGCTCAAGCGGGGGCCGAGACCGGCGCCGCTGAAAGCGCTGCCGCGACGGCCGAGAAGGCGCCTCCCGCCAAAGCGCCTTCGCCCGCGCCAACGATAACGCCGGCCATTGTGGTTGCGGCTGAAGAACGCCGCGCCGTGGTTGATCTGCTGGGACGTCTGCACACGCCCGAACAAATTGACAAAGTGGCGTTTCTCTTGGGACTGCCCTTGGACCGCCATTACGAGTCCCGCGACCTGCTCCAGTGGGCCGACAACAACTGCGGTGGAATTACTCAGCTACTCAACGAGTTAGGCCAGGTAGTCGGACGCAAAACAAGCTCCAACGGCGCGGCGTACACGGCCAGCAGTAATGGCGCGGCCTCCAAAGGCACAATCCCGCACGTTCCGCCGCCAGCGTCCCGCCGCTTGTTGGAAACGCAACCGGTCGAGGAAGACGTGACCACCGTCATCAGCGAGAACCTCTACCTCAAGTTGACGCTCGACCGCGACCCTTCACTTTACAGCGAAGAAGATCAACAGCGTTTTCTGGTGGCCTTGGAAAACTTGCTCCAGATCACGCCCGTGGTTCTTGAACGCCAACCCGGCGCCGTCAAACTGAATCTCAAGCTGACCGCCGTGGAAACGCAACGCCTCTTGGCCGCCGCCAAAGACCTGAAAAACGGAAAATAGCGCGCCGCGGGGGTTCCAGCCCATAGGTGAAAGGCCTAAAAACAAAAGCGGAAATGAATTCCGCACTCCACGCTTTGGAGTGCGGCGATTCATCGCCGCTTTCGTCTTTTCCGCATCCAGTCCTTCACGCCGGGCGATTACTCTTCAAACGCCGCGTCGAAGGCCCGCCCGCTGGGTTTGAAGTCGAGCCGCTTGGTGAACTCGCACGCCTCGCGGGCGCCGAACTCGCGGTCCATCCCGGAATCTTCCCACTCGATCGACAGCGGGCCTTCATAGCCCACGTCGTTCAGGGCGCGAATGATACCTTGAAAGTCCACGTCGCCGCGGCCAGGGCTGCGGAAGTCCCAGCCGCGTCGATAATCGCCAAAGTTCAGATGACTGGCCAAGATGCCAGCGCGGCCATTCAGCATCGTCGCGGCATCTTTGATGTGGACGTGGTAAATGCGATCGGGGAAGGCGCGAATGAATTCGACCGGGTTCACGCCCTGCCAATGCAAGTGGCTGGGATCAAAGTTGAAGCCGAATTCCTCGCGCCCGTCCAGCGCCTCTAAGGCCCGCTCGGCGGTGTAAATGTCAAAGGCGATTTCCGTGGGATGCACTTCCAGGGCGAACTTCACGCCGCACTCGCCAAACACGTCCAGAATCGGATTCCACCGTTCCGCCAGCAGCTTGAAACCATCATCAAGCATCTTCTGCGGCACGGGTGGGAACGAGTAGTTCAGGTGCCAAATGCTCGACCCAGTGAAGCCGTTGACCACCGACACGCCCAACTTCTGCGCCGCCCGGGCGGTATTCATCATTTCTTCGGCCGCGCGCTGGTTGACGCCCGCGGGATCGCCGTCACCCCAAACGTAAGGCGGAAGGATGGTTTTATGGCGCTCGTCGATGATGTCCAGCACCGCCTGTCCCACCAAGTGATTGCTGATGGCGAAGCATTGCAGGTTATAACGGTCCAACAATTCACGCTTTTTCGCGCAATAGGCATCGTCGGCCAGCGCCTTGTCCACTTCAAAGTGATCGCCCCAACAGGCCAGTTCGATACCGTCGTAGCCGAACTCTTTCGTCAATCGGGCCATGTTGTCCAACTTCAAGTCGGCCCATTGTCCCGTAAACAGAGTGACGGGTCGTGCCATGCGATGCTCCCAAGAAGGTGTATGCGGACGATATGTACTGGTATTACCGCCGCGTCGCGGATGTTCCTTGCGCCGCCGATCACGGCGTATTTTGCCGCTTGCTTCCGTGACTTGCAACCCACCATTCCTGACAAACCGCGCCCGCAAGGGGTATACTTACCTGAAGGTAAATTTGGCCCGATTACCGGGAGAAGCGCGCGTGCGGACTACAGCAATTGTGCGGGTTTTGATGCTGACGCTGACCGTGCTATTTGGCGCGGCCACGGCGAAGGCGGAGCCGCGCGTGGAATTGGAACTCGCGACCGAACCGGGCTTTCCTCTTACCGGCGCGCACGCTTGGATCGAGATGCTCAGCGACCTGGGAATCGAAAACGTGCGTATTCGCCAGGCCAAGGTGGGCGACCAAACCCAAATCAAGACGGAAGGTTCCGGCGACTTCACCGTGCATCGCGTGACTGGCGCACTCACGGCCGCCAACCAACTTCAGCTACCTGCCGGGCGCTTTTCGCTTCACGACAAGGCCCGTCTCGCCCAATGGCTGGCCAAGATCAAGGCCGGCGGCGTCGAAGAACTGACCGCCCCGCGCACAATGTTTGGCTTAACGCCACAAGAGCTTGGCGACGTGTCGAAGCGGCTGGCGAGGCCGCTCACGTTTTCGACCAAAGACCAGGCGGCGTCCGAAAGCGCCAAGTCGCTTGTGCGGGGCCTGGGTTTTCCCGCGACCGTGGATCGGCCCGCGCTGGCCGCCTTTGAGAGCGACTGGCGGTTCCCTGATGAATTGTTGGGTATCAGCCAGGGCACGGCGCTGGCGGTCCTGCTGCGTCCTTTGGGATTGGCCTTCGTCCCGCAGCGCGAACTGGGCGGGCGGGTCAGTTTGCGCATCGCTCCGCAAGGCGACTTGCGTGAATCTTGGCCCCTGGGATGGCCGCCCGACAAGAAGCCGCAAGAGTCGGCGCCGGACCTGTTCAAGTTCTTGAACGTGGAAATCGCCGACACGCCGCTGTCGGATGCGCTGGGGGCCATTCAAGGCCGGTTGGACCTTCCCTTCCTCTACGATTACAACACGATGACCCGCGACCGCATTGACCCGGCCGCCACCAAGGTCTCGCTCCCTGGGGGAAGGACGTACTACAAGCGAATCCTTGATCGCTTGCTATTCCAAGCGAAACTCAAGAGCGATGTGCGCGTGGACGAATCGGGCGCCCCCTTTTTGTGGATCACTTCGGTTAAACCGTAAACGCCGCCATGAACTTCTTCAAGAACCTCTTTGGTGCTCGTCCCGGCAGCGCCGCGGGTAAAAAACGCGCTCAAGAGCAACATACCCAGGGCCGCGCGTATTGCGAGACGGGCGACTTTGATAAGGCCGTCGCGTGCTTCGATGAAGCGATTCGCATGGATGGCGATCTAGGCAAAGCGTACCGCGATCGCGGCATTGCCTACCTGTCGCTGGGCGAAGAGACGAAAGCCCTGGCGGATTTCTCGGCTGCGATCCGACTTGATCCCAAGGACGCCCGCGCGTACTGGAACCGCGGCATTGTGTATCGCCGAAAGCACATGGACCGAGAAGCCGACGCCGACTTCCGCAAAGCCAAACACCTCAACCCCGCGCTCAAGAGGGAAGAGGACCTGGCCTAGAACGCATTTCAGCCAGCCGTGACGGGTTCTCCAATGGGGTGCACTCGCTCCGAGGTTGTGAATCTTTCGCAAAGTAGGTTCTGCCGGGCGGGGCCTACCATACAGTCACAAGCGCTCCGCGAGTAACCCACCGCTTGTGAACCAAGCGGATACTTCGGCTCGCATCGCTCGCCGTTGGCCACGCGCTCCAGCGAGTAACCAACATTAAAAGGCTCTGACAAAACCCATACCAACCCGACGCGCAAGCGAGGAAAACAAAGAGAAAGAGCCTTGCTTGCGCGTCGGGTTGGTGTTTTGTCACAGCGTCGAAAGCTCTCACGCCGTTGTGAAACGTGCACTCGCTCGGTGCTTCGGTCTTGACCGGTCCGGCGCTGCATGCGGTTGGTTGCGCGATACATCAGCCAGTCGATCACGCTGCCGTCCCGTGAAGGTTCCCTCAGCGGAGTGGCGCGCTCCCCTGGCCTTGCGCGACGGGAAGTAAATAAGGACGCATCCGCTCCAACGTCTTGGGGCCAATGCCCCGGACACGGAGTAGGTCCTCGTGGCTGAGGAAGGAACCTTCCGCCTCGCGCGACGCGACGATCCGTTTCGCCAAAGTCTCGCCCACGTTCGGCAGCAAGGCGAACTCCGTCCAAGGCGCCGAGTTGACGTCAATCTGAAACTCGATGAACCGCGACGACGCGCGTTCCACATCAATCCGGTCATCGTGGCGCGCCCATTCTCTCACCCAAAACACGGCGATCACGGCAAGCGAAACCGCCACCAAGACCGCCGCGCAGGCCTGGTCGGCGCGACGCAGGATCGTCACTGCACGGCGTTCGGGTTGGGGCGGCTGGTTCACATGCGGGTTCGCCTGGGATGGCCGGGGGACGCACAATTGCAGACCGAGTCGAGATTCCGTTGAACTTCCGCGCGTTCCGCGATTCATGCCTCGCTGTTGACAAGACAACAACCATCAAACGTCGGCCAGGATCGGCAACACCTGTTGTTGCGGATTACCCGTCACGTGGACCTGGCGGTCCTGGTCCACGTACACGTTCACTTCGCTCCGCACGCCAAACTCGGGCAGGTAGATTCCTGGCTCGATCGAAAAGCAAGTGCGCGGCAAGATGCGCCGCACCTCGCGGGTTTCCAGGTTATCCATGTTGGCGCCATTGCCGTGCGTCTCGCGCCCGATGCTATGTCCCGTACGATGGACGAAGTTCACACCGTAGCCGGCGCGCTCGATCACGCCGCGGGCCGCGTCATCGACCTGCCAGCCTTGCAGCGGCTCCAAACGCGCCAGGGCTTCCTGAACACACGCAATCGCCGCGTCCCGCGCCGCGGCGACGATTTGGAAGATTCGATCGTAAGTTTCGGGAACCGTGCGGCCGATGTACCCGACGCGCGTCAAGTCGCTATAGACGGCCTGCGGTTGGTCGAACTTCGCCCACAGGTCGATTAACACGAAGTCGCCTTCACGCAACGCCGTATCGTCGGGGCCGGGCGCCGGGGCGTAATGAGGGTTTCCGCTATGCGGCCCGACGGCCACGATGGGCGGATGGTCGGTTGTCAGTCCCGCTTCGGCGAAGTGGTCAAGAATGACCTGCTGGACCGTCGTCTCGCGAATCGCTTCCCCGCCACGCACGCCCTGAGCGATGAAGGACCAAGCCCGGTCGAAGGCGGCCAGCGTGTGACGCGTGGCTTGCTGGTGCAATTGCCACTGCTCGTCGCTCCATGCGGCCTCGAACAATTGGATAAGATCGCCGGAAGATTCGACCTCGACGCCGCACGCGCGGACCAGTTCGACCGTTCCCGCATCGACGCGCCCGACATAAGGAATCGCATTCCGCGGCGAGTACTCCATAGCCACGCGCGGCTGTCCCGCCACCAGCGCGGCCACGCCCTCTTCCAACTCGCGCCACGTCAAATAAACCTGCTTGGCGCCGGGCAGGTGGTCCAGCACCGTCGATTCGATCCGATGCACCAGCCTGGTCGGCGCGCCGCGAGCCGGCACAAAGTAATAAAACCGCCGAGTGGTGTGGGCCTGGGCGTCGATGTGCAAGATCCGCCGCGCTAGCGGGTTCGAGCCGCGAAAATCACACAGCAACCATCCGTCGAGGCCGAACTCGCGGATTGCGTGCTGCACAGCGGCCAGGTCAAATTCCTCCATCGATAGCAACTCCTCGTATCACGATTCGCGAACCTTGCTCAATAAATCTTCTTGCAACATTCCCATGAGCGTATGACAATTAGCCCCGTTTCGCCATCCTTGGCCGGGAAATCGCGCATGCTTGCCAAGCTCCAAACCTTCGCCCTCGTGGGAATTGACGCCGTGCAGGTCGAGGTCGAGGTGGACGTTTCGCCCGGCGCCATTCCCAAGACGGTGCTGGTGGGACTGCCCGAAGCCGCCGTGCGCGAAAGCACGCATCGCGTGGAGCGGGCGATGGTCAACTCGGGCTTCATGCGCCCGCAGGACCGGGTAGTTATTAACATGGCGCCAGCGGAGCTTCCCAAGCAAGCCGCCTCGTTCGATTTGCCCATTACGTTGGGGCTGCTCGCCGCCAGCGGGCAGCTCTTCTCGGATCGCTTTGATCAATACGCTGTGGTGGGCGAACTTTCGCTGGAAGGGGCCACGCGGCCGGTGAGGGGCGCGTTGTCGATGGCCATGGCGGCCCGTCAGAAAGGTCTGCGCGGATTAGTGACTCCCGCCGCCAGCGCCAACGAAGCCGCCGTGGTGGAAGACATCGAGGTGATCCCTGTTTCCAGCCTGGCCGAAACCGTGGGCTTCTTGAGCGGCGAGTTAGACATTGAACCGACCCCGTCGCGGCTGGAGCAGCTCTTTGAGGAGCTATCTCGCTACGAAGATGACTTCGCCGACGTGCGCGGCCAGGAAATGGCCAAACGCGCCATCACCATTGCCGCCGCCGGCGCTCACAATCTGCTTAGGTTGTGCCCTATTTAACCTTTTGTCGATTTTGCGATATGGCCGCTCAACTTCCCTCTAGCCTTCCCTTGATCCTTTGCGACACCGTCTACCAAGATGGGCTTTCGCAACAGTTTACATTGCTTGGCATTTTTAATGAGGTAGTTTGTCATTCGTACCCGCTCACTTTGAGGTTTCACGTTTACGGGATGCTAACCGATGGGATCGGCCATTGCCGCTTGTCACTTCGCCTTTGCGATGCTGATGCCGAAACGGTTGCCGAACTAGCCGAAAGTGAAGTTACCTTTCCTAGCCCTTTAGCTACGGTGGAGGCGGTCTATTTTGTGGAACCAACATTCCCGCAACCTGGGGTTTACTTCCTTGAATTGTTAGCCGATGGCGAAGCCGTTGCATCGCGGCGTTTGGTTGTGCGGAATCCGACCGGATAGCCCACCGGGCCGGGCTTGATTTTCTTAATAAACGCCAAACTTCCGGGCATAGTGGCGTACTCTCCACAAGCCCACCCAAGCCCGTAAGAAATGCGGGCTTTTTTCGTGGCACGGGTGGGGGCTTGACAGTGTTAGTGTTTAAACACTAACATGCATACAGTGACGCAACCAATTACTGCCGAACCAATTGAAAGAAAATGAAAACAATCGCACTAAGCCAACGCGACTATTGGACATACTTTCTCGGAAAACTATACGTTGCCAAGATTGCCGAGGAACCCGTAAACACGGAACGGGCTGCCGGTATCCTTCGACGCCGGGGTTTAGCGGCGACTGCGGACAAACTCAAGACGATGGTTCGTCGCGGGCTTCTTCCCGAAGTAGGAACCGGCCCCCATGCAGCTTGGACCCCCGAGCGAATCGACGCCGCCGCCAACTACCTAGAAAGCCGGGGCGACTATACCGAGGAAGCCGCGTTCTACGCTTCTAAGGGGTTAAGCATGGCCGACGTTTACCAAGCCCTTTGGGACGCCTACAACGCGATTTTGGAGCAATACGGGCAAGCCGCCGGCAAGGAATTTGGCACGACGCCCAACATTGATTATTTCACCATGACCATTACCCCGGAATGGGACCAACGCCCCGCAAAAGTTTCTTTCGATCTTCTCCACGAGGTTCGACGGGAAATCGAACAAGCCGCCAAAGCCCGGCGATAACCTGCCTTCGTCCCCTGCCCCGATCCACCCGTTACCGCGTTCTAATGACTAACCGCCCGACCATCCTGATTGACCATATCCCCAACGTTCCCCGAGGAACCGAGGTTGCGATTATGGCTAGGGTGTCTGGACCGCGTAATAGTACCGATGGGCAAGTAAAGGAAGCGTTCAGGGTTGCGAAATCCTACGGGATTCGCGTTAGGAAGATTTTTCGGTCTGCGGAAAGCGGAACCACGCTAGACCGGCCCGGGCTTAGGAAGGCTGTTGCCTATGCCCAAAGAACGGGCCTACCGATCTTGATTTTCGACCCGTCTAGGCTTTGTCGCAACGCCGATCCTGAATCAAAGCAGAGAAAACGGGAACGCAACGGCTACAACTTCGCCAACGATCAACGGTTCAAGGACCATACCGCCGAAACGGTTGAATCGGCAAACGCATTTATCAAAGCCTCGGGCGTTCGATTTATAAGCGTAATTGACCCCAACGCCCCGGCTTCAAACTGGCTTCCAAGTCAAACCCGGCGGGGTATGAAACAAAGCTCAAACCGCCCGGGGCCGAAGAAGCGTAGGGCCAATCCCGAGACACAAGCCGAAGTTCTCAGTTTGCGGCTAAGGGGTCAATCATTCCGCAAGATCGGCCAAGCGTTCAGTATGTCCGCAGCAACGGTGCAAACATACTGCCGCGAATTGGCCGGAAAGATTCGCCAGCTAAACGCCGCCGGGTTGCTTGTCGCCAAGATCGTCGAGGAAGTAAAAGCCCCTCGGGCCATTGTTCGCCGCGTTCTCGGTAAGTGGACGGGAAGCCGGCCCGTTGCAATTCAGGATGTTCTACGTTGCCGGGTTGAAACGTTAAAGAAATCGGTAGTTATTAAATATAACTCTTATTTCTCCCAAAGAAAAACAATCGAAGTTTGCAAAGTCTTCTACTTCGTACCGTTTTACCAACGGGAATGATACCCACTAACCCGACTGAACCCCAAGCCCGAACCCCAAACAAACAAGGAACCAACAAACCTAATAAAAACCACCAATCCCACTATGTCCACAACCAAAGTAACCCTTCGCCGGTATCGCTCCCCATTGAAGCGTTGCCCCACTTGTACCCGCAACCTACCCCGTACCGCCTACCACAAAGACCAGCGAAGGAAAGACGGGCTTAGAAGCCAATGCAAGGATTGCATAAGAACCCACAACCAAAGCCCCGAGGTAAAGCGGTCGCACTTACAAGCCCAACGAAGGTACCGCCAACGCCTAGCCGGTTGATGGCTCAATTTTCAAAGTTAATAAACGCCACGATTTGACCAACAAACGTACAACCTTTCCCCGGTCCCATGCCAAACCGCAAACCCCTTCGCAAACTTCAATCGCAAACGGGATCAACCTTCGCCAGCAAAGTCAAAACGGCAAGGCAAGCCGAAGCCAACGCATCAACCGGCCCTCAAGCCGAAACACTTTACCGGGGTGGAGGTCTTTCCGGCAATTGGAGAACCGCCGGCAACGGAAACGCCTACCTAGTTCAAGGCGGTTACGTTGCCACCGTCTTCTATGACGAAGCCCGCGATACCTGGGGCTTGACCCTCCGAAGCCGCCAACGGTTCTCCGAGGAAGACGAAGCCCAAGCCGAAGCGGAACGATTGCTAGACCTACTCGAAAGCGAATGACGGCAAGCCCTAGCCCACACAAACGAACGCCCCACCCCCTGCCAGATTGCCAACCCTGGATTATCTACGAAGCACCTATAGAAACACTCTGTTTCTTAAATATCTCAAACGGTGAACTAATGAACTAACTTTGTGATTAAGTCTTGATGCACAAAGGGAATACATACGCAATGAGTAGCCTTTAGTTCCCCCTGAAAACCTAAAGTACACAAACCTCATGCACTATAGGTTCTGTTCGATAGGATAGGGTGCCCTTGGTGGCAATGGGGAACCGCCCCGAAAGTTAATTTTCGTTTTTGCTTTCAAAGCCCCCTCTTAACCTCTAAAAACCCTTCCCAAGCCCCGAAAACGCCCCCTATGTCCGCGAAGCAATCAACGCAAAACATATCTTGCCCCTACTGCAAATCTCACCATGCAAAAGCCACGCATACTTACCGCATCACCGAGTACATAGAAACCCGGGCGGTTGTCACAACCCGCCGCCGGCGTATCTGCTCCGGTTGCGGTCTTCCCTTTACAACCGTTGAAGTACCCGAGGAACTACTTTCAACTTATGCCAAAGTTAGCAACGGTCTAGGTTGCTAATCATCAACCTAATTTGCAAGAATGGGTGAGTATGACAAACCTAACTCGCCCACGATTGCAAGCCGATGATTAACGCGAAACAAACCCTGCAAGCCGAACCCGAGGGATGGAACCCAAACCTTTACGAAGCCGCAACGCAAGAGTTATGGCAACGGCTTTCAGGCAAGCCGCCCCTTCGCTTCCCTCTGGACGATTCGCAAGTAATCGAGTTATTCGATACCCTCGATTACACTCTTGATCGAAAAACCCTTCGCCGGTTCATCGCCAGCAAGTACCTTCCCCGCCCCTCTGGCAATCGGTGGACGTTGAAAGACGTTCGCAACCTGCAACTAGCTTTAGAGGTTCGCCGTTACTGGAAACCGCTTTCTGAATTGCACGACGCGAAGAAATCGAAGGTTCAGCAAGGGCAGGAAATCGCCAAAGCCATTGGCGACAAAGACACCGATATTGACCGGCTAGTTAGCCTCTATTCGCTCGAAGATTTGATTCTTCTTCTCGAAGCGTGCGATAACCCCTGGGTTCGCCACAACCTAGCCATTGCTGCCCGTACCAAGATGGGTCTAGGCGAGTAGTTTCCCCCAAAGAAGCCCGCTAGGGCTTCACTCTCTCGGCTTGCAAAGCTAATAAACACCAAGTTTTCCCCATGAAGCGAACCATACCGTCAACCCTAACCCTTTCCGGCAAGGTGGATTTCCAAGCCGCCGAGGGAAAGAACAAACCGGCCCGATTTTCGCTTGTGGCGAATTCGGGGGAACCGATGGAGTTAGCCGGCTTCCTTGACCCGGTGTTGCTTGATCTTTCGGGCGTCAAGTTTGCAAAGGACGTTACCCCGGTAATTGCCGACCATGAACCCGCAAAGCGGATCGGCAAGACCACAAGCCAACGAATCGACAAGACGGGCATTTACGCCGCCGGGGTGGTTTCCTCGGGTTCTGAATTCGCCCAAGGTTTCGTTGCCGACGCGAAAGCCGGCTTCCCGTTTGAAGTATCGGTTGGGGCCAAAATCCTTGAAGGCTACTTCGTTGCCGAAGGCAAAACGGCGAAGGTCAACGGCAAGGAATGGACCGGCCCCCTGATTGTTGCGGCGAAATCCCTCATTCGTGAATTGTCAATCGTAACCCTCGGGGCCGATCCTAACACGTCGGCAACCGTCACCGCAAACCAAGTCCCTTTAGAGGTTGATACCATGCCGCACAAAAACCTAGACATTGTTGCCGCCGAAGAATTGCGTTTAGACCGTATCCGCGAAACAGCAAGCGAATGGGAATCGAAGGTTTCCCGGGTCAAGATCAACGGTAAGGAAATGAGCCTTGCCGAAGCGAAAGCCGAGGTTATCCGTAGCCCGAAAATGGATTATCGCAACTTGGAAATTGCTTGCTTCCATGCCCATATGGAAGGAACCCCAACGGGTACCGCATCGGGGCCATTCATCCATAAGCACGCAAACGGCTACACCGACGATAAGACGGTTTTAGAAGCCGCTCTTGCGTCCCATGCCGGGCTTCAAAGCCTCGACAAGCACTATACGCCGCAAACGTTGGAAGCCGCCGACCGGGCCGGCGTAACCTGCCTTATGGACGTGGCGAAGGTCTTTGCCGAAAGATCGGGCCGAAGCTTCAACCCCCGCAGCAAAGATACTATCCTTGCCGCCGCGTTTTCGACGTTGGATTTTTCGACCCTGCTTTCCAACGTTGCCGGCAAATCGCTCGAAAACGCCTACTTCGCGTTTCCCTCGGTTGCTCGAATTGTCGCCCGTAAGCTGTCCCCCAGCAACTTCAAGGAACATACCGGAATCCGGGTTACTGGCGACGTAATCTTCAAGCAACTTGGCGACCAAGGCCAATTGAAGCACGCCACGTTGAAGGATCAATCGTATACCTATTCGATCAACACCTATGGCCGGATGATTGGCATTAGCCGCCAAAGCATCATTGATGACGATTTGAGCGGTCTGGACGAAATGCCGAGACTCTTTGGACGTGGGGCCGCGTTGGCGATTGAACAAGCATTTTGGACGTTGGTTCTGGCGAATACGGGAAGCTTCTTTTCTACCGACAATGCGAACCTGATTACCGGGGCCGGTTCAGCATTGTCTTCCGCCGGGCTTGCGTCGGCGGTTCAAAAGTTTTTGGAGCAAACCGATAACCAAGGGCAACCGATTAACGTTGTTCCCCGTTGGCTTGTCACCCCGCCGGCTCTCAAAGCAACCGCCGATGAATTGTACGTTTCGCGTACCCTGAACCTTGGCGGTACGAATTCGGACGATACCCGAGGGGCGGAAAACGTCATGTTCGGCAAATATGAACCCTTGGTTTCTCCGTACCTCGGGACTACCCCCGGAATCGCCGGCTCATCCGATACCGCTTGGTACCTCTTCGGGAACCCTAACGACGTGGCTGGTTTTGGGCTTGCCTTTTTGAATGGAACGGATCGCCCCACCATCGAACAAGCCGATCAAGATTTTTCGGTTCTCGGGGTTTCCTGGCGTGGATACATTGACTTTGGCGTTTGCCAGATCGACCACCGAGGGGCCGTGAAATCCGCCGGGGCGTAACCGTATTCAGGCAACCCAAGCTTGTGGTTTGGGAATCCTTGATTGCGTCCCTCGGATTTGTAAGGCGGGTCCGAGGGACGTTTCAAATCATCTTCGCCGCCGGTTTGCATGGCGAAGCTTCAACGCCCGGGGAACCTTTGGAAATGGTGGGTTCCTCGGGCGTTTCTTTTGAAAAGTTAATAAACGCCAAACTTTCCCGACTATGTATCAACGCCATATGTCGATCCTCCTAGCCCTATTCAGTCTTGTTTTCGTATCCGCGTTCTGGATCAAAAACGGGGCCATTGTGGTTGATCGGTTCAACCGCGTTATCGACTGTGACCATTGCCCATGCGGTTCTTCTTCGTCTTCCTCTAGTTCTTCCGATTCATCTTCTTCCCGATCTTCCTCTAGTTCCTCGGGTTCTAGTTCTTCGCGTTCTTCGTCTTCCGTTTCCTCGGGATCGGCTTCGCCGCTTGCTTGCCGTAATTGCTCGTACATCGCAAGCCTAAACCTCGAAGCCTACGGGGATGGGGTGGTAGTACCTCTAGACGCCGGTCCCGGTCTAACCGACCCCGAGGGTTTTAGCGGCTACCTCGGGGATAACATCGCCGCCGGAACCGATGGGGAGTATTACGTTTGGTTTGGTTGCCGGATGCACGGCGACTACCCCGAAACCCTTTTGGTCTTCCGTCAATGGGTTGACGGCGAATTAGTTCAATCGAGTACCTCTAGTTCACAGTTTTGCCGATCCGACCCGGAAAGGGGCGAAGCAAACCCATTCAACACCGAAGAATCTTGGATTGATAGCTTCGATCCATTTGACACGGGCGTTACTCTTGCTAACGGATGGGGAGTAAGGGAATCGGAATGAACCCCGCCGACGCCCCTAATTAGAACCACCAAACCGCAGCTATGATGCACCGCCGAAGAATCCGTATTATCCGCCGCCGGCCCCTGGAACCCGAGACAAATCGCGAACCAAGCCCCGGCGAAGATCAAGAGGAAATCGCACAACGCGACCGGCAAGCTTACCGGCGGCTTCAAGCGGGCTTCCGTATTCGCCGCAAGGCAACCGATGAAACCGAGGAAGATTAGCGGGCCAACGGCTAACCCCGCCGACGCCTAACCGGGCCAAACCCCAAACCGACAACACTACTTCCCCCAAAGAAAGACCCGGCACCGCCGGGATTGCCGACAAGGCAAAAATCTTGTTAGTTTGTCCTTATCAGTGATTCACGAATTATTGAACAATTCATAATCACGGAAAGGACGCTATGCCCCGGTTGCTTCTTGGTTTGCCCGTACCAGATTGGGACGAAGCCGAACGATGTTCCACCGTTCAAGCCCCATCCCGCAAAGAAGAAAACCCCCGCTATCGACCAAGCCCCGAGGAAATCCGCGAAGCTTGCCGCCGGATTCAAGAGGGATGGAGCAAAGCCGAAAGACGCAAACGGGCTTCGGGTTCGATCCTTCCCGTTAGATGGTTCCTGCCCTCGGTACCCTTTGCCGCCTTACTACCCGAGAACGAAGGCGAAGATTGACCCGCGAAAGCCGATCCATGATACGGGCCGGATATAGGCGAAACATCCCGTAACCCCTCGGGGCAACTGGTACGCATTGCTTCCCCCCAAAGAGAACACGGAACCCCGGGCCGGCTATGTCTCAAAACCTTGTATGCCGATACTGCGGTTGTACTGATTTTCGGATCGTCCATGCATCACGACGGCCAGTTAACATACTAGGGAAAGCGAAAATCAGGGTTCAACTTCGGAAGACTTGCCGGCATTGTAAGAAGCCTACAAACTCGGTTTTCTATGAAGCCCCCGAGACTTCCCCCAAAGAAATAGGGGCGGTTTCCTCAAAGCCTAACAAGCCAACGCCCCATAACCCGTATATATAGATACCCCCTGATACCGGGTTGACATTAAATGCCCCATTATATTAACATATACCTAGTTAGTAGGGCTTCCCATGACTGCCGTTAACATCCTTGAACGGTTCATTGCCTTAGACTTTGCCCTTTCGCATGACGGGGTTCATACAGAATCCTTTGCGAAAGAATGGAAGGTTCACGTTAGGACCATTAGGCGAGACTTAGACGCACTACGAAAGTTAGGCCAGTCAACGGAATCTCGGCAACTAGAAGATGGGACGTATCGGCATACCTACCAAGGTAGCCGGCCCCTATTTACCGCGAACCTTTCCCCGAAGAAATAACCGGGGATCGGCCCCGGTTACTTTCCTTTGGTGTGAAAGGTAAACGCGATGGTAAAGGTAGTTTCAACGGGAATGTTGCCGAGGGATGTTCTCGGCCCCGACGCCTACGGATGGTCCGGGGCAACCGAGGTAAGAACCGACGAAGCCGAGGATCAAGCCTTCAACGCTTGGCTTGAACGTCATGGGGGAAAGAAGGAACCCGAGAAGCCGCAACCCAAAGGCATACGGAGCGGTAGGCAGCTTTGGCCCAAGCCTACGGAACCAACCCCGGCATTGCCGCCTTCGGATAGCCTGGATACTTCCGACGAACAAACGGAAACGGAAGCGAAACCCAAGATCAAGCCGAAGCCTAGCCCCATCCTTTCGACGCCCGATGTAGCGGCTATTCTCGCCCGTCGCAAATTCCGTGTTACCATCAAGCGGCGATCCTAGCCGTTACCAATCAAGAGCGGAACCAACAAAACGCCCCTTGCCTTGCCGGCGGGGGCGTTTGTGATGGCTCAAAATACAACCGCAATAAACGCCAAACTTCCGGGTATAAGTAGCTATGCCGAACCAAGCCCGAATTGAGAGAATCCGCGAAGCCCTTGGTATGTTCCCCGAGGGTCCGCCCAATGGGGCAACCTACGTTCAAGGTTCGCTTCCCACCGACCGGGCACGCCAGCAAAGGGAAGCATTGAAAGGGTTAGGAATCCGCCCCGTTGCATGGGACGCAACCGGCGTCAACGTGGAAGCTACTTACGCGATACCGCCCGGGGTTTGCTTAACTCGGCAAGCTTGCGTTCCCACCATGCGTTAGCCGCTTGCCAAGACCCCTCGGGAGTCTTCTCGGTAACAAGTTTCGGGTACGCTTCGGCCAGTTTCCCCAAGCCGATAAAGTACCGCTCGCCCTTATGCTGCTTGACCCACCCCCGCCCGCCCGGATGGTAAGTCATTCGCCAATGATGGCTTGCCGGCTTCTTTGTTCCCTTGGCCCTACCGACCCGGCATAAGGATCGGGAAACGTGGGAAAGCGAAACGCCTAGCTGCTTCGCAATCTCCAAACGGGAAAGCCCCGAGTCTTCCAACTCCATCATTTCGCGGGCTTCCTCGGTTAACGCATTAAACCGAGTCTTGCGGTATTCCTTGGGCCAGTTTCGCCACTCGCGAACGTCCAAACCTTCTAGCCCCTCGGGGATCGGAACCCGCTTTCCCGAGGTTATAACAATCCGCCGACGTTCCCCGTTGCGTAATTGAATGTCGGCAAACGCTAGACGGTCCCCATTAACTTGAACCACCAAAACAACCACGTTGTTAACTAGCCGCTTGATTTGTGATCGAAGCTTAACCCGCAGTTGATAGGCGTCTTCCTCGGTTGCCGCCCCCAAGCGGTCTAGTAACTCTTTCATGCGGTCTAGTGCATCGGTTTCGCGGGTTACGCTTTCCCGCTTCAACCGTTCAACCTTTGCTTGGGCTTCGGCCCTATCTGTTTCCAGTTCAACCAAAAGATCAACTAGGGCTTCAAACTTATCCGCCGTTTTCATCTTGGTCCTTAGCGTCTTTATGCGGTGGTCAAGATCGGCAACCCTGCCTTCTGCTTTCTTAATTTCTTCGTCAAGATTGACCGCTGCCCGGGGCAAAATATCCCCGAGGTTCAAATCCCAAGCCCAAACCAAAACGGCTTGTTCAAACGCGGCATACGGGAAGGAAACGTAAACCGCCCCCTTGGCCCCTTCGATTGCCGCCCCGGAAACGAGTGTTGGCCCCTGCCCCTTATCGACCATTCGCAAGTTGCTTCCATCCCTTGCGTCTTTGACTAGCCCCGTAAACAAATTAGCTAACCGCTTCCCATGCGGGCCGGCTTGCGTCTTCCGTTCCTTAAAGCCGGCTTGTACGGCATAAAATTCACGGTCTTCGATAATGCGGGGGAAGTAATCGGGGATCGGTTCGCCAATGGCAACCCGCTTACCGTCTTCCATCCGGTGCGGTTGAAACTCGCCCAAAACCGCCCGATTGGTTAGCGTCTTGATGAGGTAGCTACGCTGCCAGAATTTAGACCTGCCAAACGTAGCAACCCCTTCGCCGTTTAACGTCTTTCCGATTACCTCGGTACCCATCCCATCGGAAGCCATGCGGAAGATTCTGCGGACAACTTCGACCCGTTCCGGTATGGGCTTATAAGCGTAGATTTTCCCGGCTTCGTTCCTTTCTACCTGCAACCACTTCGGGCAAACCGCCGTTAGTTTCTCCGTCTTGACCCGTTCCCGCTTTCCATGCCAAGCCGCCCTTAACCGCTTAGACTTGGTATCCGATTCATCGTGGGCACGCGAAAGAATAACAATCATTTCGATCAACGCCCCAAGATCGCCAACCGATTCCGTTGAATAGACCCGCTCCGGGTCCAACGTAACCAAGCTAACGCCGGCCCCTAGAATCTGCTGGATTAGTTGAAGGGATGCAAACGGCTTTTGACGGGAAAGCCGATCAAGGTTTTCTAAGATGAGGTAATCGCCCGCCTTGACCCGCCCGGTTTCGATACATTCAAGGAAGTGGCCCAAAGCCGCCCCTTCTTCCGTATTCTTTCCGCGATAGGCGGAAACCCCGAGGTCGCGAAGATCAAGAGATTTGTCTAGCGGGTAGCCGTTTCGCTTCGCCCATGCCTCGGTTTTGTTCAATTGCCGCCGCAGAGAATCGCCGCGTAGCTGTTCGGGACGCGAAAACCGTAGGTAACTGTAAACGGTTGGCATGGGTCAATTCCTCCCAAAGAAACCGCGAAGCCCCGGCTATGCCGGCATATCGCAATTGTAAAGGAAGGTTTAACCGTTCACAACCTGCTGATGCTCGGGCCGCCAGGCTCCGGAAAAACGATGCTTGCCAAGCGGCTGCCCACGATCCTGCCGACGTTGTCGCCAGCGGAGTCGATCGAGACCACGCGCATCTACAGCGCCATGGGGCGCCTGGCGCCCGGCCAACCGATCATGGCGCGGCGGCCGTTTCGCTCTCCACACCACACGATCAGCGAAGCGGGGCTGGTCGGAGGCGGCAGCACGCCCACACCTGGCGAGATCAGCCTTTCGCATAACGGCGTGTTATTTCTGGACGAGCTGCCGGAGTTCAACCGCCGCACGCTGGAGGTCTTGCGGCAACCGTTGGAAGACCGCGTGGTGACGATCTCGCGAGCGCTCAACAGCACCACGTTTCCGGCTGACTTTATGCTGGTGGCGGCGTTAAACCCCTGTCCCTGCGGTTATCGCGGCGATCCGCGAAGGAGTTGTCAATGTACTCCACCGCAAGTTGAAAAATACCTCAATAAAATCAGCGGACCACTCTTGGACCGCATTGACATTCATATTGAAGTGCCGGCGGTCCCGTTTCAGGAGTTGTCTTCGGGGGCGAGTGGCACTTCGAGCCAGGACATGCGGGAGCAGGTGTCGGCGGCCCGGCGGCTCCAGGCCGAGCGCTTTCATGGCTTGACGACGCGCTATAACGCGCAGATGACGACCCGGCAAATCCGCCGCTTTTGTCCGCTTGACAAAGAATGCGCGCAGTTGCTCAAAGACAGCGTCAACGAGCTAGGGCTTTCGGCCCGCGCCCATGATAAAGTGCTGCGCGTCGCCCGCACCATCGCCGATCTGGCGGCCGCGGCCGAGATCGCGCCGGTGCATATTCAGGAGGCGGTAAATTACCGGATGCTCGACCGGCAGTTCTGGACGTAGCCCGGACCCGAGCTACCGGAACAGGTCGGGGTACGCCTTTTCCAATACGTGCATGGGAGGCGTTTCAATGGT
>JAANMU010000246.1_pt1 | contig 69387 bp, 61 predicted proteins | sample 7279701 | NCBI WGS metagenome assembly JAANMU01 (sample SAMN14094539, study PRJNA606508) | bioreactor metagenome | isolation source: A lab-scale SPAN reactor treating ammonium-rich wastewater day 57 | place: Ireland: Galway | collected 2017-03-13 | reverse complement strand
TCCGTGCCAGAAGAACCGCTTTCATCCTCACGAGTTGACCGGCACGGATGGAATGCAATCATTAGGCCATAGGCAGCGAACGTGCGATTGCCCTGCCCCTGCCACCTTTGTTAAGCACATGCGTGTAGATCATGGTTGTCCGAACATCTTGATGCCCTAGAAGTTCCTGCACGGTGCGAATATCATAACCGGTCTCGATCAGATGGGTCGCGAAACTATGCCGAAAGGTATGGGCCGTGACTCGCTTGGCAATATCTGTGCGGCGGACGGCGGCGGAAATGGCCCGGGAAACAGCCGACTCATGCAGGTGATGACGCCGCTGGACTCCGCTGCGGGGATCCACGCCAATGGTAGTCGCCGGAAACACATATTGCCAGCGAAACTCAGTCGCCGCGTTCGGGAATTTACGTTCCAGGGCATAGGGCAGTTCCACAGTGCCGAACCCGCTGGCCAAGTCGCCGGGTGCCACTGCTGGCTTGCCCAGCAGTGTCCGGCTCCAACGTAGCACTGCTGGGCAAGCCAGCAGTGGCACCCGGGCGGCAGGGCGGCGCTGGCGTAACGACCCGCATCACGGGGCGGCAGGAGTTGACTTAGATTTCAGAAAATGCTGGCCACCGCCGCTCCTGTGCATGCGATGGTTCGGCCAAGTTCGCAGTCAAGGAGCACCCCATGATGGCCCCCAATTATCCGTGTTGCCATCGTTTTGAGTGATCGTGGAAACGTTCGACCCGTCTGCCCGCATTATGCAAATGTCCATGGGTGGTGACTTGCCATCAGATCGTGCAAATGCGATCCACTGGCCGTCGGGTGACCATGTGGGTTCAGAATCCCTGGCGTCATTGTTTGTCAAATTTACAAATGTCGATCCATCGAGATTCATGATACACACTTCCAGATTCCCGAAGTCGCGACCACTTGCCATTGCGACCCGTTTGCCATCGGGCGAACATGCTGGGGCATGGTCAGTCCCCTGTGCATTCGTGAGGTTGACCGGGTTTGATCCGTCAATGGAGATCTCGAAAATGTCTCGGTTCCCTGTCATCGTTGATTCGAATACGATTCGCTTGCCATCGGGGCGCCAACAGGGAAGCCAGTTATAGCCTTCCGATTTCGTCAGTTGTCGAACATCCGTTCCATCCGATTTCATGGTATATATCTGCGAGGACGAGCGGTCGCGATTCCACGCATGGAATGCAATGCGTGCTGCATCCGGCGACCACGTGGGTGCTTCCGCCTGCATATCTGCAGGAGTCAGACACTTCAGGTTACTGCCATCCGGGTTGCATACACAAATGCGTTCCTTTGCAGTGAACGCAATTGACTTGCTGTCGGGTGACCAAGATGGTCGATCTTCACCGGGTCTGTCTTCGTTGTCAGTTAAGGGTCGCAGATCCGATCCGTCAGGATTCATCAGAAAGATTTTCCTGTTCCCACCATCTCCGAAATTACCTCGAACAAACGCAATCCTGCCAGCGGGTTGGACTTGTTCAGCGTACAGCGACCGCGTTGCGCAACACGCGAATGCGCCCACGCTGATTGAGAGCACTTCGCGTCGATTTAACCGGCTCGCCTGCATGGTACATCTCGCTTGCGTTTGTGGTTGTGGCCCAACATTCCCGCTAAGAGGCTATCCGCCGGGTGCCACTGCTGGCTTGCCCAGCAGTGTCCGGCTCCAACGTAGCACTGCTGGGCAAGCCAGCAGTGGCACCCGGCGTGGCTTCTGGATCGATTCGATACCGGAATAAGTTGGACGTGACTTTGCCCGGAATAGTCCACCAGTAACTTCGCTTGTCAAATACGTCGATCTTACCAATACAGGGGATGTTAGACTCGCCAGATGATTCAGCTTGCACAACCTCCCATGCGCCAAGAATCAACTCGCAGTCATTTCGGCTGGTCTTTGAATCGAGAGCACACATAGGCCAATACGTTAAAAAAACAGAATTCTGTTGTACTGAGACACCGAGATTTATCTGCCGATCATGAAAAAAGCTTCCTCTTCGATAACTTCATCTTCAATATTCATATCAATGATGATTAGATTGTTATGTTTGTAATTGCCGTCTTTCATTTCTCCTAATTGCTTAGCCCGCTCGAACGCAATGTCGACTAATCCGCACGACAGGGACGAAAGGAGCGACTCAATGAAGCGGTCGGTTTTTGGGCCATAAACCGTGTGAGTCGTCTCGTCGTATGGGTTGGTTCCCATGTCAATAGCAACAAAAAACAAATCGAAGAACGGGAAAGGCCCGTCGGCTTGGCTTCCAGTATGACCCGCTGCATGCAAGATCTTCAATGCTTCATCTGCGTTACCGCCGGGTGCCACTGCTGGCTTGCCCAGCAGTGTCCGGCTCCAACGTAGCACTGCTGGGCAAGCCAGCAGTGGCACCCGGGCGAAGTAACACGCGGCTTGCTACAGACGTAAGCGCCCGGCGTGTTCAAAGTCGCACCAATCTTTTGGCGTTGATGGCGTAAGATGCAACGGGTGTCTGCTGGTCCGCGAGCTTGAGGAACTCTTCGCGCCTGGCCTGTCGATCCGTGTTGATCAGCGAATTCCCCTGATAGCTCCCCGGCTCGGGTCGCGGCCCGGTGTCTTCCCTTGACGCGTGTACTTGGCGACCAAGGCCGCCGTCTTAATGTCGCGATATCGCTTAGCGCGGAGACGCCGCGTTCCAATGCCGATTCACCTGTTTCGGCGATAACACGTAATCGTAGACCGCCACCTCGTCAATTGCCGCCATCAACTTCTGTGCCTGCCCGGGCAACGACTCGGATTGACCGATGGTCCCGTAGATGGTCTTGATCGGGAGATTGCTCGCGTCCTGGTATGTGCTGACGAGGCGCCCGTCCAGGAACGCCTGCATCAGGCCGCTGTCGTGGTCGCGAGTGAGCACCACGTGATGCCAATGGTTGTCGTTAATCGGCTTGGGAGTGAGGGCGGCCGGTCCGGAATCTCCGCGGCGCACGCCAACTTGCCCCTGGTAATTCGTGCCCCAAAACAAATCGTTACCGTTGCCGTTGCTGTCCGCTCCAAATAGGGCGGGCGCATTCCAGCTTCCTTCGCCCGCTTGCTGCGTTTTGATCCAGAACTCCAGTGAGGACGTTTCGTTTAACCACCGGCTGACCGGCGCGGCTAGCTGAATGCGACTCGTCGGCCGGTCAAGTACCGCTGCGTTGCCGAGCGCCGCGGTGGCCGATTCTGGCGTGATCTCCACGTCCATGTAGGTCCCGTCAAGCATCGCTTCCTGACTACCCAGGTTCGCAACCTTATCGGGCTCCTCGAACCGCCAATACCCAACGGGTCGATCCTCCGACACAACTCGCGGGTATACATGCTCGTCGGCATCAGCCAATCCGGCTGTCAGGCAAAGCACGAATGCCAGATGTTTCATTGTGGTCTCCTTGAGAGGGGATTCACTTTATAAGACGACGACGGAGCCCATTACGTTTGCAGGCGCGGTCCAGCGCGACGGTTTTGTTCGGCGCGCCTTTACTTAGCCGCTTGCGCCGCAGCTTCACGCGACCGTCGCATCTCGGTTTTCAAGTCTGTCCATCCCAGGGATTCGTGTAACTCATCGAGTTTTGTCAGCGGCTTGTCGGCATTATCGACGGCAAAAACGCGAAAGTCCTGACAAGGGAGATCGGGCGTGCCATAGATTCCCGCCCCATCGAGAATGCAGCCGATATTGCTTAAGTACTCCCGTTGCATGATCCTTGCGAACAGCGCCAGGTCCTTTGGCGAGGCGCCTGCGTCCAACAGGCGTTTGATGACCCCTGCGATATCGTTGGAAGGGGATTTTGCCCGATTGTTGATCCACGACGAAGAATCAATTCTCGCAAGTACGTGCTCCGCGAGGCGCTGAAAACACAGAGATTCGAGCACAGGCTCGCCGCTTTTGACGGCCTCCCGCGCTGCTTCCTTCGCGCTGTCTTGGTCCAGGCCCTGCCGGCTAAGCAGCCCCTCAATTGCCGCCAGGCGCTCTGACTTTTTCATCGTCGATGTGCTCCACGCCGCCGAACGCTCAAGTTCACCTGCGGCGGCGGCAGATGCGACTTTGAATTTGATTTTACTTGATGCCGCCGCTGCCAGCTGCAACGCCGGGTTCGGCCAGGCCGCGCCGCTGCCGCTTATGCTCCTCTGCTTTCCGCCGGCAAAGGGCGAACGCCTCGTCCAACAATTCGACGCACAAGCCCTGATACTCGTCACGCAGGAGCGACCGCAGGGCGTCCCGGCAACGGTCGCCGACTACGTCCTCCAGCGTCCAGTGCGAACCAGTGTCCACCTTCCGCCGACCTTGCGGAAATGCAGCGACCGTCCGCTCGCCCCCCAGAACGCCTCCTCCGGGCTGCGCCTCCGCGGCGGGCCGAGCAGGCAATCGATCTCGCCGGGCAGGCGCTCGGACCAGCACCAAACGTGCTCGTGCCGCTTCCGCAGTTGGCGGATCAGGGCCGCGACCGAAGTTTTCAGACGCCTCGCCTTCGCCATACACCACTCAGCTCACCTTGAACCCGAGCCACATCACCTTGTGTCCTTGAGGGCAGCACAGGTAGTAATTCGACCTCGCCCCGTTCGGCCCGCCGCCTGGGCGACGCATACCGGGGAACCGTTCCGTCCGACGGATCAGCGCCGAGCGCGGGTAGTCTTGGGCGCACGTCTGGCAGTGGACCGGCTCGCTCCGAGTGGCCTTGCTGGGTTTCGCCTTCGACACTCGCCAGCCCTCCTGCGGCCGAACCTGTAATTCGCCAGAGTCCGTCTATCCCCGGATTTTCGGCTGCGGTTATTCTTGGGATAGGCGGAACGGTTCGTAACTTCTGGAGATTCTACCCTTTGGGTGTTTTCGGTCAACGCGCGGGTGGCGTGGGTTTCTGCCTATTGCTCTATTACCTGCTTCTGCTCGGTACCGTGTCCCCGCCGGCCGAGAGCGGCTGGCCCATGAGGAGGTGTTCTCATGAATCGGGGGTGAAAAAGGGGACAGGCGCGTGTATCGCCGGGTGCCACTGCTGGCTTGCCCAGCAGTGTCCGGCTCCAACGTAGCACTGCTGGGCAAGCCAGCAGTGGCACCCGCGCGCCATTCGCTCATGGCTCTTTATCCGGCTCGGGACCAGTCAGGCCCGGAATGGGCGTCGCGCTGCGCTCGGGCTTGGCGATATCGAAGAAGTATTCGTATCCCAGAGCGTCCACGATTCGGCGGTCGTGCGCGAGACGTTCCGGCTGCGCCAGCTCCGTTGGCGACTGGCGCAATTGCAGCAACACGCCGCCGGTGGCGAGCGGGCGGCAGCGGAACACGTCGAGCTGCTGCATGCGGTCGAGGCCTCCAAAATGCTCGACGAGCATCGATCCGAGGATGGTGATCCAATGCACGCCGAGCAGCCCGGTTTCTAAGCTCAAACCGTATTTCGTTTCGCTCGTGCCGATCTCTTTGCCGGTGTTCTTATCGATCTCCTTAGTCACGATCCAATTCTTGGCCGACCAATCCTCTTCCAGTCCCACGGAGCCGAACTGGCAGTTCGCAAATTCGGCCAGTCGCGCGACGAATTCCACCAGTCTCTCCGTCCGCTCCTGGCGTTCAAACAACTTGACGCTGCCGTAAATCGCCCAGCGGTCCATCCGATTGGTGTCGGCCCATCCAAGGTCCAATAGGAAGCGAAACTTCGGACTGCGCAAGTCGATGTGTCCACCCGTTTTCCTGGGGCCGCAAAGCATCTCGATTGGCTCGTCGAGGTTGTTTGGGTCGAACTCCTTGCGCAGCGGCTCGCACTTATCGAACCGGGCGGGCAGGAACAATGCGTCTTGTTGCGCCAGGAATTCAAATAACGACTGAGCGTTCTCCACCGTGCTGAAATCGCACTTTTGATAGAACATGCCCCAATACTCGCCTGACTTGTTAGCCATAAGCTTTTCCTCCAGCGGCATTTTTACGGCGCCCGCGCACGTTCTACTTACGAATGCCTTGCGGACCGTGATGGGAGCTTCGGCGCCGGGTGCCACTGCTGGCTTGCCCAGCAGTGTCCGGCTCCAACGTAGCACTGCTGGGCAAGCCAGCAGTGGCACCCGGCGCGGCGGCCGCCAGATGCAGGGGAACCCAAGTACCGTCCTCGCGAAAGCGGATGGTCGCCCAGCCCGCTTTCCCCAACAACCACGGTAACGCCTGCCGCGAGTAATCGGCGTTGAAGCGAACCTTCCGACCGTCTGCGTCTTGATGCGACATTCCCGCTTCCTTTCGGGCGAGGGTTGCGGTTGGCTTTCCGCGTGAGAACAGAAAGCATCGCCGCAACACTCGGTCGCATCAAGACTTATTCGCTAAAGCTGAAAAGGGTTATCGGCGTAGGGTGCCACCCGCGCGCCGCGCCGGGTCAGGTTTGCGGCAGCGCCGGGTCAGACCGTCCGTTGCTTCAACAGGTCGCGGATCTCCATCAGCAGCTCTTGATCCTTGGTCGGCGGCGGCGGCGCGACGACCTCCTCCTTCTTCGCCTTCATCAGCAAGCCGAGGAACTTGACGATGAAAATGTACAGAGCCAAGGCCACGATCAGGAAGTTGACGATCTCTCCGAGAAACAGTCCGTAGGGGACCTCGCTGCCGTTGACCGTCCATTTCCAGCCGAGATAACCCTGTTCGCCGGGCATGATCGCGCCGATGAGCGGCATAATGATGTGCTTGACGAGCGAATCAATGATCTTGCCAAAGGCGGCTCCGATAATCACGCCCACGGCCAAGTCGATCACGTTCCCTTTGAACGCGAAGTTTTTGAACTCCTCGAAGAGCGAAAACGTCCTCTGCCTGGCGCTGAGCGGGGCCGACTGCGGTGCGGATTCCATGGGATTCGTCTCTGGTTGAAAATCTCCCCGGCGCCCTCGGAAGAGGCCGGAACGAAAGATGTCGTTACACCTAGCGGCAATCTAACGCTTTGCCACCTTGGGGTCAATCAAACTCTCCCAAGGCTGGGAACCGGGGAACTGCACCCAAAATTCTCCTAAGAGAACGTGCGTTGCTCCCGAGGCGCGCGGGCGGCGTGGGTGGCTTGTCTGGCGGCGGTGCGTTAAAGTCGAGCGTTGTTGGACCAGCCCGCGGCGGCGCGGGATGGCACAACCACCCTTGCGCGGAAGCGTGGCTAATGTTCGGCCGTCGGTAATTCGCGGTCCTGGGATTCCTTATTCGCATCGATACGAAGGAATTTTTCATGGCGCGTCGACCTTCGTTGTTCACGACTCGGGCGCCGCTGTCGCGGCGGGCGTTTTTGCGCGGCGCGGGCGTGGTGGTGGCGCTGCCTTGGCTGGACGCCATGCGGCCCGCGTCGGCCAAGGCGGCCGCGGCGACCGACGCCACGCCGCGGCGGATGGTGGCCATCGAAACCAACATGGGCATCCTGCCGCAGTTCTTCTTTCCCGAACAAGCGGGCGCCGATTACGCGCTGAGTCCTTATCTAGCGCGGTTGGCGGCGCACCGGAAGAACTTCACGGTGTTTTCCGGCGTGAGCCTGCCGGGCGTCACCGGCGGGCACGCCGCGGAAAAATGCTTTCTGACCGGCACGCCGCATCCCGAGCGTGGCGGCTTTCGGAATTGGGTGTCGCTGGATCAAATGGCGGCGGAGCAGATTGGCAGCCAGACGCGGTACCCGTCGCTCGTGCTGGCCATGAGTAATGAGAACCCCACACTTAGCTTCACGCGTAGCGGCGCTCCCATTCCCGCGGAGAAAAGCCCCTCCAAGCTGTTTCAAAAGCTGTTCGTGCAAGGCAAGCCGGAAGAGATCGCGGCCAACGTGGAAGCGCTCCGCCAAGGCCGGAGCATGTTGGACTTTGTGGGCGAGCAGTCCAAACGCTTGAACCGTTCGCTCTCGCCATCGGACCAGCGGCGAATGGACCAATACTTTACCGCCGTCCGTGACCTGGAAAAGCGCCTGCATAGCGCCGAGGCCTGGGAGCACAAGCCCAAGCCGCAAGTCGAGGCCAAGCCGCCCGAAGACATTTCCGACGCCCGCGAGTTCGTGCAGCGGACGCGGATCATGTTCGACGTGATCAAGTTGGCGCTGGAGACCGATTCGTCGCGGGTGATTTCGTTGTTCATCGACACCACGGTCATTCACAACATCACGCACCACGGCAACCGGCCCGAAGTGCTGGCCGAGCTGCGGGCGAAAGAAGAAGGCCAGTTCGACGCGCTGGCCAGTTTTCTGGCGTCGCTCCACCAGACGCAAGAAGAAGGCCAATCGTTGCTGGACCGCACCCTGGTCCTGTACGGCACGTGCATGGGAAGCGCCAACTCGCACTCGAATATGAACCTGCCCGTGCTGCTGGCCGGCGGCGGGTTCCGGCACGGCCAGCACCTGGCCTTTGATACGCAGAACAACTACCCGCTTTCAAACTTGTACGTTTCCATGCTCCAGCGGCTGGGGATCGAGACCGACCGGTTCGCCACTTCGACCGGAACTTTCCGCGGATTGGAGATGGCATGAAGACACATTTCTTCACGAATCCGAAGCGCAAGCGAGGACGGAAATGCGATCCTCGCTTGCGCTTCGGGTTCGTGTGGCTTAGGCATAGATCCCGAAAATCGCCAAGAGCGCTGGGCTGGATCATGGCGGCGTTGGCGTTGGCTGGCGCGGGGGTCGCTTCAGCGGACGAGGCGTTGCCCACGGCGTTTTTCGAGAAGCATTGCTACGAGTGTCACAACGCCGACGCCCAAGAAGGCGGACTGGACCTGGCGGCGCTGCCGCGGGATTTTTCCACCGCCGAGGTCTTCGCGCGGTGGGTCAAGATTCATGACCGGATTGCCGCGGGCGAAATGCCGCCCCAGTCGCAAGACCGCCCGCCCGCGGCCGAAGTGGCCGCCGTGACGCAGGCGCTGCGGCAATCGCTGGTGGCGGCCGAGCAAGCGAAGTTTCGGGAATCGGGCCGAACCACGCTCCGACGGCTGACGCGGGCCGAGTACGAAAACACCGTGCGCGATTTATTTGCCTTGCCCGGCATAACGCTGCAAGGCGAACTACCGGCCGACGGATCGGCGCACGGTTACGACAAGAACAGCGATGCGCTGGACATCTCGCACGTGAACATGGCCAAGTACGTGGAGGCGGCCGACCGCACGCTGGACATGGCCATTGCCACGCGGCCGCAGCCGCCCACGGTGACGAAACAGCGGATCTCTTTGGCCAACCCACATGGCTTTGTGGCCCACGTGCTGATGAACGGCGACGGCGTGCTGCTCAAAAACAAGCAGCCTGATCCCGACTTTCCGCCGGCCGGCGAGCAAGGGCACATCGACCAAGGCGCGCACGAGCGGCTGGGTTCGTTCAGCAACGGCGCCAGCGTGGGGCTGTTCCGGCATGAGGACGAGGCCTTTCATCCGTACTTCAACGAGTTCGTGACGTTGTATCCCGGCCGCTATCGGATTCGCACTTCGCTGTGGAGCTTTCACTGGGACAAGGGCCAGGTGCTTCCCGCGCGGGGTGTCGAGGCGGCGCGGCTCTCGGTGGTCACGCTGACCGGCGACGGCCGCGGCGGCGGGCATCCCAGCACGGTGCTGGGCTATTACGACGCGCCTTCGCTCCAAGAGCAGGTGCATGAAGTGGTCACGTGGCTGAACTACCGCGATACGATCGGCTTTAACGCGGCCTCGCTGGCGCCCGTGGCCAACTACAGCCGCAAAGGCCGGGCGATGGCGTTTACCGGACCCGGCATCGCTTGCGATTACCTGGACGTGGAAGGGCCGCTGCACGAGGTCTGGCCGCCCGTGAGCCACCAGCGCTTGTTTGGCGAGTTGCCGCTCGTGGAATTCAAACCGGAAGAACACCCCGGCGTGCGTCCGCCGCAACATAAGGTGATTCGGCAGCCTTCGTTCCCCGGCAAGAATCGGCCTGATCCGGTCTCCGGCGTGTGGACCGTTCATAGCGATCAACCTCTGGCCGATGCCGATCGTCTGCTGGCGGCGTTTCTGCCCCAGGCGTTTCGCCGTCCGGTAGATGCCGAAGTCAGGCAGCAATACGTGGCCCAGGTGGAAACGCGATTGCAGGCGGGCGACTGTTTTGAAACCGCCATGCGGTGGGCGTATCGGGCGGCGTTGTGCTCGCCCGATTTTCTCTATCACGTTGAGCCAACCGGCCAACTAGACGATCATGCCTTGGCCTGCCGCTTGTCGTATTTCTTGTGGAACTCGCTGCCCGATGATCGATTGACGGGACTGGCCCAGTCGGGCGAGTTGCACGCGCCGGCGGTCCTGCGCGCGGAAGTGGAGCGGCTGCTGAACGATCCCAAGTCACAAAGATTTGTTGAAGACTTTTTGGGGCAATGGCTCAAGCTGCGGAACATCGCGGCCACCGATCCCGACCGCAAGCTCTATCCTGAGTTCAGCGCGTACCTGCAAGATTCGATGGTCGCTGAAACGCGGGCCTACTTTCGCGAGCTGCTGGATAAGGACCTGGACGCGCGGCATCTGGTCCACTCGGACTTCGCCATGGTCAACGAAAAGCTGGCCGTGCATTACGGCATTACGGGCGTGAGCGGTTCGCAAATTCGCCGCGTGGCGTTGCCGCCCGATTGCCCGCGGGGCGGTTTTCTGACGCAGGCCGCGCTGTTGAAGATCACCGCCAACGGGACGACGACTTCCCCGGTCCCGCGCGGGGCGTTTGTGATGGAGCGGCTGCTGGGCGAAACGCCCGAGCCGCCGCCGCCCAACATTACGGCGGTCGAGCCGGACGTGCGCGGCGCCACTACCATTCGCGAACAATTGGACAAGCACCGCGCCGACATCACCTGCGCGGCGTGCCACGTCAAGATGGACCCGCCGGGTTTTGCGCTGGAGGCGTTCGACGTGATCGGCGGCTGGCGCGACCGCTACCGCTCGATCGGCGAGGGCGACTCGGCGCCGCGCGGCTCGATCGATCCGTTCATCGGCATTAGCTTTAAGCTCGGGCAGCCCGTCGATACTGCGGGAACGCTTCCCGATGGGCGGTCGTTTCAGAACATCCAGGAATATCAACAACTGATCGCCGCCGAACCGGAACGCTTGCTGACCAACCTGGCGCGGCAGTTCGCCATTTATTCGACTGGCCGCCCCGTGGCCTTTAGCGACCGGGAAGCGATTGCCGCAATCGTCGCCCGCGCGCAAAGCCAAGGCGGCGGCGTCCGCACGCTGCTCCATGAATTGGTTCAAAGCCGGCTGTTTCAGGCCCGGTAAATTTCCGAGTCGCCCGCGCAGTCAGAAAAATCACCGCCTCGCAGGAGCGAGTTTTATGCTCTTTCGTTTGATCCATAGGCAAGGGACTTTGCTCAACATTGCAGGGGCGATTCTGTTTGTCCTCGGCGCGGCCAACTCCAGCGCGGCCGCCGACGAACCGAAGCAACCCGCCGCGTGCAAACACCAAATCACGGGCTTGTTCTCCAAGGATCGCGAAAAAGACTTGCGCGTGCTCTTTGCGCAGTTGCCGGAGTTCAAGTTAGTAAGCATCGACTTTGACCAGGCCGAAGTCGTTCTGGAATACGACGCGGCCCAAGTCTTTCCTGGCGCCGCGCCCGAGCAAGTGATCGACCGGCTGGGGGGCAAGCTGCGCGATGCGTCTCGGTCCACCTTTGGCGTGAAGCCGCTGCCGGCGGTTCCCCAGGACCAACTGGAACGGGTGGAGATTCCCGTGGTGGGGCTGGATTGCAAAGCGTGCGGACTGGCGGCGTATGAAGCGATCTACCGCATCGACGGCGTGGAGCGGGCGACCGCCAGCTTCCGCGAAGGATTAGTCACCGCTTGGATCCATCCCCAACGGACCAACCGCGCCGCGCTGGAAGAGGCGTTGTCGCGGCGCGGCGTCGAACTGGTCAAAACTCCCTGACGGCTGCGCGATCAGCCGTATTATGCCGGCTGCTCGCCAAGAGCCTGGCCCCGGTAATTCCCCAGCGAAAGGCCCCGCCCATGAAATTCGTATTCGCCCTTCTTGCCGTTTGGCTCGCGGCGCCCTTGATAATCGACGCGGCAGAGGCGCCCAAGCCCAACCTGCTGTTCCTTTTCGCCGACGATCAAAGCTACGAAACGATCCGCGCCTTCGGCCACACCGATATCGAAACGCCCCACCTGGATCGGCTGGCGCGGCGGGGCGTCACGTTCACGAACGCTTACAACATGGGATCGTGGAGCGGCGCCGTGTGCGTGGCCAGCCGCACCATGTTGATTTCCGGCCGCAGCGTGTGGAGCGCGCATTCCATTTACAACGCCACCGATCGAGAGCGACAGGCCGGCGTGCTCTGGCCCCAGTTGTTAAGCCAGGCCGGTTACCGAACGTACTTCACCGGCAAGTGGCACATTCAAACCAATCCGGCCAAGTGCTTTGACGTGGTTCGCCACGTTCGCGCGGGCATGCCGGGCACGGTCCCCGCGGCTTATAACCGGCCGCGCCGCGGCACGGTGGACGCCTGGAGTCCGTATGACAAATCTCTGGGCGGCTATTGGGCGGGCGGCCGGCACTGGAGCGAGGTGGTGGCCGACGACGCCCTTGATTTTTTGGCCGAAGCAAAGAAAGGTCGTCCGCCGTTTTTTATGTACCTCGCCTTCAACGCTCCGCACGATCCTCGCCAGGCGCCCAAGGAATACATCGAAAAATATCCGCTCGACCAGATCGAATTGCCGGCGAATTTCCTTCCCGAATATCCTTATAAAGACGCCATCGGTTGCCCCCACTCGTTGCGGGACGAGAACTTGGCGCCCATGCCGCGGACCGAACACGCGGTCCGGGTCCATCGACAGGAATACTACGCGCTCATCACGCACTTGGACGCCCAGATCGGCCGCATTCTGAACGCCCTGGAATCTTCGGGACAGGCGGAAAACACCTGGATTTTCTTCACCGCCGATCACGGCCTGGCGGTAGGACATCACGGGTTATTGGGGAAACAGAACCTCTACGACCACAGCGTCCGCGTTCCCTTCTTGGTGGCCGGCCCCGGAGTCGCGGCGAACCAGAGAATCGAAACGCCCATTTATTTGCAAGACGTCATGCCCACCACGCTGGCGTTGGCCGGCGCCGCCCAGCCCGACCACGTCTTTTTCCACAGCCTGCTGCCGCTGCTGCAAGGCGAGCAGCGGCAATCTTCTTACGATTCGATTTACGGGGCGTATCTCGAACTCCAGCGGTCCATCACCCACGACGGCTGGAAGCTGATCGCGTATCCCCAGGCCCAAGTCCTGCGGCTTTACCATTTGGCCGAAGACCCGCAAGAGCTGCGCGACCTGGCCGCCGAGCCACGGCACGCCCCGCGCAAGGCGGAGTTGTTCGCGCGCCTGCTCGCCCTGCAAAAAGACCTGGGCGACAAGCTGAATCTGCAAGCCGCGTTTCCCGCCCCGGCGCCGTAACCGCCCGACCACAGGTTCCGCTTCCCCCGGGCGCGAATTCCGCGCCAAGCACGGAGGGGCTTGCCCCGCCGTGGCGCCTGGCGAAAAAAACTTGCGGCGGCCCGCTCTGCGCCCCCGTCGCCGCAATCGCTGCGCCCGCTTCGTCTTCCGCTTGCCGAGGAGGAAAGCCACGGATCGTAACTATTCACAACTAAAAAATATTTCGTCACGAACTGTTGATTTGTACATTTGTTGTGTATAATAAACTACGCCCGCACCAACACCGCCCGTCGCGGTCTGGGAGTGTTGGCTCTGTTCGGTCGTGACCAGCATCCTCCCCGTGATTGCCCCACGGATCGATCCGAACTCCCGCATCCGCCGCCCAGCGGCCAGTCGCCCCCGTTCCGGCCAGTCGCAAGAAAGGAGGAAACCATGAGCCTGCCGATTCTGGCCAACGTCGAGCCTTTGCTCCTGGAGGACGTGGTCTGGGTTCTGCCGAAGCCGCCGGACCGACATCGGCCGTTTGAGCAGGACCATTATGATTTCCTCTTCGAGCGGTTTTTCGCGTGCCGGCGGCCGTGGCAACGTCCCCCGCAGGTGCCCGCCGTGGCCCGGCTGGGGGCCTTTTCGTCGCAGTATCAGCAGGTGGCCGACGCGTTGCATGCGCAGGGAATCGCTTTGATTCATACTCCCGAAGAACACCTCCGCTGTAGCTCGCTGCCGGTCTGGTATCCGCGGCTGAAGGACCTGACGCCGCGGAGTCTCTGGTTTTCGGGCGCGCCGGACGTGGCGCAGATTGAGGCGGAGTTGGGTTGGCCCATCTTCATGAAAGGCGATCGCCAGACCAAGCGGCATCGCCGCGACCTGGCCATCATCCAGGACCGCGAACATTTCCAACGGGCGGTCGAGTTCTACGCGGAAGACCCGGCGCTCCAGTGGCAAACGATCATCTGCCGCCAGTATCTACCGCTACGACTCGTCTCCGAGTGGGACGCCGAGCGCCTCCCCGCCTCTTGGGAGTTTCGCACCTTCTGGTGGCGCGGCGCGTTGGCCGGCAGCGGCTGCTACTGGTGGAACGTCCCAGAGTACCAAGGCGAACCGCGCGCGATGGCGGCCGGCATCAGCCTGGCGCGCGAAGCCGCCCGCCGCATCGACGTGACCTTCCTGGCCGTCGACATCGCCCAGACCGTTTCCGGCGAGTGGGTCGTGATCGAAGTGAACGACGCGCAAGAATGCGGCTACACCGGCGTGCCCCCCACCCGGCTCTGGAGCGAAATCATTTCCCTGGAGCGGCAACACCCGCCCGGCCCCGCCGAGTGAGCTGAGCACCGCCGTGCAAGCCAGCCGGACGAGGAAAGGCAACCCCGAAAACGCCGGCGAACCCCCAAAGGCGGCGGGCGGCGGCCACCTCGGCGCGCGTCCTCCTCCGGAGCGCACCGGGCGAAGTTGGCGTCCATCCGCTTTGGCCGCTCTTTGATCCTCGGGAGCTTTCAAGACGAACGCCGGGGTGCTTCTCATCGGGCATGCGGCGACGATGCCGCAAACGGCATAAATATTGCACCTTGGAAGTACCGAGTTGCCTAGAGCGCGTTTCACGCAGGTGGGACGGATTTTAGTGTGGCGCCTTTCGCTCCGCGAGTGCGCCACACTGACGAACCCAACGCAAGGAGAAGGACCATGGATCAATCGAAGAGCATGAAGGGCAAGGACGGCGAACGCAAGCTCGCGTCCGATCATGGACGGGCCAAGGCGAAGAGTGGCGGCGAGGCGCAAAAGAAGCGCGTCGTTCCGCAAGGCCAAGGGGGGCGGACGGGATCGTCAAAACAGCGCAAGGGCTAGTCAACGAACATTCCCGGACAGCGACTCCTTCCCAAACGGCGCCCTTCCGCGGATGGCGGCCTGGCGTGGCCTCGTGACGCGGGCCGAGGCCATCGAGCCTGCGGACCTAGCGCTCCAGAGAGAACTTCGGCTACGGAATTAGCCAAGCCGCGTTCGCTACGTCCTGTCGCATGCCGAAAAGCCGGAAACGGGGACGCGAATCGATGAGGAGTCTGTAACGAGTCGCGTCCCCGTTTCTCATTCAATCGCGCTTACGCTCCGCCCCCAGCCTCGCCCGACGCGTTCAGCTTCGCTTCCAGTGTGGCCCAATCCCGATCCACCACCCACACGAAAACGCACTTCCCGCCCGAGCGCGCCGCCCACAACTCGCCCACGTCCTTCTTGTGAAGTTCCTTCGGGCCGTTGGCCAGATGGCCGCCTTTATACTCCACCAGGGCCATTCGCCCATCGTTCAGTTCGACCACAAAATCAGGGAAGAAGTTACCCGGCGCCAACGGCAGACAAAAACCGCCGGCGCTCACGCTTTCCAGGTAGTAGGCGTCATGCACGGGCCGCACCGCCCGGTTGCCGGCCGCCTTCCGCACCGCGTCGCAGAACCGGGCAATGGCGTTCAGCGATTCGCGTTGATATTCCTTGAGTTCCAGGCCAGCCATGACGACACCCCCGGGAAGAGTTGAAACACAGAGGCACGGAGGACACAGAGGGGATGGAAGCCGGCTCCTACCTTCTTCTCTGTGCCCTCTGCGCCTCGGTGTTTAATTGTTTTACTCACTCGTAACCGTTGACGATCCGATGCACTCCGTCCACCAATTTGACTTCATGGAAGTTGATCAACAGCCCTACACGCAGGCCCGTGAGCCGCAGGTGCGATAACGTCTGGGCCTGATCGACCGGGTGGATCGCGGATTTGGCTTTCAGCTCCACGACCACCAGCCCGTTGACGATCATGTCGGCTCGGAAACCGCACTCCAGCTTGACTTCGTCGTACACGACGGGGATTGGGCGTTCCTCGACAACCTCGAACCCACGTTTGCGTAGCTCGTAGGCCAGGCAAACGCGGTAGGCCGATTCCAAAAGCCCCGGCCCCAAGCGACGGTGGACCTCGATCGCCGCTCCGATAATCGCGGAGGTCAGGTCGTTGATGCTCATGGAATGTCTCCCGAGGAAGAAAGGAAGAGTTGAAACACGGAGGCACGGAGGACACGGAGCATTCCCTCTGTGCCCTCTGCGCCTCGGTGTTTCCCTTTCTAATCCACCTTCAATTCAAACGGAACTTGCCGGAACGTGAGACCGTATTGCTCCAAAGACTTCGGCCCCAGCCGGCAGGCTTCGCCATACACCACGCGCGGCCCGGCGCCGTCGGGATGCGGGGGCAAGTCTTGGGCGACGGAATGCGTCAGCACGTTGCCCCCCGCCGGCCGGCGGTCCCCCAGCACGCCGTTGAACAGCAGATAGACCGCCTTCCCCTGATGCACGCCCAACAACGGACAATCCGCCTTCGCCCGCCGCGGGATCGGCGCCCCCGTTTCGGTAAAGAACACATGCGCCGCCAGGTCCGAGAATTTCACATCGCCGCCGATGTTCCCCGCTTCGTCGAATAATGGCGCACCCAGCGTGCAATACCGAAAGCCGCCGCCCCTCCCCCCGGTTCGCGCGCCGGCTTGCCGTCGATAGCCCGCGTCAAGCGCTGCGCAGTCACGTCGCGGCAGATCGCTTCATCCATTTCGACGAGAATGAACCGCCGGTTGCCGCCATCGGCTTTGTTCTGCGCCAACACCGCATGGCCGGTTGTCCCACTGCCGGCGAAGGAATCAAGAATCAGCGAATCTTTGTCGCTCCCAACTTCTAGGATTCGCTTCAATAGGCGAAGGGGCTTCGGCGTGATGAAAACGGATGCTGAATCCTCAAAATCGCAAATCCCGACAAGCTCTTTCTTGGCGTCTTGGGTATGTCCGACTTCCTGGTATGTCCAAAGTGTTTGCGGGACTACTCCTTGCTTCACTTCGCTCAGAAACCGTTTCCATTGGGGGATCGAATTTCCTTCCTTGCCCCACCAAATCCGCTTGTCGGCATCCAGTTGTTTGAAGTTTTCTTCCGAGTAGCGCCATACGCGCCTTTCGATGGGGCGACGGGTGGATGATGCGGCGGGTCGGGTTTAGTTTTGGTCGTCGAGGAGCCCGCTGGCGATCGTGCGCTGTTGGGGCGATCTTAAAGGAGACCGGGAATCGGCGGGTGCTCGGCCAATTGGGAGACCTGCGCTAGACTGGGGATGAGACGCAGTTGACCGACGTCGAACAAGGCGTGCAGGATCGTCGCAATGAGGTGCTTGGGCGTGAGGTGGTCGGCGGCCGGCTCGCCGCCGTCACGGGTCGAGCAGCCGATCACTTGTCCGCGCGGCAGACCGCCGCCATAGAGCAGCAGCGGCGCCAGCCGGCCCCAGTGGTCGCGTCCGCCCCGCGGGTTGAGCTTGGGAGTTCGTCCCATTTCCCCGGTGGCCACCAGGAGGATCTGGTCCTGCAAACCACGGGCCTCCACGTCTTCGATGAACGCCGCCACGGCATGGTCGAAAGCCGGCCCCACCGCCTCCATGCCGTCGCTCATGTTCAGGTTGTTGCCGTCGGCGTGCATGTCCCACACCCCGTCGTAGCCGGCATGGATGGTCACATAACCGCAGCCGGCCTCGCACAGCCGGCGCGCCAGCAGCAGTTGCCGGCCCAGCGCTTGGGCATGCCCCGTGTACATGCCAGACCTGCCCCGCGCCGCCTGACGCCAGCCGTGGGCGTGGACGTATTGCCGCGTGTCGTACTGCGCCACGGTTCGCGGGTCTTCCAGAGACAGGTCCAGCGCGTCGGCCACACCGCCGCCCAACAGCACCTTGTACGCCTGCTGGTGATGATGGTCGAGCGATTCCAACTCGGGCGCCGTCTCCATTTGCTCGCGCAGCGCGCTGAACTGCGCGGCCAATTCCTGGCGGGCGACGAGCCGGTCAGCGGGCAGGCTCAGCCGCATGTTCTTTTGAAGCTGGCCTCCCGCTCCGGGAATGAACGGCGCGTGGAGGCTGCCCAGCGGCCCCGAAGCGGCGATGTCGCCCCGGGCGCGGCCTTTGCGAACATCGTCGCAAACCGCGTCGGGAAAGACGACCGTGTTCGTGGGCATGCCCGTTTCGGCGTCGGTCGCCCCGACCACTTTGGAGTAGTACGAGCCCAGGTTCGCCTCCAACGTATCGGGACCGACGATCGGCTGGATGTTGTGGCCGCTGTTGTTCGTCTGGAACGAGCGCACGACGGTTAGCCGGTCGGCAAGCCGCGCCAAGCGCGCCATCTTGGCCCCAAACCCTACGCCGGGGAGCGAAGTCGGGATCACTCCGCCGACGGTGCGAACGCCGCTGGGCGCCTCGGGCTTGGGATCGAACGTCTCTAGTTGGCTTGGTCCGCCCTGCTGGAACAAGAAGATCACCGACTTGCCGGTGACCAGGCGGGCGGTCTCGCCCGCGGCGCAAAACTCCGGCAGAAAGGGCAAGGCCAACGCTCCCAGCGCCGAACCGCCCACGGTGAGGAAATCGCGGCGATGGATGCCGCATCCTTGGGAGATCCTGAGCATTCCCTCTCTCCTTCTTCAAACCAGGAAGAAGCCCCGTCTCCGAGCGCTACCCTCCCATTATGGTCGATTGCCGAAGATGCATCAATGCGATTTGATGCGTGTGTGCGAAAAGGTTTTCCGGAGGGCGGCGAGTCGGGCTTAGTCTTTGTCGTCGAGGAGCCAGGAACGCTCCAGGACTTTTTCGTCGATGGTGGTGTGGCGCATGTGGGCGTAGTAGTAGAACAGGTGGCGCACGCCGGGGTCGGCGAAGTGGAGGTCGCCGTTCTTTTCGGCTTGTTCGAACAGGCGGCGGCGCGCGTCGAGCGCTTCGGGGCCGGCTTGCTGAAAGATCACGCGGCCGCCGTAAGCGCGGTGCAGCTCGCGCTCGACCTTCCAGGCGACGAGGAACATCCGCGCCAGCTCGTCCGGCGCCTCGGCCGCCGGCCGTTCCAGCCGGGACGCCAGAAGTCGCTCATACCTTGTGCGTTCTTCCTCGCGCCGCGCCCGGTCTGCTTCCGAGAGTTCCGCCGCCGCCAGCTCTTGGTTCAACTCCGCCAGGCGGGCTTCCCACGCGCGGAAGTTTTGCTCGCGCGTTTTTTGCATTTTGCGTTGAAACTGTTCGATTTCTTCGGCGGTGGCCTCGATCTTCTGCTCTCGGACGAAACGATCCATGATCGGACCGCCAAAGGTGGTCATCACCCGCCCCATCAATCTCCAGCGGGCGGTGTCGCGCGCGTCGAACTTCACGGTGGGATCGATGGGCGCGGTCAATCCCAGGTCGGCCGCGGTCACCGGTTTCCCCAAGACGCTGCCGACAGTGCGACTGGACGGTGTTGGCGACGGCTCCTCGGCGGGAAGCGCGGCGGGCAGGAAGAACCCGGCGGACGTACACAACACCCAGGCCAGCATCTTCATGGCTCTCCCTCCGCGCACGGTTCCGCAACGTTGACAACAGACATTTGTCCACGCCCTTCATCAAACTAGCCCCGCGCCATGCGCCCTGTCAACGCGCGCCGCAGCGGGCATGTGCGGCAAGATCCTCTGGCAGCCATGCGACGTGGCCCGATCCGAAGTTTTGTCGCGCTCGTGCCGCGTGGCAAGACAACTCCGCCCCACAGGGGCCACTCGCCACCGAGGACGTTGCCTGGGGCTGGCAGGTTACGCCCCTTCGGGGCGACGTTGCGCTCCGGCGAACGCAGTCGGCTGTTATTCTTCGGCGCCGCCGAGTTCGACTAACCTTAGGTCGTCGAACCAGGCGGTCCCGGTAACGAGGTTGGAGAAATGGCCCAGCCGCACGCCGATTTCCACTTCTTGCCGGTCGCCGGCGTCAAAATCGAGCGTTACCTGCGTCCAGTCCTGGGTTCCTAGCACGGAGTCGCTTCTTTCAAAACCCTGCAAGATGCTGAGCAGGGCGCCGGCGTCCTTGCCCTCGGCGTTGAGCACGCCCTGCGTTTTCACCCAGCCCGTGAGCCGATACTTGGCCCCTGGTTTGACCCGAACTTTCTGGTACATCCCCGCGTCGTCCGGCTCATCCGAGCGAATCCGCAGGGACAACTTTCCCGCTCTGGGCGACTCGTCCACCACGGCGCAGGCTTGTTTGTTTTCGCGGTACGACCGAGCGCTCCAAGCGCCCTGCGCGGGGTTTTCAAAGGAGCCGTCCACCAGCACTGCTTTCCAAGCCGCGGCCAACTCGACAATCTTCGCGAACTCGGGATGTTCGCGAAGGGCGGCGAGATCGCGATCGGCATGCATCTGCGGCGCGTCGTAAAAACCCGCCGTGACGGCTTGTCGCAACAATTGGAGCGCGCGTTGTTGGTAACTTGCCGCCTCGTCGGAGCGCGGCGCCGCGCCGGCCCTGCGGCTCAGGACGCACGCCGCGTTGTACAAACTGGCGGGCGTTGGCGAGTGGCTGACCAAGTGGTCGACAATTTCTTGCGCCTGGGCGAAGGCGCGTGCGGCGGCGGCCTGCTCTTGGCCCGCCAAGAACACGCGCGACGCCAGGAGCAGGCGCCTCAACCATAAGCGGGAGTCCGCATCGGTCAACTCCGCAACCGGCGCCATCTCTGCTTCGCGGTCGCTCCCCATCTTCCCCAGGGCTTCGCGATACGCCGCAAGCGCGTAGTAGGTGTTTTGCCAGGCAGTCCCCAGGTCGTCGGTCTGGTCGATGCGAAACAAAAGGTTCTCGGCGGTCCGCAACGCCGATCGGGCCGCATCGTGATCGCCGGCTTCGTAGTGCGCTAGGGCCAGGAAGGGGAAGGCGAGGCTGGCCTGGGCATAGTTGCCCGTCGCCTGAACGAGACTTCCCAGGTCGGCCACTGCCTGGTCCGACGCGCCCGCGCGATAGCGCACGATCCCGCGGTACAACCGCTTCCATTCGTCCGCATGATCGAAGCTGATTTCCTCGGCCAGTTTCACATAACGCGACGCCTCTTCCGGCGGCAGAGGCAGCGCCATGGCGTCGGCGATCAGGATGCGCAGCACGGCGTTATCTTCGGAAGCGTGGAACCGCTCCCATTGCCGGCGGCGTAGTTCACCATGCGCGGCCGATTGCTTCAAATACCCCAGCAACAGCATTCGGCGATGCCAATGCCAGATCTCCTGCGGGTCGAGTTGAACGAGGCGTTCATAAGCCTGACTCGCCCGTTCCACGTCGATGCGATACCTTGCAAGGATCTCCCCGAGCCGGGTCCAGGCGTGCACGTTGTCGGGTTCGAGCAAGACCCATTGTTCATATTCGGCCGCCGCCTCTTTCCACTTCTTCTGACGTTCCAGCAGGGCGATCCGTTCGCGCAAGCGCTCCGCGCGCAGTCCGGTCTGGGCTTCCTCAAGGATCGCCCGCGCGGTGGGCGGCAAGTTGCTGGCGTGTGATTTCCAGGCGTCGCCGCCTTCTTGCTCCAGGCGGTTGGCAAGCAACTTGCCGGCTTCCCTTGCGACCGCTTGGCGGTTGTCTTCGAGCCGCGCGACAATCGCCTCGGACACCGCCGTGGCGAGTTCCGGCCACCGCTGGAGCGCCCGCAGCGTCTCGAGGCGCACGGCCTCTTGAGGATGCGCGCACAGCGATTTCGCCGGCGCGGCCAGATCGTTGGTAATGCTTTCGACTCCCGCGAGCTTGTCCAGGGCGCGCATCACGGCCCAGCGGTGCGCCCCGGAGATGTCGGGCTGCGAAACCGCCGCGTCGAACGTCTGGAGCGCCTCGGCGGGCAGGTCCAACTCCACGAGCAATTCCACCTTGCGCCCCAGGGCGCCAACGCTGCCGGGCGCGTGACCGATCACGAAATCCAGGTGCGCCAGCGCTTGCTCCCGGTCCTGGTGGGCGTGCGACTCCAGCGCGCGCTGATACCGCCAGGCGAGTCGGCGTTGTTCTTCGGGGGCGCCGGTCTCGTCCAGCGCGAGCGAATGCACGCGGTTCCCCCAAAGCGCAATCACGCCGTCGTGCGAACAGGCGGCCAGCCCTCCGTCATACGGATTGACGGCGACCGCCCGAAACTCGCGGCCGGTCCCTTGCAGCGTCATCGTGTTTTCGCCCGTGGCGATATTCCAGACCTTGACCGCGCCGGGAGTGGCCCACGCGCCGCCGGCGGTGACAAACTGCGCGCCGCCGGGAAGCAGCTTGATGGAGAGCACCGGATACGGAGCGATTTGGCGCGACCAGCGCTGTTTCCGACTTGCAAGGTCCCACACCGTAAGCCGCATGTCGGAGCCTCCCGAAATGAGCGACTTGCCATCCGGCGTCAACGCCACCGCCACGATCGGAATACGATTGGCGGACCCGCGACCATGCGTCAGCTTCGCGACCTGGCTCCACGATTCGGTTTCCCAAACGAAGATTTCTCCATCCTGGTAACTCGCCGCCAGCAAATGGCCGTCGGGCGTCGCCGCGATCTCGCTTGCCGGTACGGCCCGGGTCAGGAGCGTGGTTTGCGTCGTTTGCGTGTCCGGATTCCAGACGTGAACTTTCCCATCTTGTCCCGCGGTCGCCGCCCAATCTCCGCTGGGCGAACAGGCCACTCCCGTCACATAACCGCTATGCCCGGCAAGGACCGCCGTGCAAGCGCCGGTCGTCAGATCCCAGCGGCGCGCGGTTCCATCTTCCGAAGAGGTAAACGCCATCCGCCCGTCGCGATACGTAACAAGCCCAGTGATGTAGTCCGTATGCCCCCGCCCTACCTGGGCAACGGCGCCGGAATGTAAATCCCAGATGGTGAGAAGTTGTCCGCCGCCTCCGCCTTGAACGCTGGCCAGGGCGACGCCCGAATGACAGAAGGCGACCTCGTCCAACCAGGCCTGGCCCTCCGCGCGCACGATGCGCGGGTCGGAAGTCGGATTCGCGGGCCAGGCTATGACGACTCCCGATACATCCAGGCTGACCAGGGCGCCGTCGATCACGCACAAACCGTAGACGGGCGTCAAGTGCCCCTGGAATCGCTTGTGGCGGCGTCCTTTCTTCGGGTCCCAGAGAGAAACGGTGCGGTCTTCCGAAACCGTGACCAGTTGGCTTCCCTCTTCGGTCCACTGGACGCCCGTCGTCAGCGAGGTCTCGTCGGTCAGGCTCCGCTTGAGCTTTCCGGTGTTCACGTCCCACAGCAGAATTCCCACCCCCACCAGCGCCAGGGTCTTTCCGTCGGGACTGAAGGCCATGCCGCCGTTCACCATCGGCCACACGTCGCTGACCGTCTCAGAGCGTCGTACCGGCTCGCCGGTGAGCGCATTCCAAAACCGCACCGGCCCGTACCAATCGGCGGTCGCCAGTAAGCCGCCATCGGGGCTGAGGGCCGAGGAGCTGCTATAGGTCCGGTGGGTGGCGACGTCGCGTTGCACCGCTCCCGACGGAATATCCACCCAGTAGGTGCGCCCGTTGGCGCAGCCGGCGAGGATCAAGGGCGAGGTCGGATGCACGTGGAGCCTCTCTACGGGCGCGGGCAAGGGGGGGAATTCGCGCTTCGGCTTGCCGGCTTGAGCGTCCCATTCCACGATCTTCCCGGTCTTGGCTTCGGAGCGAATGCCGTCTCCTAGGAATAGACTTTGCCCGTCGGCGCTGAACGCGATAACCGGGGTTTGCGCAACGCTTAGGGGAGCGCGCAATACGGCCTTCCACGTAGCCCGGTCCCATACGGCGAGTTCCGCGCGGGTCACGGTTGCAAAGCGGTTGCCGTCCGGATTGCGCACGACCTGTCCCGCATAGGCCGAACCGTTGCACGTTCCCGTCCAGAGGCGATCTCGGTGATAAAGCTGGGTCAGGTAGGCGTGCTCCCAGCCGCGTAGCTCGGGCCGCGTGTCGTCGAGGATCCGAAATGCGGCGGGCGCATGGCCCAGCTCCCATTCGCGTTCGGACAAGGCGATTTGGCTGGTGAACGCGGCCCACTCGGCGCGTTTTTGCTCGCGCCGGGCCGCTTCCCTAGCGGCGTCGGCTTCTTGTCTTGCGCGGCGTTCTCCCTCGGCGGCCTCACGGGCGTCTCGTTCGCGCGATTCCGCGAACCGCCGCGCCGTTTCTTCGGCGCTGGCCCGGCGGGAAGATTCGACGGCGAAATAACACGACACGACAGCCCCGACCACCAACGACGCAAGAACCGCCGCAGCCAGAGACGCCACCGCGGGATTGCGTTTGCACCATCGCCAACCGCGCGCAAGGCGCCCGATCGGCCGGGCCTGAATCGCTTCCCCACGGAGAAATCGCTCCAGCTCTTCTCTCAGCTCGTGCGCAGAGGCATAGCGTTTGTGCGGTTCTTTCTCCAGGCACTTCAGGCAGATGGTTTCCAGGTCGCGGTCCACCGTCGAATTTAACTGGCGGGGCGGGACCGGCTCCTGCTGCAACACTTGCAGCACCGTGTCCATCACGTTCGCCGCGCGAAAGGGCGGCCGTCCGGTCAACAGGCAGTACAGCACGGCGCCCAGCGCGTACACATCCGACCGCGGGCCTACCGCCTCCATCCTGGCCGCCGCCTGTTCCGGCGCCATGTAACTGGGCGTACCGAGAATCTGGCCGGTTCCCGTGAGCGCCGAGTCGGCGTTGGTCCGCTTAGCCAGACCGAAATCGGTGACGTGGGGGCGGCGCTCGCGATCCAGTAGAATGTTGCCGGGCTTCAAGTCCCGGTGAACGACTCCGTGTTCATGCGCGTAGGCGATGGCGTCGGCCACTTGGGCAACCAGGTGGGCGGCTTCGCGGCTGGCGAGAGGCCCTTCTTCCAAGAGGTTGGAAAGCGTCTCGCCCTCGACATAGCCCATCGAGAAAAAGTGCCGGCCTTGATGCTCGCCGACTTCATAAATCGGCACGATGCCCGCATGTTGCAGGTTCGCCGCGGCCTCGGCCTCGGTGCGAAACCGCTGAATCTCGTCGGCGCCGGCGAATTCGCCCGAGAGGATCATCTTCAGGGCGACAATGCGGTTGAGCTGCTTCTGGCGCGCCTTGAACACCACGCCCATTCCCCCGCGGGCGATTTCCTCCAGTAGCTCGTAGTTGCCGAAGTCATTTTCGCCGGCCGCAGGAGGCGCCGCCGTTGCCCGATCCTGGCGCGAAGTATCTGAGCGCCTGTTAGCCACAGTTGCCGGAACCATCGGCGCCCGGACGTGCGATCCTGGCGCATGGGTCAAAGTGGCGTCTGCTTCGGCGACGACCGAGGACGCATCGGCTTGGGCGCCGGGGGGCAACTCGCCTGGACCACGCGTGTCGGAAAGCTCCAGCGTCGGATCGCAAGGTTGGTTGTTCTCAGGACCGCTGGCCTCGCTTCCCAGCCGATCGTTTGTCGCCATCGTCTTCCCTCCAGCGTGGTGAAAACACCCTCAATCGGATGGATTATAAAGCAATTCTTCCGTGGTGTCACTGCAAATCGGCAGGGGGGACGTGAAAAGCGGCGACGCAGCCCGCTGGAAGCCCGACGCGTCCATGTGGGAGTGCCGGAAGATCTCCCGTTGACGCATCGGGCTTTTCACTAGGCGGCTTAAAATTTGACTTACCGCGCCTTGCTGGGTGCGGTCTATTGATCGGGCCGGCTTCGGGCGGTGCGGCGGGGGAAAAGCTTGTTGCCTTGGGCGTGCGAGGGTGCGATGACCGCAGATGTAGTGCAACCGATCGAGCGGCTGCGGGTTCCTCCACCTCGGTGGCAGGTGGTGATGCTCTTGGTTGATCGTGGAAAGCGTCTTGAGCGATGCAGGCTAGAAGCCGCGCCACTCGCTTCAATGGGGCCACGATCGTTTGATCGTGGAAAGCGTCGCGACCGGGGCGGTGGGTGCGGCGCTTGGTCGGGGTTTCCACTATGCACACCTGAACACATTGAATGTCCCGTGCTCTTTTGGGATTTTTAGTTGTTTTTTGTGCGAGCGCAACTACCGATGGAATGGGATTAGGCGAGTCATGCCTTCTTGGGGTTGGCAGTGGTAGCCGTTTGGGAAGGCTTGGGCGATGTCGTCTTGGTGGGTGACTAGGATGATGCGGTCTAGGTGGGCGCGGAGGTTGTGGAGTTCTTGAATCATGGTTTGGCGGTTGTCGGGGTCGAGGCAGCCGAAGCCTTCGTCGATGATGACGGACCGCACGGGGCGGCGGTGGTGGCTGGCGTATTGGCCGATGGCTAGCGAGAGGGCTACCGCCACGCGGAAGCGTTGGCTGCCGCTGAGGAACGGGGCGTCGATGGGGTCGGGCGAGGTGTCGGTACGGGCGGCCAGGTCCAGGGCGCGCTCGGTCTCGTCGTCGGCCGGGGTGCGTAGTTCCAAGTGGAGCGCGCCGCTGGAAAGGCGGTCGAGGGTCGCGTCGGCGTATTCCACGATCTGCCGTTCTGCGGTGCGCACCAGGTCGCGCTGCAAGCCTTGCCGGCCGAGCAGGTCGGCCAGCCGCCGCCCCAGGTGGCGCCGCCGGTCGGCCTGGCGGTATTGGACGTCCAAGGTCTCTCGCTCCTGGCAATGCCGCCGCAAGTCGGCCAGGTGGTTGTTCGCCTCCAGGTGACGTTGGCGGCAGGCGGCTTCTTCCTCTTGGGCCTGGCGCCCTTCGGCGGCCAGCGCGGCGGGGTCGCGGCGGGCGGCGGCGGGAATGTCGGCGATCTGGCGGTCGGTTTCCTCTAGCGTCTTGAGCAGGTCGTCGTGTTGCTCTTGCGCTGCTTGGAGCGATTGGCTTTGCTCGACCACGCGGGACTCGGTCAGCCGGCGCTGCTCGGCTTGCAAGTCGCGCAGGCGGCGGGCGGCTTCTTCGCTGGTCCAGGGCCGCCAGTCGTCCGGGAGGGCGGCGCGGGCGGCGGCCAGCGCTTCCTGGCGGTGGCGAACTTCGGCTTCGCACTCGGCCAGGTCATGCGTCTGCTGCTGGGCTTGCCGGTCCAGCGCTTGGCGGTTCGCTTCTTGTTCGGCGAGTGTTTGCCGGCCGCGCTTCAGGTGGTCGCGAAGGCGGGCCAGTTGACGGTCCAGGGCGGTCACTTCGGCGGCCAGCGACTCAGCCTCTTCGCGCGCTTGCTGCACGTTGGCGCAGGCGGGGAAGGCGGCGCTGGCTTCGGCCCGCTGACGAAGCGCGGCGGGGAGGCGGCCGCGGGCTTCGTCGCACGCCTGGAGACTGTCTTGCTGGCGCTGCTCGGCGGCGCGCAGAGCGTGGCGGCGGTCGTGAAGGTCCCGGTCCAGTTGGTCGAGCGTCGCCTTAGCGTCTTGGGCCTGGCGCCGCAGGTCGTCCCAGGCGCGGCGGACCGCGGCTGCGTGCTGCTCGGCAGCGTGCAGGGCTTGTTCGGCCTGGCGCCGCTGTTGATCGAGCCGGACCGCTTCCTGCGCGACATGCTCATGCGGCAAGTTCTGGCGGCAGTACGGGCATGAACGCTCGTCCTTGACCTGGTGGAAACGCTGCGCGACTTCCTGCGCGGTTTGGCGCCAGGCGGCGGCCTGGGCCAGTTGCGTTTCGGCGTCGCGAAGCGTCTGCTCGGCCTCTTCCAGCGCTGCGGGCGAAGGCGCCTCGGCGGCGGCGGCCTGGCGGCGGGAGTTCAGCCGCGCCAAGTCCTGCTGGGCGGCGTTGGCTTCTTGCTGCGCCTTGCCATGTGCGGCGCGGTGGCGGCAGAGGGTCTCCAGCCACGGCAAGGCGGCGTCCAGCTCGCGGTGGCGCCCATCACGATGCTGACGCTGGGCTTGCAGGTCTTCCAACTCGGTTTCCTGGCGGGCCAGGGCGGCCGTTTGCTCGGCGGCGGTTTCTTCGAGGTGGCGGCGCCGCGCGGCGAGCGCCTCGGCTTGCACACGCAACGACGCGAGGCGCTGTTCGGCGGTTTGCCGATGGGCGTTGATCTCGACGCAGTGGGCAAGGCCGGCAAGGTGGCGGTCGAGGAACGTCAGCCGCTCGGCCTGGGCTTGAAGGGCGTCGCGGTCGCGGAGGACTTCTTGCAGCGCGGGGAGGCGGCCCAGGGACGCCAGGCGGAGGTCTTCGTACTTGCGCCACGTTTCGGCGTAGGCGGCCAGGGCGGAGATTTCCCGCACGCGGGCGGCGGCGTGCTGGACCGCCTCGGCGGCGGACGCGAGCGCGGCTTCGCTGGCGGTGATTTGCTCGGGCGTCACCTGGGGGATGGTCGCCAGGCGTTGTTCGAGTTGCTCGGTTTGGATGCGGGCTTCCTTGAAGCGGTCTTCGGCTTGTTTGTGCAGCCGCTGGTAATGCTCCAGGCCGACAATCTCTCCCAGGAATTTCAAGCGTTCGGCGGGGCCGAGCATGAGCAGCCGGTCGGCTTCGCCCTGGCGGAGCATCATCGAGGCGCGGAAAGCGCCTTCGGTCAGCCCCACGTTCTCGCGCACCCAGCGATCGAAGCCGGTCTGCGAGGAGGTATCGGGAACTTCCCGCCACTGGCCGTCGGTGGGCGGCGCGGAAGAGTCAGGGGACTGTCGCTCCCCGCTTGCCGTTGGGTTAGGGAGCCAGCGGAGGATGCTGCGCGTGGGCTTGCTTTGCCGGTGGTGGGTGCGGCGGGCGCGGAACCGCTGGTCGTCCAGCAGGAAATCGAACTCGACCACCAGCGAGTCGCTGCGATGGTTGATGAGCGCGTCGACGTTCTGCTTCCCGCCGCGGTGCAGGCCGTAGAGGACGAAGGTAATGGCGTCGAACAACGACGACTTGCCGCTGCCGTTGGGGCCGGCGAGCATCCACAACGATTGCCCGTCAAAGCACGCTTCGGCCGGCTCGCGGTAGCAGAGAAAGCCGGAAACGTAGATGCGTTGGGGAGTCATGGGAATGGGGAAAGAGGAAATGGGGAGGAGGTCTTGAGTGTGGTGCACTCGCTCCAGCGAGTGACCTGCATTAGACGCTCTGACAAAACACCAACCCGACGCGCAAGCGAGGCTCTTTCTCTTTGTTTTCCTTGCGTGCGCGTCGGGTTAGTATGGGTTTTGTCAGAGCCTGTCAGGGTGCCTGGTGGAGGAGGTCTTGGGCTAGGGATAAGAGGTCTTGGCGATCGGGGTCGTCCTGCGGGAGCGTTTGCTCCAGGTAGCGGCGGATGGTGTCGCTGGGGCGGCTGAGGTCGGTGTCGGTCATGCTGGCGCCGCCGTTGGCCGCGGCGCCGGCGGGCTGGAAAGAGCGGTCGGAGCGGGCGTACCAGCGAGGGAACAGACGGTCGAGCGTCTTGCGGATCTCGGCGATGTTGTCTTCACCGGCGCGGTAGGTCACGTCGATCCGGGCCAGCGCCCTTTCGGCCTGGGGGTAGCGGTCAAGCAGTTGCGGCAACTCGGCTTGCGGATCGGTGATTTGCACGTCATAGAACGGCGTCGCATCGATCGGCACGAGTTCCGGTTGGTCGATTACGCCGGCCGGGCCAATCTCCAGGAGCACGGCCGATTTGTCGTCCTCGCGCTCGCCTTGGTCCAGGCGCTCAATGCTGCCGGAGTAGCGGACGTGCGGCATCCCCGCGACCGCGTGCGGCTGGTGGATGTGCCCCAGCGCGACGTAAGACCAACCGCTGGCAAGCGACTGCTCGGTGAACATCACGTCTTCCTGCTCCGAGAGCCGGAACAGCCCGCGGACCGCCGTGCCGGCGACGCACAGGTGGGCGGTCAAGAGGCTGGGGAGCCGCGGGTCAAGCTGCTGTTGCATTTGGGTTAGCCGCTCTTCCAAGGCGTCGCGGAGGGCGCGGTGGCGTTCGTCGGCGCCGGTGAAGCGCTGCCGCGATTCATCCAGGTAACGCTGCCCGGTGGGGTATGGCAGGCAGACGAACTGCACGTGCTGGCCCGCCCGGTCGGCCAGGCGGAAGTGCGTGGGACCCGTCGCCAGGTGCAGTCGGCCGGACGCCAGCACATCGCCCACCCGGGTGCGCGCCGGCGAGGCCATGCGGAAGGCTTCTTGGAGCGTGCGGCAGAAGATTTCGTTGTCGTGGTTGCCGGTGATGGCGACGATCGTCCCGCCGGCCGTGAGGAACGGGCGGAAGATCTCGTTCAGATGACGCATCGTTTCTTGAAGGGCTTCGGGCCGGGCGCGGTCGCTGAACAAGTCGCCGGCCGCCACCAGCACGTCCACCTCGGCGGCCAGGCACAGGTCGGCGATGCGCTCCACCGCGCGGCACAGGTCGTCGGTGCGGTCGATGCGGCCCAAGCGGTCGGCCAGGTGCCAGTCGGCGGTGTGCAGGATTTTCATGGTTCGATGCGGGAAGGGATGTTGTGGACGGTATCTTCTCCACCGCGAAGGAGTGATTTGCTACAGGCGTGGAGGAAAATTTTTTAGGCGCCGCACGGCGAACGGCCGGCATAAGTTGGTTGATGGTGCGTGGGAAAGCGTGGTGCACTCGCTGGAGCGACTGCACCACACTGAAAGGCGCCTGTTCATTACCGAAAACGCTCGTGCAGTTTCATGCGATTGGTTGTTCAATGCCCAGCCACCCGGGCGTTGATCGAACAGCTATCTCCATGAAACTGCACTACGGTTCATCAAAAACGTTGGCGTTGCCGAGGGGGGCGGCGCGGGGGATGGCTTCTTGTTTGCGCAAGGCCCAAGGTGGGAACGGGATTTTGACGTGCATTGGCTCGCGAAAGCCGTCTTGGATCAGGAGCTTCTCGTCGCCGCTGAGCTGCATGGCGCGGCTGCGGGCCGAGGGGCTGAGGAACTTCCACACCTTCTCGCTTAGCTCCAGCGAGCCGGTCTTGCCGAGCACCCGCAAGCCGGCGTTCTCGATCACCCGGGCCGACACCAGCGACGCTTGCTGCTGCGCCCCCAGCAGGATGATGCCTTGGGAGCGCATCTCGGCGGCCACGTTTTCGATCAGCCGCGTGATGGGGTCTTTGCCGCCGCGCGGGGCGAAGCGGTTCAGCTCGTCAAGCGTGACCAGGTAGACCAGGCCCGCAGCGGCCCGCGAGCCGGTGCGGTCGTCCACCAGTTGCCGGAAGATGGTGGCCGCCACGAACCGCTGAAGCGAAGGCACGCGGGCCAGCGAGGAAAGGTCGATCACCGCGGGGTCGGTGGTGTCGGCCGAAGTGAGCGTCAACGGCTTGCCGTTCAAGTCCTTGCGCCGGAGCACGCCTTGCCCCTCGAACACCATCTTCAAGAGCCGGCGGTGCAGCTTGCGGATCGTGGCGGCGTGGTGGCTGGGGCCAAGCGGAGAGCTTTTCGGCTCCTCGGCGGCCTCTTCAATGAAGCCGAGCAGCGCGTCGAAGGTTTGCGGCGCGCCGTCCTGAAGCGACAGGTTCGGCTGGCCGTCGTGGGCCGTGCGTTCCTTGGTCAAGTAGTTTTCCAGCGCCAGGGTAAGGGCGCCGAAGTTGTCGTCCTGCACGTCGTCTTGGGCGAAGAGATACGAGAACAGCCCGCGCTCAATCACGTTCGCCAGGCTGTAGCTGTACGCCGCCACGCCGCTGGTGCGCCCCGTGTCCACCGGGTTCTGCCCATTCACTTGCTGCGGCGCCAGAAACCGCACGTTCTGGAACGGCGCCGGGGCGTCCAGGCCCAGCTCGCGCCAGTCGGCGCCGTGCCTGGCGGGATCAAAGCCGCGGCTGGCGGCGTCGATGTGGAACAGGTCGAAGTTCTTGACGTTCAAGACGATCGGCACGACCTTAAGCCGGTCGGGGTCGCTGGGGCGGTCTTGCTTTTGGCGGCGAGCCTCGCGAATCAAGAGGTAGTTCACGTGAAGCAGGAAGCTCGACTTGGTCCCCCGGCCGGCCACGCCGGTTACGTTCACATGGCCGCCGCTGGCGCCAAGGACGTAATCCAGGTCGATCGAGCCAGCCCCCACCGTGCGGCGCCCGCCGTTCTTAATGAGGCCAACCGCCAGGGGGTTCTCAATCTCGTCGGCGGCGAAAGCCGCGGCGGCGTCGGCGGCGTCGCCAAGTTGCACGTCGGCGCCGTCGCAGGGCGGGCAGGCCACGTCGGGCACGGTCCGCAGGATGGTGGCCACGGCGAAGTTCACGCCCGGCGTCTGGTAAGGCGGAAGGTAGCTGGTGTCGCCGTCGTAGCGGTCGCGCTCTTCGGCCAGGCTGGCGCGGCGGCTTTGGCGGTAGACCTCGCGCACCACAGCGTAAAAGTGGATTGGCTCGCCGGCGTGGGTGATCTGCGTGCGCACGATCTGGCCGCGCTCGACCAGCACGTCGTCGCGAATCCAGAAGTGGAACTCCTCGCTGGTCGATTCCTTCTGAGGAGGCGAAGCGACCTTGCCGACGGTGTCGGGGGTGGGGGCGGTCATGGGCTGTGTTCCAGATGCAAGGATTCGGGGGGGCGCGAAGCCGCAAGCGTTTATAATCCGGTCGCGCGGTAGAACCACCACTTGAGTTGTTCGGGAGGACTGAACAGCGCGCGAAGGCTCTCTTCGGCCTGGACGATCGGCTCCAAGGAGATGGCGGCGCGGTCATAGTCGGTGCGGCGGCAACGCAATTCGAGCAGCCATGCCGAGAGCGCATCCACATAGGCCCACGGCTCGGCGAGCGAACGGAAAAACGCCTCGGTCACTTCCACCCGCACCACGCCCCAGGCCGGTCCTTCGCTATCGCCGCCGGTAAGCCGCAAGTACCACGAGACGACCGGCAATCTCTCGCTGGGAAGCAGGAACGCGGGCGTGCGTTGTCCCGGCGCCAGGTCATAGAACGTGCGCCAACCTTGTGGGTGCAGGTAGTCCTCGCGATGCGTCTTGATCACCCCCACCACTGCCGCCCGGCGCAGTTCCGGCCCGCGCGCCCGTGGCTCTAACCGGCCATCGACCAGGCTCGGGCGGTGCGGGTCCTGGTGGAGCGCCAATTCCTCCAGCGTCTGCATCTCGTAATTCGAGCGATTCTGGGTGCGCCGGCGCATTAGCTCGAAGTCGAACGAAGGTCGCTTCAGGCCCGCTTCGTCCTCGGGCGGCTCGGCGGGCAGCAAGCGCAGGCCGATCGCGCGCAGCGCCACGGCGAAGGTCTCAATCTCGTGCCAGGGGAACGGGTCGACCACCATCGTGACCACCCGCTCCACGATGTCGAACTCCCGCCGCAGCAGCGAACCTTGCCCGCCCAGGCACACGCCGCCAATCTCGGCCAGCATGACCGGCACGGGGTAGCCGTCGGCGTCCTGCACCCAAGCCACCGTCTGGCCGCGGTGGCAACCGTCGATGAAGCGGATGGGGAGCAAGTGATCGGCGCCGGCGCGGCGCAGGGCGTCGATCGGACGCCATTGATCGCGCGGGGTTTCCAGGTCCAGGTCGGGCTGCTCCTGAGCGTCGTCTTCGGCCGCGTCCTCCTCGCCGAAGGCGACCGGCGGCAGCGTGCTTCGCAGCCGTCGTCCCTGGTGTTCGCGAAGAAATTCAAGGCCCATGACGCATTTTTTCAACCGAGCAAGGAGCGTTAGTTAGACGAGCCGTAACTCACGTAATCGCCAGCGGGCGGCTTCGCGGCTGACTAATAAGTCGCTGGCAAGATGGTTGGCTAGAAACTGCTCGGTCGGCTTTTGGCGCCGCGCGTAGCTGGCGCACAGGCGGCGCACTACGGGTTCGGGCATTAGCAGTTCGGCGGCGAAGCGGTTGGCTTCGCGCTCGCGGGCGGCCAGTTCCAGCCAGTCGTCTTCGGCGCTGGGTTCGGTTATGGCCGCCGTGGTGTCTTGCATCACGAATTCGGCTTGTTCGGGTTCAACATGCATCAGGAAATGGCCCAGCTCGTGCGCCGCCGAGAACCGCCGCCGCGCAAGGTTGTCTTCCCGCCGCACGAACACCGCGCCGCGGGCGCCAATCACCACAATGAAGCCCGCTAGCGGCGTCTCGTCGGGATGCACGTCGGGACGCGGCAGACCAGTGGCCAGCATCCGCTCCACGGCGCGGGTGCGGGTGAGTTCGGGCACTTCCTCGTGGTAGAGCTGTAGGTCGCCAATAAGCGCGTTCAGCGGCGTGGGGCCATCGCTCTCGGGCGGCCAAGGCAGGTTCGCTTCGGAGAACGCACGCCCCAGCGCGTCGGCAATGCGGTCAGAGGCGTCCATCACCGCGGTCCTCCTTCTTCTTGCGCGGCGGCGACTGCTCGCGGGCGGCCGCCAACCGGGTTTGCTGGTGCGAGCGGGCCATCGTCAGCCGCAGCGCCGCCTGGCGGAACTGGCGCCAGTACTCTTTGCTGGCCGAAACACCCAAGCCGCCGCACCACGTTTCCAGCACCGATTGCTTAAGCTGGTCGGGCAGCGGCGTGGCGTTGCCGATAAGCTGCTCATTGGCGGTTCGGTCCGCCTCGACCAGACGCACGGCGCTGGAGGCCACGTCGGCCTGGAGCCGCACGGCCACGTCGCCCGCGGTGAGTGGCCGGTCGAAGTTTTCTTTTTCGGCGGGGCGTTCCGGAAAGTGTTCCTCCAGCAGCCTGCGAACGGTTTCCGCGTTATCGGTGCGGCCTGCTTCGCCCGCGTGCTCTTCCAGCATCCCGCGGTGCAGCTCATGGAGCGCGGCTTCCAACTCGCGGTCGGTCTCGGCCTGGCGCCAGATGGCTTCGTAGGCGTCCCAATCTTCGGTCTCCAGCGCTTCGGCGTACCGCAGGAGCAGGCGGTCCAAGGTCCAGTCGGGTCGTTCGGTCATGCCGGACCTCCTTCCGCATGGGCGATCTTGCGCAAGCGCTGCAAGGCGCGGGTCAGCCGCGCTCGCGCCGCGTGGGAACTCACGCCCACGGCCACCGCCAAGGCGGCGCCGGTGAGGCCGTCGAAGTACCGGCGCCGAAGGATCTCGCGGTCCGTCTTGCCGAGTTGCTCCAGCCAGCGATGAACTTCAAGATGTTCCTTTGGCGCGCGGCCGGCCCGGTCGAGGGCGTCAAACAAGCGGTCGTCGCTCTCCCAACCCAAGTCGCTGGCCGGAACCACCCGCCGCCGCCGTTGTTGCTCGGCGCCGCGCTGGAGAAGAATATGGGGAACAAAGCCCATCGCCCACGGCACGGCGCTCCGCGCGGGGTCGTACTTGTGGGCCTGCTCCAGCACTTGCTTGACCACTTCGCCCAGCAAATCGTCGAGCGCGGCGACGTCGCGCAGCCCCCGCTTGCGGCCGACTCCGTGCACCGCGGCGCGCAACCGCGCATAATCGCGCTCCAGGCGCTGGCGCAACAAGGCGCCCAGGTCCGGCGTCGCGTTTGGGGGCGGTGGATGACGGGCAGCGTCGGGCATGGGCGGCTCCTTTCTTTTGCCACAACCTCTCTCCATTCGCCGCGCATGATTTGCTACAAGGTACCGAAACTTTTTCTGAAAATCACCCCGAAACCGTCACTTTCCCCCCATGAAATCGTTTCTGGCGCTGGCCTGTTCGCCGGCGGCGCCCGGCAAGGGCGGTTGTGATTCAATCACGAACGGTTCGTTCGCCAAGGAAGCCTGCCGGCTGGGGCCAAGTCGCTCGAACAATATGTGGCCTGACCTTCCGGCAAGTTCCGTTTGAAGAAAAGGTGGATTAGAAATGGAAACACAGAGTCACGGAGGGACTTTTCTATGCCCTCTGTGCCTCTGTGTTTTTGATTCTTTCCGCGGGCGACTCGTGTATCCATAACGCCGAGGGATCCGATGCAGAGAATTCGCGTGGGCATCTTGCTGTTTCCCGACGTCGAGGTGCTTGATTTTTGTGGGCCGCTGGAGGTTTTCTCCGTGACCCGATTGGATGAGGAGCGCCGCCGCGACGAACCTTCTCCTTTTGAGGTCACGCTGGTCGCGCAGGACCCTGGCCCGGTGGTGACGGCGGGCGGCATGGCGGTGCTGCCTCACTGCGTGTTGGAAAATTGTCCGCGTCTTGACATCCTGGTGGTTCCTGGCGGGTGGGGCGTGCGAAGGGAACTGAAGAATTCGGTCTTGCTCGATTGGCTGCGCCGCCGCGCCGCCGAGGTGGACCTGCTGGCGGCGGTTTGCACGGGATCGATGCTGCTCGGCTTTGCGGGTCTGCTGGACGGTCTTCGCGCCACCACGCACTGGCGCTCCCTGGATTGGATGCGCGAATCCTTTCCCGCGGTGGTGGTCGAACGGGAAAAACACTTTGTCCAGGATGGCCGCGTGTTTACCTCCGCAGGCATCTCTGCCGGCATGGATATGTCGTTGCAAGTCGTGAAACGCTATTACGGTGAGGAGGTCGCCCGCGCCACGGCCCGGCACATGGAGTATCCGTATCCGGAAACCGATCAGCGGCGCATCCCGCTTTGAGCTTCACCCCTGGCGATGGAACAATAAAAGGGGGACCGCCGGGGTCCCCCTTTCCTTGCCCTTGCGCGCTGGAGGCTTAACCCGGATTATTAATGTAGGGTGGGTCAAGGGAGCGCAAGTCCTTGGTGGGTCAGCGCAAACAGAACGGGTCTGATTTGCCAACCTGGTCGGCCTTGGCAAACGATCAGCGAGCGCGGACCTACCAGGCATCGCGGTTTGCTCGGCCCACCCTACCCAGCAGTGAATAATCCGGGTTAATCGTCGGCGGCGAGGCTCAAATCGTAGTGATTCTGAGCGCCGTTGTAACCCACGATCCGCAAATAGTAGACGCCCGGCTCAAGCTGTAGCGAGATCGCTTCACCGTCGTCGCCCGCGTGGCGAGCATCGCGCCGGCGGGGGCATGTTAGTCGTCGAGCACCTCAATTTCGACCGCCACCCCGGGATTTTGCTTGAGGAAACCGGCGGGATTGCGCCCTCCGAATCGAAGGTTTCCCACATAGTTGCCTTGGTCCTTGCCGGAATCGCGATCGACCCAAACTTCTTGCCCATCGCGAAAGTAGCCGGTTCGAGGCTTGTCGTTGCCTCGCTTGTGCGCCCAGATTCTGGCCTGGAGCTCCTTCGCGTCTGAAGGATTGCTCAAGCCGACGAACTTGATTCGCACCAGGGTCCGTCGAAAGAACGTGGGAAAGAGCAAGGTGTAGCGGTTGTCGTTCGGGTTCTGGAACAGCGACAAGCTGTAGGTTTGCGCCGACGCGGTTCCTGCGAAGGCCGTGCCGACGACCAAGACGGCGAGTGCGGCCACGAAGAACTTGCGTTGGGAATGGACCATGACTTTCTATCTCCTCTTGGAATTGCGGAAGGGCTGGACCGAACGCCGTGCCCGATCGTGACAACCCGAACTCTGAGAGCTTGTGAATGTTCGGTAGGTCCCGCCCGGCAGGCGAGACCTACTTTGCGAAAGATTCACAAGCTCCAAGGAAAACGATCGCCCTCACCGCCTCGCCTGACGAGTAAGCGGAAAGGCAACCTCCTATTGGTCCACCGCAAGGCGGCGGGCGCGCCCCTCGGAAAATCTTGATCGCCTCAAGAAACGGTCGTGGTTTCGCTTTTCGGAGTCTGGCCCGGGAAAGTTACGCTTCGCGAAGCTGGCGAAACGGGACCAGGGGCCGGAATTCGGCGCGGGAGGAAACAACCATCGGCCATGCGAAAGACGGCTGAGCGTTCGCGTTCAGATCGGCTCATCGAACGCCTGGGCGATGCTTTTCGCGAACATTTCCAGCGAGTAAAAGCGTAAGGCGACGTTCCGAACCTTGCTCCCCAGCCGCGAAGAAACGAACATCCATCGCGCGAGCCGGCGGGATTCTTCCTGGAGCCGCTCTACGCGCCGGCGGCGTCGCTTGACGTAAAGCTGGAGCGCTTGTTCCAAGAAGCGGTTGTCGGCGCGCGAAAGTTCGTCATTGAGCACGGCGGCCGATTCCATGGCCATCGAGGCCCCGATCCCCGCCGTGGGGAGAAACCCGCCCGCCGCGTCGCCCAGCAGCACGACGCGGCCGCGGACCCAGTCGGCGGAGCGGACATCCGACAAGCGCCAGAAGTACATCTCTGCTTCGTCGTCGGGCAGCGCATCGAGCAAGGCGCTGGCCCGAGGGCCAAGTCCGGCGAAGCGGCGCCGCAGCCGCGCGCGCCGGCCGGGGCCGGGCTGGTCGAATTCCTCGCGCAGCGGAGCGCTGGCGAAGACCCCCGCGCCGCGCGGGGTCGGATACGCGCCGAGGAATCGCCCGGCGCCCCAATATTCCATGAAGGTGTCGGCGGGGAGCAAATCCTGGCCGGCCCACCACACCCAGCCGCCCCATCCCGTATGGAACCAGGACGGCTCGCTGAACGTCAGGCCACGTACGCGCGAGTGCATTCCGTCGGCGCCGACCACCAAATCGAAAACGCCGGTCGAACCGTCGCTGAAGGCGGCGCGAACTTCGTCGGCCGCCTGCTCCAGTCCAACCAACGCGGTGTCGAACCGCACGGCGACATGATGCAAGCCCTCGTGAAGAACGCCGACCAGGTCGGGGCGAGTCGAACTGAGCAGGGGGCCGACGCGCTGGGCGATCGGGGCCATCGACCATCGCTTGATCGGTTCGCCGCGATCATTGTGGGCCACGTAATGCGTCGCCTCGAAGCTTGCCTCGGCAAAACGCCGATAGAGCTTCAGGCCGTGCAGCACGCGGCTGCCGAGCGAGTAGAGGCTCAGCATATAGCCGGCGTGTTCGAAGTTCGGCGCCCGCTCTACAAGCACGGGGCGCGCTCCGCGGCGTTCCAGCAGGGCGGCCAAGGTCATGCCGCCCACTCCCGCACCCACGATCAGGACCCGCATGGCACGTTCCTTCCCACACCCCTTGCCAACGTGAGTGGAACGTCCTGGCGCGGCCGCGTCAAGCGAGAGCGGGCAAGCTCCACGCGGCCGGGTTGTTTTTCCGTGCGCCCTTCCGCGTTCAAGCTGCTATCATGCGGGGTGGGAGGTGGAAGCTGTGTCGTCCGATCCTTCAATGCGGGTGTGGCTGGAGAAGCTCCGAGCCGGCGACGAGCAGGCGGCGCAGGTGATCTGGGAGGGATACTTCCCGAAGTTGCTGCAAGTCGCCCGGAGTCGGTTGCCGAAGACTCCCGGCGCCGTGGATGACGAGGAAGACGTGGCCCTGAGCGTGCTGGAGAGCTTCTTCCAAGCGGCCGGTCGGGGCCGCTTTCCCGACCTGCGCGACCGCGAGGGCCTGTGGCGGCTGCTTTCCGAAATGACGCGCCGCAAGGTAGTGGATCGGATCCGCCGTCAGCTTGCGCTGAAACATGGCGGCGGCCGGTTGCAAGGCGGTTCGGCGATCGTCGGGAACGACTCCTCGGCGCAGCCCCGCGTCGCCGCCGACGACCTGCTGCCGCCCGATCTGGAACTGATCGTGCGCGAGCAGATTCATCTGCTTCTGGACGCGCTCCGCGAGAAAGACCCGCGGCTGGAGGAACTGGCGCTGGCCAAGATGGAAGGCTACACCAACGAGGAGTTGGCGGCGCGGTTCGAGCGCTCGTTGCCGACCATCGAACGCTGGCTGCAGCGGATCCGCAAGATCGGCCAGAGAGTCTTCGATGAATGACCGCTTTCCGCCGAACGAAACGCTCTCGGAGACGGCGCTCGACCGGATCGAGGCCGCCTGCGAGGCTTTTGAAATGAGCCTCCGCCGCGGGGAAGCTCCGCGCGTCGAGGACTATCTGGAAAGGGGGCCCAGCGAAGACCGCCCGAAACTTCGCGAAGAGTTGATCTTGCTGGAAGGCTTCTACCGCCGCGATTCGCAGGTTGGCGAGGAGCTTACGACCGTGGTAGGGCGGCGCGCCGCGGATTCGCAAGCGACCCTCGTCGGCGCGCGCGCCGACGAGGGTCGACCGGACGACGAAGAACTGCAAGAACTGCTGCGCCGGCGATTGTGGATGCTCGCCCTGATTGGCGCCGGCGGCTTGACGCTGGAGTTGCTGCGGATCTTGTCGGGCGAGACGCTGGGAATGCCTCACCTGTTCGGAGGCCCGGCCTACTGGTGGTACTGCGCTTCGATCGGGGTGTTGATTGCCGGCCTGGGCGCGCTGGCCGTGCTGCTGGCGCGCCGCCGCTCGTTGCCGGTGGCGCGGCTCCGCTGGGTCGAACTGGCCATTATCGGCTCCGTGGCGGGCTGGGGCGCCTGGGCCACGTACGCGGTCTTTCGCAAGTATCTCTTGCCGTTCGCCAACGCGCCGGAATGGAATGGCGTGCTGGTGATGTTTCTCGCGCATAGCCTGACGCTGTTCTGGGTGACCGTGATCTTCGCCTACGCCTTGTTGATTCCGAACACCTGGCGGCGGATCGTCGTCGCGACGATGCTTCTCGCCGCCGTTCCGCTGGTGGTGGGCGCAGTCGTGGGAGGAACGGAACCCAGCGTCTCGGGCGGCGTCTTGTTGCACTTTCTGGTCTCGATTGGGCTGTGGCTGGGGATTGCGGCGTCCTTTGCCCTGTACGGGGCCTATCGGATCGAGTCGTTGCGGCGCCAGGTGCTGGAAGGGCGGCGGCTGGGACAATACCAGCTCAAACAGCGCCTGGGACGCGGCGGCATGGGCGAAGTGTACCTGGCCGAGCACGCGCTGCTCCGCCGCCCTTGCGCGGTGAAGGTCATTCAACCCGAGCGGGCCGGCCACCGCGCGACGCTGCTCCGCTTCGAGCGCGAGGTGCAAGCCACCGCCGCGCTGACCAGCCCGCACACGGTGGAGATCTACGATTACGGCCACACCCGGGAAGGCCTGTTCTACTACGTCATGGAGTACTTGCCCGGCATCGATCTGGAGCGCCTGGTGCGCGATCACGGCCCGCTCCCGCCGGGGCGCGTCATTTACCTGCTTCGACAATTGTGCAGCGCGCTCCAGGAAGCCCACGGCAAGGGGTTGATCCATCGCGACATCAAGCCCAGCAATATCATCCTGGGCGAGCGCGGAGGTCTTTACGACGCGGTCAAACTGCTTGACTTCGGCCTGGTGCGCGCCACGAACACGACCGAGGACCTGGAATCTTTGACGCAAGAGGGCTGGATTGCGGGCACCCCGGCTTACCTGTCTCCGGAACAGGCGCAAGGACGGGCCGAAGTGGACGCCCGCAGCGACATCTACAGTTTAGGAGCGTTGGCGTACTTTCTCCTTGTTGGCCGGCCTCCCTTCCGCCACGGATCGGCAATGCAGACCGTGGCGGCCCACATCTACGAACCGGTCGTTTCCCCGAGCGCGCTGCGCAGTTCTCTTCCCCGCGACTTGGAAGCGACGGTGCTCCGCTGCCTTGCCAAAGATCCGGCGCGGCGGTATCCCGACATTGCTAGTCTGCAAGCAGCGCTCGATCGCTGTGCGACCGCCTCGGCCTGGACCGAAGCACAGGCCCGGGCCTGGTGGACCGCCACGCAACGCGCGGAATCGGTCTGAAGGTCGATTTCCAAAAAAATAGCGACCGCCGCATGAGGGGCGCCCCGTCGTTTTTGCGATGGCCTAGGTAGACGCGTCCAGGTCTTACCGATATCGCAACCGCTTTGGGCCACGACCGGAGAACAAGGAGCCTTACCATGCGTGCGTTAGTGATCGGAGGTGGAATTGGCGGTCTTTCGGCGGCGGCCGCCTTGCAACGAATCGGGATCGAGGCAACCGTCTTTGAACGCGCCCCGGAGATTCGCGAAGTTGGCGCCGCCTTGTCGCTCTGGTCCAACGCCGTGACGGCGCTCCGTCGGCTGGGGTTGGCCGAGGCGGTCGTTCGACACGGCTCCGCCTATCGTTACGGCCGCTTGATGACCAACGAGGGCGCCTTGTTGACGGAAACCAACGTGGAAAAGCTCGGCCACGGCGTTCCGTCGGTGACGGTCCATCGCGCTGATCTTCAACAAGAGCTGCTTGCGGCCGTCGGTCGCCAGAACGTGGTGACGGGCGCGGCCTGCCAGACGGTGCGCCAAACCGCCCACCAGGTCGAAGTTGTGTTTGAGCAGGGAGAAACCGCCACCGGCGACTTCCTGATTGGCGCCGACGGGATTCACTCGGCCGTGCGCCGCGCTCTTTTTGGACTTGCCCCGCCCCGGTATTCCGGCTTCACGTGTTGGCGGGGCATGGCGGATTGCGACCCGGTCGAACTGCGAGAGGGTTTCGCCATGTATGTGGGCGACGGCGCCCAGTCGGGACTCTCGCGCTGCAGGCCAGGCGAAGTGTATTGGTTTGTCGCCGTACCGGCGCCCGCAGGCGGGCAAGACGGCGCCGCCGGCCCCCGCGCCGAACTCTTGGCGCGTTTTGCCGGATGTGCGCCGTTGCTGACTTCGACGATTGCCGCCACGGCGGAAGAGAAGATCATGCGAAACGACTTGATCGATCGCCCGCCCACGCGCTTGTGGGGCCGAGGCCGAATCACCTTGCTGGGCGACGCGATCCATCCCACCACGCCCAACCTGGGGCAAGGCGCCTGCCAGGCGATCGAAGACGCCGTGTTCTTGGCCGATGCGCTGGCGCGAAAGGGCGCCGCCATCAACGCAAACGTTGCAGCCGCGCTGCGACACTACGAAGACGCGCGCTATCGACGCACCACGCGGGTCACGCGCCAATCGTGGCAAGGCGGGAAGGTGTTTGGTTGGAAGAATCCGACGATGAATCAGTTTCGGAATTGCTTTATCACGTCTCAGCTCGGTCGCTGGCAAACCGCCAAGATCATGAAACAACTCTTGAACTATCCGATTCCACAACTCCACGGCGAGAGCCGCTAGGCGCAGGGCCGCCTTTCAAAGCCGTGAATATCGGTTATAGTGAATCTTATTTAATGTGTTGGTCCCGCAAAGGAAAGCCGCCGGTTGCGACCTCGCGATGGCGCACGGATGTTTGCGCGCGATCCTGACGCCCTGCCGTTTGCCTCCCTGGAGCGAATTCGTCTCGCTGGGAACACAAGGCCGAGCAGTTTCTTGGGAGCAAGATCATGCAACTCGAATCTCTTCTCTGCGACGGGCCGGTGCTGACCGACGGGGCTTGGGGCACGCAACTTCAGGCGCTGGGACTGCCTGCCGGCGCCTGTCCCGATCCTTGGAACCTTGAGCGGCCCGAGATCGTCGAGCACGTGCCGCGGGCTTACGTCGAGGCCGGCAGCCGGATCGTGCTGACCAACACCTTTCGAGCCAACCGGATCGCGCTGGCCCTGCATGGCGTTTCCCATTCGGCAGTCGAAATCAACCGGGCGGGTGTGGAGATTTCCCGCCGCGCCGCCGCGGGGCAAGCGCTGGTGTTCGCCTCGATCGGCCCCAGCGGCAAGATGCTGCTGGCGGGCGAAGTCACCGAGGCCGAACTGCGGGACGCCTTTGAGGAACAGGCCGGCGCCTTGGCCGAGGCCGGGGCCGACGCCTTGCTCGTCGAGACGATGGCCGACTTGACCGAGGCGCTGTTGGCGCTGCGGGCCGCCCGCCAGACTGGCCTGCCCGTGGTGGTTTCGATGGTGTTCGATTCCGGCGCGCGGCGGGATCGGACCATGATGGGCGTCACGCCCGAGGAAGCGGCCCGCGCCTTGACCGACGCGGGAGCCGATGTGGTGGGCGCCAACTGCGGCCAAGGAATCGAAGGCTACATCGACATTTGCCGTCGCCTCCGGGCCGCCACCGACCGGCCGCTATGGATCAAAGCCAACGCGGGCATGCCGCAGCTTGTGGAAGACCAGGCCGTCTATCCCACCACGCCCGACCAGTTCGCCGCGTGTGGACCGACGCTGGCGGAGGCGGGCGCCGCGTTCATCGGGGGTTGCTGCGGAACCAGTCCCGCCTTTGTCCAGGCTCTTCAGCAGGAGATGCGCCGGTGAACTCACGAGAACGCGTGCTGTGCGCCCTCAATCACCACACTCCCGACCGCCTGCCGGTTGATCTGGGGGGAACTCGGCAGTCGGGAATTCATGCCTCGGCTTATCATCAGTTAAAGCGCCACTTGGGCCTCGACTCGCGTCCGCGCGTCTTCGACCTGTACCAGATGTTGGCCGAAGTCGAGCGGCCCATCCTGGAGCGATTTGGCGTCGACGTGGTCGGCCTGTATCGTCCCGAACTGGTCTTCGGAATTCGCAACGAGTGTTGGAAGCCGTGGAGGCTGTTTGACGGAACGCCTGTTGAAGTTCCCGGCGGCTTCGCCCCGCGCGAGGAGCCGGGAGGCGACCTGGTGCTCTATCGTGGCGAGGAGCCGATCGCCCGCATGCCTCGCGACGGCTTCTACTTTGACCGCCTGGAGAAATACCCGGGGGCGGCCCACGCCGACGTTGCTACGTTGGAGCCGCCGCTGCTCACGCCCGAGCAGTGCGCGCATTACCGGGCGCAGTCACGGGCGCTGTTCGAGGAAACGGACTTCGCCATCGTGGCGCCGCTGGGGCCGCCCTACGAACTGTTCTACGGGCTGGGCACAGGCGATTTCTCAACCTGGATGATCACGCTGGCGACCGAGCCTGACTACGTCCACGCGCTGTATGAAAAGTTGGTTGACGCCTGGATTGAAAACCTTCGCCGCTTCACCGACGCCGTGGAGGACCGCGTGCAGGTGCTTCAGTTCTGCGACGATTTCGGGATGCAAAGCTCGCTCTTGCTCTCGGTGGCGATGTTCCGCCGCCTGGTCATGCCGCACTACCAGCGCGGCCTGGCATGGATCAAGCAGAACACGTCGATGAAGATCATGCTCCATAGCGACGGCGCGATCTTCCCCCTGATTCCGTCGCTGATCGAGATGGGCGTGGATATCCTCAACCCCGTGCAGACCAGCGCCGCGGGCATGGACGCGGCGGCCCTCAAGCAGCAGTTCGGCGACCGGCTCACGTTCTGGGGAGGCTCCCTCGACTGCCAAGAGACGTTGCCGTTTGGCACGCCCGAGCAGGTGGCCGCCGAGGTGCGCCGGCATGTTGAGACGCTAGCGCCGGGAGGCGGCTATGTCTTTGCCTCGGTCCATAACATTCAGGCCGGCGTCCCCCCGGAAAATATTGTCGCCATGTTCGATGCCGCACGAGCGGTCAAGGTGAAGCCATGAACGGTCGTCAACGCGTGCTCGATTTTCTGGACGGCAAGCCGGTGGACCGTTTGCCGTTGATGCCCGTGGTGATGATGTTCTGCGCCGATCGAATTGGCGTGAAGTACGGCCAGTACGTCCGCGACTATCGGGTTCTGGCCGAGGCGCAACTACGCACGGCCGAGGAGTTTGACTTCGACATCGTCTCGAACATGTCGGACCCGGCGCGCGAGGCGGCGGACTGCGGCGCCCGCGTCGCGTTTTACGAGGATCAGCCGGCGGCCATCGTGGAAAGCGACGCCCGCCTGGCCGACAAGACGGAACTGGCGCGGCTGCGCGTTCCCGATCCGCTGGGCGGCGGCCGCATGCACGCGGCCATCCTCGCCTTGGAGTGCATGAAAGAGCGCGTGGGGAATGAACGGGCGGTGATGGGTTGGGTCGAAGGCCCGATCGCCGAAGCCGCCGACCTGCGCGGCATCAATACGCTCATGCTCGATTTTTACGACGATCCGGCCTTCGTGCGTGATCTGTTCGAGTTTGTCCTGGAAATGGAGCTGCGTTACGCAAAATTCCAAGTCGAGGCGGGCGCCGAAATCATCGGCATTGGCGATGCGGCGGCCTCGCTGATCGGGCCGAAGTTTTACGCTGATTTTGTCTGGCCCTACGAACAACGGCTCGTCGAAGGCTTGCACGCCTTGGGGGCGCGCGTCCGCTTGCATATTTGCGGCGACACGAGCCGCCTGGTCGATCGCATGGGCCAGCTAGGCTGCGAGATCGTCGATCTGGACTACTTGACGCCGGTCGCCGCCGCCCGCCAGGCGATGGGACCGGACCAGGCGTTGTTGGGCAACCTCGATCCCGTCCGCGCGCTGCGCAACGCCGCGCCCGAATCGGTGATGGCGGCCCTGGCCGCCTGTCACCAGCAGGCGGGCGAGCGGTTCCTGGTAGGCGCCGGCTGCGAAGTCCCGCGCGACACGCCGCTGGAGAATGTGCGGGCATTGGCCGAGTATGCGCGGCGCGACCCGCGCGACTTTGGCTCAGGCGGCGGATAACTGCCGGGCCAAGGCGACGGCGCCGTTGGCGTTGGGGCTGTAACCATCGGCCCCGATCGCATCGGCGAAGTGCTGCGTGATGGGGGCGCCGCCCACGATCACTTTGCAACGCTCGTGCAGGCCGGCCTGGTGGACCGCCTCGACGACCGCTTTCATGCTGACCATGGTTGTCGTCAGCAAAGCGGAGACGGCGATCAGGTTGGCCTGGTTCGTCTGCGCCGCCTGGACGAAGCGCTCGGCCGACACATCGACGCCCAAGTCAATCACCTCGAAGCCGCCTCCTTCCAGCATCGAAGCGACCAGCCCTTTGCCAATGTCGTGCAAGTCGCCTTTGACCGTGCCGATGACGACCCGCCCCATCGGCTCCACGCCTTTCTCGGCCAACAGGGGGCGCAGAATCTCCAGCGACGCCTTCATGGCCCGGGCCGCGATCAGCAATTCGGGAACGAAATACTCGTGGTTCTCAAATCTCCGGCCGACTTCGTCCATGGCGGGGATCATCTGGTGAGTGACGAGTTGCTGCGGCTCAAGCCCCGCCGCCAGGGCGGCGTGCGTCGTCTCGACGGCGGCTTGGGCGTCGCCGGTAAGCACCGCCTCGTACAGTCGGCTCAAGTCCGGGAGGGGATGGACGGAAGGCAGGTTGGTCATGGGGGCGGCGCCTCAAAACTGGTGTTCGTACATAAAATGTTGTAAACTAAACTCCCTATGTTTTCAATAAGTCAGCCCATCCCGGCAGGAGGGCGCCACGGCGGCTGCCGTCCATGATCGCCAGGAGTACGACTCGTGACCCTTCCTGCTCCTCACGACGCTTTGATCACCGCTGAGCCGCGCTACATCGATCAGGTGAATGCGCCGGTGGATCGGGCCGAAGTCCTGCGCTATTTGGGCTACCCGGCGGAAGCCGCCCCCAAGCGTTGGGTCGAGGAAATTCTGGAGATCTGGATCGCGGAGGCAGGGCGGCTTGCGGCGCCGCGGGCGACCTACCTGGTGTTGCCGGTTGTCGCCAAGGACGGGCGCAGGCTCCGACTTCAGAGCGCCTGGGGAGACGTGGAATTCCGGGGGGCGATTGGCGAATTTCTCGATGCTTCGCAACTGGTTGGTGCGTTCATCGCCACGGCGGGGCCGAAGATCGAGGCCCAGGCCAGCGAACTACTCCGCCAAGGCGAAGCGCTGCCGGCCCTGGTCGTCAACGCGGTCGGCGCCGAGCGGGCCGAAGCCGCCGAGGCGGCGGTGATCGCCCAATTGCGGAATGAAGCCGCTCGCTTCGGCTTCGCCCCGACGCTGCCCTACAGTCCCGGCTATTGCGGGATGAAACTGACCGAGCAGACCAAGTTGTTTTCCTTGTTCCGCGACGCCACGGCCGGCGTGTCGCTGACGGCCGACTGTCTCATGCGTCCAGTCAAGTCGGTTTCGGGCCTGATCGGGTTGGGCCTGGCCGAGCGCGTGACCGCGGCCGGCTCGCCCTGCGACCGCTGCGAGCTTCATAGCTGCGCCATGCGGCGTTAGCCGTCCGAGTCGCGGCCTTCCGCAGAGGCTGATCGGCTCGTCCCGGTAGTGGTACAGCTTGGTGATTTTCGAGATTTTTTCTGAATCCCGAAGCGCTCGCGAGGACGGCAGTACTGTCCTCGCGAGCGCTTCGGGTTAGTGAAAAAATTGCCAAACTGTACCGCCACCCTCGTCCTGATCGAGTTGACAATGGGCCAATGCGGCGTCAGAGAAGGCGCGGAGGCTCGGGCCTGACTACGGCGTTACGGTTGCGCCGGCCGTCCACGCGACACCGCGGCGGATCAGTTCGGCCGTTGTCGGCGTGTGAATCGCCCGCGCGTCGTGCCCTAGCGGCGAATGGAAAATGCGGCCCTGGCCGTAAGTCCATGTGAACGCCATCGGTTGGTCGGCTCCGGTCGTCCGGGAGCGGGCCTTGGCCAACAACGTGATCGGTTGATCGCCGGTAAGGCCGGTATACAGTTCGTCATCGGTTTCAAACGACGTCAAACCGTGGGTGATCGGATGCGTCGTATTGACCAACTCCACGCGAAACGCCCCGCGCGGATCATGGTTGTTCTTGCGGTCCCACACGCGCCCCGCCAGCTTGGGAAACTCGCGCCACTCGGAGAAGGCGCCGCAGGCAAAATGGAGCAGCACCAGCCCGCCCCCGCGCTCCACGAAACTGCGAAGGTTCTCTTTAGCGGCCTCGTTCGGATCGGGCCGCTCCCAATTGTTGAAGTGGAGGAACACCACGTCGAACTTCGCCAGGTCGGCCTGGTCGAGCCGGTAAGGATCCTCGAGCAACGCGACGTGCATCCGCGGGTCTTTCGCCAACTCTTTCTGCAGGGCCGCGGTCGTGGCGCGCCAGTTGTGCGCCGGATGGTCAAGTCCGGTGACGATCAGAACGCGAAGGGAATCCTCTTCGGCCAGGGCATGGGTCGAGTGCGCGAGGCAGGCCCAACTAGCGAAACCTGCCGCGAGCAAACCGATCAGAGATGGGAATCGGCGCATGGTGTTCATCGATACCAGGGGAAGCAACTCACGCGGGGGCGTTCATGACGGGAAATCCGCCAACTGCCGCCGCGCCCAAGCCACGCTGGCGGCCGTGTTGTCGTCAGAGCCATGATACTCCAGCGAAACCACGCCGCTCCAGTGCGCGTCGTGCAGAAGCTTCAAGCAGGCGGCGATGTTTTCCGCGTTCACGCCGCCGCCCACGGGCACGGCGGAACTGCCAATGCCGGTCTCCGCGCCGCGCACGTCGGCGGCCAACTTGCCGCTCACGTCTTTGATGTGCAGATGGCTGACATAGGGCAGCAGGGTTTTCAAGTACACGGCCGGGTCGTGTCCGGCGATGAAGGTATTGCCCGTGTCGAAGTTGCAGCGCAGACGCTCCGAGTCGAAGCGCTGGAAGAGCCGCAACATGAACTCCGGGTCGTTCGTGTAGGGTCCATGCGGCTCGACGTTGATGGTCACGCCGTAATCTTCGGCCCACGGCAGGCACTGGCCGTAGTTGTCGCAGGTGACGCGAAAAACCTCCTCGCGGGTCATGCCGGGCGTCTCAAACGCACCATCCACGGTGTCCACCATCGGGCAGCCCAATTCGGCGGCGAAACGAATGGCTTGCTGCACGTACTGCACGCCGAACGCCGAGCCATTGGGGCCCATCATCGGATAGGCGCCGTCGATCTGCGAGACTCGGAGCCTTTTTTTCTCAAGAAATCGGCGGAGCGCCCGCGGGTTGGATTGTAGCGAAACCCCGGGATCGTAGCCGAGGGCCTGGATGAAGTTCTGGCCGTGGATGACGGCGAATTCGATGTGCTGGATTCCCGTGGCCGCGATCTTTTCAACTGCGGCCTCGAAACCCAGGCTCAACGGCCGCCAGTTGTCGGTGTGCAAACCCAGTTCGATCATGGTTCGACTCCTGTCGGAGGTTGTGAATCTTTCCGTAGTGGCGGCCCGGGCGTCAAAGATTGCTCGTAATGCCTGGAATGGCGCACACCGGGTAGACGCCATTCGCATCGGGCCGGGTGGGAGGCTCCATGTCCCAGGTGCAGTCCTCGGGCCGGGGCGGAAAACAGAAGTCCGATTGGCGGACCTCGTCCCACGTCACGTCGCGTCCGCTGTAACACGAAAGCTGCCCCATAATGGCGACCAAGGTGCTGCGGGCCATGTAGTCTCCACATTGGAGCTGCGTCTGCCCGCGAATCGCTTGAAAGAACGCCCGATGTTCGGCGATGTACGGGTTTTCGGCGCGGCCCGAGAATCTCCACGCCTTTGGCCCAGTGATCTGGCCGCGCAACGGATACGCGGCTCCTTGAGAGCCAAGAATGATGCTTGAATCTTCGTCGTAGCAGCCTGGCGTGGTGCGGCAGAAGGCGTACAGCCGCACGCCGTTGGCGTAGCGGTAGACGACCGAATGGTGGTCGAAGACGTCGCCCAGAAGGTTGTTCGTGGTCGAGCGGCCTCCTAAGCCGTGGCAGTCCACGGGCGGCGTTTCGCCCAAGGCCCAAGTGGCCCGGTCGAGATTGTGGACCAGCGACTGGGTCACGTCGTCGCCGCATAGCCAGGAGAAGCGATATTGGTTGCCGTATTGCACCTCCAGTTCGCGCCAGCCTTGGGGACGCTGCGTGTTGCCGTAGGGGCCGCGAATGAAGTTTTCCTCGATGGCGACGATCTCGCCGATCTGTCCATCGCGGACCCGCTCGATCGTCTCGCGAATGGCGCCGTGGAAACGGCTCTGTAGCCCCGACAACACGCTCAGATTCTTTTGCCGCGCTAGCTCGCACGCCTCGGCAACCACCTTGATCCCGGCCGGGTCGATGGCGTGAGGCTTCTCGACGAACACATGCTTGCCCGCCTCGACCGCGGCCTTCAGATACAGCGGGTGGAACTTGGCGGCGCAGGCGATCAGCACCACGTCGACACTGTCGATCACCCGCTGATAGCCGTCCAGCCCCACGAAGCAGTGGTCGTCATCCACCGCCACTTGGGCGCCCCGTTGGGACTGAAGCGTCTGGCGTTTGCTCTGCACGCGATCGGCGAACAGGTCGGCCATGGCGACCAACCGCGTCCCCGGATCGGCAGTCATGGCGTCCGTCGCCGCGCCGGCGCAGCGCCCGCCGCAGCCGATCATTCCCAGTCGGATCACATCGCTCCCCGCCGCATGGGCGCTGCGGGCAATACTTAAAGCCGGGGCGACGACGGTCGCCGCCGCGGCGTGCTTGAGAAACTCGCGTCGCGAGGATGAGGCGGAGCGGCTGGAAAGGGCGGGGTTCATAGGAGCGACTCCTTGGAACAGAGGGGAAGCAGAGACGAACAACGGGGAGCTGCCCGAGTTCACACATCGACAATGTCCGGGCGCGTGGAGTCGATGAACGCCAATACCTCGCTCCGTTCTTCCGGGCCGACCTCAAAGCAGTCCAGGGTCTGATTCAAATGCCCCAGGAAGCGGCGCCAGTCGTCGGCCGTAATTCTCATCCCGCGGTGCGCCGTGAGCATGTCGCGCCCGGTGTAGTAAACGGGGCCTCCGCTGCTGGACGCCAGGAAATCGATCAGCAACTGTTTCTCCCGGCGCAGTCCGTCCTCGCCCCGATGCTCCCAGAAGCGTTTCAATCGCCAGTCGTTCATCAGGCGCGGGAGCAGGTCCCCGGCTACGGCCGCGATCGCATCGTAGCCGCCGAGTCGGGCGTAGAGCGTTTTCGTTTTCGGTAGTTCTGGCACGGTCATTACTCTCCTGGGTGGGAATGGTTTGCGTAACTCACCTGGTCTTTCCCTGTCTTGGATTGCGGGCGTTCATCATCAACTCTCGGAGGTTTCCGGAGCAGGTGGACTCCCGGCGCCGGCCGGCGGCTTTATTCCAGCGTCGGCTGCGCCGCTTGCCCGCGAAGCTGCGCTTCGGCTCCCTCCTGTTCGTACACGCCGTAGAACATCGACACGCAATCGAGCCAGAGCGAGATGCGGCGGAGTTCTTCTTCCGAGAGCTTGACGCCATGATGGCCTTCGTCCAGCAGCTTCGTCAGCTTGGCGGCGCGGGCGCCAAACTGCCCCGGCCGCGTCCGGTAGGCGTCGTCGTAGGTGGTGAATGCGTAAGGCAGCAGGTTGTTGTAAGAGGCGTACCATTTTCGCGCTAGCGGCTCGCGGCCAAGGTTCGGCGGCGTGTCGCTTTCCGCGGAATGACACTTCACGCAGTGTCGGTCCAGCACGGGCTGCACCAGGAGTGGATAGCTGAAAGGATTGGCGCCTTCGACCTCCGGCGTCAGCCGCGAGGGCCCCCGCGCCAGCGCCAGCGGCGTGGGCGCCAATGCGTGCGGCGCGCGCGAGGCGCCCGCGTGGCATCCGTGGCATACCAACCGCTCGCCGGCCCGCGTCTGCGTGGCCGACCGCATCGACTGCACGGCCCGACCGCGCTCGTCGAGCGCCTGAAAGAAAATCTCCTTGTAGGCCGGAACCACAAAGTGCGCGCTGCCGTCTTCCTCCACCGGAACAATGCCCAGTACCGCACGGGCTGGAACAACCGAGTCGCGGGCCTCGGGGAGCCGTGCTCCGGTCTCATGCGGCGGGCGCCCCGAGGGCGTCGTCATCGGAAGTAGCTGAAGCACCCGGAGGGCCGTGATCTTGGCGTCTGCGGGCCAGCGATACTCGCTGTCGTAGACGTTCATCACCGCCACGGTGGCCTCGGAAGGAGGGGCGTCGTCGGACGCTTGATGACGAGTGGCGGGGTTGCTGCGCAGAGCATCGTCCGCCGTGACCACGGTTGGGCGCGCGGGCGGCTTGGGCCGGGACCGCAGCGGAATGGGACTGAGACTGGCGATCTCCGGATCGCGATAAATCAACTCCTTATTGCCGAACGCATCCACCAGGTAAATACCGTAGTCGCCCCGCGCGAATCGCTCTCCCTGGAGGCCGGCGCCTTGTCGCATTTCGTCGCCGTGGACGCAAAGGTAATAATGCTCGCTCAGCGGCCACGCCGTGCCGTAGACCTGGGAGCCTCCTTGCGTTTCGGGAAAGCCGATTTCGGGCGTGAGCCGTTTGACCGGACCCATGCCGTCGTCATCGGGGACGTTCGGATCGATCACCACCAGCGAACCATAGGCCTGGCCGTGGTGCGGAGCCGCAGTGGCGACAAACCGCGACGAACCGGGGATCGCGCGGGCGTGCAATTCCATGTCGGGCCGCAACGGCCGCTGGGCGTAGTTGCCATGCACCGGTCGCGGATCGGTCCCGTCCAGACTGGTGATCCAGGGCATGTGGGCCGTGCAGCCGTGCCGATCCACATAATCCCAGCGCGTCCAGATAAGGCGCCCATCGTTGGTCACGCTGGGATTCCATTCGTTCGTCTCATGGAAGCTCAGGCAGCGGATCTGGCCTCCGTCGGAGGCCATGTCAAACAACGTATACGTGGGGCAGGTGCGCCCGCACCGCAGATAGCCGCCGCGGCGCTCGCTGATGAACGCGATCCGCCCGTTGGGCAGCCAGCAAGGGTCAAAGTCATTCCAAGAGCCGTCGGTTAACTGCCGCAGGTTCGAGCCATCAACGTTGACCTGAAAGATGTGGTAGCAGCGGCCGGGGTCCCAGTGTCCGCGGGCGGGGTCGGTGTGGTGCTGATGCCGCATGTCGCCGCGCCCCTCGACGTAGGCGAACAGCAGCGTCTTGCCGTCGTACGAGAGGTCCAGCGAGAGGAACGTCCCCCCGTCGTGCTCGGGGCCGTGAAGATTGCCTTCGCCGTCGAAACGCAGGGCGGGGGGCGTAGTCGGCCCGCCGTGCAACGCGGACCCCTGCAGGCGACCATTCTGCACTACCGCGTCGGCCAGCACGTCGCGGACTTGCGGCTCGGGACCGAAGGCGTCGGAAAGGACATACACGCCGCCGCCGGGCGTCGCCGCCATCCCGTAGTATTGGTCGCACATGTGATTGAACAATGCGCGATGGCGCTTGAGAAACACGATCTCATGGAAATCCAACAGCGGATTGGCAAAGGCGATCCGGCGGCGCAGCCGGCAGGCCTCCTCAAACAGCGCGTAGCGGGCCGAGCGATCCTCTACGGCAAGCCGTTCGTTCTTCGCGCGCAGCGCTAACAGCTCCGCCTCCAACGCGGTCAGCGACGGCGGGGCCGCGGGCGCCTGCTTCAGATCGGCCAGCAGCGCCGCCGTCCGCCGCAGCACCACGTCGGCGGGATCGCGGTCCGAGTCAAGGATCAGGGCCTCGGGGCGAAAGGTCTGGTCCGCCAGGTCGGCGAACTTGGTCCGCTGATCCAGATCGTCCGTCAGCGCCACGAACTGCCGTTGCAGCTCCGTCCGCGGTGGGCCGACATGTCCGGGAATCAACCGCCACGAGGACGGAACCGCCCGAAACTCCACACCCCCGGCGAGAATCTTCAACTCCGCCACCGAAGTCCACGGCTGGCCGCGGCCCTCGGAGAGCGCGCGCAACTTCACGTAGCGGGCTTGCATCGGGGTGGGAAACTCGATCCGTTTCCAGTCGTCGCCCTGATCGAACGCGCCCGCGGCGCAGGGTGCGGGAAAGGCCCCCTCATCCCGGCTGACGAAGACTTGATACTCTTGGATCGCCCCGTTTCCTCCCTGTTGACGAGGCAGGTACTCCAGGCCGGTAATCTCGAACAGGCGGCCAAGGTCCACCACCAGTTCGTGCGGCGGCCGGGGATTGGCGGGTCCAAAGGGCGTGTGCCAGAAGGTGGCCGGGTCGCCGTCGAGGGCCTTCCAGGCTTCGTAGCCCGGCGCCGCGCCATCGCTCGCCACTTGGACCATCACGAGGTTCGCTTCGTCCCCAGCGACCGAGGCGATTCCGGTCCAGGCCAAGGCGAGAGCCAGCAGGTTGCCGCGGAGCATCGTCATCGCGCTCGTCCCTTGTCGTGATCGGGCAAGCATCCGTTTACCGAGCTTGCCCGTCGCACTAAATTATCTAAACTAAGTTTTGTTTAGAGTATATCCTGGCGGGTGGGCGGTACAAGAGCAAGCCCCGTCAATCCACCCGAACCGCCCCAGGTCAATGTCCCGAGGGAGAAAGCCCCATGTCGCTCCGCCGCTTCCCCTGCTGCTTGTCGCTGGTCGTCGCGTTCTTGCTCGGAGCGGCACTGACTCCGGCCGCGGCCGCCGACGCCGAACCGGCGCCGGGAGCCTCGGCCGACCCCTGGCGCGCGTTGCGGTTGGCCGTCGCTGACCTTTCGGGCGCGTTCGGCGAGCGCTATCCTCGCGGCGAGGAGTACTTGGCTCGTCTTGCCGCGCTCCAAGAAGAGCGCGATCGGCTTGCTCACCCGGATCAACCGGCGGGCGATGAATCGCGGGCCGCGCGGGAACGCCTCGCTGAGCAGTTCGCCCAACTCCAGCGCGAAGCCCTGCTGGACAATCCCTTGTTGAGTTTCGACCGGCTGCTGCTGGTCAAGCGCAGTCCCGCGCAGATGGGCTTGCCGATGAACTGGCAGGGGAACTCCTGCCTGCCCATGACCGGCTACGACAACGAAGTTGCCCAGCTTGAGCTAGCCGGGGCCGAGGGAAAGCTCTCCACCGTGTACCGCCCCGAGGGAGGTCGGTTCGTGGGGGACCTGGAGCTGCATTACGATGCGGATCGCCTCCTGTTTTCCATACCGGGCAAGAACGGCCGCTGGCAGGTGAACGAGTTGCGTCTGGCGAACGGCGAGTTGCGCGAGCTGCCGCTGGTTCCCGACGCCGATGTTGACAACTACGACGCCTGCTACCTTCCCGACGGGAACGTGATCTTCTGCTCTACCGCGACGTTTGTGGGCGTGCCCTGCGTCACCGGGTCGTCGCACGTGGGCAACCTGTTCCGGTACGAAACCGCCACCGGCGCGATCCGTCAATTGACCTTTGAGCAGGATCATGACTGGTGTCCCACGGTGCTGCCCAACGGGCGCGTGCTGTATTTGCGGTGGGAATACTCCGACTTGCCGCATTTCGTCTCGCGGATCCTCTTCCAGATGAATCCCGACGGCACGGAGCAAGCCGAGTATTACGGCTCGAACTCGTACTGGCCCAATTCCCTGTTTTACGCCCGGCCGACCCCGAACCATCCGGGGAAGTTTGTGGGCGTGGTGGGTGGGCACCACGACGCGCCGCGCATGGGCGAGCTGGTGCTTTTCGACACGGCCCAAGGAACGCACGAGGCCGACGGCGCCGTCCAACGCATTCCCGGGCACGGCAAAAAGGTGGAGCCGATCATCCGCGACGAGCTGATCCGCCACAGTTGGCCGAAGTTCCTGCACCCTTGGCCGCTGAGCGACAAGTACTTTCTCGTCTCCGCCCAGCCGCGCGAGGGAGCGAACTGGGGCGTTTATCTGGTCGATGTCTTCGACAACATGCTCCTTCTCAAAGAGGAAGACGGCTACGCCCTGCTGGAGCCGACGCCGGTGGCGCCGCGGCCCAAACCGCCGGTGATCCCCAGCCGCGTCAAACCGGAGCGCCGCGACGCCACCGTCTATCTGGCCGACGTTTACGCCGGCCCCGGGCTGGCGGGCATACCCCGAGGGACCGTCAAGAAACTGCGGTTGTTCACCTATCACTTTGCCTATCGCGGCGTGGGAGGCCAGGTCCATCGCGTTGGGCTGGACGGTCCCTGGGACGTCAAGCGGGTGCTGGGGGTTGTGCCGGTAGAGGCCGATGGCTCCGCTTATTTCCGCGCGCCCGCCAACACCCCGATCTCCGTGCAGCCGCTGGATGGCGAGGGAAAGGCCCTCCAGCTCATGCGAAGCTGGATGACCGCCATGCCCGGCGAAACGGTCTCCTGCAACGGCTGTCACGACCGCCGACACAACGCGGCCCCCGACCGTTCGACGCTCGCGCTGACCAAGCCGCCGGCCGAAATCGCCCCCTGGTACGGGCCTGTGCGCGGCTTCTCGTTCCAGCGAGAGGTGCAGCCAGTTCTTGATCGGCACTGTGTTGGCTGCCACAACGGCCAGCCGGGCGAAGATGGCCAACCTTGCTTTGACTTGCGGACGCAACCGTATGTCCATGCCGAGAGCACCAGCCCGCACTATGCGCGGCAGGCCAGGTTCCCACCGGCCTACTTGGCGCTCAAGAGCTTTGTGCGCACCCCCACGATCGAAAGCGACATGCACCTGCTCACGCCCGGCGAGTTCCACGCCGACACGACCAAGCTCGTGCAGTTGCTCCGCGGGGGGCATTATGGCGTGGAGCTAGACGCCGAGGCCTGGGACCGGCTCATCACTTGGATTGACCTGAATACGCCGGCTCATGGCGCTTGGAACGAGATCGTCGGCTACGACCACATCGCCGACCCCCGCCGCCGCCGGCAAGAGCTGCTGCGGCGTTACGCCAACCGCGACGAAGACCCCGAGGCGCCCGTGGAAACGCCTCCCTACGCGGGAGGCGGCGCCGACGCGGCCAACCCTGCAGATGCGTCTTCCCACCGCCATGCCACGGTTGTCGCGCCGGTGTCGGTTCCTGGGTGGCCGTTTGACGCGGCCGAGGCGGCTCGACGCCAACAGGCGGCGGGGCCTTCGTCACGAACGATCGACCTGGGTGGCGGCGTGCGCTTGGAACTGATCTTCATTCCGCCCGGCGAGTTTGTCATGGGCGATCCCGAAGCCCATCCCGAGGAAGGCCCGTCCAGCCAGGTCCACGTCAAACAGGGGTTCTGGATAGGGCGGTTGGAAATCACCAACGAGCAGTATCGCCTCTTTGAGGCTCGGCATGACAGCCGCTACGAGGAGGCCGATTTCCTTCAATTCTCCGAGGAGGAGCGGGGTTATCGGATGAGCAGCCCCCAGCAGCCCGTGGTTCGCGTCTCCTGGCGGCAAGCGATGGCCTTTTGCCAGTGGCTTTCCGAGAAAACGGGCGAGTCGTTCACCTTGCCGACCGAGGCCCAATGGGAATACGCCTGCCGCGCCGGCGCCGCCACGCCGCTGGCCTATGGCGCGGTGGAGGATGATTTCTCGTCGTGGGCCAACCTGGCCGACGCCTCGCTCCGCAAAGTGGACCTGTTTAGCTGGGGCTTGCCGGTGGGGGCGATCCCGCCTTGGCGGCCGGCCGACGCCAACCGCAACGACGGCTTTCGCGTCTCGGCGCCGGTGGGCCGCTATCAGCCCAACGCGTGGGGACTCCACGACATGCACGGCAACGTGGCCGAGTGGACCCGCACGGCGCACCGCCCGTATCCTTACTCCGAGGACGACGGCCGGAACGACCTTGCCTCGCAAGAGCGGCGCGTGGTTCGCGGCGGCTCCTGGGACGACCGCCCCCACCGGGCGCGATCCAGCTTCCGTTTAAGTTACTGGCCGTACCAGCAAGTCTACGACGTCGGCTTCCGCGTCCTCTGCCAAGCCGAACCAGCTCAGTCAACACCAAGCCACTGAAGGGGTTGGACGATCCAGCGCGCTCGACGCACCGCGTCTTGCCCGGTTGTTGTTGATTGTTGCCATTCATGGTTGCCTTGATTCTCTGCTTCTCGCGCAAAACCATTTCTCCCCCTCGCCCCGAAGCGGGGAGAGGGGGGCGAGGGGGCGGATGAACTTGGCGCTTTAACCCCTTACCCCAGCCCTCTCACCGAAGCGAACCGAGCTTCGTTCACGTCCTCGGCTGCGCGGTAAGACGCTGCGGCTTGGGGGCTTGAAGCGAGTTTTCGCTTCCCCCCTCAATCCACTCCCAACTCCCGCATCCGCTGCCTCACTTGCTCTTCGATCTGCTGCAAAACCCTCTGCGGCTCCCGTAACACGTCATAGCCGGCAAGGCGCACTACGCGATAACCTTGCCGCCGCAAAAAATCGTCCCGCTGGTCATCGTGCTGTTGACCGCCATCGGTAAAGTGCTCGGCGCCGTCGATTTCCAGGATCAGTTTCAATGCGACGCAGCAGAAGTCGGCCGTGTAGGGAGGAATCGCGTATTCGCGGCGAAATTTTTGGTTGCAGATTTGCCGGTTGCGAACCCACTGCCACACGGTGGCGGCAAACTCGTTGATCGTGGCGCGTTGCCGGCGCGCGAACTCGATGGCTTCCGGGGACCGGGCGCGGCTGCGTTTCATAACCCCTCACCCCCAGCCCCTCTCCCCGCTTCGGGAAGAGGGGCTGCGGGCGAGGGGCTCCAGACTGCGTGAACGCTATTCATCCCCCTTGTCCTCCAACAACGGAAACAACTGCTACACGAGTTCTTTCTTCTCGTGCGTCTTGAGGGCAGAGAGGCCCTCAAGCACTACGCCCAAACGACGGACGAGCCACAGAAATCACTACATCAGTCAGCGGCAGCGAATCGCAAACTTGCGACGTAAACAACGACGGGGTGGCAAGTTATGCCACCCCGTGCGATTCGCCGCGATATAGTGAACTAGCGTTCAGCGGAGAGGACAGGATTCGAACCTGCGGAGCCCTTGCGAGGCTCACCGATTTAGCAAACCGGCGCTTTCGGCCACTCAGCCACCTCTCCGGACGGGAAGGTGGGGTCTGACCGCCTTCCCTGATTGATGAATTCTTACGCAACCTGGGGGCCGTTGCAAGACGACTGCCGCTTGGGCGCCCGGTTTTTTTGCCGAGGCGCTTTTTGCGGCGTATAGTTGGCCAAAGTTTTTCCCGCCTCCAGGAGAGTGACATGCCGCTGCACGCCGGGGTTCGCTCAATTTTGTGGATTGTGCTGCTACTGGCGCTGGCGGGCTGGGCGCCGCAGCGGGCCGGGGCGGCCGACGCCGCGGTGCTCGCGGCCGCGCGGGCGTCGATCACGGCCACCGAAGCCCAGCGCCACGTCGATGTGCTGGCCGATGACTCGTTCGAGGGACGCGAGGCCGGTTCGCGCGGCGGACGGGCGGCGGGCGGGTACGTGGTGAGCCACCTCCAACGCCACGGACTCAAGGGCGCCGGCGACGACGGCGGGTATTATCAATCGTTCGACGCCGGATACCGCAACATCCTGGCGTTTCTTCCCGGCCGCGATCCGGCGGCGCGGAATGAAGTGATCTTAATTGGCGCCCATTACGATCACGTGGGCTATGGCACGCCAACCAACAGCTACGGTCCCACGGGCTACATCCACAACGGCGCCGACGACAACGCCAGCGGCGTGGCCGGCCTGTTGGAATTGATCCAGGCGTTTACGCACCTTCCCGAACCGCCGCGGCGGTCCATCTTGTTCGCCTTCTGGGACGGCGAGGAAAAAGGACTGCTGGGATCCAAGCACTGGGCCGCCAATCCGACGATCCCCCTGGCGCAGGTCAAGCTGGCCGTGAATCTCGACATGATCGGCCGACTGCGCGACGCGCGGCTGCTGGTCTACGGCACGCGGACCAGCTACGGGCTGCGACGGATGATTAGCGAGCAGAACCTGGACGAACGTTTGCGGTTGGATTTTAACTGGGAGATGAAGGCTAATAGCGATCATCATACGTTCTTTGACGCTGGCATTCCCACGTTGATGTTTCACACCGACTTGCACGACGACTATCACCGTCCGCGCGACGACTCGCACAAGATCAACTCGGCGGGAATCCAAGACGTTGATCGACTGTTGTTCAACGTGGCGCACGAGGCGGCCGAGGGGGGGCGGCGATTCGGTTTTCGCACCGCCTCGCGGCGAGAAACGGTGGATCATCAACGCTCGCTGGAGCGGGCCGTGGCGCCCCCTTCGCCGCGCCTGGGAGTATGGTGGCGGGACGAAACCCCCAGCAAACAAGGCGTGGTGCTAACGCAAGTGATGCGCGGCTCGGCGGCCGAACGCACGGGATTGCGGGCTGGCGACCGAGTTCTCGAATTCGCCGGCGCGGCGGTCGAAAGCGAAGCCGAGCTGCGCCGGCTAGTGGCGATCTCTCCATCGCCCGTGGCCGCGCGGGTGCAGCGCGCGGGAAGCGAAGCGCCGACCGAGATGAACATTCACCTGGCGGGAAGCCCGATTCGGCTGGGAGTCACCTGGCGCGAAGATCATGCCGAGCCGGGAATGGTCCTGATCACCAGCGTGGCGCCCGGTTCGCCGGCCGAGCAAGCCGGGATTCGCGCCGGCGACCGCGTCTATCGCATCGGCGGGCAGGACTTTGCGAATGGCGAGGCGTTTCGCGCGCTGGCGGTATCGTTGCCGGGGCCGCTCGAATTGCAAGTGGAGCGGCACGGCCGGATGCGAACGGTTCAAGCCGAGACGCCGCCCGCCCTCGTTGCCGACAAGCCGATGGGTTAAGGCTACGTTAAACGGCCCGCGAATCACGCGAATAAGCGCGAAGAAGAAAGGAACTTTGGAGGAGCGGCGAGCGGAAATTCAACCACGGATAAGAGTAAGAATTATTTCTTATCCATGTTGATCCGTGCCATCCGTGGTTCTTTTTTCGGTGGTGTTGCGGCTGAACGCTTGCGGGCGCCGCTAGGGATTGGTGTTGAGGATTATAGGGTGGGGTGGGCTTCGAGATGGTTGTCGGTCGTTCGCTCGGCGATCACGTCCACCAGTTGGCCGCGCTGAGTCTCTTGGCCGGAGAAGACGACGGGCGCGTAGCGGCAGGAGGAGCCGATTAGCTGACCGGTGGTGGGGTCGTCGTTCAAGAACGACTCGGCCAGCACGCGCAGGCGGCGACCTTCCAGGCGGCGGAAGTACGCGGCGCGCAGTTCTTGCTCGATTGCCTCCAAGCGGCGGCGGCGGTCGTTCTTCACGTCGCCGGAGATCTGGCCCGGCATGTCGGCGGCGGGCGTGCCGCGGCGAGCGCTGAAGGGGAAGATGTGAATCTTCGAGAAGCCGGCTTGCCGGGCGGTCTGGCAGGTGGCCTGGAAGTCGTCTTCCGTTTCGCCAGGAAAACCCACGATGATGTCGGTGGTTAGCGCCGGCTGGTCGAGTTCCGCCTTGACCAGGTTGCAGCGATCGAGGAACCGCTTGACGCCCCAGCGGCGCTTCATGCGGCGCAGCACCGCGTCGGACCCGCTTTGTAGGCAGATGTGCAAGTGCGGGCAGACTTTGTCGGGGTAGGCCGCCATCACCCGCACCAGTTCCCGAGTGACCTCGGTCGCCTCGATGCTCGACAGCCGCACGCGGAAGTCGCCCTCCAAGTCGGCAATTTGCCGCACCAGGTCGGCCAGGCGGACCCACTCGGCTTTGGACTTCTTGTAATTCTGATCGACGCCAAAGTGCCCCAGGTGCACGCCGGTCAGCACGATCTCTTGAAAGCCGTTGGCCACCAGCCGCCGCACTTCGTCCAGAATGTGCGCCACCGGCCGGCTGTACATTTGCGGGCGAACGAAAGGAATAATGCAGTAGCTGCACCGCAGCAGGCAGCCGTCTTGCACCTTGACGTAAGCCCGATGGCGGCTACCAAAGCCATTGATGCCCGTCGGCAAATCGACCACGCCAAAACGGCCCAGCAAGTCGGGCAGTTCGCGTTTGTCGGTCACGACCTCGGCCACGCGCGGCAGGGCCGCCACTTCGTCGGGCGCGCGGGTGGCGTAGCAGCCCATCACCACAATGCGGGCGTGCGGGTTCTCGCGGGCCAACTGGCGAATGAGCTTGCGGCTCTTGGCGTCCCCTTCGTTGGTGACCGTGCAGGTATTCACCACGCACAAATCGGCCGACTCGTCGTGTGCGGCGTCTTGGTAGCCGATCGAGAGCAACCCTTCGCGGACGAACTCCGTTTCATATTGGTTGACCTTGCAGCCAAGCGTGATGGTTTTAAGCCGCGCCATGAAGTAGTGAGTAGTGAGTAGTGAGTAGTGAGTAGTGAGTAGTGGTGGAGTAGGAATGAAAAACGGCGGGCTGAAACCCGCCATGCGACCTTTCTTGCTACTCACCACGAACTTCTTACGTCTCTGCTTCAATGCTGGCTTTCATTGAGCCTTTACAGCGGGCGATGTAGCGGTCTTTGCCAAAGGCGTGAATCTGGTCGCGTTTCAGCTCGGCGTGCTCCAGGGTGGTGGTCAGGCAAATGGCGCGGCCGGTGGTGTCTACCTCTTTGGCAATCTCGAACCCGCGTTCTTTGCTGTGACAGAACAGCTCTTGCATCATCTCGATCACGTACTCGTAGCTGTGGTCGTCGTCGTCCCACAAGATCACGTGATACCGCGGCTGCCGCTTGGGCTTTCGCTTCTTTTTCTTTTCCGTCTGAACGGCTTCTTCGACAGCCGGTTCGGCGACGGCGACGTTCGCTTTTTCGCTCACGACGAAAACCCTGGAGAGAACACAAATCGGCAGCCGCCAAGGGCGCCGAATCGATTATTCGGCCTCGCGGCTGGCGATGAAACGGGCGCGTGGGCCAAAAAACCCACCCGACCCCCGCACACACTGGAGGAGCGTCCCCGCTCCCCCGCTCATACTCCGACCATTATATTGTAACGCCTAAGGAGTAGGAAAGCGTCGGACCATGCGGAGTGCGAAATGCGGACTGCGGAATGAAAGAAGGAAATAACCTGGTCACGGAATCCTTTCTTCCATTCCCCAGTCCGCATTTCGCATTCCGCATATGAAACGTTGGAGTTCCGTCATGCCTGATTTTCGTGTTTACTTGGAAGACCGGCGGCGGCAGTTCGAGGAGGACTTGTGCGAACTGCTGCGCATTCCCAGCGTCAGCGCCGATCGGCGGTTTGCGGCCGATGTGCGGCGCGCGGGCCAATGGGTGGCCGATCAATTGCAAGCGCTGGGGCTGAAGGTAGAGTTCATCGAGACCGACCGCCATCCCCTGGTCTACGCCGAGTCGCCGCCCGTGCCCGGCGCCCCGGTGGCGTTGGTCTACGGCCATTTTGACGTGCAGCCGCCCGACCCGCTGGACGAATGGCTTTCGCCCCCGTTTGAGCCGACCGAGCGCGACGGCAACCTCTACGCCCGCGGCGCCACCGACGACAAGGGGCAAATGCTCACGCACCTCAAGAGCGTGCAGGCCTGGATGGAGACGCAAGCCCGGCTGCCGCTGCAAGTCAAGTTTCTCATCGAGGGCGAAGAGGAAGTCGGCAGCCGCAGCTTACACCAGTACCTTGATCAGCACCCCGAGCGCCTGGCGTGCGACGTGGTGGTGATTAGCGACACGTCGATGTTCGGCCGCGACCAGCCCGCCATTACCTACGGCCTGCGGGGCATCGCTTACTACGAATTGCGATTGACCGGCCCCAAGCAGGACCTCCATTCCGGCACGTTCGGCGGCTCGGTCATGAACCCCGCCAACGCTTTAACCAAGATGCTGGCGGCGCTGATCGATGACCAAGGCCGCATCCAAGTTCCCGGCTTCTACGACCACGTGGTCCCCCTGACCGACCACGAGCGACAGCAATTCGCCGACCTGCCCTTTGACGAAGACGCCTTCCGCCAGCAGTTGGGGGTGTCGGCTTTGGCGGGCGAAGCGGGCTTTTCGACGCTGGAGCGCCGCTGGGCGCGGCCCACGTTCGACATCAACGGCCTGTTTGGCGGCTACCAGGCCGAAGGCGCCAAAACGGTGCTGCCCGCCCGAGCCGGCGCCAAGTTCAGCTTCCGCCTGGTTCCCAACCAGGATCCGCAACAGATCAGTAAAAACCTGCAAGCGTACTTGGAGAAGCTCTGCCCGGCGGGAATCAAGATGGAGCTGGAAGATATGCACGGCGCCCCCGGCGTGCGCACGCCGCTGGATAGCCCCTACATGCGGGCGGCGGCGCGGGCCGTGGAACAGGGCTTTGGCAAGCCGCCGGTGTTCATTTGCGAAGGCGGCTCGATTCCCGTGGTGCTCGACTTCCAAAACAAGCTCGGGGCCGACGTGCTGCTGTTGGGCTGGGGCCTGGACGACGACAACACCCACAGCCCCAACGAGAAGTTCCGCCTGGCCGACTTCCACCGTGGCATCCAAGCCAGTTGCCACTTGTGGGAGGAGTTGAGCCGTGCGGGGAACGTGTAGCCCGGGGTTGGAGGGAAGATACCACGGAGACACGGAGGAAAGAGGAGAACGGGAGAGAGGGAGATTGGAGCGAACCTTGGGTGGCGGTTGGCGGGTCTGTTCTAAGAATTCTCTTTCATTTCCTCCGTGTCTCTGTGTCTTCGTGGTGCATTTGGCCACGCCGCACAAGTCTACTTACCTAATCACTAGCCATGCTTGATCGCCGATTTATTCTCGATAACGCCGAACTGGTCAAACAGAACAACCGCAACCGGGGCGTCGTGGCAGACGTCGACCGGCTGGTGGAATTGGAAAAGCAGCGCCGCGGCAAGCGGCAAGAGGCCGACGAGTTGAACCGCCAGGCCAACGAGACTTCCAAACGCATCGGCAAAGCCAAGGACAACGAAGAACGCGAGGCGGTCAAGGCCGAAGGCCGCCAACTGCGCGAGCAGAAAGACGCCGCTGAAGCGGAAGTTACCCGCCTGGACAGCGAGATCGAAGACATCTTGCGGCTGATTCCCAACCTCTCGCACCCTGACGCGCCGGTCGGGCCGGGTGACGGGGCCAATCGCGAACTCCGCCGCGGCCAGCACGCCCCGCGCCAGTTCGACTTCCAGCCGCTCGATCACGTGGCGCTGGCCGAGAAGCACGAATTGATCGACTTTGAAGCCGGCGCCCAGGTGGCCGGGCACGGGTTTTACTTCCTCAAGAACGAGGCGGTGCTGTTGGAGTTGGCGCTGCAAAAGTACGCCGTCGATCTGCTGCTGGCCGAGGGCTTTACTCCCACCATTACGCCCGACTTGGCGCGGACCGACGTGCTGCACGGCGTGGGCTTTATCCCCCGCGGGCCAGAAACGCAAATCTATAGCATCGAAAACACCGACCTGAACCTGGTGGCCACGGCCGAAATTACCCTGGGCGGCATGCACGCCGGGAAGATTTTCGAGGCCGAGCAGTTGCCGCGCAACTACTGCGGCGTGAGCCACTGTTTTCGGACCGAGGCGGGCGCCGCCGGGCGGGCCTCGCGCGGCATTTACCGCGTGCACCAGTTCACCAAGGTCGAGATGTTCGCCTTCACCCGGCCCGAAGAGAGCGACGCCACACTGGAGCGGTTTTGCGACCTGCAATGCCGGCTGTTCGACGGCCTGGGGATTCCCTACCGCGTGATCGACACCGCTACTGGCGACCTGGGCGGACCTGCGTACCGCAAATACGACCTGGAAGCCTGGATGCCCGGCCGCGGCGAAGGCGGCGAATGGGGCGAAGTCACCAGCACCTCGAACTGCACCGACTACCAGGCCCGCCGCTTGGACATTCGCTTTAAGGTGAAAGGCGAAAAAGGGACGCACTTCGTCCACACCCTCAACGGCACCGCGGTAGCCATCAGCCGCGCCCTGATCGCCATTCTCGAGAACTTCCAGGACCAGGACGGCTCGATCTCCATTCCCGAAGCCCTCCGCCCCTGGGTCGGCAAGGACCGGATCGGCGTCAAGATGTAGCCGAAAGCCAGCCGCGCGGCGGGAGTGATACTCTCTGGCAGGTTTGCAACGTCTCGGTCGAAAGGCAGGCGTTTATGGCCCATGACGCAGCGGGCGACGAATCTCGCAAGCCGCTTTCGGCCAAAATTCGGCTTCGGCCAGGATCAAAGCGGTTGTGGATTCTCGCCGGGCTGTGCGTTCTGGCGTGGCTGGCTTTCGCGGTGTTCTATGTGAGTCCCGCCGAACGTGTGGCCGTGGCGGCGGCGCGGGATTGCGTGCAAAGGTCGTTGCCGCGAGATTACGTGCGAAAGTATTTCACGCAGCATCACGCCGTAGACACCGCGTCGCCCAATCTGCGGGTCGCGTGGCGCGGTTACCGCGTCGATAGCAACCGGGTCGGCCCGTGGTGGAAGCCGGACGTTACCTATGTTCGCGTGAGTTCCTCGGTGCGACTGGAGGACGGGAGCCGCCACGCGGTGGTTCGTTGGCGGGCCGAGACCGAAGTCACTGACGGCGCCGGCCGGGTAGGGTTTTGTATCATCGACCACGTCGTCGTGCAGAACTCTCCCGAATGGCAACGGAAGCACCACCGAGGCTTCCAAGGCCGTTAAACGCCGCCCACCACGCTCCCGGGCTGCTCTGTCAACTCGGGCCGTGGTGCGGCTTCTCCGGCTACCGCAGAGGCGCGCTCGCCACGGTGTGTAAGGGTAGCCGAAACGGCTGGCTGCATTTCGGGCAACGCGTGCTTACCCGCCTGTTCGTCGGCGTACTTTAGTAGGTGCTAGCAATTTGGACCGCAAATTCGTTGCGTCGGCTCCACCCGTCTTGGCAATTTGATCATGAGCCTCCAGTGCAGTTTCAAGTCGATCGTTGTTCAATCAACAAAGGGGGCTTCCGCCGCGAACCACCCTCTCTTATTGCGCAGACGACTCCTTGCGACTGCACTAGAGTGGCCATTTCACGGCTTCGGCTGCGCTTTCGTCAGGGCGCCGAATACGAGCAGCGCCGCGCCCAGGGCGCCCACGCCAAACGCAGCCCGTGCAAGGGCGATGCGGCTTTCGCCGCGCGGTCCCGTGTCGAGCGAGAAAACGATCTGGTCATCCACTCGCTTCTCGAAACGGGTGCGCCCCTGGAGCAGGTCCAGCGGAATGAACCCGTAACCTGTGCCCGACGGCGCCCTGACGCTTGAGCGGGTTTCGTATTCTCCGTAGTAAACGTATCCGAAGAGCGCCGCGCCCGCGAAAAGCAGGACGATCCCGGCAACGAGCAGTTGTTTACGCGAACGCTTCATGTGGTTGTTTCCCAGTACGGATTACGAAACGGGTTCTTTGCGCTGCGGCGCGGCGGTTTCCGGTCGCGGTGGGCGAATAATGTCTGCGATCGCTCCGGCCATGAGCCCTAGTCCCCAGCCAAAGAACCCGGCCACCAGAATTTCGAGTCACTGGGGACAAGGAACTTTCCTTGCCGATGCTGGCGCCCGAAGAGTTCCATATCCTGCGGCAGCCACACCGCGTGGCCCGGCGGGGCCACAAGGACGTTCTCCTTAGAATCAATGAGAAGGATCGACCTGTTATCGTAGTGTTTGCCCTTCAGTTCGGCGCCGTCCTCTTTGGCGACCACCACAACGGCCCCTGGCGCAAAAGCGTCCACCCTTCCGGCTCTCACGGGGATGGCGCCCCCCAGTTCATAGCCGTCGCCTTGTTGATCGTAGATGACAACAAAGGCTTCCTTGCCGTAGTCCAGCTCCTCAATGGCGCTCCTCTCGCCGGAACTTCCGCATCCGGCGATCCACATCAGCCCGATCAGTAAGGATGGTTTCACGCTCATCGCTGATTCCTGTCGTTCACGGGACTCATTCCTTCCCAGCTTCAATCCGGTTGATCCCGGTACGCCTCGTTCCCATCGCTAGCCGCGCCGCCCGTCAGCAATCAAGCCCCAAAACTCATGAGAACGCGCCTAGCTCCATCGCCTTCCGAAGGCATCGCAGCGCCTCGGCATTGTCCCCTTCATCCCGGTAGATCACGCCCAGGTTATTCCACGGAACGCCCCACGTAGGGTCTTCCCGGATCGCAGCGAGCAGTTTCTGCTTCCCCGCTTCACGGTTGCCATTGTTCGCCAGTCGAATCCCTTCGTCATTCAACAACTTCGCGTCACGGCGTCGTTCCTCGGGGTACTTCATGTCCATCAAGTTCGACATGGGTTTACTCTTAAGCCGCAGCCAGTTGAACATTGGTTTTCTCCTAAGATTCTCGTTACACCCCTTCGTCCGTCATCGTTCGCGTCCGCTCCTCCGCCAGGGCGTTACCGACTCCGTTGAACCGCGGCAATGGCTCGACGCAATTTTCGGCTGGCCGCCCGGTATTGGACTTTCTGCTGCGGCGAAAGCGCATCGTAGTCGAACGCCATCAGTTGTTCCTGAAGTTGCCGCAGGTATTGCAAACGGGCCTCGGCGATGCCCGCGCGCCCGCCGGGAGCGGCGCCCGGCGCGGGGGCGAAGGTACTGTTGCGGGCCGCCCATTCCTGCCCTTGGCGCGCCGATTGTTGTTGATGCTGCATCTGCCAGTGCATGTGCATTTGCTGAGTCATCATCCTCTGACTTTCCGCAAAGGATTGCGCCGCTTGGAATGACGTGGAAGGCCCCGTGGGAATGCTGGCCGCGGGCGGCGGCATGACGGGCGCCGGTGGGGGCGAAGGAATGTGAATGTGAACCGGGGGTGGAGGCGGCGGAAAGAACGGCGGTTGGGCTTGGGCCAGCGGAGCCGCGAAGGAGTTCAAAATGCCCGCGGCGAACAAGACCAGAGGCAACGGGCGGGGCGTCAGGCAAGTGGTCACAGCAAGGCTCCGGTTTGGATTGGAGGGGAAATTGCTTGCTCCTAACTCTCCAGACGCACAACCCCGCCATTTCGGACGGCCGCCGCCTGATTTTTTCCAATTTTCCGCGCCCGGAAGAATTCAACGGAAGAACGCAAGCGAGGGGCCTACGCCAACAACGGCGTCCTGGCCACGTCGTTTACTTGCTGGATCAACCGCAAACCATCGTTCGCCGCGCCGCCCGTTGGCGCCTAGGCGCGCCAATCGCCGATCCCGTCCCAAATGTCTTGCGAAAAATAGATTCCTTGGTTCCGCACGGCTTGGTATGCGCGGCGCATGAGTCCGATGCCGCCCTCAAGGTCGAGCATGGCGCCGAGCTGGCGCACACGATCGCGCTCTTCGAATCCGCCAGCCGCATCGCAGCCAACCAACTGAATTAATTGATCGATGAGGGCGTTTACATCGGGCGGGCCGCCGCTGTGTTGAGCCGGGGCCTTCTGCGTTTGTACCCCCGATGTCTTCTTGCTTTCGAGACTCGCGTCGGGCTGACGGGCGACCGAAGACGGGCCGCCAGTCGGCGCGATTGGAACCGTGACGGGGATCCCGCACGCCGGGCACTTAGCGCGCTTTCCGGCGGCCCGAGGCGCGGCCTTCAGGTGGTTGTCGCAACCGGGGCAGTCGAACCGGATCGGATGGCTAACCGCGCTGCCTGGCGACGGAGAAGCCGAGCTCGGCGCCGCCGCGTCACAACCTGGTCCCGGAAACTCGTCCCAAACCACGTACCAGTCCTTGCCGCAGTGAGAGCAGTGGACCGTCACTTGATAATCACCTGGATTCTTTTGGTAATAAAAGGCGACGCTATCGCCGCGCTCGGGCCAATGCTTGGCCGCATTTGCCTTGCCACAATGGACACAATTGAGGTCATGGGCAAACTGTGAAAACATGGCGAATTACTGGCGTGAGGGAAAAGGACGGCCAACGATGCTTCGGAAGATGCTTCCGGCTATTTTTTGCGTCTTTTGTGTCTC